>Ga0210406_10000202_pt1 | contig 91569 bp, 79 predicted proteins | sample IncBWC30MmetaG_FD_155454 | JGI IMG/M metagenome (GOLD analysis project Ga0210406, IMG submission 155454) | Forest soil microbial communities from Barre Woods Harvard Forest LTER site, Petersham, Massachusetts, United States - Inc-BW-C-30-M | ecosystem: Environmental > Terrestrial > Soil >...
GTGAGGGAGAAACCTTTTCTGTGGACGAGACCTGGCTTCGGCGCGAACTCCCCGTGGCCCGAAGCCGACCGAGTGCTCTGAATCGGGTGCTCGCGCGGCAGGAGAAGGAAATGATTGAAGCCGCACTCGCGGAGTCTTACGGACGGATCTCAGGCCCGTCGGGCGCAGCCACGAAACTAGGGCTGCCCGCGCGAACGCTCGATTCTAAGATCAAGCGTTTCAAAATCAACAAATATCGGTTCAACGTGCAACGCGCTAGCTGAGTCAGTTCCGGCGCTTTGCTGTGAAACGTCCTGTGAAGACAGGTCGCGTTGTAATGAGACGAGACTCCGTGCTTTAGAGCAAACATGGCTTGTAGTGAAGGGAGACTCAATTGGGAGGCTTGATTCCACTAAGCGATGCCTCGCGACGTCCAGTGCGATTGCCGGTGGTCACTGCATTCGTTATCGTGGTGAACGTCTTCGTTTTTCTGCTTGAGCTGATGCGTGGTGACGCATTCGTCTCGCAGTGGTCCGCGATCCCTGCGCAGATCATTTCCGGCCATCACTGGATCACCATCTTTACTGCGATGTTCATGCATGGCAGCTGGTCGCACATCATCGGGAACATGATTTTCCTATGGGCCTTCGGCCCTGAGATCGAAGACGCGATGGGCCGCGGCCGATACGTCCTCTTTTATCTGGCTGGCGGACTGGTGGCCATGCTTGCCCAGATTCTGGCCGATCCTCATTCTACGGTTCCAAACCTGGGGGCGAGTGGAGCCATCGCTGCAGTGATGGGCGGGTTCATCGTGACCTATCCTCGTGATCGGATCAAGGCGGTACTGTTCATTTTTGTGTTCGTGCGAATCACGTTCATCCCGGCCGCGCTCTTGATTGGGTTTTGGTTCCTGACCCAACTCGTGCATGCGGGTGCTGTCGCGCAGGTACAAACGGGCGGTGTGGCTTATTTGGCGCATGTCGGGGGATTTGCTTTCGGAACAGTGACCGCACGTTTGTTCGAAGGTTCGTCTCGAATTGTTGACGATCCGAGCGTAGACTGACCTGCTCGCGACTGCATTCTTAACTATCGAATTGGCGATCAGTGAAACCAGGATGTTGTGCCAGACGCAGCTTGTCGTCGTGGACGCTACTGGAATGGTCGGTGGCTATGCGCCCAAGCATCCGGCGGTCGGAAGTGAGACGTCAGAGACCAGCAGTTCTCGAGTCTACAAGGAGGCACTCTTGTGAGCCTGGCACCAGACGATCTCTCCCGGCCGCGGATCGCCTCGCGATCCGAGAACTCGTTGAGGCGTATGCGCATTGTGCCGATCGTCGGGATGCGAATGGTCAGATGGCTCTCTTTACACCAGACACTCACTTTGTGGTGTACATGAATGCCAAGGACCCGAAGCCTTCTCAGGAACTGAACTCGCGCGAGGCGCTCGCTCCAGTATTCGCGGATTTGAACAAGTATGCTGCCACAATGCACTTCGTCGGGCAGAGTACTATCCTAAGCTTAACCGCTGAGCGAGGCACGGGAGAGGCCTACTGCCTGGCGCATCACCCTACTGTCGACGGTGAAAAGCGCCGGCTGATGATCGCTACGCTACTACGATACGTTCGTAAAGATCGAGGGCTCGTGGCTGTTTGCGGAGCGCCTGCTCTACCTCGACTGGCTGGAGGAGCGCCCACTGTTATGACAGAGAGTAACCATGTGTCTTCACTGACCGTCTCTGGGGCGTTGCACGCTCCTGCCGTAGGACAGCAACGTGTTGTGATCGTGGGTGCGACTGGCATGGTCGGCGGATATGCCCTTCGCTATGCACTCGATCACCCCGCCGTCGGAACTGTGACTGCTGTCGGGCGCAAGAGGCTGGGCATCTCGCACCCCAAGCTGCAAGAGGTTCTGCACCAAGACTTCGCCGACTGCTCCGCACTCGCGGAGGCACTCTCAGATAAGGACGCCGCTGTCTTTTGCCTGGGCGTTTATACAGGCGCAGTGTCGGAAGCCGAGCTCCGCAGGATAACCGTGGATTACACGATCGAGTTCGCGCGAGTTCTCCGCCGCAGTAGCCCCGAGGCGTCGTTCTCATTCTTAAGCGGGAAGGGCGCGGACTCGACCGGACGAAGTCGGATTCCCTTCGCACGTTATAAAGGAGAGGCCGAGAACGCTCTCCTCTCCGCCGAGTTCCAACATGTTTATGTTTTTCGTCCCGCGTACATCTACCCGGTGGAACCTCGGAAAGAACCGAATGTCAGTTACCGATTGTTTCGCGCAATTTATCCGGTGTTTCGGCTGCTTTTCCCTAATCAGGTGATTCGGGCCGACGACTTGGCCCGAGCGATGGTCGATGTTGCCGTCTGGCGAACTGGCGAGCGTGGGGGACTGGTTCTCGAGAACCGTGACATCCGAGCCATGGCGGAGTCGCTGCATCCCGGCGCAGAGGATTCACCAGGTGAAAACGGCAGTCAGAAAACTCTTAGATAAACGCAAAGTGGAAGTTGGACACCGAATGATTGTGTGGCTGTTCTCGCGGCCAAACCGGGCTCTAGTTGGAAAACTTAGCGGGAGCGAAGGGACGTTCGCGTGCTCTTGAGCTTGCTCGGACTCAGCGTTCTTGTCATTGAAACATGCGAGCGTTGTGTCCAGCGACCCGTTGCCGAATACTCAGGCGGTGCGCCTGCGGCTCTTGACGACTATTCAGCAGTGCCGCTTGCTCTATCTCGTCCGTCTATCTTCGCAAAGATGTGGTAGGGAACGGCATCCCAGGCGTTATGAATACCGATGAACAGAAGCATCATCTTGAGCAGCTGTTCAGCCCGGAGAACGAGGTGAAGAACTGTCGAAGGGACGTTTTAGCGGCTTGTTGCAACCGTGGCCCCTGCCTGTGACTCTAATCAGTCGTAATTCCCGCAAGGAAATTTGCACATGACAATCGACACTTTGACGGCGCTTATCACCGGAGGAACGAGCGGAATCGGTCGCGCGACAGCCAAGAAATTGGCGCAGCTCGGCTTCCATACTTTGGTTGTGGGACGTAATTCGGAGCGCGGGAAGGAGACAGTGGACGAAATCCGCGCAGCCGGAGGCAACGCGGATTTTATTTCCTCCGATCTTCGAGACGCGGCCAGTGCACGCGAAGTGGCGAAGAAGGCGATCGAACTCGGAAACGGCCACGTGGACATTCTGATCAACAATGCCGGGATCTATCCGTTCGGTGCCACGCATGAAATGACCGAAGAACAGTTCGATCGCGTCTTTTCGCTCAATGTGAAGGCACCGTATTTCCTGGTCGCTGAACTTGCTCCACTAATGGCGAAGAGAGGAAAAGGCGCAATCGTAAATCTGTCGACGATGGCAGCCGATTATGGGTCACCAGGAATGAGCCTGTATGGTTCAAGTAAGGCGGCAATCAATCTATTGACTAAGACTTGGACTGCTGAATATGGACCGAGCGGTGTCCGGGTGAATGCAATTAGCCCTGGACCCACCCGGACCGAAGGTACGGATGCAATGGGCGAGGGTCTTGCGCAGCTAGCTGCGCAAGGACCGGCCGGTCGTCCGGCCACAGCCGACGAAATCGCAGAAGCAATCGTCTTCTTGGCAACAGACCGCTCCAGTTTTGTGTATGGCGCGAAGCTCGCAGTAGATGGAGGCCGCACTGCGATCTGAACCAAAATTGCCAAGTCTAACTTCGTGACTTTGTCGCGCCTCAGTTTCGAGGGACAGAAAGGGAAAATGCAATGCAACTCTTCAGCAACGACTGGACGAGTTTAAGAAAGCTTTCGAGTCCGGACGTCCACCGTACAACGCGCCGCGCGAGGCAATTGAAAAGATGCGTCGAGCGACAGCCGAACTCAACGCGTCCGGAATCGAAAAACAAGCGCTGACAGTGCGACCCGGCTCCCAGCTTCGCCTTGTTCAATCAAAATCACTGAAGGTGTCCTCCGGCCATCTTCTCCGCCGATAACCCGGTAATGCATCCAGGGACCGGTCGGTCTCATCCAACCACTTGGATCATGCGGTTAGTGACCGTGTTATCGCGGCTTTGACGTTGGCAGGAGCAGAACGTGCGTAAAGGCGAACAAACGCGACAGGAGATCATTCGTAAGGCAGCGCCAATCTTCAATCAAAAAGGATACGACGGCGCTGCACTTTCCGACCTCATGCGCGCCACTGGTCTCGAAAAAGGTGGGATTTACGGGCACTTTGAGAGCAAAGAAGAGCTTGCGGGGGAGGCCTTCGACCACGCCTGGAAAGTTGCAATGGATGCGCGCTTCGAAGGAACAGAGAAGATCCCGAATACCGTCGATCGTCTCAAACAAATCGTGCGGAACTTTCGCGACCGACGTACCGGGCTGGTGCCGGGAGGCTGCCCGCTGCTGAACACGGCCATCGATTCCGACGATGGCAATCCCAAGTTGCGAGCCAAAGCCCGCCAGGCTCTCAGTTCCTTGCTTGATCGTCTGCAATCCATTGCCGCGGAGGGGCAACGACGAGGTGAGGTGCGTGGCGATGTCGATCCGGCGAAATTGGCCTCCTTGATTGCAAGTACGCTTGAAGGCAGCATCATGGTGAGCCGTCTTCAGAAGAAGGAAGGGCCTTGCGACCTTGCCGTCCGTCATCTGGAGGAATATCTCGAAACAGGAGTTCGTACGCGGAAATCGAAGGCCGGAGCCGACAAGTCATGAGTACTCAAGAAACTCCCTCGCAAGCGGACTTTAGAGAACGCGCAAAGACGAACGATGTTCCCATCGCGCGGCTGATTGGATTTGAGGCGAAAGACATTGGGGACGGACGGGCGACGGTCGTCTTGGCAGCCGGACCACAGCATGCAAATCCCATGGGAACACTACATGGCGGAGTTCTTTGCGACATTGCCGATGCCGCGATGGGCCTAGCGTTTGCTAGTACTCTCGCCCCAGGTGAATCCTTTACTACCGTGGAATTGAAAATCAATTTCTTTCGCCCGGTCTGGCAGGCACAACTCAAAGCGGAAGGAACGGTGGTGCGGCAGGGCCGCACGATCGGCTACGTCGAGTGCACGATCACCGACGAGGAGAACCGGTTGATCGCGAAAGCGTCTTCCACGTGTATGGCACTTCGCGGCCAGAAGGCCGAAGGACGGTAATCCTTTTACGTCCCCTCCTGCGAACTCGCCTACAAAATTTATCTTGCTTTCGCTGCGACCGATCGGTCGCATCCATCATCTGATCGCGTTAAGGGGCAGATACGACGAGACGTTGATACCTAGCCCTGTGAAAGAAGATCACTCAACGGATGTTAGAGTCTCTCGACAACCCGATCTGGTTCGCACTGACAACGGAACATCGACTCCTCGCCCGTGCACACGGTCTTGCGCGACGATATCCGCCAGATGTTTCACCGCTGGCGGCTTTGCTTCACCCCACGAATGACGCATTCGCCGATTTACAACGCCTGGTCAGTCCCGGCGAGCACGTCGCGCTATTTACCGCCAGTCCCCTCGATGTGCCCGGCGACTGGCAAGTCGACCGCTCCCGGTGGATCGACCAGATGATCTGCGAGGCTTCACTAGCCCCACCGCCTGTGATGCCGCTTCCACTCGGAACGACGGACGTTCCCGAAATGCTAGAACTCACCGCTGCCACCGAGCCAGGCCCGTTCTTGCCGCAAACCATCCAGATGGGAAGCTATTTCGGGATACGCGCGAGCGATGGGCGGTTGGTCGCAATGGCTGGCCAGCGATTACAATCCTCTGCGTTTACTGAAATCAGCGCGGTGTGCACTCATCCCGAATTTCGTGGCCGCGGATATGCGCGGGACTTGACGACGTTTCTCGCATCTCAGATTCTGGCGGCGGGAAAGATTCCTTTTCTGCACGTCAAGTCTGAGAATGGCGCAAAAGTGGTTTATCAAAAAATTGGATTCCGTTTACGTGCCGCAATATATCTAACCGTGATTTCCCTCGCCCAATAGAGTTATCTTGCTTTTGCTGCGACCGAGCGGTCTCATCCGTCATCTGATCGTGTTAAGAAGCGGGTTAAGACGGGTGAATGCAGCATGCGTTCCACCGGCATAGCCAAACGAACTGGTTGGTCCATTGATCTCAAGTTAAATGTGCGAAACAGTCAATGAAAGGCGGGGATATATGAAGCTTGCAAAAAGAACACTTTTCTTCCTCGCGGCTGCCACCGCGACGCTGCTTGTGACAGAGCCGAATTTCGGAGGGCCGGTCCAGGCGGAAACTCTGGTTCAAAGCTCTACTACCGAGGTCAGCGACACTACGCAAGGCAAAATAGCGCGGGCGATGTCCGCCGGCCCTGATGACATTGCCAGATCAGCTCGAATCATTGACACCGATGCGGAAGGCAATACTGTAGTTTTGCGCGAGGGCAACAACGGTTTCACGTGTATGCCGGGAAACCCCAAGGTGATTGGGGAGCCGCCCATGTGTGTGGACGCGGCGTCGTTGCAGTGGTTCGCCGACGCCAAAGCCCATAAACCCAGGCCGACCAATTCGGTCCCAGGTATCACTTACATGCTCGCAGGCGCTACGCAGAGGAGCGATTCAGACCCTAATGACAAAACCAGTCCGGCAATCACCGTGGGGCCACACTGGATGATCATGTGGCCGTTCGACCCGAAGACTACAGGATTGCCGACCGCGCATAAGCCGACTGGAGCCTACATCATGTGGGCAGGCTCGCCGTACGCGCATATGCACATCATGGGACGTCCATAAAACAATTCACTTCGGGGCGTTCAATGGTCATAAATCGTGGTTGAAACAGATCGCCCGTTAGGCAATGGAGAAGGGAATATGAACGATCACAGTCAACAAAAATCCGTCAGTTCCCGTCGTTTGTTCATTGCCGGGTTAGGCGGCGTACTGGCAGGCGCTGCTGACCTCACAAAAACAACGTTTGGCGGAAGTCTTGAACGCGAAAGTCCACTGGTTGCAGCAAGTCCATCGACGCCTCGGTTTACGGAGCATCGTATTCCTCGAGACGGCGTTTCCCTTCATGTAGAAGATCACGGCGGCGGTAAGCCGGTGGTCTTGCTTCATGGGTGGCCGGACTCCTCGTATGTTTGGCGCAACCAGATTCCATTCCTTGTCGCGAATGGCTTCCGCGCCATCGCGCCCGACCAACGTGGCTTTGGGCGCTCCGATCGCCCGGAAGGAGTGGCCGCATATTCCCTTCAGAACGCAGTCGCCGATTTGGTCGGCATTCTCGACGCGCTAGGTATCGATGCAGCGGACATTGTTGCTCACGACTGGGGAGCGCCTGTGGCATGGCTGACGGCTACTGCCCACCCGAATCGCGTTCGCAGGCTTGTGGTTCTTTCGGTGCCACATCCACTTGCGCCATATACGTTGCGGCAGCGGGAGATGTCCTGGTACATGCTGTTTTTCCAGTTTGAAGGAATTGCGGAGGCTTGGCTGCGGCGCGACAACTGGACGCTGTTCCGGGAAATGCTGCGAGGCAATGGTGATGTCGATCGGTATATCTCAGATCTGTCCCGACCAGATGCTCTAAAGGCGTCGCTCAACTGGTACCGCGCGAACCTCGCGCCTCGCCTGCCCGAGCCCCCTCGCAAGCTGCCGCCCGTGGAGGCTTCAACTCTCGGCATCTGGTCCTCAAATGATCACTACCTCGACGGCGAACGCATGAAGATGTCGGGACAATTCGTGAAAGCACGGTGGCGCTACGAGCAGATTGATGACGCCAGCCACTGGATTCCATTGGACGCGCCCGACCGGCTGAACCAACTCCTCATTGAATGGCTGGGCTGAAGCGAGAAAAAAATTGGCATCATGAATATTGAAACCATAAACGGCACCAAACTTGGCTATTGGGAATCTGGTCGTGACCACTTGATGGCCAAACCGTAATTTCCCCCATTGAAGGACCACGCATCGCTCAAGACGCAGAAAGTGAAGAGAAAATACATGGGTAAGCTGGACAGTAGCTACATCACTGGAATCGAATTATTTGTGGATGGCGGCTTCGCACAAGTCTAGGCCGTTAAACAAGAGAAGTCGTTGCTGCCCAATTCCGGTGGAGAACACTATGACAAAAACCGCGTAGGCCGCGGTGGGCTTACGCTGTGTGAGACCTCAGGGTCTCACACAGCATCAAATAAGGCAGCAGATTTCAGGCAAGTCTGTGATGTGCGAGTCAATAGGATGATGTTATGGCGAAAGTGATCGAATTTTATTCTCGAGATCTCTTTCCGACAAAGGTGAAGTCGGTATCCCGTGAGCGGCGCGGTAAAGTGATCGAATTTCCCAAGGGCAAGCCAGCCGTAGCGGGTAAAACTGCGAAGATTCAGGAACGCGAGGAACGTGACTCTATAGCTGCCTCTTGGCCTGGGTGTTTCTAACCCTGCGGCATAGATGCGTCTTCTGAAGAATCCGGAACAGCTGACGATGTCCGCGGTGTGTCTTCTAGATGGAGTGGAGTTCTCGATCAGGAACGCGAAGTGACAGCAGTGAGCTCTTTACGGACGATGGGAGCGACGCGAGTTCCCAGAAGCTCGATCGACCTTAACATCCTCTCGTGCGGTAGCGCCGAGACCCCCATCTGGAAGGTAATACGGGCAAGGCCGCCGAGGACTTCATTCACATACAGAATCTTCTGTGCGACGGTTTCGGCATCGCCGATGAGCAGCGCACCTGTGGGGCCTCGCAGAGCGTCAAATTGTGCGCGCGTAGTTGGTGGCCAGCCGCGTTCTTTACCGATCTCAGTGAACGTGTGGGCATATCCGGGATAGAAATCCTCCGCAGCCAGGTGGGTTGTGTCCCCCAGAAAACCGATAGCGTGAAGGCCCACGATGAGTTTCTCCGCGGAGTGTCCGGCACGGCGCCCAGCTTCGCGGTAAAGGTCGACCAGGGGCCGAAATCGTTTGAATTCGCCCCCAATGATGGCGACCATCAGTGGAAGTCCGAGCGTACCGGCACGAACGAATGATTCAGGAGTTCCCCCGACGCCGACCCAAATGGGCAGCGGATTTTGGAGCGGCCGAGGATAGACCGCTTGCCCCGTGAGCGGTGCTCGGTGCTTGCCGGTCCAGCGAACATGAGTATTCTCGCGAATCCTCAGCAGAAGATCCAGCTTTTCTGAGAAGAGCGAGTCGTAGTCGTCCAGGTCGAAACCAAAGAGCGGAAAAGCCTCTATGGACGAACCTCTTCCCGCAACGATCTCAGCCCGCCCATGGGAGATCAGGTCCAGAGTGGCAAATTCCTGAAAGATTCGGACCGGGTCCGCCGCGCTGAGAACGGTCACGGCACTCGTCAGGCGAATGTTCTTGGTGCGGGTAGCGGCCGCACCCAGGATCACAGGCGGAGCCGAATCCACGAACTCGCTACGATGGTGTTCCCCGATGCCAAAGACATCGAGGCCAACCTGGTCGGCCAGGACAATCTCATCCAGCAGATTGTCCATGCGCTGGAGAGCGCTCACGGTCAGACCCGTAGCCGGGTCAGAGATGACTGCTCCGAAGCTGTCGACACCGATCTGCACTCTTGTAACTCCTGACATCTGTGGACCGCGCACGTTTCGATCCCCGAGCGCGGACTGTGCTGAAAAATATTCTTCAGTGAGTTGCTCTTAAGGTCTGCAATGCTCCGCCCCACGCGATCACCTCGTCCGCCATTAAGTGCACAGCCTTATCGTGCTGTTCATGCGGCTTAAAGGTCGTGAAGTTCTCGAAGTCGGCGTAAAGCGAGAGCGCCACCTGCGCCCGCACGTCCGCAATCTTGATTTCGCCCATCACCAGCCTCAAGTTCTCTACAGCTCGAACACCGCCAGCGCCGCCATATCCGATAAATCCTGCTGCTTTGTTGTTCCATTCGTGGTAGAGAAAATCGATCGCGTTCTTCAACGCCGCCGAGGTGCCATGGTTGTATTCAGGGGTGACAAAAATGTAGGCGTCCAGCGAAGCAATTTTCTCGCTCCAAGCCTTGGTGTGAGGCTTGCTGTACTGATGCATCATGGGCGGCATAGGCTCATCGAGGAGCGGCAACTTGTAATCCTCGATATCGACCATTTCAAACTCCGCATCCTTGCGGCTTTTCAGAATGTCGTGTGCCCACTTTGCGACGGCCGCGGCTTTCCGTCCCGGTCGCGTACTACCGACGATGATTCCGACTTTCAGCATCTTCTCTTTCTCCCTTCGGGCGCGTTCCTGAGTTTTTTCGTGGCGCCTCGAACTCTACGATCGTTTCCTAACTTGTTTTCTACTGCTGTTGTCCGTGGCTTCCTGGTGGCTAAGTTTCTCCGCTCCCAGGAGCCCGAGCTTCTTAAGCGATTCGTACAGTTGCTCCTTCTCCGCCTGGGACAGAGCGGACATGAGCACCTCAAGGTCTTTTGCATGCCTCTCGAAGCTCGATGCCGCCAGCCGCTTGCCTTGTGCCGTAAGTTCGATCACCCGTGCCCGTCGATCACTTGGGCTCGACTTGCGAACAACTAAGCCGAGTTTCTCGAGGCGATCAACGGCCGCAGTCATGGAGCCGCTGGCCAGGCGCACCTTGTCCTGGATCTCGGAGATCGTGAGCGGCCCCTTATGTAGGAGAGCTTCGAGCGCGACAAAATCCGTGAGGCACAATCCCGTGTTAGCGATGCTCCGCTCAGCCAGCAGGCTCAGCGCACGATAACTCTTTGCAATCACCAGCCAGAGCCGGGGCGCACTAATGGCATTACGTTTCGTCATCATCGTGCCTGATCAGGCAGCTTGCGTCCGCACCTGGGTCCTGATGCTGTTCTTCTTCTCTGAGGAAGACCAGAGGCGATCGACAGAAGCTGCGCCTGCTCCGCGAATCATCAGAAAGACGGTGATCGCCAGCGCGAGCAGGTGGAACTCGAAACCTTCTCCCTTCTGCGTCCCCGCCCAGTTCATAAACAGGCCGAACTGATGATGGACCATTGCCACGGCTACGAGCATGTTGCAAAAGATTCCAAAGGCGGCAACGCGGCTGAACAGGCCGACGATGAGGCCTAGTCCCCCAAAGAATTCCGCGCCAATGGCCAGAGCCGCGAATGGGGCCGGAATGTGCAACATGCCGGTGAAGAAGCCCATGGTGCCGGTGAATCCATATCCACCGAACCACCCGAGCATCTTCTGGGCGCCGTGGGCAAAAAATACGATTCCCGTCACCAATCGAAGAACAGTTATGGCAGCGTCATTGTCCGTAGCCATCAGTTTGCGAAACATAGAAATTCCCTCCATCGCAGGTTTGCCGCCCCCGGTTGGGGACAGACAAGGGATGAGATGATTGTCCTCATATAAGGATTCTTTTTATCGAGATTGTTTAACTCCTGCTGGAAATAGAGGACAACCTTGTCGTCAGGTGTTGGCGGGTAAGTCGGTTGAGAAACGGGTGCTTCTTGCGCCTCCACACCTAGCGAGGTACTGCCGCAGTCAGATCAGAGTTCACAGAAACTAAGCAACTGCGTCGCTCCTTAGCTCCATCCAGCTCTGGTCCCACACATGCGCGGCTCTTCTAGCTTCAACTGCTTCTGACTACACACGCGGAAACTCTAAGAAACCGCGGCATCGCCGGCGAAGGTTCGAACCGCCTTGGGCTGACGACGCAGCAGCAAATAGAATGCAACAACGTGCGTGATCATCAGCACCGGCACGTAGATGATCGGGATCGCGTACGCGGCGCCCATCTGTCCCGCCATAGTAGGAAGCCCGATCCGGACGGCATGGTAATAGTCGAGAATGAGGTCGATCACTCCCACGAGATTGAAGGCAACTACGGACAGCCAAAAGAGTGGACGTACCCTTACCGTGAGAAGCGCCAGAATCGCGAGCACGCCGGTTGCCAGGTCCCAGTAGGCGGCGAACGTGGCGAAGCTCGCGGGCAGATTGCCTACGACACCTGGAAGAATAAAGACGAGCCCGAAGAAGCGGAAGCTGTGTAGCGTAGCAATGGCGCGTTGCGCTGCGACCAGGTCCATCGACTTGAGCCGGGGCAGAATGTACGCGCTGAAGCAAAGCAGCCACGCGACATAACCTAGAACGAGATGCAGATTGAAGATGGTTTCCGATGACATTTGGCTTCCTATCAGACTAAAGGTTCGTGAGTGCGAATCACCGACACCGGGGACTCGGCCGACGACGAACTCATCGTATGTTGGTACCATTGGGTACCACAAGATGGTGATGGTACTATACGGTACCAGCGGCAGTCAAGGAGAGGGTGATGGCTACGGCATCGATGTCAAAACGCCGCCAGGAAGGCGGCGACGAAACCGCGGTTCGCGAGCGCATCCTTGAGGCGGCCTTTGCGGCATTCATGAAGAGTGGCTACGCCACGACCAGCACGCTTGAGATCGCGACGCGCGCGCGCGTTTCGAAGCGAGAGCTTTACGGGCTAGTCGGCAACAAACAGGAAATGCTGATCGCCTGCATCAGCGAGCGCGCCAGGCGATTTGACGTGCCGGCTGACCTGCCCGTGCTGCGCGATCGCGAGACCCTAGCCCAGGTGCTGACTTCTTTCGGGACGAAGCTCGTCCGCGAGATAAGCGATCCCACGGTCATTGCGGTATTCCGACTGGCGATCGCCGAGGCGAGTCAGGCACCAGAAGTCGCTCGTGCGCTCAACTCTATAGGACGTGAGACAAGCCGCGCCGCCCTGCGTAAAATCATGTCCGAGGCCCAGGGGTCCGGACTGCTCGCAGGGCGTCCTGCCGAACTTACTGAGCAGTTTGCCGGGCTGCTCTGGCGCGATTTGATGGTCAGCCTGTTGCTCGGCGTCACTAAGCGACCGAACCCCCGCGAAATCGCGGGACGTGCTCGCGACGCCGCAGCCGCCTTCCTGCGACTTCATCCGCTACCGAATGACGGGCCAACTCTGACCTAACCAGAGAATGGGTTTAGAAGACCAACGGTAGGTAGCCTGGTTACGGGCGAGAAGGCGTGTTCCTGATACCCATCTAGAAGAATTGCAGAGAGTCTCCGTATTGCTGTGACTCAGCACGGAACCAATTGCAGATGTCGGTGTGCGGAGGGAAAAAACGCACGAGTAAAATCCTCAAAAGCTGCCGCAATTTTGGATTGGGCGGCGGGCTTGGGATACTTGATCTCGAACCTAAACCCGCGCAAATTAGCCACACGACGACTAAAGTGCGCTGTGAAGCATATGCTGAGAGGGGAATCGCGTAAATGGAGTTGGCTGATTTATTTTAGAGAACCTGAAAGAAGCAGGAAGAGGTAACCAGCCAACAGGAAATTGAGGATCGTGCCGCGAACTTACCTTTCGCGCAACCCACCTTTCAGGAACACAGAAAAGATCAACGACTCAGTCGGATCGCACGCAGCAAAAATGCATCAAGCTCCTCCTGCGTGTAGACGTCGGGCATCTCTTCAACATACTTGGGCGCATCCCGCCCGGTCACGACCTTGATGCCTAGGGATCTCAGGAAGATCGCCGCAGAGAGGTGGAAACTAAAGTTATGGCGGAGAGAGTGGGATTCGAACCCACGTTACCCTTTCGAGTAAACACGCTTTCCAAGCGTGCGCCTTCAGCCACTCGGCCATCTCTCCGATAATCGCGGATTTCGCTCCGAAAAGTTAACACGCTTCGGAGGAAACACTATGCCCATTTTTGAGCAGTTCGCCGCGAAAGACGCTACCTACAAAACATATCACCATCCACGGTTTCGTGGTACAGCCACGTTCTTAAATGGCTGCCCACCGAATCGTCCACACAAGCCCAATTGGAAAGACACTGTGCTGAGGATGCGCGAAAAAGGACTGAAGGCTACCGGCTGCAATTCGGCTATCAGGGCCATCAACGCATGTTTGAAGTGGTCAGAATCATCTCCAAAAAGTTTTGGGCCACAGTTCGCTTGAGATGACCCGGCGATACGCGAACCTGATGACCGAGGTTGCAGGCGGTCCATGAGCGCGTTTCGTTGTTATCCCGAAGATGAAAAGGTAGGATTTTTGTGTTCGACATCGAAGCAAACTTCTTGTGTCATTGACAATGCCAATGGCATAATAATCAACGGTGACACGTGGAAGATTACAGCAAAGAAGATTGGGTCTCGCTCTATCAATCCGCTTTCACGGAGCTTGAGCAATTGAAGATGTCAGGTCGCATCGAAGCCGCTCACAGCGCAATCATTGCTCGGATGGGCAAGCTCCAGACTCTTCCCGGACTTCATCCTCAAGAGCGGCAGGCAATCGAAGACGCATTGAGCGGGCTACGCTCGCTGGAGCAAGAACACGCACGGTTTGAGGCCGAGAAACGCCGTGCGGTAGAAAAATCTTTGGAACGTCTCCGCTCCATCGGCCCTACGATTCAACGGCTAAACGATTCCGCGGACCCCGAGTGACCGAGATCTTAGGTCAGTTCGGCTAATTCTTGGCATAAGTCACGTATGCGCTGATCCCTTTCGTGATATGCATTCATGTCAGCCTCTCGCATTTCGCTTACCAGGGAGGCTCTTAGTGCGTTGCTCTGCTTTTCGAGGAGGGCGGACATCTCATTGCTTATTGCTCGTATCTTATCGTGGGTCCATGAGACACCGAATGTAACGGCACCGTTATATCGTGCCCGTTCGCCATTTGGCAATACGGTGCGTACCTTATCAGCGCGGGTCCACCAACGATTCCGCGGCTTCCTTGGGACGCCGAAGCTAGTTAAGAGGACCGGGCTGGTCTCTTGCCAAACAGGAGCGTGGTTCATCCATCAATTCTTCGTAGTCAATAGACCCGAGTTGCATCAGTTTTATTTGTGCCGCGTGGCACGCCATGACAGCGTCTTCGTTCAACAGAAGGAATTGATAAGCCATGCCATGCTTCGCACAGAACTTCGGGTAGTCCTACGGTTCGCTTCGCGCCGATATACCGAGGATGAGCGGATGTACTCCTGATGCACGTGGTAGTGTGGCCCAGAACGGGCCACGGTTACATTCCTCCTGCGACATGCTTACCAGAGTCAAGACCAATTTGACCTCCATCGCATCCTAAAAACCTTGCACAAAAAGCATACTCGCCTCACAATTCACGCCCGGAGCGCATTCCGCGTAACCGCGTGATAGTTAAGGGCGAGGCGAACCCACGTTACCCTTTCGAGTAAACACGCTTTCCAAGCGTGCGCCTTCAGCCACTCGGCCATCTCTCCGGCGCCATCTGCTGCCAGAAGAATCCGGTTGCAGATAGTGATTTGTGGGAAGCTATTGCGGGCGGCGCGTTTCAATCGGCACCCTGAAACGCCGCGATGAACTCCGGTTTTGATTCTGTGGTCGGAGTAGCTCAAACCGCAAGGCAAGACGTCGAATCTGGAGGCGGCGTTACGTAATCAAGCAAAATTTGTCGTCGCGAAGATTTCCAACGACGGATCTTTGAAATTGTCCCGGCCTGAACCTTGATCACGCGACTACACCGTGCAAACCGTGCATCCATGGTTTTCTGCGCTTCGTTCCTCCGTGTTAGATTTGATAAAGCGTCATGAAAGACATCTGCTCCTGGGCTCTAAACATCGCCGCCCAACGCGGTGCTTCCTATGCCGACGCACGCGTTGCCGATGATCGCAGCCGCGCGCTTTCCACTAAGAATGGGAAAGTGGGTGGCGCGTCTGATGCCGAATCGTTCGGCATCGGCGTCCGCGTGATTGCAGGCGGAGCCTGGGGATTTGCCGCGTCCGACGACTTGAGCCGTGCGGCCGTCGAGGCTACGGCAGCGCGGGCCGTCGATATCGCCAAGGCCTCGGCACGAGTCAAGCAGCGCGACGTCCAACTGGCTCCGGAAAAGCCTGTTACCGCAGAGTGGACCACGCCTTTGCAGATCGATCCTTTTGGTACCCTCGTCGAACAGAACATTGACCTGCTGTTGAAGATTGATTCCGAACTGCGCTCAGTTCCTGGCGTCACGCTGGCCGAGACCAATATGAATTTCCGCCGCGAGGAGCAATGGTTCGTTTCCTCCGAAGGCGCCAACATTCATCAAACGAAATACACCACGGGTGTCGGCTATGCGGCTTACGCTTTTGCTGGAAGCGAGATTCAGAAGCGCTCGTATCCTAACTCCTACGGCGGACAGTGGCAGAACAAAGGATACGAACTGATTGGCGAGCTCAAGCTACTGGAAAATGCCCGTCGCGTGGGCGAAGAGGCGGTTGCGCTGCTCCAAGCCGAGCAGTGTCCGGAGGGCGTGTTCAACATCATTCTCGATGGCTCGCAACTTGGGCTTCAGATTCACGAATCAGTGGGCCACCCTATTGAACTTGACCGAGTGCTGGGCATGGAAGCCAATTTCGCCGGAACCTCGTTTCTCACTTTGGATAAGCTGCGCACCCTGCGTTACGGCAGCGACTTGGTGAACGTCGTCGCCGACGCCCGCCAGGAGCACGGACCGGGGCTCGGAACCTTCGCCTTCGACGAGGAAGGAGTGCCCGCGCAATGCACGCCTATCATTAATAACGGTTTGTTCACCGGATATCTGAGTTCGCGCGAAACCGCCCACACTATCGGGGCGAATCGATCCGGTGGAACCTTGCGCGCCGAATGCTGGAATCGGTTGCCCATTATCCGCATGACCAACATCAGCATCCTTCCCGGCGAGAAGCCGCTCACCCGCGAGCAACTCATAGCGGATAGCGACGGCATTTACATGGAGACCAACAAATCGTGGTCGATTGATGATAAGCGTTATAACTTCCAGTTCAGCTGCGAAATGGGATGGGAAATCAAGAACGGCAAGCGCACCCGCATGCTAAAGAACCCCTCGTACTCGGGAATTACGACCGAATTCTGGAACTCGATGGACGCAATCTGCTCGCGAGACGAGTGGGTGCTATGGGGCACCCCGCACTGCGGCAAAGGCCAGCCGCAGCAAGTGATGGGCACCGGCCACGGCGCGGCGCCCGCCAGGTTTCGCAATATAAAGGCGGGAAGCGCGTATAAGGGAACGTGATAAACGAGCACTTGGCAGTTAGCATTTAGCTTCGCGTCGTCATTCCAAATAGTCGACGCGACTGTCTCGTGGCCAAGCGCTAAATGCCAATTGTTAAGTGCTGAATACCAATGCTGGATCAAGACCAAGCCGCTGATATCTTCGAACGCATCAAGAAGCATTCGACTGCTGATGAAGTCGAAGTGCTCTTCTCCGGCGGGAAGAGTGCCCTCACACGGTTCGCCAATAACATCATTCATCAGAATGTCGCGGAGGAGAACTATGTCGTTTCTGTACGCGCGGTTTTTGGCCAACGCACGGCTCGTTCGACGACCAACAAACTCGACGACGAGAGCTTAAAGCGGGTTGTGCAATCCTCCGAGAAGCTGGCGAAAGTCCAACATCCTGATCCTGATCTGCTGCCCATACCCGATTCACGTGAAGCGGGCGCTGCGGCCCGCGAAGGGTTGCCCACCCGCCACTTCGCCGAAACTGCGGCCACCACGCCGGCGCAGCGCGCGGACACGGTTAAGAAGATCGTATCGATTGCGGAAAAACACAAACTCACTACGGCTGGCATCGTTTCGACCTCGGAGTCGGTGGAAGGTATTTTCAATTCGCGTGGGCTGACCCAGTGGCACACGCAGACTTCGTCGGAAATTTCGATTACCATGCTGGCGGCGGATTCTTCGGGTTGGCAAAAAGCGAACTCCCCCAACATTGCGAACCTCGACGCTACCTCGCTAGCACAAGTCGCGGCTCGCAAGGCTTCTGAATCCGCACGTCCGCGGGAGATTCCCGCCGGGAAATACACCGTCATTCTCGAACCTGCAGCCGTGCTGGATATCATCGGCTTCATGTTCTTTGACTTTGGTGGACTTTCCATTCTGGACCAGCGATCGTTTCTGAATAACCGCGTGAGAACGAAACTCTTCGGTGAGAACATCAATATCTGGGACGATGTTACTCATCCTCTACAATCGGGCGCTCCGTTTGACGGCGAAGGCGTGTGCCGCCAGAGAGTGCAACTGGTCGAAAACGGCGTAGTGCAGCGGCTGGTGTATGCGCGGGCTACCGCCGAGAAGATGAAGCATTCGGAATATAAAGACAAAGTTGGTCCCATCGCGCCCACGGGTCATGGTTTTCCGCTCCCGAACGAAATGGGTGAAGCTCCGATGAACATCGTATTTGGGGCGTCTCCCAAGCCCGTATCGGTTGACCAGATGATGGCTTCGACGGACCGCGGCGTGCTCGTGACGCGACTGTGGTACATCCGCGAAGTTGATCCTTACGAAAAAATTCTCACCGGCATGACCCGCGACGGCACCTTCTATGTGGAGGACGGAAAGATCCGCCACGGCGTTCGCAACTTCCGCTTCAATCAAAGCCTGATTCACATGTTATCGAACGTGCAAGCCATGGGAACTCTGGTACGCGCCAGCGGCGAGGAATCGTTCGACATGGTCGTTCCGGCGATGAAGGTGGCGGAGTTTAATTTCACGGAAGTGACGAAGTTCTAAAGGCAGCACTCAGCACTTAGCATTCAGCCCACCGCGCCGTTCTGCTTCAACCTTGCGGGGTTTGTGAGGCTAGCATTCGTTTCACTTCGACCACGGCTTGGTTTAGCTGTCGATAAGCCACTTCAGCATCCCGCCAACTCACCCGCAAGTTCATGACCCACAAGAATTTACCTCTGGTAGGTCCATGACTTCGGTAACTTTGCACTGCTGGTTCCAGGGTGTACTCTTCGCTCGTAATGTCCAACATTGGTCCATTCGTCAAGAAGGCGAATCCGGATGTGCTTCCGGAGAAAAACGATGGCTCGTCCAGCGTTGCCGCAACAGCGAGTGCGGAAACCGCTGCTGCCAAGGGCAAGCGGGCGCGCTACCCGGAAGTGCAGAGTGCGACACGTTTTCCGATCAAGCTGCCGATTTCTGTAAAATCGAAGACGGGTGAGCGGCATACTGAAACCCAGAACATTTCGGCGAACGGCGTTCTGTTTCAGATGGTAGATTCCGAAATGCCGGTCGGCTCCATGGTAGACTTCACCATTTCGCTTCCCGCTGATGTCGTGGGCGCGGAGGCTGATATACGGTTGGATTGCCGCGGCCGGGTAGTGCGCAGTTTTGAGGATAGTGGCCGCCGCGGCGTAGGCGTGGTCATCGATGAGTATCGTTTTGACCGCGCTGAACAGCAAGGAGAATGATGGCGAGCACGCCAGCAACCGCGAGAATCGAGGTCGAACAGCCGCAAGCAGGTGACGGCAACGGCCAGTTCATCCGCGTGATCGTTGCTGACACGCAGGCGATTTTTCGCGCCGGCTTGCGCAAGATTTTTGCTCTCGAGGACGATGTCCGCGTAGTGGGACAAGCGGAAACTTTATCCCAGACGATGACCGCCGCCAAGAAGTTCACCGCCGATGTTCTGCTTTTCGAAGCTGCCATAGCGCCCAATCCGATTGAAGCGGTTGCCGATCTGCTGCGGCAGAATCCGTTGCTTCGCCTTGTCGTCGTCACTACCGAGCCTGATCAAGATCTGACTCTCGAACTGTTTCGCCGGGGCGTGCATGCGATTGTCTCGCGCGAAGTTGAGCCGGAGTTGCTGGTCGACTGTCTGCGCAAGGTATCAAAGGGTGAGCCATGGTTAGACGGCCGGGCAACGCAGTGGGTGCTCGAAGCGTATCGCACCCAAGGCTCGCGCGCCGGAGCTCCTCGACCCAAAGTACAGTTGACTCCCAAAGAAACCCTGATTGTTTCCTGCGTGACTCAGGGCATGAAGAACAAAGAGATTGCCCTGCGTGTCGGAACCACCGAGCAGGTAGTGAAGAATTACCTGCGCAAGGTGTACGACAAACTCGGCGTCGCCGATCGGCTGGAGTTGGCGCTGTACTGCCTGAATAGCCGCATCCTCGATAGTTCAGTGAAGCCGCCCGCGCTGCCGGAGCCGAAACCCAACGGCAACGCGGCGGTGACCTTACCCACAAGCCCAAGCACTCCCGAAAATATTTCTTAATGTAGGCGTCTTTGCTCGTGCTTTTTTACCCGTGCCTTCTGAGAGCTCGGAGGCTTGCGCGGGGTTAGGCCTACGGCGTTGAATACCGTGCGGAGGTCGTGCCAGTTGCCGCGCCAGTTGCCGCGCATGGCGCCCTCGACGGAAGCTTTCAACTTTTCGATTTGATCCTAGCGTTCTGATTGGCGGGTGGTGAGCCTCGAAGGCCTGGGCAGCGGGGCTCCTTGCGGGCAGGGCTGTGCAGATTTCCTCTACCGATACCACCTTGGCGATCTTGAGAGTCGATACCCAGCTGCTCTAAGGGTCTTTCTGCTGCTTTCCCAGGTGGCGTGGTATGGCTCCGAAGAGGGGTTACGATTTGCGAAAAATCGGAGCTGGGTAAGGTATTTTTTGCGGCTCCCGGTTGAGACTGTCCAACCAGAAACAGCGGTAACTTACCCAGCACCCAAGAGCCGCAGACATTTACATTTTGCCGACCTTATTCCCCCCAGCCACCCACATGCTGGCTCCGTCAAAGGCGAGTCCAGCGGGTTGGGTGAAGCTGGTGGTATTGCCGGTGTATCCAGAGCCATCAATCGCAAACATCGACACTGAATTGCTACCGGTTTCCGACACCCAGACGTCGTTCCCGTCAAAAGCTACACCTTGGGGCTTAGCGTTCGTAGCAAAAGTATTCAGAACACAGAAACAGCTGGCGGGGCCCGAGTCCAACTCAATTAACAGGTTGTTGGCTCGATCCGTAACCCACAAGCTGGCATTGCCGTTGCTGTTCGAGCCTGCAACCGCGTCGAAAGCAATGTCAAACAGCTGACCGCTGCCGGCAGGGATTGCGGCCACGGTGGCTCCGTTAGAGGGGTTGAGGACATACACAGTGAGCTGATTGTCCGCGACCACGTTAATGTAAGTCCCGTCAAACGCAGCACTGGTGCATCCGCTTCCGGTGTAGCCTGCGGGAGAGTAATTGGTCACTGTAAAGGGAGCCTTGGCCAGGACTCTGCTCACGCAGTTGTTGCCGGTTGAATTCGGCACCCAGACGTAAGTCCCGTCAAACGCTGGATAATAGGGGCTTGAGAATCCGGTAACCGTGTGTAGAGTCGCACATGTGTCTGCATTAATTTCGTACAAATCGCCGGAACCAAATCCGGTCACCCAGATGTGAGCGCCGTCAAAGACGGTACCCAGTGCATTGGTAGATCCCAGGGAGGCCGTGCAAAATAGCTTCCCAGTGTTTCCTTGCAGCGCAGTTACCTTACCGCCGGAGTAGCTGGTTACCCACATGTTTCTTCCGTCATACGCTGCCCGAACAGCGCCAGCTGGAACCGTGAAGACCGGGGTTGTGTTCTGATTGTAGTGGTGAAGGATCGCTATCTGGTTGGGATTTGCGTCGCCGTAGAACAGACCCCACGCATGTTTGATACGGTGTTTCATACGCCGGACTTGGTTTGGCGATGCTGCGAACAGCGCCACCGCGGAACATAGACACAGCACTCCGATACCGGAGTACATGCGTGTTTTTTTCATCATTCCGGTTAACCTTGAACTTCCAGTGACCGCTTGCGAAAAACCATTGAACAGTTTCATCACATCCTCCGAGAGTTAGTTTTCCGGCTGGGTCTTAGGGCCTAAGCTTCGGCCGGTGCGTCGCTGAACAAGCGCGTGGGTCAGCTATGAATCCACCTTCCCAAACATTTATTCTGGCCTTCACTGATCTAGTGCGATTTCTTGGAGAATTCGGGGTCACTGCGGCGGGTAAGGAATGAGTTGAGAAGTGGCGGAGGATGGATGCACTCGCCTCATGGGCTCCCTGTTGCGCTGCATTGAGAGTCAGTTCTGCAATTTCTCAAGTGGCGTAAACAAGGCCGTAGCACTCAAAACACCTGAAACCTATTCGCGTGATGATCCATGAACACCCGAGGACTCGGGCGGTCCCGTCGTTGGATCAGAGCTTGATGCGGGTCATTCCAAGTGCAGAGATTCGCTCGGCATGCTCGGGACAGGCTGTTCGTTGGCAGGCCTTCGCTTGGCGAAGGCCTGCGTTCCTCGGGATGACCGCGGGTTATTTGAGGATAATCTCTTGCAGGAGTTCGGAGCTGACGAGTTCGCGGATTTCGGCGCGTTTTTCTGAGAGCTGTTGAGCGGGTTGTTTTCCGCCGAGGATTTTGTCGCGGACCATTTCGCCTTTGGCGGCGAGGCCGTCCATGGCGGCGTGGTTTTTGTATTCAATGGCGAGGCAGACGTCCCAGTCTTCGGGATTGTTCTTGGTCTCCTTGAGGAAGAGTTTGTAATCCATGATGGTTCCATTCTTTTTCTGCTCCTCGAGGATGGGCTTGCTGGATTGGCGCAGGCTGGTGAGATAGGCGTCCATCTGGGTGGGCTTTACGCGGATCAGCGAGACCCGCCAGACTGGGCCTTCGGTGTAATGTTCTTGCGCCAGAACTGTGGGGGCCAGCAACAACAGGAAAGCGGCGAGACGGTAAATCGTTTTCATATTTGGATCTCCTCTAAGTTTTTAGGGAAACGGCGGGAGAATCATACGCTTGGGAGAGTGCATTTGTCAGTGAGGAAAGATGTTCGCGGAGCTGCCGAGCTTTGGTCGGCTGGACTGGTTTCTTCGAGTTCGCTGACGAGAAGCTCCGACCCGTCTCGACACGATCGTCCCCACGTGAGTTTTATGGGGCTTCGATCAATTCCATTTTTCCGTCGCGGGTGCGATGGAGGACCATTACTTTGCCTTTGGGATCGCGGAAGACGAAGACGTCGCGATCGCGGAAGTGGGCTTCTTTGATGGCTTCTTCGAGGGTCATGGGGCGGAGGGCGACGGCGTCCTCGGAGCGCACCAGGTGAACTTCGGTGGTGCGGGCTATAGCGGGGAATTTGTGCACGACTACGTCGACTGCGGTTGATTCAGATAGGCCGATGGCGACTCCGATTTTTTCCTGGGGGGCTTCGCCGTTCCATTTTCCGGTGGGCGAGGGGCGGGAGCTTTGGCTCTTGGGGTTTGGGCTTTTATGGTTGTGGCGTTTTTTGGTGCGCCAGCGGGTTTTGTATTTGACGGCCTGCTTTTCCAGATGGTCGAGGGCCTCGCTTACGGCAGAGGGCATGTCTCCGGCCTGGGCTAGTCCGACGATGGGGCCGTTGCGCGGGGTGATGGTGATTTCAGCTTTGTGGCGGCGCTTTTCGACGGCCAGGACCACCTTGGTTTCGAATTTGTTGCCTAGAATTTTGCGGATTTTGATTAGGCCGGATTCAACGTCTTTGCGGATCGCGGGAGTGACTTCGTAGTGTCTGCCGGTGTATTCCACGTTCATGAGCGCCCCTCCTTGGGTTTCGATCTTTGTGTTACCTGGGCACTGCACTTGGAACTGGCGAATGGCCGATACCCTCAGGGGCTAAAGCCCTTCGTCTTTATGGTTCTAGAGTGGCACGACTGAAGTCGTGCCCTTCGCAAAAACTATTTCTGGCGATTACTTCTTTACTCTGCGCTGGTGGGTGCTCGGGATGCGCATATCTTCCCGGTACTTCGCGACCGTGCGGCGAGTTACCTGGATGCCCTGCGATTGCAGGATGCGGGTGATCTGCTCGTCGGTTAGCGGCCTGGCGGGATCTTCTTCCTCGATTAGTTTTTTGACACGGCGTTTCAGGATCAGCAGCGATGTGTTGCCGCCCTGGGGGCCGTTTACGCTTTCGCTGAAGAAGTAACGCAGTTCGAAGACGCCTTGGGGCGTGTGGGCGTATTTGCTGGACACGGCCCGGCTGACCGTGGAGGGATGCACACCGATCTCTTCCGCTACCTCTTTGATCATCATTGGCTTCAGCTGGTCGATGCCTTTTTCGAGGAAGTCCTGCTGGCGGGCCAGGATGCTGTAGCAAACTTTTACGATGGTTTGCTTGCGCTGCTCGATGTTTTTGATTAGCTGGATGGCGCTCTTGTAGCGCTCCTTGACGTAGTTGCGTGTGTCTTTGTCGTTGGTGTCTTTGGTTAAGAGGCGCTTGTAGGCAGGGTTGAGGCGGAGTTGGGGGACGTCTTCGTCGTTCATGACTACCAGCCACTCATCTCCGTGCTTCACGAAAGCGACGTCGGGTTCGATCAGGCGCGGCTGGGTTTTGTTGTAACGGAGGCCGGGGCGCGGGTCGAGGGTGCGGATGTAATCCAATGCTTGCTGAACGGCTTCCACCGGACGTCCGAGGGCGCGGGCGATTTCTTTGTACTGCTTGTTCTGCACTGCGCGCAGGTGCTGATCGACTATGGCGATGGCATCGGTCAGGGTCTGGGTGATGGCTTCGCCGTTGCCGTTTTTATGCAACTCGTGTTGCTGTTGGTGATAGCGCAGTTGGTAGAGCAGGCACTCGCGAAGATCGCGGCAGGCGACTCCGGGTGGGTCGAGTTGCCTCACTACTTCAATGGCTTCGTGGAGGTCGGTGAGAGTGAAGTTGGTTGCGAATGTCGGACGCGGAACTGGAGTTGGCGCGGGCTTGGGTTCTGGGGGCGCGGTTTCGACTGGACTGGTCTCCGGCGCCCGTGATTGTTCGCTCCATGCGGAGGCTTCGGGGAGATCAGCGGCCACAACGTTTTCTGATTCTGAGGAATCGACTCCTGCGAGGTCAACGCCGGTGGAAACTGGCTCCGTTGAGACAGCTTCCGGCGAATCGGCTTCGAGGGAATCAAGTTCGGACGAATCAAGTTCTACGGGACCATCGGAGGTGGCTTGCTCGGTGGAGCTCAGGCCCAGGGCCGCGGCTTCTTTGAAAAGGTTCTCGGCGACGGCGGCGTCGGACTCCGGGGCTGCGGGCGGCGCGACTCCCAGTAGTTCTTCGTCGCTCGCGATCAGGTAGCCGTCCTCGTTGAGATTGCCGATGATGAGTTCGACGGCTTCCTGCACTTCGGGACGCATGGAGATGGAACCGAGTTGCCAGACGAGATGGTCGGTCAGGCTGCCGGGCTTCGAGAGGAAGTTCTCGAAGGAGGGGCGCTCGATGTCCTCCATTTCGCGGGAGCTGCGGTAGCCGGGATCGAGATAGTCCTGGAAGAAGGAGCCGAAATCGATTTCTTCGAATGGATCTTTTTTCTCAGCGTCGGCGGCGGTGGTGGGGCTTTCTTCTACCGGGGCGCGGTCGCGGTCCTCTTGGCGGCGATCTACGTCATCGAGCAGCGGAACGGATTCTTCCAGTTCCTCAAGGACCGGGTTCTCCACCATCTCGGCGGTGATCATGTCCCGAAGCTCGAGCTTGTTGAGCGCGAGGACGCTGACCATCTGGACCAGGCCCGGGGTCAGGATCTGTCTCTGGGAGACTTTTAGACTTAGCTTGTGTTGCAACATCACCATAAATTCAGTCGCTGGTCTTTTGGTGGTTCGTCGTTTTTGCTCACACCAGGGAAAAACTTTGACCTAAGTACACTCTTCGGACTTCCGGGTCGCCTCCTAATTGTTCTGGCGTGCCTTGTCGGAAAATCCGGCCTTCGTTAATTATGTAGGCGCGGTCGGTGACTGATAGCGTTTCGCGCACGTTGTGATCGGTGATCAGCACGCCGATGCCGCTGGCTTTTAGATCGCTGATAATCTTTTGCAGGTCGAGCACGGCTATGGGATCGATGCCGGAGAACGGCTCGTCCAGCAGAATGAATGTTGGATTGATGCAGAGGGCGCGGGCAATTTCGACGCGGCGACGCTCGCCTCCGGAGAGGGCGTATCCGCGATTCTGGCGAATGTGCTCCAATCCTAGCTGATCGATCAGCTTCTCCATTTTCTCGCGGCGCTCGTGCCAGGAGATCGACTGCGCTTCTAAGACGGCAAGAATGTTCTCCTCGACGGTTAGCTTGCGAAAGACCGAGGCTTCTTGCGGGAGGTAGCTAATGCCGTACTGACGGGCCCGGAGATACATAGGGACGTCGGTGATGTCGTCGTCGTCGATCAGGACGCGACCAGTGTCTGGGGGAATCAGGCCTACGATGGCGTAGAACGTGGTGGTCTTGCCGGCGCCGTTAGGTCCAAGCAAACCAACGACTTCGCCCTGTTCGACACGAAGGCTTACCCCGTTTACAACCCGGCGGCTGCGATAGGATTTGCCGATTTCGTCGGTGGCTAGTGTACGCATTTATCGTGCCACTCGTGTTTGGGTGACCGTCGGGGAGGAATTATTGCCTTCAACCAGCACCCTATCATCGTGTCTAAAGAAAGTCAACGAAACGCCGGTAATCTGGCCGTGTTCGGCATCAAAAATGCTAGGCGGACCCCCCGTAAGGACGAATTTGTCGTTTTGGGCGGTGTATGTCAGGAGGTCGCCGGTGGCACGACGGTTTGGCTGGGTGATCACGACTTGATCCTGGGCAAGGATTTTTTCTAATTTTCCTGCTTCGGAAAGCGGTTGGTTCGCGAGGCCTCGGGCTTGAAGAAATGCTTCCATTTTTTTGGCGGTGATGGTGATGTCCGCTGCTTTGGCTACGACGTCACCTTCGAAGTGGGCTTTGCGATCGCTGTCGGCGTAGGTTAAGCGGGTGGACGTGATGGCAATCAGGGTGAGTCTTTCGGATGGACTTTTGTCTGATCGGGTGGATTGAACCAAGATGGTTGAAACGGTTTTGGATGTGTCCGATCCGAGCGCGATCATGGAACGGTGGTCACGGTCGAATTCAATCGACTGCGCTTCGACGATGTTTGCATCCTGCCAGAGTCGGGCGTCTCCAGTGTACAGAGCGATTGCCGAGGTGCCATGGACAGTCATGGAATGCGCGGTCACGTGAATGGGGCTGGAGGAAGATAGAAGCGCGCCGTCGGGCTGCGGTTTGAGATCGCTATAGGTGGTTTTTACGTTGCCTTCGGCGACGGCGTCTCCGGTGGCGCGATTCAGGCGCATGGAGTTGGCGGTCGTAGTCATGCCGCCGTCGGTCACGCGGGGAGCGCCGGTAAGAATTAGCACTTGATCGTCCGGAGTATAGCGGGCGAGGTTACCCCAGGCTTTACGCTCTTTGTCTACGTAGGCGACGTTTCCTTGTTGCACAAGGGTTTGGATGCCGCTGCCTGGTTGAAAGATTGCGTCCAGGACTCGGCTGGTACTGACGCGATCGGGTTGGCCGGGATTCTGGCTGACGATACGGGCGTCGGGCACGCCGTGAACTGAGCTGAATTGTCCGGATTCGTCGAAGTGCGCTTCAAACTTTGCGGCGGTGACCAGAGTTTGAGATCCACCGGGTGTGGTGGGGCGAAGTGCGATCTGGGCGGTGCCGGAGGTTTCGGCTCTTTCGAGGCTTTGCTTGTTGGTCAGGAAAAAGTCCATGCCGGACGCAGTCAGCTCCAAGTCTTGAGCGCTCGCGGAGGTCCTAGCGGGATTTTGATGTTGCAGCAACCTCACGTGGTCTTCGGCGTGAACTTTGCTCAGCAGATTCTTGCCGGAATCCTTTTTTCGAGATGAATGGTTCTCGGAGAAATCGAGAATGACCCGCCCGGCTTTGCCTTCCATGGGTTGCGCGCCCGGCACCTCGGCTCGCACATCTCCAGAGAAAATGGCGGTGTGCAGTGTGGCATGCTCTTTTGTCATGATGAGGTCGAGTTGCCCGGATCGTGCTTCCGCCGTTTGCGAGGCTTCCGCTGGCTGGCCGTTGTTTGTTTTGACGAGCACATTCCCTTGCGCTAGCACGCGGTCCAGGGTGTTGTCGGGACGCAGAAAAAGTGTGGCTTCGTCGGCGTCGCATTGACGGGCGCCGCTTTCCAAGTGCGGGTGATCGAGCACGACCAGATGCGGGTCCTTCGTGATGGTTGCGCGGGCGGCATTGATCGTCGCGCCGGCAACTCCGCCAAGCGTCAGGTGTACCTGCGATTGCAGTGTGAGCAGGTTGGTCTTGGCGACATACATCACACCTACGGCCGATCCGCCGCCTTGAGGCAGATCAAAGTCGACTCTCTCTTTGGTGTGGGCGTCACCGGTATTTTGGTTGAAGATCAGGCCGCTGGTTTTGAGATGAATCGGGTTCTTTAGGTCCGTGGGCGCGGATTGGTCGGGACTCAGCAAGCCTTGCGGGTTTGCCTGTAGATCGATCTGGACTTCGCCTTTGGCGATGACGTTTCCCGACGGCTGGTCGTATTCGAAATCGGCGCCACGGATCTGATCGAAACGGCTGGAATCGCTGCCGTAGAGCGTAATTTGGACGTCGTGCAGTTCGGCGTGGCCGCCCTGCTTGAATTGCACTGCTTTGCTAGCTTGGATGGTGAAGAGAGTGCGGCCTTGTTCGGATTTGGAGATGGAGAACCCGGTCGCGCTTTGCTTGATTTGGAGGCCGATCTTCTCGGGAATCTGTTTCAAGGCGTTCTGTACGCGATGGCGGGCGTAGAAATATGCTCCCGCGACCAGCAATACCGCCAAGATAATGGCTCCGGCAAACCAGCGGCGCAGGCGGGATAGATGGGTCGGCATCTGAGTTAAGTGTACTTCAGGCTTCGGGCTTTGGGCGCCGGCGTCAGGCTCTGGGCTTCAGGCATTGAGCCTCTTGGGGAAGGTGCCTTGACGCGTTTGTAGCACGAGAGGCAGTCTCGGGGTCCTTCGACTGCGCGGAGCCTCCGCTTTCGCGGAGACTCTGCTACGCTCAGGATGACATGGCGAAAGTTAGTCCGAAGCCTAAAGCCGGGAGCCTGAAGCCTGAAGTCTGTAGCCTGTGGCGTGAAGCCTGTCTCTAAAAGTTTTCATCGAGCGTGATCTGCTGGACGATTTGGTCGAGTTGGCTCCTGGCCTGGTTTTGTTTTTCTTGCAGGTCTGAAATTTCTTTGGTGAGGATGTTCAGGCGGTCTTCCTGGGCATCCAGCTGGCGAGTGTAGCGCTGCAATAGGGCCTTTTCTTCAGCGCTGCCTTTCAGGGCTTTCATGTTTTCGCGCAGGCGCGCCTGATCTTTGGTAATGGTTTCGATTTCATGCTGCCGAGTTTTGATCTGCGTTCCCAGAGTGTCTACCTTATTTTTCTGGTCGAGGACGCGATGAAAGGCTTCTTGCATGGCGGGCGTGATCTGTCTTTGTTGGGTGATGAAGGCTACTTGCTTCTCGTCGAGATTGGTCAAGGCGAATTCGCTGCTCTCGGGATGGAATTCCTCGATTTTGAGGTTCGCGGTCTGGCCCGCTGGCACCGCTACGCGGAAGCCCAGATAGGAAGCTGATGTTTCCTCGGGCTTGGGGCCTTCGACCAGTTTCCAGTTTTCACGCGCGGGATGCTCGATGACAACCTGGCGAGAGACTGCGTCGGCATTGTGCAAGGTGTATTTGCGGCTGTCGCGCTGCTCGCGGGTGAGATACATCAGGCCTTTGACAATGTGGATGCGGGTTACAGGTTTTTCGCTCGACTCCTGTTCCATGGTGACTCGCAGGGCGGGGTCGGCAGCGTAGGAGATTAAACGGCGCTCGGCGGGATGGACGGTCTCGATCAGGCCTTCCCCGGCGAAGGTGTCGCTTTCAAGGATGTTGAAGGTTCCCGAGTCGAGAGTCAGGCCGCTGCTGTTGGTGATCCAGAGAGCGCGGCGGATTTCACGGGAGTTCTCGTTCCAGAGGGTGACCTTTTCCGCTTCGATGGGTGATTGCAGAATGGGCACCAGGGCGGACTGATTTTTCCCGATTGTGATTTTTTGCTTGAGGTTGTATTCGAAATAATCTCCGAGGTCTTTGGCTTCAGCTTCAACTTGCTGCTTGGCGGCAGCGTCGAAGGCGTTGAGCCGGTCGCGGTTGTTGGCTGGGGTCATTACTTTTCCTGTGCCGAACGAACCCCCACCGATGCCTCCACTCATTATCATTGCCGATTGGGCAGTGACCTCGACCGTCTCCGCCGCTGAGGGCGCAGGGGGAGCCGCAGGGCCGCTCATCGACGCTTCCTGTGTCTGTGGGTTGAGCATCGCTGCCTGCGGCAGAGGAACTACCGGGCGGCGAGTGTACAGCGGTCGGGAAATATCCTGAATAAACGACTGCGGCGCACCAGCGATGAGCGAGAGTTGAACATCCTTCCAATCCTCGCCAACGGTGTTGTCGACAATCGCCCAGCCTTGTAGCACTGGCTTTTCGTTCGGCTTTTCGGACAGAATGATTCGGTATGTGCTCTTCCAGACCGGGACTTCGCTGATGTAGCTCACGAAAATCTCGCGATCGCCGTTGCCGGTGGCAGAGATGGTCATGCGGCGCAGGTCGCGGGCTCGGGAGGAACCGATCAGGTTCAAGTATTTTCCGACTTCGTCGCTGAGGTCGCGTTCCGCGAGCCGGACCGAGGTGTTGGGCCCGAGATCGAAATTCCGCATGTCTCCGCTGTCGGTGATGACCGAGAACTCGGTGACCTCATACGAATCACCCTTCTCGTTGAATCTTTTTTCTTTCTCGACGCTGAGAAGTCGCCCGCTTGTATTCTCGGAGCCGCTGTGCACTTCGACGCGGGCGCCGCGCAGGGCGGCGAGGTAATCGACCCGGGTGAGCTGTTCGCCGAACGGCAGACGCAGCGCCTTTAGACGTTCATCGAGCGGGGCGATGGAGTTGTAGCGGACGCCGGAGATGCGGCCTTCGCCGAGATCCACGGCGGTTAAAGATTTCAGAACATCGTTGAGTTGGCCGGTGGTGAAGTCGATAGCCAGATCCTGATTGCCGTGGACACGGGCTGAATGCTCGAAGTAGCCGACGCCGTTCTTGTAGAGCACTACGCGCTTGACGGGGAGGCGACTGCTGGAGTCGCCTTCAGTTGGCGTCTGCGATTCTTCTAGTGGGATCGGGCTGGGTTTCGGCTCTGCGAATGCGGCAACTAGGAATGCAATGCTGATGAACGCGACGAGAATGGATTTGCGCATCGACACCTCCCGTTTTGCCGGGAGTGTAGCAGTGGATCAGGGTGGGCGGCAGTGACAAGTCAGGAGCGCTTCAGGCGTACCAGGCAAATCCACGAGGCCATCCTGAGCACAGCCGAAGGATCTGTTCGGTAGGGTGCGATATTGCCGCGTTAGGGCATCCCCACTCTGCTCCAGGGGGGAATGCCCTGTAGCGGTTGATTCTGACGGGCGGTGCAGGGGTCCTTCGACTCAGTTTGGTCCGCGCTACCGCGGACCAACGTTCGCTCAGGATGACCCGTGATAGAACAGTTCGTCACGCTTTGGCTCAGTGTCGCGGGATTTGGAAATCGCGCAGGGAGAGTTCTAATCCGCCGAATTCGGGGTGGTCGTTGTGATCCAGGGTGAATGCGATATCCAGAGCGTCGCCGGGGAGGAGTTCGGCTTGCTGGATGCGCTCGGCCATGCGCCATCCCAGAGCATTGTAGGAGACTGGCTTTCGCGAGCGGCCGTTGGAACTCTGGGCGTGGAGGCGCGGCAGAACCGATGAATCGGGATGACATCGCGGGGTGGTCATCAGGGCAACCTCGCTCAATTCTTCGCGCTCTGGGGGCGAAGACAATCTTAGTTTCACGTGCTTTTCTTTCATCACACGAGGTGGAGCCATGAGGAGCAGGTCGCGGGAAGCGAAGATTGGTTCGGGATTGCCCATGCCGAAGGGTTCGAGCCGATGTATGGCTTGAAATAAGTCGGGCGTGATCTCGTCAAATGGGAGTTCGGCATCGAGATCGAGAGTGGGTTCGAAGTCGGCTAGGGTCAGGCGTGCGCGGGCGTAGCCATCCAAATGGGCGCACAGTTCGGGCAGGTTCGCGGCAGGCATAGAGAAGCCGACGGCGTGAGCGTGTCCGCCGAAGCGGGTGAACAATAATGCGCAAGACTCGAGTGCGTTTAGAAGATGAAAGGCTCGAATGGAGCGGCCCGAGCCGTGGGCTTCGCTGCCATCGCGAGAAATCACCAACGTGGGACGGCAGTAGCGTTCGACTACGCGCGTTGCGGTGATTCCGATTACTCCGCGATGCCATCCATCGCCCTCGATCACCAGGCAAAAGGCATCGAGCATCGCGGGTTCCTGCTCGAGCCGCAAATGGATGGCGTCCAGAATTTTGCGTTCTTCGGCTTGACGGTCTGCGTTTAGCTGGTCGAGTTTGTTGGCAATCTCGCGGGCTCGGGTTGCATCTTTTGCGCTGAAGAGTTCGATCACATCGCGGGCAACATCCATGCGACCGGCGGCGTTGATCCGGGGTGCAATGCGGAATCCAACTTCGCCCGAAGTGAGCGGCCTTCCACTTACTTGTGCGACTTCCAGCAGCGCCTTGAGCCCCGGATTTACCGCAGAGCGTAATGCTTCGAGACCGAGTTTGGCGAACACTCGATTCTCGCCGGTTAAGGGCACGGCGTCGGCAATGGTCGCGATGGCCGCTATTTTCAGGAACGACTTCAGGAGCGGGGCTTGATCCCGGTGGGTAAGGCGGCGCTCCATCAGCGCTTGGGCGAGTTTGAAGGCGACGCCTGCCCCGCATAGCGCTTTGCACGGGTAATCGCAACCGGGTTGATTCGGATTCAATACGGCTAGCACCGTGGGCATGCCGTCCTGGCTGGGGAGATGGTGATCGGTAACGATTAAGTCTACGCCTAGATTTCGTGCAGTTTCCGCCGCGGCGAAAGCGCGAATGCCCGTGTCCACGCTGATGATCAGATGAATACCCGCAGCGGCGGCGCGCTCAATCACGTCGCCCCTGAGGTCGTAGCCCTCTTTTATGCGGTGAGGAACGTGGAAGTCGGCGGAGCCGCCGCACAGTTCGATGGCGGTCTTGAGGATGACGATGGCGGTGGTGCCGTCGACGTCGTAGTCGCCGTAGATCAGAATGCCTTCTTTGCGCTCGATAGCGGCGTCGAGGCGATCGACGGCGGTTTTCATGCCGGACATTAAATAGGGCGAGTGCAGGTGGATGAGAGATGGTGCGAGGAAATGCTCGGCGGTTTCGTGGTCGTTGATTCCTCGCATGACGAGGAGACGGGCGAGAGTCGAGGCTAGTTGCGGATTCTTGAGGCCGAGGTTGGGGTTCGAATTCAATTCTGCCGCGAGGAGTTCGATGCGGAGCGCATCGGCAGTTTTGGGAAGCCATTTCATTTCGTAATCTAGATTCTCCAGGAAGGATGATTTTACTCGCCAGGAGATTTGGATACTAACGGACGGGGACATTGACGCCGCAGGTTGCGAGCTTTGCTCGGCCTGGACAGGTCAAAGACCCGTCCCCACACATTAATATGGTTTATCGTCGTCCTGATCGGGGCCGTCGATTGGGAAGCCGGCGAAGTCGTCGGCCATTTCGAGGATGTTTTGGTAACGGTCGTACCATGGGGTGGACGCTTCGTAGACCATCATTACGCCTTGTTGGGCGAAACCTAGTTGCACGAAACCGGTTTTGCCAACATAGGTGCGCAGCCAGCGGGCATCTTCCAAGTCGTCGTCGCTACTGAACTCGGCTGTGCTCAGGCGCTCGATCATGGCATCGAGTTCCTCACGCTCCAGCCGCCACGAGTCCATGGTAAGAAAGGGCGCAGCGGAAGCTTTGGCTAGTTCGACGAAATCTTTCCAGCTGTCGGGATTGTCTTCGGGCTTCCAGGTGACGCTCTGTACCTGTTCGTAGTCGACGAAGCCGGGAAAGCGGCGCATGCCGTGACCTTCGATGAAGGCGACCATGTCATCTTTGAGGCTGCTCAGATCGTCGGGTACAGGAGGCATAGGGGCTCTGAACATGTTTATTGTATGCCTGTATGCGGGGGAGAGGGCAAATGGCCAGGCTTCGGGCTCCAGGCTTCAGGTCACAGTGGTCAGCTTGAACGCAGTCACTTTCTTTATCGTCGCGTCTGCGCATTTGACAATTGGAGCCTGACACCTAAAGCCTGACGCCCGCCGCCCTGTGCTACACTATCAGTTTCACGACGAATCTCCGATCCGCATCATGCTTCTTTCCAAAGATTATGTGGGTTATCTGGCCCGCGAAGTCACGAAAAAACTGATTGCAGGCAAGTTCATCGAGACCAAAGCTGCGGCTGCGGTCACGGAGAAAGTGCATGCGGCGATCCTTGATGAATTCTCGCTTGAGGATCGCATCAACGATGAGGTACGTGTGATCTTGGAAGCGTATTCCGCCGAAATGCAGAAAACCGGCGCCAACTACCAGGAAATGTTTCGCAAGGTGAAGAACGAGCTGGTGCGCAAGTACAAGGCGGTATTGTGAGAGTGAGCCGCGACAAAGTGAATAAAGTGGCGCACGTGGTCACGGATGCGCTGGCCGAGATGGATAATCTGGATTTTATCGAAGACCGGAATACGGTCCGCCTGGAAGTGCGAAAGATTCTGGAAGAGGTACTGAACCAGGAAGAGAAGATCGATCAGGCGGCGCGCCATAAGATTGAGAATCAGAAGCGGACCATCCTGGAGGGCAGCCAGGAATGGGATATTCTTTATCGCAAGTATTACAACGAGGAAGTGAAGAAGTTGGGGATGTAGGGTTCATCAAGATCTTGATGCAGGAGCTCCGCCTTGGCGAGCAGCTATCTTTCCTCCGTGCCTACCCTTCGTGTTATCCCATCCAGCTATTCATACACAAAAAATGCGGATTTTGGCCTCCCGCGGCGATACCATTATCACGATTCCGGGTGAGAACCATCACGGCATAAATCGCGGCGAAGGCCTTTAATAGAGTGTTGGCCAAGTTTCATTAATTGTAATGTTCACCAGAGCAAAAGGTTGATTCTGACACATAATTTTTCTTGGAGGAAAATCCCATGAGCGTTATGACACCGCCCGGAATTAAAGCGTCGGGCGATTACATTGAAGACGTAATGAGCATCGTAAAAGCGAAAAACGCAGCTGAGCCTGAGTTTCACCAGGCTGTTCAGGAAGTGTTCGATTCTCTGCGGCTGGTTCTGCAGAAGCATCCGGAATACCGGTCGTCGAAGATTCTGGAACGCATCACCGAACCGGAGCGCGTCATCATGTTCCGCGTGCCCTGGTTTGACGATCGCGGGGAAATTCAAGTGAACCGTGGTTTCCGCATCGAGATGAACAGCGCGATCGGCCCTTATAAAGGTGGGCTACGTTTCCATCCCTCGGTTAACCTCGGCATTTTGAAGTTCCTGGCCTTTGAACAGGTGTTCAAGAACTCGTTAACCACGCTGCCCATGGGCGGCGGCAAGGGCGGATCGGATTTCGATCCCAAGGGCAAGAGTGACAACGAAGTCATGCGCTTCTGCCAGAGCTTCATGACCGAATTGCAGCGACACATCGGCCCGGATACCGACGTTCCCGCCGGCGACATCGGCGTTGGTGGACGCGAGATCGGTTTCATGTTTGGCCAATACAAGCGTCTGCGCAACGAGTTCACCGGCGTGCTGACCGGCAAGGGCCTAAGCTGGGGTGGGTCACTCATTCGTCCCGAAGCGACCGGCTATGGCTGCGTGTACTTCGCAGAAGAGATGTTGAAGTCGCGTAAGGATTCGTTTCAAGGCAAGCTTTGCCTGGTTTCAGGCAGCGGCAATGTCTCTCAATATACGGTTGAGAAGTTGCTTGATCTGGGCGCGAAGCCGCTCACGTTCTCCGACTCCGACGGCGTCATTTACGATCCGGATGGGATCGATCGCGAGAAGCTGGCCTGGGTCATGGAGCTGAAAAACGTCCGCCGCGGACGCATTCGCGAATACGGTGAGAAGTTCAAAAAAGCGATCTTCATGCCCACCGACATCAAGCTGGAACACAATCCGCTGTGGAACATCAAGGCGGACTGCGCCTTCCCGAGCGCCACGCAGAATGAGATCAAAGCGAAAGACGCCGCGAACCTCATCAACAACGGTTGTAAGCTGGTGGCCGAGGGCGCGAACATGCCCAGCACGCTCGAAGCGACCAAGATGTTCCTCGAAGCCAAAGTTCTCTACGGACCAGCCAAGGCTGCGAACGCCGGCGGCGTTGCGACCTCCGGCCTCGAGATGGCCCAGAACAGCGCACGGCTGAGCTGGACCCGCGAAGAAGTGGACGACCGGCTGCACAAAATCATGATCGCAATTCACAAGAACTGCTTCGAGACGGCCGAGAAATACGGCACCCCGGGCAATCTGGTGAACGGCGCCAACATCGGCGGCTTCCTCAAGGTCGCCAATGCCATGCTGGATCAGGGCCTGGTGTAGCCGTTGTGTGGCTAGTCTGTGTAGCGCGGGCGCCCTCGCCCGCGTCTCTGTAGAGACGTTGCTCGCAACGTCTCGCGTGGCTATGATGCGGGGTGGAAGGAGATTCCACCCCGTTTGTCTTTAAAGATACCAGAGTCGAAACGAGTTTTTCTTTCTGCTGAATGGCGGGACCTGGTGATGTTGAACTATGAGGTTGAAGCCAACCTTTTGAGTCGATACGTTCCGCCAGGTACAACGCTGGACTCGTTCAAGGGACGAACCTACCTCAGCCTTGTCGGATTTCGGTTCTGCCGCACAAAGCTGCTTGGCTGTCTCCCTGTTCCATTTCACGCGAATTTCGATGAAGTAAATCTACGCTTCTACGTTCGTCGAAAAGAAGGCAACGAAGACCGCCGAGGAGTGGTTTTCATTGCCGAGGTGGTGCCCAGATACGCAATTGCGATGATAGCTCGTCTGGCATACGGCGAGAACTATGAGCACCTTGCGATGAAGCACCACATCGAAACGCGAGGGCTGAACAAGACGATCGAGTATCAATGGCAAGTCGGTGGCCAGTGGTGCACACTGTCCGCTCAGACCGTGGGTTCTCCGACACGGCCTCAAGAAGGGAGTCTAGAACAATTCATTACCGAGCATTTCTGGGGTTATTCGACACAACAAACCGGCGGTTGTATCGAATACCACGTCTCACATGTCCCGTGGCAAGTATGGACATCCCCTGAAGCTGGATTTGAAGGAAAAACCAGCGCCCTTTACGGTGATGAATTCGCAACAGTTCTTCAACGCCATCCCGACTGCGCATTTGTGGCCGATGGCTCGCCAGTGGTTGTTTTCAAAGGCAACCGAGTTCAATGACAACGTCAAACTATGAATCGGAATCCGGTGTCCCTCGTGAAGGGTGGATACTCTAAGATGGCGGATGCGGGTTTTGCTTTCGGTGGGTTCACTTCTGGAAGAAAGTAATTGAACGCCGGGGCTTTGCGCTTAAAGACCTGCAATCCGCTTATGCCGACGGTAGCTTACAAATCCCGCAGGAAAGTCTGCTGGACGATATACAAGTATTGACGCGCGCCGGACAACTAGAATCGGGTGCCGATGCATACCTCTTTGTAACCCGGCGAATCTGGTGGGCATGGCCTTTTTATGGAATCTTCCGCTTGCCAGGTTTCAATTGGATACTTTGGCGAGGCTATGGTTGGTTCAATCGAAATCGATACCGAATATCTCGCCACTGTCCGATACCTCAACAAGCGAGCGCCGCGCATAGTCTGAAAAACGATACTTGAAACAGCCAGTCGCATTGGAATGGCCATAACTCACCAACCCGATCCCATCGTCGACCCCGAGCGCCTCTTCGAGGGCTTTGAGAACCTGATGCCTTTTCGGGTGCAGGATATTCTGCTGGTCTCCAGCCTCTACGACTCTTTCATCCTTCGCGAGGACGGGCGGCTGAATGAGTTGCTGATCGGGGAATCTCTCGAACTCGAGCAGCAGCAGATTCCCGGGATCACCCACGTTTCATCCGGCGCGGAAGCGCTGAAGCTGGCGCGATCTCAGCCGCGATTCAACCTGATCGTCACCAACCTCGAAGTCGAGGACATGGATGCGGCGCAGTTGGCTCGCGAGGTCAAAGTGGCAGGGCTCGACGTGCCCGTGGTGGTGCTGGCTTACGACTATCGCGAGATCAAGAATTTCGTAGCGCGCAACCCCGTCACCGACTTGCAGCAGATATTCCTGTGGCAGGGCAATGTCCGCATTCTGATTTCGATCGTCAAATACATTGAAGATAAGCGCAACGTTGAGCACGACACCCACGCCATCGGCGTGCCGGTCATCCTGGTGGTCGAAGACAACATACGCTACTACTCGTCTTTTCTGCCAACCATCTACACGGAATTGATCACCCAATCCCGGCGCCTGCTCAGCGAAGGATTGAACGTCGCGCACAAGCTGGTGCGCATGCGGGCGCGGCCCAAGATTCTGCTAGCGACGAATTACGAAGGTGCGGCGCAGCAGGTGATGAAGTACCGCGAGTACCTGCTGGGCGTGGTTTCGGATGTGGAATTCCCGCGAGCCGGTGAGTTGAGTCCCGACTCCGGATTCGCATTGGCTCACATGGTTCGCGAAGAAGTGCCGGATGCTCCCATCGTTCTGCAAACTAGCCGCACCGAATTCAGGGCGCGGGCGCATGCTGAGGGATATTCGTTTCTGCGAAAACGCTCGCCTACGCTGATGCGCGATCTGCGGCGTTTTCTTACGGAGCAGTTCGGGTTCGGCGACTTCGCGTTCCGTCTGCCCGATGGCAGTGAAGTTGCACGGGCAAGCAATTTAAACGAACTGGAGGCGCGGCTTCGTGAAGTTCCGGTGGAGAGCCTTGCCTATCATAGCGAGAGGAATCATTTTTCGCGCTGGCTGCGGGCGCGGACGGAGTTCGCGTTGGCGCAGAAACTCAGGCCGAGGAAGGTTTCCGACTTCGCGACTTTGGAGCACTTGCGGAGCGATTTGGTGGACTCGATTGCCGAATATCGCGGCGAACAGAGCCAGGTTTTGATCGGGGATTTCAACGCCTCCACGTTCAAATCAACCGAGGGCTTTTTTTTGCGGATTGGCGGCGGTTCGCTGGGCGGCAAGGCGCGCGGGCTGGCTTTCATTCGTCACCTGCTGCACAAATATCAAACAGCGCGGCGCTTCGCTGACGTTCGCATTGCTGTGCCGCCGAGCGTGGTGCTGGCGACGGATGTGTTTGATCGCTTTCTCAGTGAGAACAATCTGCTCGAATTCGCCATCAACAGCACGGATGACGCTGAGATTCTGCGGCGGTTCCTGGAGGCATCGATCTCGGCATCGCTTCGCGACGATCTGCTGGCGTTTCTGGCCGAGGTCCGCTACCCGCTGGCAGTGCGCTCTTCCAGCTTGCTGGAGGATTCGCAGTACCAGCCGTTTACAGGTGTGTACGAAACTTTCATGCTGGCGAACCAGCATCCGGATTTGTCGGTGCGACTGGAGCAGTTGATGGAGGCGATCAAGCGCGTCTATGCTTCGACCTTCAGCCAGCATGCCAAGGGATATGTGCGGGCCACGCCCTACCGGTTGGAAGAAGAGAAGATGGCGGTGATCCTGCAGCAGGTCGTAGGCACGATTCATGGCCCGCGTGACGGGCAGCGGTTTTATCCGGATTTTTCCGGAGTTGTGCGATCGCACAATTTTTATCCGGTTCCGCCGATGAGCTTCGGCGACGGAATCGCCGCCGTGGCATTGGGCTTGGGGCGGGCGGTTGTCGAGGGCGGAAAATGTTTGACGTTCTGTCCGCGCTATCCGCGAAACATTGTGCAGTTTTCCTCGGTGGAAGATATTTTGGCGAACTCGCAGCGGGAATTCTGGGCCCTGGAGCTTGATCCCACGGAGCGCCGCGACGGTCCGGTATCTGATCCTCTCGTCGAATTCCGCGAATCCCGCTTCGGTCTGGACGTGGCAGAGAGCGACGGATCTTTGAACAACCTGGGATCGACCCACTCGGTCGACAACAACGTCATTTATGACGGGCTCAGCCGCCCCGGTACCCGCATCGTGAGCTTCGCTCCGATTCTGAAACATGGAGTATTCCCGCTGGCTTCGATTCTGGAACGGCTGACGAGAGTGGGCGAGGAGGCGTTCGGGCGGCCTGTAGAGGTGGAGTTTGCGGTGACGCTGCCGCAGCGGCCGCTGCAAACGGCGGAATTCGGATTTCTGCAGATACGTCCGCTGGTGCTTTCACGGGAAGGGGAAGAGTTGCGGATGGAGGATGTGAGTCGGGAGCGGCTCGTCTGCCACAGTTCGAAGGTGCTCGGGAACGGACGCGTGCGGGACTTGCGCGACGTCGTGGTGGTCGACTTTCATCGCTTCGAGCGGGCTCGAAGCCAGGAGGTGGCGGAGGGGGTGGCCCACCTTAATGCGAAGCTGAGTGAAAGCGGAACGCCATATCTGTTGATCGGCGTGGGACGTTGGGGATCGAATGATCCCTGGCTGGGAATTCCGGTGGAGTGGGACGAAATTTCAGGAGCCCGCGTGATCGTGGAGGCGGGATTCCGCGACTTTCGCGTGACCCCGTCGCAGGGCAGCCATTTCTTTCAGAATCTTACGGCATTTCAGGTGGGATACTTCACGGTCAATCCAGATGCGGGAGAGGGTTTTGTGGACTGGGAGTGGCTCGGCGAAGTGACGGCGGTTGAGGAGCAGGGCTGTGTGCGGCACTTGCATTTCGACGAACCGATGGTAGTGGTGATGAATGGGAAAACCAGCCGCGGAATGATCTTTAAGCCAGAAATCGCTGCATCGCCCGGGTCTTGATCACTTTTCTATTGACATTCGCTTTTTATTCGCCTATAGTCCATTCCGCTGTTGAGTTCAAAAAACACATCATCAATGGAGGAACGAATGTCTGTCATTCAATCTCTTCTCCCCGAGTTCGATCAGGAAATGGCCAACACCCGCAAGACTCTGGAGCGGGTGCCGGACGAAAAATTCTCCTGGAAGCCGCACGAGAAATCCGGCAGCATGGGTTGGCTGGCGGGCCATCTGGCCAATCTTGTCGGATGGGCGGTGGAAACACTTAAACAAGATTCGTTCGACATGTCGCCCGGAGGCAAGCCTTTCACTCCCCCGCCGGCGCCCAAGTCTCGAAAGGAGTTGTTGGAGTTGTTCGATAAGAACGTGGCCGCAGCGCGCGCGGCCCTTGCCGGAGCCAGCGATGCCGACTTGGCGAAGAACTGGTCGTTTCTCAACAACGGCGCAACCGTGTTCTCCATGCCTCGGATTGCTTGTCTTCGCACCTGGGTGATGAACCACACGATTCATCATCGCGCGCAACTCGGTGTTTATTTGCGCCTGAACAACATCGCAGTGCCTTCGATTTATGGACCGTCGGCTGACGAGGGCCGGATGTGATCTGAATTTCCCTGGTCGCAAGAGCGGTGACAACAAATGCCTCGGACGAGGAGATCAGTCCGAGGCACATGTTTTCTGACTGCCGCCCTCGATTCTGCAAGTCACCTACGGACCGGTCACGCTAAACGTCTGATTATTGATTCCGACTGTTACGCACATGGCCGCCCCACTTGCAAATGTTGTGCAGGTTGGACCGCCAACGAATGGAGAACCTCCGACTTTTACGTATCCGGTCCAACTCGTGCCATTGAACGTGTCTACGTAAAGGAGAGAATCCGGAATATCGATCCACGCACAAGTGATGGAACCAGCGGACAGCAGTGCGCAACTGGTCCTCGGAGCCACATAGCCAGAAACTTGCCCAAATCCGGACCAGTCGCTGGTCTGCCAGTTTCCCCCATCGAAATGGGTGACATACGCGACTGTATTGGAGTACCCGTCGACGAAGCAGTCGGCCTGGCCCTTGATTCCCACATGGGTACATACCGGATTAACTGAGCTCGGAAAGTTGCTTAATGTGAGTAGTCCGTTCCACTTTGCCCCGTCGAAGCGATTGACGACGGTGGCATTGAGATTGTTGACAATCGCGTCTGCCATGCAAATCACGTTGCCATTGTCGTCGCTCGCACAACCCGGTGCGGTGGTAGCAGAGGTCGCGATAGTAGAGAACTTCCCCCAGGACTTGCCGCTGAATAGCGATGCGACCAGCGAACCCGCCGAATTACGGATAGCGCAAAGCACCTTCCCGGCGTGAAGTACCGCACAACTTGGGCCAGCGGCAGCCTCGTACGTGTTAGAGAAGCTTTGTTGGCCGGAATCAATTAAGGATCCCCACTTGGTGCCGTTGAAAACCACTACCCCCAGCGTATTCTTGGCACTGGTCGTGGCACATACTATGTTGCCCGAAGCGTCATTAACGCAACTGGGGCTGGAGGTAATGGTTCCAGCCAAATTTTTCCAACCTGACCATGTGCTATTGCTAAATTGGTTCGCCATTAGAGTATGCTGCTGGCTTTGCGCCACGCACATGACCTCATTGGTAGTGATTTGAACGCAGGACGGCTCTCCCACTACAGGAGTCTTCCCCATAGCGGTGAAAGTACTCCAACTGGCCGACGCTGAAGGGATGAACAGCAAAGTAGTGGCAACCACTACCAAATAGCTAAAAATCCTGGGCTTCATACTGGCTCCTTCATTGTGTTTTGCTCAACGTTAACCACAGGTCCGCCGATTGGGTGACGCCATGGCAGCTAAAACTATTACAGTTGCATTGAGGTTGATCGGCTGATAGGATTTCCATCCCAGAAAGGGTTTCTACTCCCCTACCTTTTCCGGTTGGTTCCCCCAGCCAGCCTTCACTACGCATTACGCAAAAGCGCAGGGAAAACTGTCATGTCGTTTCGAAATAGTCGATTGGCAAGCAGATTCCAGCCGCACGAATCGGGCGGGACGCCAGAGGAAAGACGTGCGCTGGACCAGCTTTTCAGCGTGACCTATGAGGAACTGCGGCGCCTGGCCTCGAGTGTCAGGCGAAGCGATCCCAGCGCCACGCTCAGCCCCACGACCATGGTTAACGAGGCATGGGTGAAGCTGGCGAAATCGCCGCAGTTCGCCTCGACGTCGCAACTCCATTTCAAGCGGATTGCCGCCCGTGCCATGCGCCAGGTTCTGGTCGAGGCAGCCCGGCGCCGGAATGCGTCCAAGCGCGGCGGCGGTGAGGGAATCACAGTGGTCGTCTTTGACGATTCACAGGAAACGGCGACATCGTGCGGACAAGACTTGCTGGCGCTGGATACAGCCCTTGAAGAACTCGCACGCATCCAGCCACGCCAAGCCATGATGGTCGAAAGCCGGTTCTTCGGGGGACTCGACGTCACCGAAACTGCGGCTTTGCTGGAAGTGTCCGAAGCCACGATTCTGCGCGACTGGCGGGCCGCCAAAGCCTGGCTGGCCCACGAGCTTCGGCGAGCCACCTGACGCACAAGCCGACTGTAGAAACGTAGCAAGCTACACTTCTATGAACGCACAGGGAGAAAGAATGGACAGCACGCGCTGGGAGCGAATCCAGTCCCTGTTTCACGACGTGGCGGATCTTCCCGAATCCGAGCAGCGTGCCTTGTTGAAGACTGCATGCGGCGATGACGACGGGCTCATGGCCGACGTGCTCGCCTTACTCGAAGAAGACGCCCGTGGCGCATCCCTGCTGGATCGCGATCTCGCCCACGTCGCTCAGCAAGTGCTCGAGGAAGCCGCGCCCCCAACTCTCTCCTTCAAGGAGTTCGGGCCGTATCGCATCAAAAAGGCGCTGGGCGAGGGTGGGATGGGTGTGGTCTATCTCGCGGAACGCACCGACCTTGGCAGCCTGGTCGCGATCAAAATTCTGCGGGATGCGTGGCTCTCGCCGGCTCGCCGCGAACGCTTTGCCAGCGAACAGCGCACACTGGCGCAACTCAATCATCCGTCCATAGCCCGGCTTTACGACGCCGACACTCTCGACGACGGAACTCCCTGGTTCGTCATGGAGTACGTCGAGGGTGCCCCTCTCACCGAGTATTGCAGCCAGCACGCGTGCTCGATCGAGGAGCGGCTGCAATTGTTTCGAGCGGTGTGCGAGGCCGTGCAGTACGCGCATCAACATGCGGTCATCCATCGCGATTTGAAACCTTCGAACATTCTGGTAAAGCCCGACGGAACCATCCGGCTGCTCGACTTTGGCATCGCCAAGCAACTCGAGAGTCTTGAAACCCACGCTGGGCAAAAGGGAATTGACCAGACGATGACCGGGCTGCGGCTGATGACTCCGGCCTATGCGGCGCCAGAGCAAATCCGGGGCGACCGCGTCGGGATTCACACCGACGTCTACTCACTTGGCGTCATTCTCTATGAGTTGCTCGCGGGTCAGCTTCCCTTCGACCTGTCAAAGCTAACTCCGGGGGAGGCCGAGGCCATGATCGTGGGTCAGGATCCACAGCGGCCGTCGACAGTCGCGAAGCGGGCGACCACCAGCAAAACCGCATGGTCTGACCTCGATGTCCTCTGCCTCACTGCAATGCACAAGGATACGCAGCGCAGATACCAATCGGTCGAGGCGCTCATCCGAGACATTGATCACTACCTGAAGGGCGAGCCTCTGGAGGCGCGTGCCGATACCTTCCGCTACTGGCTGGGCAAGTTTGTCAGAAGAAATCGTCGCGCAGTTTCTGCCGCGGCCCTTGTGTTCGCAATCGTCGTCGGCCTGGTGGTCTTCTTTACGGTGCGACTGGCAAAAGCCCGAAACGCCGCCTTGGAAGAAGCCGCGCGCACCCAACGCATCCAGCGCTTCACGATGAATCTTTTTCAGGGCGGGGATGAAGCTGCCGGACCTGCCGATAGCTTGCGGGTCGTGAGCCTGCTCGATCAAGGCGTGCAGGAGGCGCAGACCCTCAACAACGATCCCAAGGTGCAAGCGGAACTCTACCAGAATCTCGGAAGCATCTACCAGAAGCTGGGCAAATTCGGTCAGGCCGACTCGCTTCTGCGCCGGGCCCTCGAACAACGCAAGTCGCTATTCGGAGCGGACAGCCCCGAGGTAGCAGAGAGCTTCGTAGCTCTAGGCCTGTTGCGCTCCGATCAGGCGCACCTGGAGGAAGCCGAACAACTGGTCCGCCAGGGTCTCGAAATGGACAAGCGACACCTGCCGCCCCAGCATCCTTCTGTCGCCAATGCGACTCTCGCTCTGGGAAAAATTCTAGGGCAACGCGGCTCCTACGATGAAGCCATTCAGGTGCTCGGAGAAGCAGTGCGGCTTCAGTCGGCTTCGGGCACGGCAACTCCCGACCTTGCTAACAGCCTTTTCACCTTGGCGGAAACGCAGTGCTCCGCCGGTCACTACGACCTCTGCGATCCCTTGCACCGCCGCGTTCTTGAAATGCACCGCCAGCTTTACGGGCCGCGGCATCCGCTGGTGGCCGACGATCTCGCAAGCCTGGGCGCCGTCCAGATGGACCTGGGTTATTACAGCGAAGCCGAACGCTTCGACCGGCAAGCGCTCGAGATCACTGAGTCCTACTACGGAAAAGATCATCCCAAGACTGCAGCCCGTCTCACCGGAGTAGGCGAGGCGCTGCAGTATCAGAAGAAGTATGACGAGGCGGACGCAGCGCTTATGCAAGCCCTCAGCATTCAGGAGCACGCCTACGGGCCAACTCACCCGGCGGTAGCGGCGGCGCTCAACGAACTGGGCAACGTGGCCTCGATGCGCGACCATCTGGACGAAGCCGAAGCGCGATTCCGCCGAGCTGCGGATATTTACCGCGCGGTCTACGGCGATCATCATTATCTGGTGGCGATCGCATTATCCAACGTGGCCAGCCTCTACTACGACAGGAAAGACTATCCCCGCGCCGAGGAACTCTTCCGCGATGTGGTGCGCCGTTTCACCGAAACCCTTGCTGCCGACAACGTGAACACCGGCATTGCCCGGCTGAAGCTGGGACGGACGCTGCTTCATCAGAATCGCTTTGCGGATGCAGAAGTCGAAACCCTGGCCAGCTATGGGATCCTCACCAGGCAAACCAGCGAGTCAACCAGTTTCGTCCGCGCCGCGCGCAAAGATCTGGTCGCCGAGTACGAGGGGTTGAAGCAGCCCGAGAAAGCCGCAAAGTTTCGCGCCGAACTAGCCGACGCGGAAAGCAACACCCTCAACGCCAGCAAAAAGTAACCTCCCACAAATACTGTAGAGACGTAGCTTGCTACGTCTCCCCCACGCTGATAGAACAAATTGGAGATGTGTGCCAATTGAAGCAGATCGGTGAAATCACGGCGCTGGTCAAGCAGACGGCTCACGAGGCCGGTTTCGAACTAGCTGGCATCGCCCCCGTCCGCGACTTTCCCGAGCTAAATCACTTTCCCGGCTGGATCGAAGCCGGACACGCCGCAGAAATGAAATACATGGAAGCCCGCGATGAAGCCGGACAGCTCAAGCGCGCCTCGCTTCGGTCATCCGCTCCGTGGGTCCGTAGTGTGATCGTGTGCGCGATCAACTACAACACGGCAAATCCATTCTCCACCCAGGTCAACGATCCCGCCCGAGGATGGATTTCGCGCTACGCCTGGAGCCGCGAAGATTATCACGAAGCAGTAATGCGAGGACTGCGCGTGATCGAAGGCCGACTACGAAACGAGGTTAGCCAGCAAGACGACACCGTATCGCAAAGCTGCGAGCGCATGTCTGCCTCTGATGCGTCGCAACAGCCGCGAAGCCGCGAAAGAAGGCAGCCCACGGCGCAAGCCGTGGGTACTAAGCGACAAATCGCCAAGCCCCAAAGGGGCGAAAGACAAATCGCGACTGCCACCGCAACGCCCGCGCTACAAACTCGCTGCTACGTCGACACCGGCCCTCTCATCGAACGCGTCTACGCCAAATATGCCGGCGTGGGATGGATCGGCAAGAACACCTGCATCCTGAATCAGAAGTTAGGCTCGTGGTTATTCCTGGGCGTGATTCTGACGTCGCTCGAACTCGAACCCGACTTGCCGGCCCCGGATCGCTGCGGCACCTGCACGCGCTGTATCGAAGCCTGCCCCACGGACGCGCTGATTGCGCCTTACCAACTCGATTCCAACAAATGCATTTCGTATTTAACTATCGAAAAACGCGGCGCTATTCCAGAAGACATGCGCGAAGGCATGGGCCGCCATGTTTTCGGATGCGACATCTGCCAGGATGTCTGTCCCTGGAACCGGAAAGCGCCCTCGACCACCGCCACGGAATTCCAAGCCCGCGAAGGACTGGTCAATCCCGCGCTGGAGTGGCTCGCCGAAATGAGCCCAGAAGAATTCCGCGAGAAATTTCGCGGCTCGCCCGTCCGCCGCACCAAGCGCACCGGCCTCCGTCGAAATGCCGCAATCGCTATGGGCAACAGCGGCGACCGCCGATTCATCCCTGTCCTGGAAGAATTGCAAGCAGACGACGATCCTGTCGTGGCGGAAAGTGCGCGGTGGAGTCTCGAACAGCTGACTAAGTGAACTTCGCTAACAGACTGCGACGGGTGGCCCACCTTTACGTTGTTTGTAAAGGTGGGAACAGTAAGGGCGGCGGTCGTGGCTTTTCTTTGCGCATGACCGGTGACGGGTGAGAGGGCGCCGTACTATCAATCAGCGCCGTAATCCAAGATCAAGTCGCGACGAAGGCGGCATGAGTTCCCACCTTTGCCAAAACCGCAAAGGTGGGCCAGCCACCTGTCCCGTCGGTGAAGTTGTGCAGGAGTGCTAGCGTCCCTCCTTCGCCGAGTTCATACACCGTTCCCGCCATCGCGACTACGGGGTCAGCTTCCAAAGCGTACCGAACCGGCCGGAAGCGCCGCCATAGCTAGCGGTACCGTACTAGCGGTACCGTATAAGTTGCCAGCCCGGTCCAAGATGACGCCTTTGTAGGGAAATCCTCCGTCTGATCCTCCCGTGAAGTTGTGGAGAACGAACTCCTTTCCGGTAGGGTCCAATTTGTACACCGTTCCCCATGCGCCTGCGGCCCCATAGTAGGTAACGCCGTACAGGTTCCCTGCAGCGTCCCGCGTTACACCCCCCTCGGGAGTGTCGCCGTCTCCCTGCTGTGCTCCGAAGCTGTAGAGCACGGTTTCCTTGCCATCGGCATCCACCTCAAACACCGTTCCCACACGATAAGCGCCTCCGCTAGAAGTCGTGCCGTAGAACTTGTCTTCATAGAGCAGTAACCGTCCTAGCGGGTTGGCCCCATCCTCCCCATCAAAGCTGTGCAGAACGATCTCCTTGCCGCTTTTACTCACCTTGAACACTGTTCCATAGTTGGACGCGCCGCCGCTCTGGGTAGTCCCGTACAGGTTGCCGGCGCTATCGCGCACCAGTTCGGCGGCGGGATAGGCCCCGTCCGTGAATCCTCCGCGAAAACTATGCAGTATTGTCTCCTTGCCATTCCTGTCCAATTTGAAGACGACTCCACATCCGTTAGCTTGGCACCGTCCTGACGTACCGCCCTCCTGGGTTGTGCCATAAAGGTTGCCAGCGGCATCTCGGACCAAACCGGCGAGAGGAAAAGCGCCATTCTTTCCGATAAACGTGAAAAGCGTGGTTTCATCGCCTTTCTTATAAATTCTGAATACGGTCCCGGCGCCGTAGCCAGAATTTCCACCGGAGGTAGTGGTGCCGTAGAGATTGCCAGCGGCATCGCTGACTAAACCCGAATAAGGAGCCAAACCGGCGTCTCCGTATTGTGTAAAGCTGTACAACACGGTCTCGGTCCCCGATGTATCCAGCTTGAACACCGCGCCGCACCCAGCTTGGCCGTTACAACTGCCGTCGGAGCCACCATAATACGTCGTGCCAAAAATATTTCCCGCCTGGTCGCGGAACAGTCCTCCGCGAGGAGCCTTTCCGTCGGATGGGTATCCCGCGAAACTGTGAAGGACAGTGAAAGTCTGAGCCTGCGCCTGAGCCGCGACCATCCCTAACACGACCACGAACGTGAGCGCGGCACTCGCTGCTCCTAGACATACCCTGCAGATCCAGCCCCAATGTTGCGCTGCGTTTGTCATCGTCGCTCCCCAGTTAAACGCAAACCATCCTATCCCTCCGGCGCGATATGGCCAAGAGCCTTTCGGCCTACAGTCGGAGATTGCGAAGGCAAGAAGCATTCCTTGCGACCAGGTCCTTCCGTCCCCATCGCAGTCAGTATGTGGTCGGAACGAGTACATTTCCCTTGCTTCGTACCCCGAGTCCAGATAACATATACAAACTAATGTTAGCTATTGAGAATAGCTGGAATCCCCGGCTCCTTGACAACCTAATCCAACGGCGGACACCACCGACTCCGAAACGCGACATATCCCTCAAATTGTGCCCGTAAGTCCTTATTTCGCAATATTTTGCCCATAAGTTCTTATTCCGCAAAGATTTGGAACGTGGTCTGGCCCTAAATTCATGATTCCAAAAGATCAGGGGGAGGGGGGTATACCTAAGATTACTTAATAATAAATAGACTGCCGAACCGGCTTGCGCTTCGATCGGCTTTCTGACTTCCGCACCTCCGCCGCGTGGTAGCATTTCCTGTCTCGCAAGTTCCTGACAGCTCATGACGGATCACGCTCACTCCCTTCCTTTGCGGTTCGTCCTGCTTATTCTTTTGCTCCGTTGTGCTCCGCTTGCGCCAGCGCGCTCGGACGAGCCGCATTGGATTCGCGTCAATTCCAGTCACTTCTCCGTAGTCACGGATGCCGACGAGAAACACGGCCATGACGTTGCCGTGCGATTCGAGCAGATGCGCGCCGTCTTCGGCCAACTGTTGGCGAGAAGCCGGATCAACATGTCGGAACCGATCGACATCATCGCCCTGCGAAGCGATGAGGAATACAGCAAAGTCGTCCCGACCCGACAGGGACGAGGAATCGACGCTGGCTCTTTTATTCCCGGCGAAGACCGCGATTACTTCGTGCTGAACCTGTCGAAAGACGAGAGTTGGCGGGCGATCTCGCGCTACTTCGCCGAGGTATTTGTGAACTACAACTATCCTCCGACACAGGCCTGGTTCGACGCAGGCTTCGCGGAATATTTCTCCAGCCTGCGCCTCGACAGGCAACCGCAAATCGGCGGAGATCCGGAATCGTTCACCGAACTGCTGAATGCGACGCCGTGGATCGCGATCCCTGACTTATTTGCGACGCGTCGCGATATTCAGGAAAGCTCACACCATAATTTGTTCTACGCGCAATCGTGGATCGTCATGCACTACCTGCTCGACCAGAACAAGCTTCCCGAGACCGGAACGTACCTCGACTCGGTCGAAAACCAGAAGCTTCCACTCGAGGAGGCGATGCAGAAGGCCTACGGCATGAGCTCAACCCAGTTCGCGCAAGCGGTGAAAGATCACTTCCATTCTCTGGCCCAGTCCGCGCAAGGCGCCAACGCGGCGGGAACGCAGTTGAACGGCCTGCCCTCGCCGGAAAATATCGGCAGCAGCACTCAGCAGCTTTCCGATGCGGAGGGCCAAGCGCTGGTCGCCGAAATGGCGGTCCGCGTCGCGGAGCACCGCGATCAAGCCGTTCAGCAATTGGAGTCGATCACGAACCAACCAAAGGCGGACAATGTAGTCGCGCGTCGCGGATTGGCGTTTGCGCACATGGAGAAGAAGGAATTCGACCGCGCATTCGAAGAATTGACCAAGGGCGCGGAGCTAAATCCCAAGGATCCCTGGGTACATTATTATCTGGCGCTGGATCGGGTTCGCGCCGCGCGAGCGACTGGACGCTCGGTAGCAGGCCTTCCCAACATGATGCAGGATCTTCATCAGGTTCTGGACTGGGACCCAGAATTTGCCGAGGCCCGAAACATGCTGGCCATGGCCCAACTCGAGGGCGGAGGCGTCCACGCCGCAATGGATTCGATGCGTCCCGCCCTGCAACTCAGTCCGCGGAATCAAAGCTATCAGTTGAACATGGCGCAGATTTATCTGGCCGGAAAGAATTGGGATGCGGCCACCGCATCGCTCGAGCGCCTCAAGAGCAGTCCGGACGCGCAGGTTGCGAAGTCCGCAGCGGAGCAACTGGCAGGATTGCCCATGTTAAAAAAATATGGCGTCCCGCCACAGGCGCAGCAGACGCCGGCTGCGCCCTCGACATCGACAGCTTCCTCAACCTCGCCTTCGTCAAGCTCGAAAAAAACAGCCCAGCCAGAACAAGACGCGGAGAAACGAAATCCCGAACCAGATGCGGAAGGCGCCGAAACCCCCGAGCAGCCTCCAGCCTCGCCCCAACCGGACAGACGCACGATCCGGTTTTTGAAGGGAAAATTAATCGCGGTCGATTGCTCGCAGGCTCCCGTGGCGATCTTGACAGTCACAGCAGGAGCAAAGGCGCTCAAGCTGCGCACCGAGAATTACAAGTCACTAACGATTATGGGAGCTGACGATTTCTCCTGCGAATGGAAGAGCCGCGCAGTAGCAGTCAACTACCGGCCCGGCGGAAAAGCCGACGGCGATCTGGTTTCGGTCGAAGTGCAATAGAGCGATCAGCGTGGACCGAGTCTTTTAAGAACGTTGCTGAAAATCCGCGGCGAACGGCGACACAGCGTGCGAGGCGTTGCGATCGGGACGAAGCGGCGGCGCAACCGGCGGACGTTGCTCCAAGGTTCCGAGCAGCGGTGTATCCACGAACCCATTGGCCAGAACGGTGACGAACCCGTGCTCAGCGCACATGGCTTCGATACGGCGTTGTTGTCGCGGGCTGAGCACTTTCACAGGCAGAGTTTCGAAGTTGCGGAAAATCCACAACAGGTAGAGGCGCTGGGCGAACGAAGGATTAAGATACCGTGGTCCTAAGGGTGTGAGCACACGCAGTACGCCTTCGGACAGTTTTTCTATCCACATGACCGGATCACCTGACATTTGCAATCTCTAATTTTGATATCTTGGACCGAGCAATCCAAGGGCCAGCATTATTGCACTAAGCGATGTGCAAATGGAAGCAAAATTCTGAGTTTTCAACAATCTTTCACAGAAATATCGCGGCCGACGACCAGACCACGGTCCCCGGATTACATGGTGAAAGATGTGAAATTGGCCTCAGCCCCCGATTTCTGGCAAGGTTGCGATGCTTCTTATGCTGGCGGCTACGCCGAAGCGGCCGTCTTCTCCGCCAGGTTCGACGCGAATGACGGAAGCTTGACAGCAAACCCAACGCTTCTCGCCGTCAGTGAGTTGAGTTGGGAGCATGAGCACCATCTCCAGTTCGCTTCCTACCAGAATTTCGGAATTGGCGTACAGGAAGATGCCGCTCATACTTAAGTCGCGGGTATATCCGGTGGCCGGTTGGCTTTGTGGGGATCGGAGCGAGACGCCCACACGCGCCGGGAGGCGCTGGTTGGAGCGGCGGTCGGAGTTCGGGTCGGGCATGGAAGGGCGAGAGTATCACAACATCAAAAAAAAGCCACCATACCTGCACAAATCACCTTTGTTCGATTGCGGCGAAGTCAGGGTCATTCTTTGCGGTGCGGCCTGGTTTAGCATGAAACCGTGATTCCCGCGGATTTATCCCGAAAGATCGGTTTGGCCCGGGTACTTTCAAAGCTGGGCTACTGCTCGCGGTCGCAAGCCTTTGACCTGATCCGCGCGGGGCGTGTAGAACTAAACGGTCGAATCTGCCGCGATCCGGAAACTCCCGTTCACTCTGAGCGCGATCGGATTGAAGTCGACGGCGAGGAACTCACCGGGCAGGCGAAGATCTACCTGATGTTCAACAAGCCTCGCGGCGTAGTGACGTCGGCTTCCGACGAAAAAGGGCGCGAGACGGTGTACGCGTATATGGACGAAACACTGCCGTGGGTTGCGCCTGTGGGACGTTTAGATAAAGCCAGCGAAGGGCTGCTGCTGTTGACAAATGATTCTGAGTGGGCAGCACGTGTGCTTGCGCCCGAGACCCACCTGGACAAGACTTACCACGTTCAAATTGGCGTGGTTGCGGATGCGGCGCTAGTAGACTCCATCAAGAAAGGAATCAGAACCGACGACGGCAGTTTCCTGCGAGCAAAGAGTGCGCAAATTCTGCGAGGTGGTGAGAAAAATAGCTGGCTTGAAATTGTTCTGGATGAAGGCAAGAATCGCCACATCCGCCGCATGCTGGGGCAGCTTGGAATCGAGGTGCTGCGATTGCTCCGCGTCGCGGTTGGGCCGTTGGTGCTGAGTGATCTCCCTAAAGGCGCGTCGCGGCAACTGACAGCGGATGACAAGCAGATTCTGGATGAGGCCATGCGTGGCGACAAAAGGGGTTAGTTGCTGCTGAGTTTTGAGGCGAGGAATGTGGCGAGGGGCGTTCTACTTTACGAACGGCAAGCCGGATAGGACTTTTGCGGCGAGTTCCAGTTGCTGCAGGTCATCCTGGGTGAAGTCCGGGCCCGCGGTGGCTACGTCGAATCCCTTGCGGCAGACTTGAACTACGCCGAGAACTTTCCGCTGTGCGTCAAGAATTGGCGCGGACATCAGTTTTTGAATCGCGTTTGGGCCTGATCGTTCCGCATCCTCAGGAGTGTTCAACTTCACAGTCTCGAAAATACTGGCATGTTTCACTTTCACAAAGGCATTAAAAAGTTCCGTCTTCCTGGTGGATGCGGTATGCGCCGCGACCGCTGACGAACTGGAAACCGGGATCGATCCCGCAGTCTTCAGTTGTTCTGGAAAGAGAAAACTCAGCAGGCCCCTCTCCAGGCGCATCAGGGCAACTTCCGTGGGCCGTACACCGAAAAGCTTGGCCAGCGCCGCACAGAATTGTTGTGGAGACTCGGTATGGCTCAGCACGTGCTCAACCGCGGCGTTCGGGGCGCGCGCAGGAACTGCGGCTGCTCCGCCTTGCTCGGAATTTCCTTTGCCTGGCATCTCGTTCTGGATCAATGCTGCATTACGAACTGCTCCAGCGTAGCTATGGTGACGTATTGCAATGGGTGCGGCAAGTTACCGAAGTACTTGCGGGCGTCGCAGATTGTTGCCAACTCCCTCAATCCTTCGTCAACGGGAAACCTTTTTCGCGCCAGCCGCGAACGCCGCCGTCCATCGAGAGCACCTGAGTGTAGCCCATCTTTTGCAGGTTGTCAGCAGCTAAGACCGAGCGAAATCCGCCGGCACAATAGAGGACGACGGGTGTGTCTGGATCAGGCACGCGATTTTCGACATCGCGTTCGATGATTCCTTTGCCGAGGTGAATCGCGCCCGGCAGATGATCGGCTGCATACTCACTTTCTTCACGCACATCGATGAGCAGAAATTTTTCCTTTCGATCGAGCTTGGCTTTGACATCATCGAGCGTCAGTTCGTGAACGCGCTTCTTGGCATCTTCGACGATCTTCAAAAAACGAGGGGAATGTTGACGGGCCATGGTTCCTCCAGATGTATCATTCAAGGTTCTCTACCGCCAGATCGCTCGGGCGAGGCGGGAACCAGTTACATTTATTTTACCGGAGGAAGGTTGTGGTGTTGTCCCAGGGCTTGGACCGGGCTTGTCGTTCAGAGATGCTATTGGTTTGAATCCGGGGAGCTTTCGGTAGTTTCCGCTTGCGGAGAAACAATTACGGCTGCCGAGCGTTCCAGTAGTTGTTCCAAATCGACGCGCAGGTTGCAGCGATCTTCTTCGTCGAGTTGGTCAAATTCGAAGGGTTGAAGATAACCTTGCGTCGCCCACATCGGAAACAGCATGCGGGCCTTGCTCCGTACGGTGCTGTTGCCCACGTGGAAAATCACTTCGACCTTAATGCCCTCATCCAAAGGCGTTTCCAGATGCAGCAGACCCCCCGTGATTGATAGCTGATGCAGTTTGCCGCGAGTTTGCCGTCCGCTTTCCAAACGAACCAGGGACAGGACGGTGCCCGCGAGTTTCACCCGTGGCGCCCGAGGTGGGTGGTTTATTGGCAAAGCTTTGACCATACGCTACGCTCGAGTATTTCATTTTCACCGCTCCGGGTAGGAGATTACGAAAGATCGATGTCCGGGCAGTTGAACCCGATTTTCGGTGTAAATGGCCTTCAGGGAAGGCCATTTACGCATACGGCATTGGTCAATGAGCAATCGTGATTTTGCGACGTTAAACGAAGAAGGCGTAACTCTTACCCTGCTGCCAGCGTCGCCGTGTACTTCCGATTTTGACGAGCAGCCGCAAGCCGTGCACCATCTACGTTCATAACATCTTTGAGGTAGCGATCGAGCGGCGATGACACGCCTTAGGAATCTGGAAAGGAGAGAACTCCAGTCCGCCCAAAAGCAACGCTAGACGGCGACGAACTCAAAGGGAGACCCCCGGTTATCAGGTTGTGTAACAGTATCCCAGGCAAACAAAAATGCACACGTCTTCAGTCGGTGAGCGCAGGGCTGCCGCTGGCTTCCTTGCCGCAGCGAACGATTCGAAGGGAATGGTCGAGAACTTGAACTCTGAGAATGAAAGAACATGAAACTGCAGATCATCTTTATGTTCTTGGCTGTGTGCTGCGCAGCCCAAGCACAATCCGCTCCTGCACCTACTTTCGAGGAGCACTTTGACACGGGAGTGCTCAACACCAAGGTTTGGATTGTCAGCGATTGGAGAGCACCGGGGGGAGGAGTATTCCGACCCGCGAATATTGATTTGTCGCAGGGCCTCCTCCGCATCAGCCTGACTCAAACGGAGGAAAGCGACGGTTTGATATCTTCGGTCGGCGGCGAGATTCAAACCAAAGCAACTTTCGGTTATGGAACTTATGAGTGGACGATGCGGATGAGCAGCACATCTCCTACCAGGGAGGGATACGGTCAGCTAACGTCGGGACAAGTCTCAAGCGGATTCACATTCATAAACAACTCACAGACAGAAATTGATTGGGAAGTCGAAGGCCAGTATCCCAACCGCATTGAGATGACAGACTGGAAGGGACTGGATGATCAGCAAAACACGAGTTCGTTTCTGCAATCACCTGAAGCAGGATTCCACAAATACACATTCGTCTGGTCACCCGGCAAGATCGTCTTCTACATTGATGGAAAGAAAGTATCGACGCACACCTTGAACGTTCCTTCCGACCCTGCTTACGTCATGATCAATCATTGGGGCACCAACTCCACGAGCTTTGGCGGGCTGGCTACGCCCGGTGTCGAGCGCTACATCTACGTCTCGAGCTTTAAGTTCTGGGCGCGGTAATCTGCGATAAGAAGCCGGATATTTTCTTACGAGGGGTCAGTGTTTCTCTGACCGGATCGAGTGGGGAGAGCAAACCCCAGCGGCTGAAAGCCGCAAATTCATTGGACGCGGGCGGCACCGCTGAAGCCGTGCCCTCCCACAGCAGAGAGAACGAACCCTAATCACATATCTTCTGGTTCTCTCTGACTTAGTGGATATGCATTTCCTTGCGCATCTGTAGCGGCGCCTCGGTTACCTGCCTTCGCTGGATTATGTATTTCGGTGTGGGTACTCGCTCTGGATGCAGCTCAACTTTGGCAACGGCTGCAGCACTACCTGACACTTGTACCCAGGTCGCAAGCGAGGGGGTGCCGGACTTGTTGACCAGGAAAAGCATGTAGTAACCCGGGGGTGTGATATTCGAGTTTGGCGGACCTGATACTTTAAGGCCGGGGGAACTGGAGCTCGCTTCCACCGAAAAGGCAAGGCCAACGTAGCGTTGATCCATATCGAAGGAGTGGGTGACGGCTCCTGCTTTCATGAGGACCACGGACGCGATGCTGGATGCGTCGGGAGTCGGGACGATAAATGGCTGACCGTAGGTGAGGGAAGTGGGCGCACCGGTGCCGATGCCAGGCCGGGTTGCGGGACTTCCGTCTGAATTGAAAAGATACGACGGCTGATAGATTTCAATATGGTTTTCGAATACACCCTGTTTCGGGTTGCCGCCGAATAGAGCGACGGTAGCGTCCGGCAGCAGCAACTGAGTGTTGTGGTAGAGCCTGGGGAAGGCATTCGAGCCGGCCGAAGAGAATGAGTTCGACCCCGGATCGTAGATTTCAGCCCGCAGACTTGCGGTGGTTGCATCCTCGTCCGCGGCAGAGCCGCCGTCCACCAGAACTTTGCCGTTGGGAAGAATTGTGGCTTCCATCTCGACGCGCTTCTGAACCATCTTCGGCCCTGGTACCCAGCAGGGAGCGTAGTTGGGGCAAGCGGCAGAAATCTGAGAGCCAGTCAAACTCAAGTCGATTAATTCAGTCGTGTCGGTCGCCGGATTGTCGCCGCCCATGATCATCACTTTCGGGCGGTAGTTGTTCTGCGGCGTGAGCGGGAGCAACACCGACGTGCCATAGGTTCGCTCTCCGTTCGGGTCATTTTGTCCGGGGTAAATTGTCCAGGCGACCAGTGTCCAGGTTTGGGTAGAAGGATCGAAGTCGAGGGTTGCCGAGGATGGTGCGGAATAGAAAATGTGCCCGGAGGGAAGCAGGTGCATTCTCGGGTAGAGCGGGAATTGGAAGCCGGGAAAATCTACGATGTGGGGATTCCCGGGAATCTCGGCGCTCCACTGCTGTCCGTCCCAGATTTCGCTGGTATTGTTGTTGGTTCCGTCGGTATCGTTCAGTCCGGATGTGGTCATCATGCGGCCATCGTTCATTTCAGTCACATTCGGATACCAGCGGCCATGCGCCGTGGGAGCAATGTCGACGAAGGATCCGGTGGAAGGATCGAAAATCGATGTGTTGGGCAGGCCAGTGAAAGGGATGTCGCCCTGGGTGCCAACAATAGCCAGCGCTCCGTAGGCCTTGGTGCCGCCATTAATCAGAACGCGCCCGTCTTGCATGATCGCCATACCATTGCAGAACATATCCCACGTGGTGAGCATAGTGTGAATGCTTTTGTTGGATAAGTCGACCAGGGCTGCGCCCTTCGGATACTGTGGCCCTGGGGGACAACCAGTCTGCTGCGGCGGGCAGTTGCCGGAGCCTGCCAGCACGAGAATCTTTCCGGTGTGCAGCAGTGCCGCATGAATCGGATTAATGGCCATGGTTTGAGGAAGCGTTGACCAGAGCCCGTTGGGATGGGCGGTCTTGCTCGCGGAGGAAGCCGAGGTATCAGAGGGCGGGGTCGCACCAGATCCGGTCGCTCCGCCACCGCATTGGAGGAGTGGAAGTGAGGCGAGCATAACGAACATCAGTGTGGCGAACTTTTTCATTGGATATTCCCTCGAACACGTTTTCGTCTCAACAGTCCAGTCCCCGAAGTGTGAGCGGTCATTTGGCAACCATGGCTTCGATCTGAGCTTCTGGCAGCCGGGTCAAATAGGGGAAGAACGGTGCAACTTCGAAAGGCATTTTCTCGTGCGAGGAGAGAAGCGCCACGTGTTCGACATTGGCTAATTCGACCCGATTACTCCACGGGTTCAGCTTGATCCTGCCGCCTAGCGGCAGGGCGGCAATCTGATCGATTCGTTTCGGCTCGAGTTGAGGAGCAGAGTCGAGCAGGGCAGACATGCGAATGGTTTTGGCGCTGCCCAGACGGTTGCCAAGATGAGGCCGGATCAGGCTGGTGAGTTCCGCCGCGCTGCTCTGGAGGGCCTTCAGGAACAGCCCGGCGTTGCCCAGTTTGTCTTTGTAGGGAGAATTAGCTAGCAACTGCACCGCTTTGTTGTCGGCGTCGGTTTCATCCGCAGCATTTCGCTCGAAATCCAGTCGCTGAAAGGTGTTCTCCTCAGGGAAAAAGAACCGGTCGTTGAAAGCCAGGTTCGTGTTGATGCGGTGAGCCAAAGCAATGTGGCTGAGCTCGTGAGCCAGGACCATCGCCAGAGAAGCTTCGTCCGGAAGTACGTCAAGCAGACCGCGACTGACGACGACGGTGTGACCGATCGTGAAGGACTCGAGCGGCGAAGTCAGTAACACGCGACAGCGCACGCTGGGAGCGATTTCCAGATTGTTGGTTATGATCAGATTGTTGACGACCGTTTGCAGCACCTTGTCGACTTCCCCGGACGGTGCCAGCAGGCCGACTCTCTGCAGATGGTCGAGGGCGTTGTCTTCCGCTAACCGTTCCCACATCCGCTCAGCTTGTACCGGGCCGGCATCTTTGCCGGATTCGCTGCGATCCTGCACGGTATCCACCTGGATCTGGGTGAACTCCTGGTTATGTTTGAGGCTTTCGACGTCGTAGCTCCACAATCGAGTCTGCGCCTTGAAATACAGGCGGTGCAGAGGAGGAGTGCTGGGCCGGGTTTCGGTTTCCTCAGTGTAGATAAGGGCTGGCAACCACAGGCCGGGCTGCAGATTCAAACGCCAGCTGTCGAAGTGCAGATAATAGCTGTAGCGTGATCGCGCGGTATAGGTTCCATTGAAGCGGACGATGTTGAAGTCGAGGTCCTCAACCCAGATCCTGCCGGTGAACAGCCCTTTGGGTGCTGTTTCCTTGGGCTCCACGTCAACCACAATGCAGCGGACTTCACCGAGAAACTCTTGCCGCACATAGTTGAAGTAGTAATTGTTCTTCTGGAAGTTGGCATCCAACATGACCATCTGCGCGAAGCCTGTGGGCAGGAAGCCGCGGGAGAGGATGCCCGAAAAGAGATTCGAGAAATGACGCCCGACGCCGGGCTTGTGTTTCTCGAACGACTGATCGCTTAGGCCGTCGCTCAGGTTCAGCCGTCCGAGGAAGTATTGATCGCTGGCCGGCATCACATTGTGATCTTTTTCTTCGTGCAGATTCTGGATATAGGTTTCCACCAGCGGATGCATGTTCTTCATGGTGACTACGAATTCACGTTCGCGCTCGACAACCTGGTCGACCATTCGGTCGAACGATACGGGCGCCAACAGCGAGAGTGAAGCCTTCTTGGTGACGCCATAGTTCGCATAAATGGTGACGCTGGTATCGCTACCGGTGACCGCATTTTTGCTGAGCCGCGTAGTTATCGAGAATGTCGAACTCTTGGACCCGGCTGGGACGACCACGCTGGGAGGCACATGGGCTGCTTCCGGCGGATCAGCGGCCAGCGACACTTCGAGGTCGAAGGGAGCTTCGACATCGAGTGTGACTGTGGCCTCGACCGAGTTACCACCCACCACACTGGTCGACCCTAGCGCTAGAGAGGAGATCACCGGATCCTGCGCAACACTGAAACCAGTGCAAACCAAAACCAAGAGTGACAAAAACACGACGTGTTTCAATCTACGCATGACGACTCCCTTAGGAAGCAAGTTGGAAAATAATGCGCACCACAGCCGTCGAATCGACAGGCTGACCTTGATGCGATGCCGGCTTAAATCTGATTTGCTGGGCTGCCTTTACTGCCTCTTCGTCCAGTCCGTGTCCCAAGCCTTGCAGTATTCGAACTACCTGGACTTGGCCGGTGGTGCTGAAGAGAACCTCCAGGCGCACCTCTCCGTCAATCTTCAGCCTGCGTCCCTCCTCGGTGTATTCAGGGTTGGGCTTGGAAAAGATCTGCACTGGAGTGCTTGCCGGACCGCTGCTCACGCTGGACTTGGATGATTCGGGAGCGTCATGTTTTGCATCGAAACCTGACTGCTGAATCGTTCCGCCACGGGTTGAGTTACCGGTTGCTACTCCATTGCCGAAGCCGGAACTCACAACCACGCCAGGATCGGCTCCGCCCGACCCATTGCCGTGTCCCGATCCGCGAGGCAGGTCAAACGAGCCCATGGCGAGAATGTTGGCTGCGCCGTGGTTGTCCCGAGCTTGAATGCCGTTAGGGTCGCCGAATCCGCCGGTCTGAACCGCGTTGGCTGGCAGGCTGGTGCTCGCGGCAACGGAGCTGCCGGTGGAGAACGTGTTTGTAGCGATGACCTTGGGCGCCGGCGAAACCGGGATGACCGGAAATTTACTCTCGACTTTCAGTTCGGGAGCTTTGACGTCAGTCTGCCGCAGCTTGTGCTCTGCGAGTGCCACGGTCAATCGAGGAACAGGTAGTTGCTCCGCCAGCCTGGGCTTCATGATCAGGCGGGAATTGATGGGTTGAGGCTGGAGCGAGATCGGAGGCTGAAAGGGCACGAGATTCGTGACTGTGTGTTGCGCTCTTTGACTAGCCGTTGAAAACGTTCGTGGGAACAACGGACGCAGGCTGATCAGGCACAGCACGGTGATGGCTTGCACGCTCCAGGTCGTCAGGAAAAGCTTCCACCGCGACGGCGACACAGGCAGAGCGCCGAACACTTCGTTTCCAGAAGCAGCTTGAGCCGGCACCCGATGCCGAAAGGAAGCATCCCCTGAACGTGGAACGGCTGCCGCTCGTCCCATTCCCATGCCCGCCGGCAAATTAGGACGTTTTGCCAACAAATGAACCAGGCAAGAGAGACTCCCGAAACCGTGAACAGGCAAGGCTACCGACCCACCTTTCGATTCAAAAGATTCCAGTCAAACGAGAAATTCGTAAACACAGTGAGGCCTCCGGCCGAGCGACCCGTCTGGAACCGGTGCTCGCTGAGATACGCGGCACCGACTTCGGTGTAGAACTGGCTGTGAGGGATAATCGCTTTAACCCCACCACCCGAAATCGCTTTGTTATCCCAATCGAAACCCCTGGTATCGCGCGAGAAAGTGAAATCGGCGTAGGGCACGAGCGCCGTGCCGCGGATTCGCTTGGCGATTACGCCCTGCGAGACATAAGCCTCTCCGATAATGTTTCCGTGTTCAACCGGTGAGATGTTTCCTATCGCAGCCCACGAGGTGCCGGGAAACCGACTCGCCTTCTCGGAAGCGGGCTGCCAGCCAAACCAGTCCTGGACATAAACAATGAGACCGCTGCTCTGAATGCTCTGGAACCGATCCTCATAGCAATACGCAGAACCGAAACTCACGATGCCTTTGCGGAAGACTCGGTTGAATTTCACTCCGATTCGGGGCTCGACCTTGTTGTTCCAGTCGTACCCTTTGCTGTCGAAAACCATGCCGAGAGAGACGTACGGGGTCAAAGTCATCGAACCGGAGAACGTGGTGAACACCGTCGCACCCTGCTCAATGTACGATTGGGCGTAAACGTTGTTATGTTCGACGGGACTGAGATTGCCAATCGATGTCCAGGCCTGTCCGGGTAGCGCCACGCCATCGAGGACATTCCCTTGATACGCGGGCGCAGCGCTTTGCTGAGCCGCGGAAAAAACCGTCAGCATCAGGAGCGTGCACAGCGCAAGCATCGACTTGGTTTTCATCAATCTCACTTTTCAGTTAGTAGCGTTTAACCGCAAACCATCCCCGGACTTGTTTACCCTGGACCACTGTTCTCCAAAAGCTGTAAAGAAAAACTGAACAGTCGACAACCCTCAGAAGCGTATACAGCGGCGAGCAAATCAGCACATCGCTCCGCCGGTCGCATACCGCGCAGATCAGTGAAAGGAACATCAGGACGATCCAATCCATGCCGATCGCATAAAACGCGACCCGTGGGCAGAACAAGAGCCAGACCGGCAGCAGAAGAAAGAGCAGGCCGAAGATCACCCCTTCTCCCATCAACAGCTTGTATTCCCAGTCGATCTTGCTGCGTCCGCTGATCATTCCGTATTTCTTTCCCACCTGCCAGGCTCCGGTGTGCCAGCGGTACATCTGCTTGATGTAGTCGCGGAGGGTTCTCGGGTCTTGTGTCGAAACCACAGCCTTATGCTGGTACACGATCTTTCCCAGCTTCTTGCGATGGACTTGAATGGTGCAGTCCATGTCCTCGACGATGGTGTCGTTGTTCCACTCCAGTTGGCTAAATGCATCCGCCCGGAAGGCAGCGGCGCAACCAGGAGTAACGGTGATGACGCCCATGTTGCTTTGGCCGTTCTTATAAATGGCGTGCGAGATCCAGTAAGCGAGGCAGCGATATGAAGTGAGCCAGTTGTGAGGAGCGCTCTTGGCGCGGCCACAAACGGCGGCCACTTCCGGGTCTTTTAAGCTTGTGCGCACGGCGCGAAAATAATCTGGACAAACCTCGGTGTCGGCATCCATGAGACAGACGTAGTCGTAGCGCCGGGTCAACTCCGATGCGTAACTGATTCGCGCCAGGCTGCGTGCCTTGCCAATATTCTTTGGATTGCGGAGAACATTTACATCGAGAGCGCGGGCGATCTCTCCTGTACCATCGCTCGAGCCATCATCGATCACATAAATGTCCGAGCACAGCACGCTGGCGTTGAGAATGCTCCTCAACGTCTTGCTTATGCCTAACCGCTCGTCCTTCGCCGGAACCACCACACAAAGCCTTTTCACGATGCACTCTTGACGATCAACTCCCCAGCATCGAAGGAGATGGAATAGACCCCAGTCTTGCTGGGATGTAGCTCATGCTTTCCCTGGTAAAGATGGAAGCGAGTTCGGCTTTCAATCGTGGCTTTGAGCACTACGCCGGAAGGAAACGGGTCAGGGGCTTTCCAGACGAATTTTTCGTCGCCATTTTCAACTTGAGGAATTGCCGCTTCTAAAATCTTTTGCGCGCGCAAGTAGGCGGCTACGGTCCCGAAGGGAGCGACCCAGAGCCCTCTGGACTCTTCAGCCTTGACGTAGTCCAGGAGAGAATGAAAAGTATCGGTAGGGATGGGTTCAAATCCAGTGGACGGGTCGCCGATGCCGTGAATCTGAAAAATAGTCCAAGCTTGTTTGGCGAAGGCTTTGTCGATCCACGATTTGTAAACCGCAACGTCGTAGTTGGTGTAAGCTGGCTGGCTGGGCAAGTCATACCAATCAGGTTCGACGTCCGCGGTGACGTAGGGCGAATCACTATTTCCGTGCCAGCTCCGTGCTGCAAAGTCGTATCGCTTGACCCAGAAACTCAGCCCCGGGGATAACTCGGCGTACGGGTATGCGAAGACGATTACTTTCGACTTGAAATTACTGTCCAGGAACTTCCTGGCATCCTCTACCTCGACCTGTTCGCTCGACTCAGTTAGTTGCGCCGGGTGCTCGTGGGTCACGGAATGATTGCCTATTTCGTGACCTTCCGCTTGCGCTCTTCTCCAATCATCCAGACGGGCTAATTTGGAAACGATGACAAAAAAGGTTGCGTGCAGATGGCGCTTGTTCAATTCCGGGACCACGACATCCAACTGCACAGGCCTGGCATCGTCAAAAGTGAAGGACACGGCAGAGGAATGGTCGTTCCAGGGCAACACGCGGAGCGGCAACGTCTGGGCGAAACTCAACCCAACCAACAAACCCCACACCAACACCGCATGAACAGGCTTCGCCATGGTCGCAACGGGAGAGTTGCGAACTAAACAGTGCAATCGCGGGGCCAGGGGATTGTTGCTGCAAGGCTTGGCGGCGCAACCCGTGGGCGCGGAGCCTAGTGCGGAGTGGAACTCATTCGAGGGGTGGGACTTGCCTGCTTGATGAGTCGTCGGAGGTCTGACATGTCCACCGGATTTTCCCCGCGCGACTAGTTACTGCATTCGTTACTTTAATCGTTACGACGGTAACCAGGATCTGGATTGCGATAGGAACACTGCTTCTCAAGGCAGGGAAAACCTTTTCCTTATACATCGCCAAGGCTGCTCAACGAAACGCCCCGACCCTACATCGTAGGATCGGGGCGAGTGAATGCGCTCCTGGTTTAGTAGGCGCTGGTTAAGCGCGGCGTGAAGCTTTGCCGGTAGCTCAAGTTGTCGACGTCGCGGAACATCGGTGTTCCAGGCGGCAGGTTTTGCGGCTGGGTGAAGAGAGGATCGAAGATGTAATTTCGAGCCGGGGGATCGTAGACCGTGCCACCGCCATTTTTGTCCGTTCCCGTAGAGTAAGTAGAGTAGTACAGGCTTGCCATCGACCCTTTGTAGTTAAGAGTCTGACCTCCCCAGGCCTCCAGCTGGCGGAGGAAGTTGTGCAATCCACCATCCGTGCCCCAGTCACCTATTGCCCATCCTGCGCAACATGCGTTGACCAGGAAATTGATATTCTTTCCGCCGGAGATGGCTGTCCGATAGTAGGTTGTCACAGCAGGCCGCCCCGCGTCGTTGCTCGGAGATTTCAGGCTGGCGAGGTCCGACCAGTTGTTGGATAGCAACGTAACCGCATCGGCAAGTACGCCAGCTGCCGCATGCGGGGGCTCCACTCCGTTCGGATTCGCCCACATGGGATCCGCGGCGCTGGTGTTGTAGTCTCCTTGAATGTAGACCGGATTTTCCGAGGCGACAGTGAACCCACCCTGGCCATTGTCTGAACGGACGGGCACATTGCCCAGCGAGCCGTCCACCAGTTTCACAACGTGCCGGGCGCCACTGACCCAACCCTTTTGGCCTGCGATGCAATTCGGGATGCGTCCGGCAATGAGATAGGGATCGGGAGCACCGGCAGCGGTGCGAATCAGGTTGTTCACGCTGGTGCCCGGATTATAGGGGGCGCCAATGTAGCCCAGCCCCAGCCCGAGATTGCCCGCGCCCCAATTGTCCAGAATTCCGTTATTGTTCACGTCTTCTGGAGACTGGGCTTTGCCCGGTGGAGTCGGCTCCAGCAGGCCGTCAGGGTTGCCGACCTGAGTGCCTGAGTTGACCGAGTCTTCCAGACCGGAGTCGCCGGTCTTTGTCCCCGGAGCATCGACTTGCGTGCCGTTAGGATTGGGCAGCATACCTCTGCGATCAGAGATGTACAAAACGTATCCATTCTGAAACACAGGATCGACCAGGGTTCCGCTGCCGGGAATCGCCCCGTTCAGCCATTGCTTCAGATTGCCCACATCGATCTCGACAGCGTTCACTACGCCTGCAGGCGCGCAGCTATTTGCGACCGCGTTTTTCACGTCGCGGACTTCGCCTTCGCGGGCGTCGTAGAAGTTGATTGGATACCAGTTGTACTGAGTTGGGCTTGCCCCGTTCGGGGCGGTGCTGTTGCCGTATCGACCGAAGAGGTCGCCAGGGGTGTCCTTATCCCTCGTGACATCGGGAGGTTTGCCGCTGGTGCAGTTGTACACACCACCAACCTTTACGCACGCAGGCGGAATACCGGTGGCGTCAATGATTCCATTGCCGTTGCGATCGGCAGGTTGCTGCAGAATCAAGATCGCATTTGGATTGACGGGATTGGCGCCGGGAGCGGTGGGAGGAGTGGTTCCTCTCGCAAACCCCAGCTGCAGCCACTCCTGTGTAATCGGGTGGTAGATTCCATTGGCGTCGCGATATTCGACGCGCAGATAGCCATCGATCAGGTTCCAGGTGCTGATTTGCAGAGTCAGCAACGGGTAGGGGAGCGGCGTGTAATACGGATACGGCGCGGCGCCTGCGCAGCTACCCGTCGCGGCGTTGCACGTCGACAGGTTAATCGTTGGTGCGTTAGCGAAGCCGTCATTTTTCCGCAACGTGACCGGGGCGAGAGGGTCGAACAGGGTCACGTCAGCGGCCGGCGGTGCCACCGGTCCAAACGGCCAGTCGGACGGAATGGTGGCTACGTTGCCCGCCCAGGTGGTCGGATTTGGAACCGCCGTCGACGCGGTCGCGAAATAGGTGTTATAAGTACCGCCAGTCACCAAGGCCGGCAGTCCCGCTACCGGCGTGGCTGCTACGCCGTACTGGTAGTTCACTCCGTTCGAGGCGTCATTGAAATTCGCCAAGCGGATGTTTTGCGCGTCCACGGAACCGCCGCAGGGGGGTGGCCCACTCGGGTTGCCGCAAGGTAAATCGTTCGGTGTATCAGATAGCAGTACGCGAATTTCCGCTTCGTTGTAAAGTCGCGATGCGCCCAGGGCCGAGGTGCTAACTTCGCCGGGTGGAGGCCGCCGGATGATTTCAAAAGGTTGGGGTTGTCCCGCGAATCCGAGCGCGTTGTTGATAAATGGCAGCGACAGTTGTACCGCCCCCGTGCCTCCCGGTTTCCCATAATTTCCGTCGATAATGTAGCTGTTGTAGTCGCCCACTGAAATTGTGGGATTCCAATTTGGATTCTGCGCAGAGGTCGGCCCTCCTATCACGCTGCCCTCGTTTTGTGCCATGGCGCGACAGGCTGGCAGTGGAGGATTGCAGCCCTTTGAAGCAGTCAGAATGTCCACGGTGCCGAGGTGGTTAGTGCCGGCAGAAGTGTTTCCGTTGGCCAGTTGAGTACGGACGACGTTTCCCCAGGCCGTAATCTTATCTTGAAATGTCGTAGTTGCCCCGGTACCGGCATCCAGATACAAGTCTCCGTTGGTGTGAGTGCGACCGGCAAAGATCAGGTTATCGCCCGCGAAGAAACTGAGGTCGCTTTCGGAGAACACGCCGAACTGGAACACCGGGATGAGCGCGACTTCAACCGTACGCGACATGTTCACTTCATCGCCCACCGTCCCGTTTCCGGCTGCTCCGGCAAAGGTGCTCGCGGTTACCTGCAGCGAGATGGGAATGATCTGCGCGTACAAACCTTGAAAGGTTCCGGAGGTAATCTGCCCGAAATTGGTAGCGAGAGTTCCATTGGAGTTCGTGGCCGCCGTCAGGGTATAGAGCGGGTAGCTCATGAAGGGAGTGTTCGGGGGTGCATCCGCACTCAGGGCCGCAATCTGCGCAGCCGTGGGCGACTGGATATTCTGAAACATGTTGGACAGATCCGAAGTCATGTGTTCGATGCCGCCTTCGGCGGCGTGGAAAGCCACGTTATTCTGTACGTCCTGGCCACCCACCCTGCCTTCGGTGTTCACCATCATGAGCAGGCCAATTGCAATGCCAGACATAATCAACATCAGCAAAATGGAGGCAATCAGGGTGAAACCCTGTGTGTTTCGTTTCTCGAACATGACTAAGTTTCCTCCTTCGGGGGATCCGGCCTTGCCAAGGCTTTGCCCTTTCATTCCCAACGCCATCTGGGGAGTGGGGGCTCGGCGAGCGGCAACCGCACGTGGTTCAAGGAGGGCGGTTCCGCCGTCAGCAGCGCAGCAGCCCACAACCCGCGGTCAACTCAGGGTATGAACGATCGGGGACAGCGTCAAAGCACCAAAGGGCGGGGAAGATCGTAAAACTCGGATAGAGCCTCGGTGGACTTCGGTGACGTAACCAGAGGAGGTAACTCAGGTCATTTTGGCACTTCGACGAAACTGGGCCTCTCCTTCAGGCGGGTAGGTGTGGTTTCCTGAACGACACGTTCTGCTGTCTCGTAACGTACTCGTGACCACGAAACGAAGCTGCAGAGCATGGGGAGTTTTGTTGACAAGATTTGCCGCGCCAGTGCAAACTTGTGAACACTAGAGCCTTGGGTTTGCCCTCGCCACTATTTCTCTCAGAATTCTGGCCGGACAGCGCCGTGATCTGTGCCAGCCATGTGGAGGTGCCGGGCACCCGAAATCGGTTTCGTTCATCGAGAAGGATTCCAAGAGATTCCCGGACACGAGTGGATGAGGGTATGCCCAGTTTTCGTATGATGCAACTCCGATTCGTTCAATCCTTACGGAGCGACGACTTATCGGAAAGAAAGTTTGTTACCTTGCGCCATGCGCTTGTCACGGCAAGACACTGCATTTTCACGAACTACCCCCAAGATGAACAGTCATGAAAGCAATAGGCCTTTATTATTCATAGGAGGATGTTATGGCAACGAGCAGAGTAGTACCGATGAAAATGACGCAGATGAAGGTGGCGCAAGTCTCCAAACCAGGTGGAGATTTCGAACTGGTCGAGCGGGAGATTCCTACCCCGGATGCAGGACAGGTGCGGATCAAGGTGCAGGCCTGCGGTGTGTGCCACAGCGACGTGTTTGTGAAAGAAGGCCTCTGGCCGGGAATTCAGTATCCACGGGTTCCCGGGCACGAAGTGGCAGGGATCATCGATGAACTCGGGGCCGAGGTCATCGGCTGGAAAAAGGGTCAAAGGGTGGGCGTGGGCTGGCATGGCGGGCAGGACAACACGTGCATCGAATGCAGGCGCGGGCGCTTCCTTTACTGCCACAATTCCCAGGTTGCAGGCATCAGCTATGATGGAGGGTATCAGCAATACATGGTCGCTCCTGTGGAGGCGCTCGCGGCGATACCAAATACGCTTAGCGATGCCGAAGCAGGCCCGCTGTTGTGCGCGGGAGTCACCACCTTTAATGCATTGCGCCACAGTGGCGCGCGTCCCGGCGATCTGGTCGCTGTGCAGGGCGTCGGCGGACTCGGTCATCTCGGAATCCAGTTCGGAAATAAATTTGGCTATAAGGTTGCCGCGATCGGCCGCGGACCTGACAACTCTGTGCTCGCAAAGAAGCTTGGGGCCAGTGTGTACATCGACAGCCAATCGACGAACGCAGCACAGGAATTACAGAAGCTCGGAGGCGCTCAGGCGATTCTCGGGACAGCGCCCGACTCGAAAGCGATGACCGAGTTGATCGACGGCCTGGGGCCCACTGGGAAATTCATGGTAGTAGGGATATCAGCTGACCCGATTGCCGTTACACCTTTGCAGCTCATTGTTGGAGAGCATGCCATCCAAGGTTCCGCGGTCGGAACTCCGACGGATTGCGAAGACACACTGCGTTTTGCCGAACTGACCGGCGTGCGTCCGATGATTGAAACTTACCCGCTCGAAAAAGCGGCCGAAGCTTACGCGCGTATGATGAGCGGCAAGGCCCAGTTCCGCGTCGTTCTGACGATGTGAGATTGGCGACAATGAGAAATGCTGCGAGCACTGGTTCGACGAGTTCGCATGAGCGGGGTTAAGCTATGCGTCCTTTCACATTCCCGCGTTGGACCCAGTGCTTGCACGTTTCCTGCGCAATCGCAATGACGATTTCTGTAATGTTCGCACCATTCCAATTGCTGGCCCAAGCCCGAGGTAAGGAACGTCCTGTGGAACATCCAACTTTGTATCGCACGATACAGATCGATGGCCTGTCCATCTTCTACAGAGATGCCGGCCCGAAAGACGCGCAGACGATTCTCCTGCTGCACGGACTTCCATCATCGTCACGAATGTTCGAGCCGCTCTTCACCCGGCTTTCCGATCGCTATCACCTGGTCGCGCCCGATTATCCGGGCTTCGGACACAGCGACTGGCCGGACCCAAGAAAATTTGCCTATACGTTCGATCACTATGCCGAGATCCTGAATCATTTCACGGAAGCGCTCGGGCTTTCACGCTACACGCTTTACATGCAGGATTACGGCGGCCCCGTAGGTTTTCGCATGGCGTTGGTGCACCCGGAGCGCGTAGAGGCTATCATCGTTCAGGATGCGGTGTCGCATAACGAGGGGCTGGGCGCGAACTGGGCAACACGGCGAGCGTTCTGGGCGGACCGGTCTGCTCACGAAGAAGCGCTGCGCCAAAACCTGCTCTCGCTGGCGACTACGAAGACGCGGCATGTCGGAGACGATCCGAAGATTGAGCTCTACGATCCGGACCTTTGGACCGATGAGTACGCATTTCTGAACTCGCCAGGGCAGGCGCAGATTCAAAGCGACCTGTTCTACGACTATCGCACGAACGTGGACGCTTACCCGAAATGGCAAGCATGGATGCGCGAGAAGCAGCCGCGTCTACTGGTGATTTGGGGCAAACACGATCTCTCGTTCGATCTCGGCGAGCCGGAACGTTACCGTAAGGACATACCGAACGCGGAAGTTCACATTCTCGACGCGGGTCACTTCGCGTTAGACACGGCCGCGGATGAGATCGCCGCGCTGGTCCGAGCCTTTGTCGGTTCTTCACAATCTGAGCTGCTGTCAAGGCGCGTGGGCTGACTTAGGTTTCCGGCAATCAAAGTTGCTAAACATCGAGTTTTCGACAAGAGCCTGAGCTCGGTGTAACCTGCCTCTCCGGGCTTTTACTTTTCGCGGTCAATCAACTCCTGGCAAGTGATGCAGTAGCGAACCCAGGGAATGGCCTCTAGGCGCTTGGCGTTGATCTCCTGCTCACAGTTGAGGCATTGGCCGAATGTCCCCTCGCTGATTCGTTTCAATGCCGCGTCGACCGCACTCAGCAACGCTCGGTCCCGAGATTTCTGAGCGAGGTCTATTTCTCTTGCCAGAGACGTGTTTGCACGATCACCTTCGTCCTTGCCGTAGTCGTGTTGCGCGGTCAGTGACTCGTGCCGAGTTTGGTCCAGGCTTTTACGCAACTCACGGTGGCGAGATTGGAGCGTTTTTTTGAATCGTTCGATTGATCTTCGATCCATGCTATGGCCTATCCCTCCGGCTCGTGGGAATCAGTTCTGGCTGACCAGCGATGTCCGGTGTGGACTGACATTCTATTGTTTTCTGGGCAACAGTGGTTCGGTTGCCTCACCGAGAATTCGTGAGAAGGGCTGCTTAAGGTTTTCTTAAGGAGAGAAGGCGTCATCTTTGGGTCGTGTTCGACAAGATTTATGCAATCTCTATTCTAATTATCTTAGTCGCTGTCGTTGTGTTTGTTTACTCTAGGAGGATGCAATGAAAGCAAGCCGAACGTCCGAAGACCTGGTGGCGGTGTCTTCACCAGCGGGAGCGCCGGGCTCGAAGGAATCTGACTTCCTCGATCATCGCACCTTGGCGGCGTCCGGCGCGAGCTGTACAGTCGACTCGCGCGCATGTGCGAGCCGCACTTGCTCTTTGACCCAGTCGAAGAACTTGCCGCCAGACGTCCTGTCCGCGAGAGCGTGACTATTCTTGTAGCGAACGATCGAAGCTGTGGCCGGCATGGCGCTCTCGATGCGTTTCTTAGCGGTGCCTGGCGTTACTTTCTCGTATAAGGCGTCTTGAAGTTGCATCGTTCGGGACTGCAATTGCGGCAACCACTTTACAGGGTCGAGGGGTTCTACTCCCTTCAAGAATTCCGGCTTGAGGTAATTCGCCCGTTCCTCCTTCGGAATCAGCGAGGATTTAGCCAACCAATCCGGCCAGTCGCCCCAGGGATCGAGTAAGTCGAGCACTTTGATCCGCGGTTCTACGGTGGCGGTGAGTATAGCGATCGTGGCCCCAGAACCCTCACCGAACATTCCCACGCGATCCATGTCCACGTCACCTCGAGTGGTGAGATAGTTGAGAATCATCTGGACATCGTGAACTGAGCTGACTAATGATTCCCGAAGCTCACTGATGAACCATTCCCGCATGGGACGGTCGTGATAACGTTGCCCGGTCAAGGCAGAAACGAATCCAATTGCCGCGAATCCGTTCTTGGTTACAAGTTTGCAGAAGTCAACGTCCCGAAAGGTGTCGGTGTCGTTCGGATAACTATAAAGATATAGGATAGCTGGAGGTTTCTTCACACCTTTGGGCAGGATCACATAGAGGTCGATGGGATCTCCAGATCGCCACTGAACCTGCAGCAGTTCACGGGTAAAGTCGGGATAGTTGTCCTCTTCCCCTAGCAGAGGTGTATTTGCGTGTAAATTGCTGCTGGTTAGCGAAAGTGAACTCCAGTCTTCGGGTACGGGCTCAGGCGCTGAATCAAAGTTGCCAGAGACTTGATTAGCATTTTGCCTCACTTCTTCTGAGGGCCCTGCTTGAGACCAAGCAACTGCAGCGGATATGCTGAACAGAAAAAATAAAATCAGATCGCATGAAGTTCGGAACCCCAGTCCCATTACGATTCCCTTTTTTATAAGCTAGATTCCCAATGCTCACTCGGTTTGATCTGCGGCAAAAATAGAAAGGCAGGCGGCTGGTACAAGCCGCCTGCTCCCTGTCAATTCAGTGCTTACTTACAGCTTACAGGCACCGGTGTTCTCGTGGTGATTGAGCAGTCCGGGAGGCGGACCTGACTTCTTAATGCAACCACCCACATCGCTGCCGTTCTCCTTTTGTCCTCCGAGGCCGTTGTTGGGAGCACCGACCGTATAGGGATTGTGGGAGTGAGAGCGGTAGAGTTTTAGCCCAGGATCACCCGCCGAGGCCCGGAAGGGAACGAAATCAGGGACGGTCTTGTTAATGTTGTTTTGTGCCGCGATAACCAGCGCGTCAAGATTGGTTCTGTTTGTTCCTGACGAGTCGGTCACAGCGCGCAGAACCGACCATGAGCGGTACGTTCCGTCGCGCAAGTGCTGGAAGGTTGTTCCAGGCTTGGCGGGGCAGGGCAAGGCGCAAACTGGCAACTGTCCCTGCACGTAGCCTGGTTGGCCAATGAGGGGGTCGACGCCGTTGAGTGTCAGGTAACCGAAGCTCGCGCTGCCTGCGATTTTTGAGACGTTACCGTAGCTGAAGAAAGTGTAGGTGATGCCGTCTACTCCGGTGAAGAAACTGCTTCCGTTACCGTTGAAGACAGCGCCCACGACTTCGCCGGTGCCGATTCCGCGGTAACGCGTGCCGGGGCCGGTCACGCAGGTCATGTTCAGCGGGTTCGCGGATGTACCTGGAGTAGGTTGTCCGACATTTGTTTCCTGCGAGTTGACGAAAGCTGTCGCGCCAGTTGGGCTAGTCAGGTTAGTGAATTCGTGGGTGTTCATGGTGCCAGACATAGGTTCGCGGAGTATCGGGTTGACGGCGACCGATGCCGAACCGCCGAAGACGCTCATGTTGCAAGCCGTGCCGGTGAAGAGTGTCTGCAGTTGACCCTGTTTAATATCGGTAATGCCCGAACCCAACCCGCTCGAGTCTGTCCGATTGTCGATGATAGTTATCGGAGCTGCGCCGACCTCGAAAACCGTGTACGGCGGAATGTTATTGCCGGTGACCGGGTCCGTGCCGGTAATGTTAAAAACGATTGGAGTAGCCGTGGATGAACTGAACGCGCTCTCGATCGGAATGCCAGTGGGAGTGCCGGTGTAACCCAGGCCGCTCAAATTACTAGCCAGGGCCGAGTTAACACGCACCTGCGCAAACTTGGCGTCTTCAGGCCGTACATCGGTCACACCTGCGGTGATGGATTGGTTGTTGAGTGCGTTATAGATAGTGCTGGGCAGGGCAGGGGCATCGCAGGTTGGCTCCGAAACGCCACCCGGACCGCAGTTGGCAGTATCACCGTACTTGAATAGGGCGAAGCTGATGAGGTTTTGCCCGGTGCCAGAATTCTCGGTATTGCTGTCGAGCTGAAGCTGCGCTCTCGGATTCGAAAAGAAGGCGCGCATGCCCACCACCGAGTCAACCGAGAGATAGGCCCAAACCTCGGTCTGAGCATCATTCCAAACTACCCACAGATTACCGCCTTCCGCATGGTTCACGCCGGGGCGAACATCGAAAATCTGAGCGCAATTTGCGGTGGAAGGACATTTCCCTTTGATTGTGTAGTGGTGCGAGTTCGTTCCACCGAGCTGGGGAGCGTTCGCCGCGGCAATGGCATCCACCTGCCATTGAGCTGAAGACCCCGCTGCAATAACTTTTACAGTGACTTGCGCGTTGGCGGCGGGCACCACGACGAGTGCCGACGCAGCCAACAGGGTGACGAAGAGCGCAGTAAATCGGTTCCGCATACTTGATTCTCCTTGTAGATGCAGGTTGAAGTTCTTAATCTTCCCGCGGCGTCGGAGGTAAGTCCCCGCGCCAAGAAGCCGTGTCGGGACTGTTGCCTTAGTCGACGAAGTATCGGCGAGCTTTGTTGCCGCATGGTTACAGCAATGTCAAAGTTGTGTGAATTGACCGATTGCCGGGACTTTTGGGCATAAATCGCAGAAACAGCGACTGGCTGAAGGAATAGCGGAATAAACAGCGGGGTTTAGTAACACGATTTTAACATTCCCGTCGCCGTACCGTAACAATCGTCATGTAGAAATACGGTTCTCTTGCAAAACGGGCACGTTTGTTCTGTCACGAGTTCTGTCGCTTAAGCGCAGCGGACTCGCTCAGGAGTGCCAAGTCTGACGGACAGGCGTAGCTGACCAAGTCGCTCCCAAGGGTGAGGTGCGGTGAAATTCCGAAAAGCTTTGTTTTGGGTTATGGAGTTGATACTTAGCCTCTCCGTGGCAGCATTCGCGCAATCCATTGCCGGGTCGGGTACGGCCTCCATTGCCGGCATCGTCACTGATCAGACCGGTGCAGTGCTTGTAGGCGCGACTGTAAAGGTCACGCGCGGCACAGAAGTCATTCAAAGCGCAGTAACCAATGATCAAGGCCACTATTCGTTGAAGGGACTGCCTGCCGGGACTTATGACTTGTCAGCTTCGGTCGAGGGATTCAAGGTCTTTCAAGCCCCGGGCATCGTTTTGAATGCTGGGGATGATATTCCTCTGGACGCCACACTAGAACCTGCGGGAGCTGTGACCACTACAACCGTGGAAGGTCAAAAGACTGCCCAGGTAGAAACAGAGTCATCGGAGGTTTCCGGCACCATCACCCAGAAGGAGGTTGTCAGTCTTGGCTTGAACGGGCGCAATTTCACCCAGCTGATTGCCTTGGCGCCAGGGGTTAGCAATCAGACTGGACAAGACGAAGCAAAGGTTGGCGTTTCAGGCAGCGTGAAGTATAGCGTGAATGGCGGCCGCGTGGAATACAACACCTTCGATGCGGATGGCTCCGATCTGTTGAATGTCGGAATCAATGGGGCGAACAGCACTTTGATTGTCTACCCGAGCTTGGATGCGATCCAGGAAGTGAAAGTGTTGACGTCAAATTATGGCGCGATGTATGGACGCACGGCATCGGGTACGGTTCTGGTAACCACGAAGTCGGGCACAGCTCAATATCATGGCAGCGGTTACGAATTTATTCGCAACGAATTCTTCAACGCCCGCAACTATTTTGACCAGACTAAGGGTGCACCGCTTTATCGCAAGAACGACTTCGGTGGCAACATTGGCGGCCCCCTCTTTATTCCCAATTTCTACAATGCGAATAAGGACAAGACGTATTTCTTTTTTTCCGAGGAGTTCCGCTACGAACGCGCTCCCGAACCTCAGGACATTTTCAATCAGGCGGTCCCCACGCTGGCAGAGCGATCAGGCGATTTCAGCGACGTCTGTCCGCCAGGGGGAGGCTTGTTCACGCGGTCAAAATATCCGGACTGTCCCGGGAGCACCAGTCAGACGGTTGGTAAGTTCCAAGCCTTTCCTAACAACCAACTGCCAGCAATCGACCGCAATGCCTTGGCGGTATTGTCCACGGGAGTCATCCCAGCACCGAATGCTACATCCGGTTGCAATTCAAGCCTCGTAGGTAAGACCGACCCCAATACTGGCAATCCCATCATGCCGTGCTACGACGTGACCATTTCTCCACCGACGAATTGGCGGGAGGAATTGTTCCGGCTCGATCATAATTTCAGCCCGAAGCTGAAGGGAACCTTTCGTTATATCCACGATTCCTGGAATACGACCGTAGCGACTCCGCAGTGGGGCTTTGTTCAGAACAGCTTTCCCACAATCGAGAATCACTTCGTCGGGCCCGGAGTCAGTATGGTGGCGCGCCTGACGCACACGATTTCTCCAACGCTCTTGAACGAATTTGTCTTTAGCTATACCGATTCGCACATCACCCTGACCGACACCAACGGACCAGGCGCGCAATGGCCGCGACCAGCGGCCCTGGACAGTCCGTGTGTTGGGTCTCAATGCCCTATCGGTAATCTGTTCAATAACGGCTTCGGCGGGAAGATGCCTGGCATCGTGATCGGCGGCACCAATGCAGCGTACGGCGGCAATGGCTTTGCGGTGGATGCCGGTTACATGCCGTGGGACCACACCAATCCGACCTACAGCGGCGGCGAGAACCTAAGCAAAGTAATTGGAAAGCATCTTCTCCAGTTCGGTGGTCAGTTTGTCATTTACCAGAGGAACCAGACAAACTCGGCCATCGGGGCGGCTACTGGCGACCTTCAGGGAATACTGACATTTTCCAATCAGAGCGCTGTCAGCAATGGCAATGCGTTTGCCGATTTCTTGTCCGGGAACATTCGCAGCTTCCAGCAGGACAGTGCCCAGCACAGGTATTACCAGCGCTACCAACTTGCGGAGCCCTATTTTCAGGATGATTGGAAGGTGACATCGCGTTTGACGGTAAACCTCGGTCTGCGGGTCAGCCTGTTTGGCACTTACTACGAAAAAAATAACAACGCATATAACTGGGATCCGAGCGCCTTTAACCGTTCTCTTGCGAGCCAGGTGGTGGTCGATCCAAGCAAAGGCGACCTGGTGGACGCGAATTCAGGGGTTGCGATTCCGATCAATCTCGGCAATCTGGATCCCCGTATCACCAATGGCCTCCTGCAATGCGGTGTCAAAGGCGTGCCCGCGAGCTGCATGCGCGGCCATTTATTCAACCCAGCTCCCCGGATCGGAATGGCCTGGGACCCGAAGGGTGACGGAAAGACGTCGATTCGCGCCGGCTACGGAATCTTTTTCGAGCACGGCACGGGCGACGAAGCCAACACTGGCTCACTGGAGGGAAGTTCACCCCTCGTATTGGATATGACGCAAAACTTTCCCTCCAGCTGGAGCTGCATTGGAGGCGGGGCATCAGTAGCTTCGCAACTCAACTGCGGTAACTTCGGTGCTTTCCCTCTCAGCGTAACCGCCATCCCCAAAAAGGCGGTCTGGCCTTATTCGCAGCAGTGGAGTTTGAGTGTGCAGCAAGAGTTCCCCAAGAACATGGTGGCGACTTTTGCGTATGTAGGCAGCAAGGGAACTCACTTAACAACCGAGCTCGAGGCCAACCAGTTAGCTCCCTTGGCTAATTCTTTGAATCCATTTGGCCCGCATGAACCGCTGATTGGAACACTTAATATAGGCCTCGGCGATTGCGGCGCGTTCAACGGGGGCAGTTTTTTTTTACTTAACAGCACTACCGTCACCGCGGCGCAACCCGCATTCGTCAATTTAGAAGCGTCCTGTTATGGTTTGGTTCAACCCAACGTTCCAGGCACGCAACCCCCGCCAGATCCTAATGCATTGCGCCAGTTTGCTCCCAGCCTGGGCAGGATTTTTTCGCTGCAGAATATCGCGAACTCGGGTTACAACGCCTTCCAAACCACACTTCGGCGCGTGGCAGGGCCACTCACTCTGGGAGTTTCGTATACCTATAGTCACTCGCTGGACGATTCTTCCGACCGTTCCGACGCGACCTTTGTGAATTCTTTCGATCTGCGGGCGAACCATGCGAGTTCCAACTTTGATCAGCGTCATTTGCTGAACATTAGCTACGTCTACGCGCTCGACCAGTTGGCGAACAAACTGCGGTACTGGATCTCCGACGAGGGCTACGAAAGCATGGAGCCAGGCGCCGCGCCCGCAGTTGCGATGCCCATTACACCTTCGCGGACGAGCCACGCCCTACTGGATGGCTGGGAATTGTCCGGCATCACGGTCTATCAATCGGGAACGCCGTTTAGCGTGATCAACGGCGGCAGCAACACGCAGATCTCGACTTTGGATAACGCGGGAGTTGCCAACGGTGCGGGGGCCGGATCGTACGCCGACGTCGTTGGCGATCCTCGCGCAACGGCGCCATTTGGCGGGAGAAACCCGCAGAGTATCGGCCCCTTGCTTCTGAATCCTGCCGCGTTTGTGGCGCCTCGCGGTCTGACCTTCGGCGATTCAGGGCGTAATTTCCTGAATAATCCCGGGCGCCTGAATTTCGATCTGGCATTACTCAAGCACTTCAAGATAACCGAAGGTTCGAGGCTTGAATTCCGCATGGAGGTGTTCAACGTTTTTAACCATACCCAGTTTCGAATTTACGATCCGAACCTTGGAAACACCGCCAACAACACCATCAGTTGTTATGGACCCGGGGCGTACAACGCCTTTTCCCGTAACGGACAGGAGGTGCTTTCTTCGAGCTCAAATCAGTCGGGACCCGATTTTTCCGCGGCCGGCGGGACAGCTACGGTTACCACCTTTAACAACGGTGTGCCGACGACTACGACTGACCACACGGATTGCCTAACTGGAAGTTCGTTCCTGCATCCGGTAAACGCTCATCGCCCGAGAACCGTGCAGTTCGGTTTGAAGTACACGTTCTAGTTCTTGCGGACAGATCGACTTCGCCACACGTTGTAGGTAAGTCCGAATGAATAAAGGAGTAAAACGAGAGTGAAGACACCGTGGTTAACACGCGCAGCCAGCATCCTGATTTTTGCGACAGCCGTGTTGAGCGCGGCCTGCGGTGGCAAGAGCAATCTCAATCTCACGCCATCTGGGCTTCCACCGGTATCACAGGCTAGCCGGTTGAACTCTTACGTCGGAACTCAAGGAACAGATCCGAGCACAGGAGACTCAGGGGCCGTCTGGCAAGTCACCATCGATCACACGACGAACAGCTTCAGCGCCTCGGACTACGCGTCGCAACTGGTCTCTGCCAACGGACTGTTTGCATTTGATGCAGGGTTTCTCAATTTTAGCCAAACCAATCCTTCGCCTGCATTTCAAGCGGATGGCTTCACCATCGAGATTCCCGGACGAGTCGCGTTTTTTCGACCTGGATTTAATTCATTTAATTCCACGCAGGGCACTGTAACAACGGCTTCCTCGCCGGTCGCTTTGGTACCGGGCAATTGTCTGAGTCTGTTCAATGTGACGTTCCAATTTGTGACGCTTCCGACTTCCAAATGGACAGCCAGCACCGATACGGCGTACGGCAACGTCCAGGTAAATAACGTGCAACCCACCGACAGCGGAAATACGTGGAGCTTTTCCAACTTAAATCAGTTCACGCTGGCGAAAACGCAACAGTCCGGGGGGCGCTCTCCAAATGGCATTTGTGCCCAGTCTGCCATAGGTACGGTGGTCAGCATTCCGCCATCGTCCACCACAGGCAACACCGTAACTGTTGCCGTCGGACCGTCTGGTTTCCTTATCATGAACAACGGACCGAATACCTCAGGAGCGGTTGGCCTGATCCAGCCGTCGAGCGCGCTCAACACGACTAGCATCTTGGGCGCGAATTACCTCGGGTTCATATCTGAACCGGCGATCCCAACCCCTTCGTCGAGCGTGCCGACAGCGAACCAAGTGGCATTTTTCTCCTGCCCAAGTTCCCCGTGCCCGGCGTCCAGCACCAGCCTGCTGGGCGGCGCCTTCCCCAACGATGATCCCACGCAACCTCCGAGCACCAATATTACGATCAATCTCGGAACCCAGAACGCGACGAATAACGGATTGTTCGATTCGGCGACAGTGACGATTCCGGATCCCGCGAGCGCGTGTACAGCGCCGGGCGTTCCCGGAACGGACTCGCAGGGTAACCCGACGTGCGCCCTGCCCGCCGCCGTGGTGGCCGGGAATCCGGAAAACAAGTTCGCAATTTTTTTGATCGCGCAGGACGTTGTCAATCAATCGCCGATGGCGATTTATTTATTCCAGGAGTAGCGGATGCCGTGCCGGTGAGAAGCGCCAAAGGAATGCAAATGTGGAAGCACATATTTCTAGCAATGACCCTATTTCTGTTTGCAGGGGTGCACGGTGCCGTGGCGCAGTTTATGGAGGCGCCCCAGTATGCGACGAACAGTCCCGCTGGCAAGGGTCCCTCATCAGTTGCGGTCGGAGATTTCGAAGGAGACGGCAGCGGGCGTGACGACGTCGCCGTTGTAGATGGAACCGGCGCGGTCAGCGTTTTTCTCAACAAGAGAGACGGAAGCGGGACATTCTCAACGCCACCTGCCACCTACAAGGTAACAACCGGAGCGTCGGTATACATAATAGCGGAAGGAAAATTTAACACTTCCAGTCAAAGCAGTCCGGATTTGATCGTAGCCGACAACCTGGGCAATGTGGCCGTGCTTCTCAGCAATGGCAATGGAACTTTTCAGACCCCAGCGGTGGAGTTTTCTACAAGCGCAAACTTTTCTTCGATCGTATCGGGCGACCTGAATGGAGATGGTATCGGCGACGTTGTGGTGGCCGATTCGCTGACAGGCTCGGTGTGGGTTCTAACTGGCAAGGGAGGTGGAACGTTCACAAGTGCCAACTTTCAGACGGGGTTGAACCCTGTGTCGCAGCCTGTGTTTCTGGCCTTGGGCAATGTGATCCACTCAAAACCTCAATGCCCCGATCTGGTTGCAGCTGCGCAAGACGGCACGGTGGCGATCCTCACCAACAGCAATGACAAGAATTGCTCCGGAGCCATCACCACCCTCAAAGTTGCGCTGGTGCTACCACCCGACCCAAACCCAAACGGGGTGGGAATCCCGGCGGGCGTGACTTCCGTCTATGCCGCAAACTACGGAGGCTGGCAGAATACGGGTGCACCTCCGGGTGTTGTAGACATTGTGGTCGCGAGCACCGGCCTTTCGCAATTAAATTTCAATTCCTTTCCCAGCGCATACCTTGTTTGGAATGCTACTAGCTCTGGTCAAGCCTTCTTCTTACTGGACACATTTTTCGGCCAGCCGACAGCGCAGGTAGGTCTCGAGCCGGTTTCGATGGCCGGAGCGGACATTGATGGAGACGGAAACCTGGACCTGGTGATTGCCAATCAAACCGACAATTCGGTAAGCGTACTCTTTGGGGACGGATTCGGCGATCTTTTGTCCACTCCGAATACCGGAGGGCCTCCGTTGGTCCCGCTGGCGTTTGGTTCTGGCCCTGGTCCAGCCTCCGTCGCCATAGGAAAATTTACCGCCGGATCGAGCCAGAGCACATCCGACCTCGCGACAGCCAACCAGTCCGGCAACTCCGTCAGCGTTCTCGTAAACGGCGGCGGCAACAGTAATTCCTGGCTCGGGTTTCAGGTCGCGCGAAGCGATTACCTAACTCCGGCGTTTCCCATCGGCGTTGCCGCGGCCCTGGTGCAGACCGGGAGCAATGGTCTGCCTCTTCCTTTGCCGGATGCGATCCTACCTAACCAGTCGAACCTGTCACCGGCGGAATCGGGTTTGTTTGGTCCGTTCGGGGACTTTGGCAATGACGCCCTCGGTGATGGCAGTTTCTCCCAGTACAACGATGACGGCGGCGGCTACGGTATTGCTACTCCGGATTCACTAGTGTCAGCGGATTTCAATGGAGACGGCTACGCTGACGTAGCGCTGGTCGATTCAAATGGGATTGTGAGCATCTTCCTGGACGACTACCCACCGGGAGGCCCCGCAACCGGCTTCGACCTTCCTCCCCAAGCGCAGCTCTCCGTGGGTGCGGGGGCGAGCAACTACTTATTGGGATTAGGCAATTTCACTACATCTACACAAACTCAGCCTGACTTGGTCGTTGCTGATGGTTCTGGCAAGGTTACGGTGTTGTCAAACATTGGGGGCGGCAACTTCAAGGTTGGACCGTCCGTGCCTGTTTCCGCCAACTTCTCCGCGGTGGTCGCCGGAGACGTAAATGGGGATGGCATCGCAGACGTAGTGGCCGCAGACTCAAACACCGGTTTGGTATGGGTTCTGCCAGGAACCGGTAACGGCGGTCTCGGGACACCCATTAATGTGACGACAGGCCTCAGCCCAGGCCCGGTGTTTGTTGCTCTCGGAAAGTTCAGCAACGCTAATCAAGCCTTGCCGGACCTCGTGGTAGCGGCGCAGAATGGGGCCGTCGCGGTGCTGACCAATAGCAGTGCAGGGCCGACAATTAGCTTCGCTCCGCCGGTGGTAATTTCTGGCGGTTTAATCCCCGCGGGCATCACATCCGTCCTGGCGCAGGATTTCAATCAAGACGGTCTTTCGGATCTCGTCGTGGGCAGCACGCAGGTGTGGCTGTTTTTCAATACCACAGTGAGCGGTGGGGCGCCTAATTTTGCGGCACCGACGGCGTACGTGGCGGGAAATGTACCGGTAGCATTGGCGGCGGGCGATTTCAATGGAGACGGATCTCTGGACTTGGCCGTGACCAACTCCATTCCCAATCCCAGTTCCAACGTCGCCTGTACCACCAATCTCAATCCCGTAAACTGCGGCTCCAATACCATGAGCGTGTTGTTGAACACAGGGTTTTTTGCGAAGGCGAGTCTCACAGCTTCTCCTGATCCCGTGCAAGTTGGGCACGGCGTTACCTTCACCGCAACGGTTTCTGGCAGCAAAGGTATGCCGACCGGTCAGGTAACTTTCTACGATGGGTCCACCAAGCCGCCGACGAATCTGGGCAGTGCATCCTTGCACAGTGGAGTGGCCACTTTGGTGGTAACGACGCTGACGGTGGGTGATCACAACGTGACATCGGTGTACGCGGGCGATACCAATTATGGACCTACGGTCTCGAACACCGTCCTTGAGAGCGTTACGCTCACGCCGCCGATATTAACTACGGTTAACCTCGTTTCTTCACCCAACCCTTCTCAGATTGGCACTAACGTGACGTTCACCGCAACGGTGACTCCTCAGTCTGGGACCGGAACGCCGACTGGAACCGTAGCCTTCTATAACGGAGCAACCGCCTTAGGCCAGCCCGCTACGTTGAATGGCGGAGTGGCGATGCTCTCGACAGTAGCCCTCACCCTGGGAGTGGACACCATAACCGCCGTTTACAGCGGCGATAGCACATTCGCGGGCAGCACGTCGCAGCCGTTAACCCAAAACGTCACCACCTTGCCGCCAATACTAACGACCGTGATCCTTCAGTCCTCGCTGAACCCCTCCGAGGTGAGCGAAAATGTTACCTTCACCGCGACCGTCAGACCTAAGTCGGGGCAGGGGACACCGACCGGCACCGTGCAGTTTTTAGATGGCACGACGCAGCTCGGCAGTTCCGCCCTAGATAGCAGAGCAATAGCAAACTTTTCGACGACGGCGTTATCGCTCGGCAATCACAACATGACCGCGGCCTATAGCGGCGATAGTCAGTTTGTAGCCAGTACGTCGCCGGTGTTAATCCAAAAGGTCACTCCATCGGTTCCGGATTTTAGTCTCCTGGTGAGTCCCGCCAGCACGACTCTGCCTGCTGGAAGCTCGGCCGCCTTCACTATTAAAGGGATAGAGCAAAACGGATTTGCCGGCACGATCACCCTTTCCTGCGGCTCGGCAGCGATGCCAACGGGAGTGAGTTGCTCATTCTATCCGAACACGCTCACCATCGCGGTTGGTGGGTCGCCCGCTACTTCGACATTAACCATTGCCACCGTGGCGCGGGCGAACTCACGGCTGCTACCTTTTGGAAAACACTCAACACGCTGGCTGTACGCAGCGGGCATGGCTCTCGCCCCAATGCTGTTAGCTACGATTTGCGGGTTCGTGCCTAAACGCAGATATCTGCTGAGCTTGTGTCTTTCCCTGGTGGTGATTGGAGGCTGCGTGTCGCAAGTAGCCTGCGGCGGCGGTAGTAGCACCGGTGCCAGCGCCGCAAACACGGGAGTCGGCACACCAGCTGGATCTTATGTCGTCGCGGTAACGGGCGCCGCAGGAGCGGCACAGCACACTACCTCTGTAACTTTGATTGTGCAATAACGCGGGAGAAGGAAGTCGACAGCGGACTAAACGGTTTTTCCAAACGAACCTTGGCGGACGATCTGGAACCACAGGTGAGCAATGCTGGGAGCCTTGATGTTGATGGAAAACCAAACTAACCCGAGACCACGCCGCATGAAAAGTCGGTCTTTGTTTCGGAGGTTTAACCTGTACTTGTCACTTGTGGTCCTGGCGATACTGCCGCTGGGCACGAGTTGCGGAGGCTCAAGTAAGGCTTCGGCTACGCCTGCGCCGCAAGGCCTTCCGGCGCTGACAGCGCCAGGCCCCAGCAATTCGTACTTCGGAACACAGAGTCCGGGGGACATGTGGCAGGTCTCGATCGATCACACTGCGAACAGTTTCAGCGCCGCAGACTTAACCAATTCCGGTTCAGGCACTGTCTTAGGATCCATTGTCGACCAAATAGGGTTCCTTGGACTTGCGCAAACCAACGTGTCTCCACCTTTTCAACCTTTCGGATTCGCGCTCGAAATCCCCGGCCGCGCATTCCTGCTTCGTCCGGGCATTAACACTGCGGCGTTGGCGGCGCTGGTGCCGGGGAGTTGCTTGAATATCGATGGCAACGTAACGTTTCAATTCGTCGCGTTACCGGGCAAGAATTGGGCAGTGGGCACTGACTCGGCTTATGGCACTGTCCAGGTAAGCGCCGGCGGGACTTCCTGGAACTTTTCCAATTTCACGCAGTTGACTCTGGAAAACTCCAGCCAAGCCAGCGCAACGCTCGGCGCGGGCACTTGCGCAACAAACGCAACTGGTGGAGTTGTCACGATCCCTCCGAACCCGCCTAGCAGTGTTTCAGCCACGCTGGGCGTAGGTCCTTCAGGGTTTTTTGTAGCCGATGAGTTTTTGTCGAGCGCTTCGGGAACCCCCTCCGGAGCCGCAGGCGTTATCCAGCCGCCCGCCTCTCTGAATACCAGCAGCGTAGTGGGTGGCAGCTACCTTGGCTTCATATATGAACCTGACGTGAGCGCGAGTGCGCCCAGCTGTTCCGCAAACTGTCTTGCACCCACCCAGATGGCAGCGTTCAGTGGTTCCGTAACCACATGTCAGACGCTACCTTCGTCCTCAGGTATGTGTGGCGGAGCTTTTTTTAACGATACCCTAGGGAACGTAAAGCAGGCGAGCACAGATACGACTATCGAGTTGGGAAATGAAGACCCGGGTAATTTTGGACTGTACAGTTCCGCCAAGATAACGATTCCAGATCCCGCAGGTTCGCCGGGAGCATGTACTCCCGCAGGTGTCGCTGGTACGGACTCACAGGGCAATCCCACCTGCACCTTGCCTGCGATTGCTGTGGTCGGCAATCCCGAGGATAAATTCGCCATTTTCCTAATTACTCAAGATGTGGTGAATCAGTCGCCGATGGCCATCTATCTCTTTCAGCAGTGAGAGCGCACTTGCGAGATGGGGTTAACTCTGCGTGCCCAACTTGGCCGAGTGCGAAATCCACTAGCTCCAGGTTGACCCGCGACGCTTGCTTATCCAGCAGAAACCCTGACCGGAAGTCGGATTCTGGGAATGAAACTTTTATCTTAGGGCAGCCTAGAAGCTCTATCGAATCTTATCTCGGCGAGACAACCGCGCCGAGCGTGTCAGCTGCAAATTGCGTGAACCAAATGCGCTTGTCGGAGCCCACCGTGATTCCATCGGGATTGGTATAGACACGGCCGAGCGTGAACTCGGTCAGGTCGCCTTTCATGGTGATGCGACCCAGCGCGTTGCCACCTGCTTCGGTAAACCAGAGGCTCTTGTCCGGGGCGACGACGATGTGCATCGGCGCAGTTCCAATGCCAGAGGTCGGATACTCCGTGATTTCACCGGAGGTCGTAATCCGTCCAATTTTGCCGGCGTTGTATTCCGCGAACCAGAGCGCTCCATCAGGCCCTAGAACGATCATGAACGGCTGGGCGTTTTTTGTGGGGACCTCGAACTCAGTTATCTCCCCCGTCATCGTAATCCGCCCGATGCGACCGGCGCCCAGTTCGGTGAACCAGACTGCACCATCGGGGCCGGCTGCGACCTTGCAGGGGCCGCTCGCAGGATGCGGCAGCTTGAACTCGGTAAACTTCCGGGTGCGGAGGTCAAATCGGGCGATGCGGTCGTTGACACCCTCGGTGATCCAAATGTTGCCGTCCGGTCCAGGGCCAAGCCCGGCCGCGCCCCTGCCGTGCGGCATAACAAACTCGGTGATCTTTCCCCTTGGGGTGATGCTCGCGATAACGCCGCGATTGCCGTCGAAGTCGCTGTACCAGACATTACCATCCGGCCCGTTGGACATGACCAGCACTTGGCTCGTCGGATGTAGCGCGAAGGCGCGAAGTTGCCGCCGACGAATGTCGTAGCGGGCGATCTGATGCCGCCCGATATTTGAGAACCAAAGATTGCCGTCCCCGCCTCTAAGGAGGAACGTCGGACCCGAATGCCTTGGCAGCGGAATTATTTCGAATTCGAAGCGCCTCTGCTCGTTTTGCAGGGCTTGGTAATAGCTGAGCGGTGAGGCTGGTTCGGCGCCCAACACACCTGCGGCAAGCACAACCACGCCTGCCGCGATCACGGTTAGTCTGCGCATTTGATTGTGGATAGATCGGAAAAAGGCTGGAAGCAACTCAGGTTTGCGGGAGCCACGACTCATGAAATCCTCCCTGACGGGGGAAGCATGTTCCTAATACCTGCCCGAGTCAATGCTCCGAAGCATGATTTGACAATCTTTTGACAACCTACAGCTGAAAATCGTAGAACACACACCCGCTATTCCCGACCATCACTCCGGAGGTGGAGGATTTTGCGGCGGTCTCGTTTCGACGGTCTGCCCTCCGGCGCTGGCGCGAAATTCATCAATGCCTTACGCTGCTGTGCGACCATGAACCGCAATTCACGGCTCGACTCCGTTTCGCGATAGAGTGCCTGCGCTATCGATGCCGGACCGCGCACCTCACTCAGTAAGAGGACTTCGACCTGAAAGTCGCCGCCCTCAGTTCTAATCTGTATGATGTCACCAATCCGGACCTCGCGGGCAGGCTTGGCCGGTTGTTTGTTGGATTGAATCCTGCCAAGTTCACAGGCTCGCGCAGCCATGCTACGCGTCTTAAAGAATCTGGCAGCCCAGAGCCACTTATCCATCCGAACGCTGGTCATAATCTATCTTAATAGCGAGGGTACCAAAGCACAGTCGCGCCTACAATCTACTGAACATGCCAGAACTGCCTGATATTGCCGCTTACATTCGTGCGCTCGAGCCGCGCATTCTGGGGCAACCGGTCAAGCAAGTACGATTGGCGAGCCCCTTTCTGCTTCGTACTGCACAACCGCCACTATCGAGTGTGGAAGGCCGCATGGTTCGCGAACTGCGGCGAATCGGCAAGCGAATCGCAATCGGAGTAGAAGGCGATCTATGGTTGGTGCTGCACTTGATGATTGCCGGCCGCTTGCACTGGAAACCAGCCGCGGCAAAGCTGGCGGGACGCAAGACCCTGGGAGCCTTTGACTTTCCCAATGGATCTTTGGTCCTCACGGAAGCCGGCACCAAACACCGGGCATCGCTACATCTTCTCATCGGCGAAGACGGCTTGCGTTCCGCAGACCCTGGAGGAATCGACATCTTCACCAGCGATCTCAGCTTGTTTCGTGACGCACTGACAGCGGAAAACCGCACGCTCAAGCGAGCTCTGACCGATCCGCGCATAGTGAGTGGCATCGGCAACGCGTATTCGGACGAAATCTTGCACGCCGCAAAACTGTCTCCTATCACATTGACGCACAAGCTGGAGGCACATGAATGGGAGAGGTTGATTGCCTCCGCCCGGGAGATTCTCGGCCTGTGGATCGGGCGGCTGGGTGCAGAGGCGGAGACCGGCTTTCCGGAAAAGGTCACCGCATTTCGCAAAGGCATGGCGGTTCACGGACGCTACGGGGAGCCGTGCCCGAGGTGTGGCGAGAAGATCCAGCGGATTCGCTACGCGGATAACGAAACCAACTACTGCGCTCGATGCCAAACTGGTGGCAGAGTTCTTGCGGACCGAAGTTTGTCCCGCCTGTTGGGTTCGGACTGGCCGCGTACGCTGGACGAGCTCGAGGCTCTTAAGCGCCGTTAGGCCGACAGTTACGAGATGTCCAGGTGTGAACGTACCCTTGCAAATGGCTCAACCTGCAATCAGGTTGCTGACTGCGCCGACCGGAGTCGACCTTCAGGGCCTGTTAGAAACACCGTCTTTGCCTTTGTTGCAAGATTATCCTCGGGACATTGTCATTTCATCCTTTGGGCTACTTGAAGGTTCCGTTCGGCGTATTGTATTTCCAGTTTCTCACCATAATGGCCGCAGGATTTTTGTAGTTCTCGCGAGCGCTCTTGCAATGCTTTATTTGCCAGAGCAATGCGTTCCGGCATTTTGTGCACATCCAACTCCAGTAGAGCGGCCTTGTATAGGGCGAGCCAATCTTGCTGTTCATCGCGAAACATGGGGACCTCGCTTGGTCGGCATTCGAGAACGTCCAACAATACACGGACGCACATCGCTCGGCAGTTCAATATTGAACACCTGCCGCCTACATCAAGCTAGTCGTGAAGGATGACATTAAGAAGAGAACTGTGGACTTGCAGGCCGCCATCGTAGTGGATGAAGCCGAGCTTCCTAAATCTGCTCATGAAGAAATTCACCCGCGAGCGGGTTGTCCCCACCATCTCCGCCAGAGTCGTTTGGCTTATCTCCGGGATGATCCTCTCGGGCACTGTTTCCTTACCAAAATGGGCCAGCAGCAGGAGGATTCTGGCCAGTCTCTTTTCGCTGGAATTGAAGAGTTGGTCCACCAAATCCTCTTCATATCGGATGGTCCGCGTCAACAAATAGGCCACAAACATATCGGACATTTTGTGCTCCTGGTGAAGCACTCGCATCATGACTTTCTTATCAATTCGCAGAATGTCACAATTCGTCATTGCACTGGCGGTCTCCAATCGGAATCGCGGCGCTGCCAGGCAATTTTCGCCGAAAAAGTCGCCTTCCCCTAAGATGCCGAGGGTCGCTTCCTTGCCATTGCTGGATATAACGGTGAGCTTGACCTTGCCTTTCTGAATATAAAACAGTGCTTCCGTCGCATCGCCCTGGGCGAAGATGGTTTGTTTCTTGCAAAAATGCAAAATCCTTCTGCCCTCACCGATAGTTGAGAGGAACCTGCCTGGATCAAAACTGTGCTTCTTCTCCCGCACGGCACTCTCTACTCTAAACTGGCCACGGAGACTCTGTCACTATCAATGACATTTGTTACGATTTCAGAACATTGTTCCCGTTCGGATCACCGAGAAGGCGATCGCGGCGGGGAGTAGCGAGTTGGCCCAAATCGGATCTGGCTGTATCGGGCCACTAGCGAGAGCAACTCCAGTGGCGGCGCCGGCCAAGGCGACCAGCGGCGGAACATGGATCCGATCTCGTCGAGTTGTCGAAACAATCCACCGAATTCGAACGGGGCGTGACTGCAGACCGTACAACTTGCCAGAAGAACAGGCCCAGATCGCCGAACCATGCGAGAAATTCGTTGACTAGGCGCCCGACGGAACTCACCGTGGAAGATATCCGTGAGGGGCGTGCCGGAAATGGAGAGTCGATGCCCGCAATGCTTGCGATCGCTTAAATTTCCGGTCGATCACTGATGCGAACTCAGATTCGGCGCTCCACGCCCATTGTTGAGATGCATGCGGGAACGCCATGAATGTGGTCCGCTATATAAGAAATTCCAGGGCGATGTTCCCACCTATGTATCCCAGCAAGCTGTAATTGCCCATGCGGAAACCGTCCATAGCCTCATAACAGCCGGATACCATGCAGACGGCCGTCATAGTGCCAGCATAGGGTGCGACGAGAGCAGGGAAGGAAAAACTCGATGCCGAGGGCCAAAACATCAAAGGAAGGCTGCACAACTAACACACGCAATCAGCAATCAGCCGTTTCTTCTCTGTGAGCATTATTGACCAGCGGAGCTTCCCTCCATCCCGCATAATTAACCTTGGCGTTATATCCAGTCAGTTAGGGCAGGTCTTTTGGGAATACACATCATGACCGCGCAAAGCAAACCTCATTTCGATCCCCGCGCCTTTCTTTCCACCATTGGGAAGGGCAGAGAAATGGCGTCTTTTTCAAAGAAGAATACGATCTTCGCTCAAGGCGATTTTACCGACGGTCTGTTTTTTATCCAAACCGGGAAGGTACGGCTCAGCGTCGTCTCAGAGGGCGGCAAAGAAGCAACGCTTGCCATTTTGGGCGAAAGCGAGTTCTTTGGAGAAGGTGGTCTCGCCGGCCAGCTTCTACGTATGTCGTCTGCGACTGCCGTGACCGACTGCGTCCTTTTGCACGTCGAGAAGAAGGCGATGATGCTGGCCATGAGTCGGGAAGCGAAGCTGTCGGCCATGTTTGTCAAGCATCTGCTGAAGCGGAATATCCGATATCAGGAAGACCTGGTCGATCAACTCTTCAATTCCAGCGAAAAGAGGCTGGCGCGAGTTCTTTTGCTGATGGCGCATTTTGGCAAAGAAGGAGTGTCCGAAATGGTCGTCCCAAGGCTGAGCCAGGAGACTCTGGCGGAGATGGTGGGGACAACCCGTTCGCGCGTCAGCTTCTTCATGAATCGATTCCGGCAGCTCCGCTTTATCAAATACGACGTTGGAGACAATTTGCACGTGCATAGCTCCCTTCTTAGCGTTGTTCTGAATGATGACAACGGAACAGAGGCGATTCCTGTGTCCGAGAATCGAAGTGTTCATTTCAAAAAGCGTCTCGAACCGCCTGCAACGCCCGGCGGCCCCCCCGACAACGAGCGTGCCAAGAAGCCACCTCTGCCCGACGTGGAACGACACCGGAAGTAAACCGCGTTACACTCAACGCTCTAAGCATCACCATCCCATCCGCGATGCCCGATGCTCTTGTTGAATGGCCAAAGACGCGGCGCGCTGGCCTTCATGGACAGCATTCCAAAAAGAAGATATGGCGCAGCGGGGTAACTGCGCCATCAGAGGAACAAGCGACCGGGTCGCAATTCCTCCACACTCTTAATTGGAAACAATTTACAACAATAAAAAGTTGGGCGAGTGCTCACAATTGCACAGTTTCTGAAATAAATGGGCTACACATCCCACTATGTTTCCTACTTTGAAAACGCGTTCTGTCGGGAACCCCGGGGATGGGAAGTGGCCTGGACCTGCGAACTCCCGAAGCAGTTTGCTGAACGGGAAAGCAACATCAGGGTAAGAAGAGGGCCGAACTGTGTGGGTCCGGCCCGAAAATGAAACTAAGACAAGCAGTCGTGAGGGCTGAATGACGATATTGTCAATCGACACTAACCCATGACTGCGCTGTCGAACAAGTCCAATCCTACGTTGCTCCTACAGGGCGAATCCGATCAAGACTGCTCATTTTCGACAAATAAATCTGGAGGGGTGATATAGCAAGCCATGCTTAAATCGTCCTCCCAGCCGATTTTCATAGACAGAAAGGCAGCTTTGAAATTATTGTCACTAATAATGACAGCTAACGAAAGGGAAGAATGGGTTCCTCCGCACTGTGTTTCGGCAGAGGCCAAAGTAGCAGACTACAGTAAGCGCAGGTTAGAAATCGCGGAAGAAATCGCCCAATTGGACAAACAGCAGAGGCAATTTGTTCAAAATGCTTCGGTCACGGGGAGGCGCAAAGGGGACGCGAAGTATGCTGAACGCGCCCAGCGTATCGCACAACTGCTGGCCGAGTTGGTCGCTCTAGAGGCGGCGTACTCGGTGCGAGCCGACTGACTCACTCGAAAAGCCGCCGCGAGCGCTGTATCGTCTGCTGCCTTCACCAAGTCCTTCCGTTCGTCGATAGCACCCTCGCCTTCGCTCGGGAAGGCAACGCCCAGTACCATCCGGGGGGAACACCATATGCTCCGAATCGCGCTGTGAGCTTAGAGCCAACCACAGATGGCTTGAAGCAACACGAGAACGCCGATCGCGGCCAATCCCAGATAAATATATTTTAGAAAGGATTCGCCGTGCAGGCCTTGATTGATCACTCTGCCTAGAAAGACTCCAACCAGCGTGACCGGCAGTGATAGCAAATAGTAGCGGGTTACGGCGGGGGTCCAAAGTCCGGCCAGCAGGTACCCAGCCATGCCGATGATGCTGGCGGGCAGGAAATATCCCTGGAGCGTAGCGCGGAAATGCTGGGCCGACCAGCGTCTCATGGTTCCGTAAATG
>Ga0210406_10000203_pt1 | contig 91414 bp, 63 predicted proteins | sample IncBWC30MmetaG_FD_155454 | JGI IMG/M metagenome (GOLD analysis project Ga0210406, IMG submission 155454) | Forest soil microbial communities from Barre Woods Harvard Forest LTER site, Petersham, Massachusetts, United States - Inc-BW-C-30-M | ecosystem: Environmental > Terrestrial > Soil >...
CCTACTTGGATAGTTTTGGTCTCGGAGTGCTGGTGGGCGTCTATTTGTCCGCCAAACGGCAGGATTGTCAGCTGAGGCTCATCAATGTGGACCAGCAGGCGAAGAACATTATACGAATTACGAACCTAACTTACCTCGTTGAGTGACAAGACGAATTCGTGAAGGGCCGATAATTGCGTTGGAACTACACCAAATCCAAGTTCACTTTGACCGTTCGAAACAAACCAATCAACTACGGAGCGTCGAAATCTAGAGCGTAAACTTCTTGTGTGCCGATGTCGCGCATAAACAACGGAGAACCGTCAGGTGTTAAGCCCATCCACGACACCCAGGGTTCCACGGTGCGCCGTAGGTCCTGTAGATTTCCAACCAACTCGATATTTCGATCCGAGATTCGGACCCGATACACGGTCTGATCCGCGCCGGATCCCGAGTCGAAATACACATACTTGCTGTCAGCAGACCAATTCATACTCCCGACACTGTGTGAAGCCAGATCGGACCATTGCTGTGTTTTGAATTCGAACATCTGTAATTTGTCACCTTTTACGGACCTCGCCACTGCGTACTTTCCATCCGGCGAGCAACTCGACATGAAAAACGTTCCCGAATCCGGAAGGTAGGTTGTCTTCGACGAGTCCAGATCGAACAGAAGTGTTTTGTGATCCCTTATTGATTCCGCTTGCGAAACGATCAGCGTTCTCCCCGACCCGCACCAGTGCAGCGATACACCAGGAATCACACTCTCGATGCGTACGGCTTGAGGCGTGCCTCCATCCATCGAGGCTACCCAAATGTGTTGTGTGCTGCCAGTCTCGGAGCCCACGAACGCCACGCTCTTGCCATCCGGGGAAATCTCTGGTGACCATGCCACCGTGCCTGGACTCGTGAGGTGCAGCTTCTCGGTGCCGTCTCCGCGGCTGCGCCATATCTCTGCCTCGGGATAGGTAGCGTACGTCACCCATTTGCCGTCGCGGGAGAAACTCACACCCGTCGCCGATATGCCTCCCAGAAATGGCAGAAACTGGTGGGATTTTACATCATAACGGACGAGCTCCGACCGGCGTTGCACGCCAATCGCGAAGATCTTCTTGCCATCGACGCTGGGTTGCGGACTGAGAAAACTTAACGGTCCGGCGGTGAGCTGCACCGGTTCATGATTGACTCGGTGAAACGGATCGGATTCCTCGCGAATCGCCCAAAGGTCCGACCGACCACCGCGACTCGCGTGAAAGATGAAATACTTTCCATCCGACGTCCAATTGCCCTGCAGAGGATCGGCGGCACCGTTCCAATTGAGCAGGAGATTGCGTGCGTGCTTTCCATCCGCCGAAACTTCCCAGATGCTGTTCTGCGCGGCACTCGCCGCCGTCAGCCGGAGTTTGCTGGCATCGGGCGACCACCTCAGCCACCACATCGAATAAATCGGCTCAGGTATTTCTGCAAACTTGGTGGCAGCACCCGCAGAGTCCACCTGAATCAATTGGTTTTCATGGGCGATCAGCGGCCGACCGTCCGCCATCCAAATACCGTCCTCACCCGGCACGTCCGCAAACCGCTGAGGAGTACCGCCGACGACCGGCACCACCCAAAGAGGTTGCTCCATTTCTGCCCCACCGAAATTACCTACCACCAATTGCGTCTTGTCTCGGGAAATGTTGTTCAGGGACACATTGGAAAAAGGCACGTTCAGTAGAGTCGTGTCCCCACCGTTGACTCCAACTTGGGCGATAACGTAACTGCCGTCAACCACCTCTTGAATGTAAAGTCGGGTGCCGTCTGTGAGGACGATCGGCGCTGCCGCTCCAAACACGTTTTTGACCTTTCCGTCGTTTGTGATTGCGTTGTAGGCCGTCACCCGCGGCGCCGGCAATACGGGACGGAATGCATACGCAACCGCCAGCGCCACACAGACAATGGGTACCCACAGCAGCGCCCAAACGTTCCGCCGTCTTGGCGTCACCTCATTCTTCTCTGCTGCATTGTGGCCGGTAGACACTGCTCCGCTGCTCGACGAAGCCACCTCGCGTCGAAGCCGTTTCAAGTCAACGCCGATGTCGCCAGCTCTCTGATAACGCAAGTTCCGGTCCTTCTCCATCGCCTTGCCAATGACCCGTTGGAGTTCCGGCGGAATTCTGGCGTCTCGATTCACTGTCTCGAAGGGATTTTTATGCAGGATCTGGTCGAAGATGGCGCCCGAGCTGTCACCTCTAAAAGGCAGGATACCAATTGCGATCTCAAACAGAACGACGCCAAAGGAGAAGAGATCGGTTCGCGGATCAAGGCCTTTACCAAGGACTTGCTCAGGAGACATGTATGAAACTGTGCCGATGGTGCTGCCGGGACTCGTCAATTGCTCGGAGTCAACGCCGATAGATGCCATCGTCGCATTTAGGTCGGTTTGTTCCGCACGCACTTTGGTTCCGGCAACCTTAGCCAGACCGAAATCCAGAATCTTGGCGAGCCCGCGTTTGGTCACAAAAATGTTCGCCGGCTTGATGTCTCGGTGAACGATTCCTTCCGCGTGAGCTGCATCAAGCGCGTCACACGCCCCAATCGCGATGTCAAGTAATTCCTCAAGGTCAACTGGGCGACCCCCGATCAGATGCTTCAGCGTTACGCCATCCAAAAACTCCATTGCGATGAACTGCCTGCCGTTCTCTTCACCAACTTCATAGATTGTGCAAATGTTCGGATGGTTTAGCGCAGAGGCTGCCTGTGCCTCGCGCTGGAAGCGAGCCAATGTCTGTGGGTTCTTCGCTACATCGTCGGGAAGGAACTTCAGAGCCACATGACGACCTAGCTTGACATCTTCCGCTCGGTAGACCACGCCCATGCCCCCACTGCCGATCCTAGCGAGGATGCGGTAGTGAGAGATAGTCTGGCCGATTGGCGAGTCGGTTTCTGACATGCGCTGCAAATGTTAGGTTCTGACAAGAAGCGAGTCAACAGAGACAAATCCGCCGTAAGTCTTATTAGCGCTTTCCGGAAAAGTGGATTTGATAGAGCGTGAAAATTGGAAAATCGGGTTTTTGAGGGTTTTGGGGACGATTAAAACGACGATTATCGTCTCTGCAGGGGTTGAAGCGAGGTTTTCGGGGAAGGGTAACGGGATTGATAGGGGTTTTCGGGTTGCAAGGGGGAAAAGTAACGCACGAAGCTTTGGTGCGAGCTCTGGTAAAGAACGTCGTGGACTAGTTTGTGTCGAATGCCTACGTCACGTCCGGCCGCACAAGGGCCGCAAAGAGTGGAACTCAGGCTGCGCACTTTGAGCATCTTAAGCGCAATCCTAAATGCTCTCGCAGCGACAAAAGGTGACTCTGGAAAACCGTATTCAATTTCCACGGTCCTTGTCATCGCAACTCCGCGAGGCTAGAAGAATCGAACTGCTCTATCTTACTTTCTTTCACTTGACGAATTCATACGCTTCCTTACGCCTCAATGCAGTCATCTCGATACCGAATTCTTAAGTGGTCTTTAAGGGTCGGTTTCTCTCTGTCCCGAGCCCTCTTTTTGCATAGCTAAGCTAAGCCTCCGAAGTTTCAATCTGAAATTTCCATTTCGGAACCGAAAAGCCAAAGCTCGCCCGCAAAGTAGTTTGCTTTCGTTGACTTGGCGCTTAACAGAACCTATGATCTGCCTCCGGTGCCGGATTCTTCCCCACTGATCGGGCAAAACATCTCGCATTACCACATCGTCGAGAAGCTCGGCGGTGGCAGCGCGGTTTAGCTCTGGCACAATTTATGATGCTGTTGAGAGGGAGAATTAGGATTCCAGAAAAAACTGAGAGGAGATGAGAAATGAAAGCGATATGTACTCGAGTGGCAATAGCCTTGTTACTATTTTCGTCTTTGGCTGCAGCTCAGACTGAAGTACCAACCTTTACGGCAGGAAATCTCAAATTGGAAAAAACGATATTTCAGGTGGGACAGTTTACCGAGCTTAGCACAGGCTGTAACCCTTGCACGGAGGCCGGGGCCTTTACCCCCCTCGTCGCCCCGCTAGAAGTCATTTGTCCTGCCAGGGCGGGGGAAATTTGCACGTTTGCGGTCCACGTTGACGCTGCCGTGCGGGCCGACAGCGGGTCCGAAAGCGCCTTCGAGTATGTCGGGGATTCGCAAACGACAGTTATCCAAAACGTTCCACAGAGTCCACCAAACTCAGGCTTTTACATGTGGACGCTGAACGGGACCAATTCAGAGGTCTTTTCCGCGTCACACACGTTCGTGGCGCTGGTAAAGAACAGTAAAGACTCTCAGAAACATCACGTAGAAATCGATCTCGGTTGCTTTGTCTCGGGAGGACAATCCGGAGGCTCTTGTTTCGTGCAGGCGCTTGGCTTATTTGAACAATCTCCTCATTTCGGGTCGCCAGTGACAGTAACTACACAGGTCTTCTGCGAACGTAAGGAGGAACAGGGGGACGTAGACTGATGCCACATGCGAGGGGCAACAGTCCACTCGCAGTGAAAATGTCCAAACTGTCCTGGTTGCGCTGGTTTGCATGCCTTTCTCTTTGCTCTCGTTTGCGCAGCCTCATAAATGCTCGGGTATTCGCTTCCAACTGTGCTCGTATCCATTGCTGCTCTTTGTCGTTCGCGTTTTCTAAGTAGGCTTTTAGGATATGGACTTCGCGGATTAGCGCGACGCCCGCGTGAGGGCGCTTGCTGCCTACAGGGATTTCAAGCTGTCACTTTCGCTGGCCTTATCGTTCTCGCCGCGTTCGTAATTGACCTCGCCATTTCTATTCGGCAGAGTGGATGGCACAGCATTTACTTGTTGCTGCGCTGACGCCTGCAGGATTAGTTGTACTCCTGCTCTACGTGGGTTCGACAATCCGTCGACAACCCATCTCAAAGAGTTGATTTCTCAGAAAGCATCGATTTGTCCAACAAAAATCTGCACAAACTGAGAAACGCAGTCAGCTTGCGAGTCTTTGGTTCATCAGTCACGCAACAACGCTGAGCAACATGATATCTCCCGTTTGAAACACCTTCGAGAATCCACTCGTCCGTATCGTGGCCGAGAACATCGTCGTCTGTGAGCAACCGGAAAAAGTCGACATTGTGAATGAGAAGCTCCAGCATTGTTGAATCCTCCGCGCTGAGTTCAACCTCTTTTGACTCCACCAGTTTTCCAAGATCATATCCTCCACGCCCATCGAGTCGTCGCGCCGAAACCCGGTAGATTGTCCCATGTCCGTTCACTCTTACCGCCATCGGGTTGTCGTTATTGGGAAGAATCAACAGACGGTAGACCACCGTATTCACATCCTTTGCTAAACTGGGTAGCTTCGGCTCCTTCATTCGCTCTAGGGACTTGCCATACCATTCGGCCGCACGCGGCATTACGCCCTCCTCCCCCGCCTTAGTTTTAACTGGAAAATAAGGTCCATCGTCCAGCGCCGTTGTAAGAGCGAACCAGAGAATCGGTGCTATAAAAACAGCTTTCATGTATTTTGCCTTTGCCTTTCGACGATTTTGACAGAAAGCGCCGTTCAACCGGCACCGAGCCTAGATCGATCAGGTAAGGGCAGTATCCCAATTTGACGGGTGCTTCATTTCAAGCCTAAGGCGGTCGGATGCTTCGGTTGATAAAGGCCGACCTCGCCTCCGCTGGGAAGCCGCATTTTCGTAATCGAACCCCATCGCGCTTCCTCAACCTCAGAGCACTTAACACCTTTCTTCGCGAGTGAAGCCATCTCGGCTTTCAGATCGTCGCACATGAGATAGAGTTCGTGGACTCCATTCTCATCGGATGGGTGGAATGCGGCTTCTGCCGGGGGCAGGGCGAAGATTAGCCAGCCATGACCCGCATCCACGGATTTGAACCCAAGAACGTCGCGGAAAAATGCGCGGTCCGCCTCGGCGTTTTTCCCGTAGACGACTACGTGAGCGCCAGAAATCATTGGCCCACCTCCGCGAGAATCGGTCAAGTATACGCTCTGATTCTTCACTCTAGCCGCGGTGCGCGAGCTTCCAAAGAAAAGCGATGCAACTTAATACGGGTCAATTGTTCTCGATAGTTTCACGGCAGGGTGCACTTCGGCCCGACTCGTTAGCAGTGTCATAAAAGGGTCATGGTTTTCGGTTCAAAACCACGCAAAACGAATCAGAACCAAACAACAACTGGGCTTCGTAAGAGGTTGACACTGCATATATAATCGAGAATTTTCAACACCAATCAAAACAGCACTCTGAATTATGAGTCCGCTGCTCTAACCGCTGAGCTACGAGCCCCCACTGGAGTAACAGCTTGATTCTATATTAGTTAACGGCGTTGGGCGAGAGATTCGAAAGCTGCCAAAACACTCAGTGTCATAAAAGTGTCATGGTTTTCGTCCTGTAGCGCTTGTTTTTTCCCAGTGAAGCCGCACATGAGGTGCCCGACGCCCATTGCGAGGTTGAAGAGGTATTTTGCAAAGGTTTCTGCCCATGGCGCGGCCTCGGGTTAAGCGGCGGCCTTCAATGTCGGTCACGTACAGGCGCAGTACGTTCGTTCCGACAGTTGCTTGCCAGCGAGAACTTTCCAGAAAGGAAAAGTAAAACCGTGGGCCGAGGAACACGATAGTTAATAAGGCACATGGATCACTGGAGGGCGATTCCACAGAACAACAGAACAACATAGGGTCGCCCGTGCTTGGACCGCTCAGTGCGTCAGGGCAAACGGTAAAGCGTCAGCTTCAGCGGAGAGCCAACGACAATCATTGAGCCATCGGGCGAGAACGCAGTCCACGACTGTTGCTCGGCGAGTTCGTCCGGTGTCACTTCCGCAACGGGTTCGCCCGTGTCGACGGAATAAACCACAAAGCGCTCGTGCTTAACCGAGTGCGTGTCAGAAAAGCTCGCGACTTGTAACGCAAACCGTTTGCCGTCTTGAGAAACACTCGCGAAGGAGATTGGGTCGTGCAACGTAATTGTCTTGAGGATATTGCCTTGCGTATCGAGGATGCGTGCAATCTTGCAGCTCGCCGTGAGTACGCGAGCGTCGCTGAGAAACTGCGGTCTGCCACCGCAGTCACCATGAAAGATCAGGTGCTGGCCCTTGTCGTCGGTCAGCGTGACAAAACTCTTGTCTTTGGGATAGTCCTCAATCCACCAGGGACTATCGCTCACCACGGCCTTCGAGCTGACACTCGTAGGGATTACCGGCCGGCCTGTCAGCGTTGTCGCCGTAAGCGTACGCGCGTCAACCAATTCTAACCCAGGACTTGTCGCATTCCCTAGCGTCGAACCATCCGGCGAGATGTTCTCCACATTTCCGTGCTTGTGCCCGCGTGCGTGATAGTCAAAACTCCCCGCGTCTTTCAGATCAGGGGTAAACCGCATCACAGTGCGTCCAGATATGATGACATGCGCATCATTCGTCGCGAATACCTGCAACGACCCAAAGGCGGAAATCTCGTGTGTGTCCTTTACCTCACCTGTCTGCAAATCCAGAGATAGGAGTTGATAGACCTGTTCTGGAACCTTGGCGCCCTCGACGTTCCGTATTCCTATCTTCGACGCTAGGACAATGCGGTCGTCTGCGAAGGCGACGCTGCGAGTCGCTGCAAAGGTCGAGCTCGTCTGAGTGTCCACGCGCGGGCCGGTGAGCGTTGCGCCTCCAGTGCCGAAGGCGATGCCCATCACCGGCTGGCTCTTCGTCAACGGCCCTACCGACCAGACACGTGTTGGCTTCGGAAGTTTCTGAGCGAAGCCGATGGCAACCGGCCCAAGCAGCAACAACGCTCCTAGCCCGAAATGTATTAGATTGTGCCGCCCTTTTGTTCTTCTCATGACGTCGGCTAGCCTAGCCAACAAGAATCTTACAGCAGAATTTAGAAGGGAATAATTCTCAACTCCCGGAGAGTCTCGGTAACTTGAAATCCATGGACGTGTACGGCGTGAATCAGACTTAGGCGTGAGTCCCTATACTTCCCGTTAATGTTACAGGATTAGTAGCCCTACTGACAGATATGACAGTTCCAGAAGCGGTGTCTATGAAACAAACTCCAAGGTTACTAGGTTTTGCTAATCGTAAGGAGTATGGGAATGGTTCAAGGATCGAAAGGAGGAAGAACACTATGCATAACAAGCGAATGAGAATCGTAGTGGGCCTGCTGGCAGTATGCTTTGTGGCATTGCTCTCGGCTTATGCACAGGGCGAAAAGACAAAGGTTAAGGGGCTAATCACCGCTCGTACCGGCGACACGATCGTCCTCAAGACTACCGACGGAAGCACGATGACCGTTACTCTCGATGACGATACCAAGGTGCAGCAGCCGAAGGGGCTTGGCATTCGCAAAAAGCAAATGTCTGGTGCTGTGCTGATTCCCGGCCTTAAGGTTTCGGTTGACGGCACAAGCCAGGATGCCACGCACGTCCTTGCCAAATCCATTACCTTCGATGGAGACGATTTAGAAACGGCCGAGATGATCCAGGCCGGTCTAAGTCCCACCGAACAGAAAGTAGCCGCCAATCAACAGAACATCGAGGCGAACAAGCAAAATGTCGCTTCCAACAAGGCGAACATCGAGGCGAACAAGCAAAATATCGCTTCCAATAAGGCGGCCATTGACGCTAACGCCGCGGAAGCCGCGGAAGCCAGCAAGCGCTTCGCGGAATTGAGCGATTACGACACCAAGGCCCAAATGGATGTCCACTTTGGCAGCGGCAGCAGCGACATCTCCGAAGCGGATCAAGAGGCGCTGAAGAAATTAGCCCAGAATGCCGTCAACCTCACGGGGTACATCATCCAGGTGAAGGGCTTCGCCGATTCCAGCGGCAACGCGGCAATGAACCAGAATCTGAGCATGGAGCGCGCACAGGGCGTGATTGCCTTTTTGCTCCAGAACTGTAACGTGCCAGTCCGGCACATTGTAGCGCCAGGCGCCATGGGTGAATCGGCTCCAGTAGCCTCCAACGAGACCGCAGCCGGACGCGCAGAAAACCGCCGGGTTGAGGTCAAGGTCCTGCTGAACAAAGGGCTAGCCGGTGACTAAGACTCGCTATTATTTCTTGACTCGTCAGAAGAATTCATGGGTAAGCTCCGGCTCAGGTAGTTTGCCAAGTGAGTGATAGAGCGCGAGTTCCAGGATACGAAAGGTACGAAAGCCATAGGATCTTCTCATGGTTACTTTCGCTTTGTTGTTTAGTCCCTCGACCACACCGCTGGAAATCTGCTTTCTGGCCTTGAAATAGTTGAGCAGCAGCTCGCGGTGAGCGCGCAACGTTCGGGCGATCTTCTTCATCGGCGCAATACGCGATCGCATCGTTTGCTGGCACCAGAAATCCAGGAACATGCCGGCCCAGGTGGGCGAGTTGTATTCGCAGAACTGCTGAAAATCTTCTTTGAGGAGATAGGCACGGACGGTCTGGAGATTGTAGCGGAGCAGATCTCGCAGACGGAACTTCTGCTGCGCGGTGAGATTCTCTTTGCGCTTGAGCACGCACCAGCACGTCTTCTTCAGTAGTGGTTGGTAACCGTCCTGGGCCATCTTCCGCGACTCCGCGGCGCGGACATCGTCCAACGCCTGATTCATCTTGGCGACGATGTGGAAACGGTCGAGGATGTGCAGCGCCTGGGAACATTTCGGGCGGATCACGTCCAAGTAAGGCTGCCACATGTCCGAGCAGACAAACTCGATCTGCGCAGCGAGTGGCTCTCCGATGACGGTGAAGAAACCCTGGAAGGATTCGATGGTGCGTTCCTTGCCGACCCACACCCCCTGGTCGATCTGATAGACCAGCGTCAGGTATTTGTGGCCTTTGGCGTACTGGATTTCATCCACACCAATGGCGCGGATCGGCTCCAGCGTGCGATGCTCCAGGCCCCAGCCGACCACATACTCGACGGCGTCGCACACTTGGTCCCAGGAAGTGTGGAACGCCTCGGCGGTTTCCTTCCAGGACAGCTTCCGCGCCCAGCGGGCCAGAAACAGCATATAGGCTCTGGTCAACTGGTGCTTACCATCGCCCCAGGGAACCTCCTCGACCACCACGCCACAATTCCGGCAGTCGACGCGCCGCATGCGGTACAGCAGGAAAACCAGAAAGCCCCACAGCGGAATGAACTCGAAGCAGCGCTCGGGAAGATGATCGTAACCCGCTGCCGGCTGGTGGCACCCCGAGCAGACCGCCTTCGCGCCCTCTCGCGGTCGCACGTCCACTTCGATGCTTTTCTGGTTGGGGCCGAAGCGGGCGTGTTGGTAGACGAATCCCCGATGGCGATGGCAGTGGTTTAGAATGGTGATCAGTTCCCTGACACGGACGATTTTCAAGGCGAAGACTCCCAGAGTAAACCGTGCTGCTACCGCGGCGCCGTCCTTCGATGCTTCCGCCTACTGCCGCGATCTGGACACCTGGCCGCGCTCGTGGATGGGACTGGAAAAAGACCTGCCGCCAGGTGAAGAACTGGTTGTTTGCTTCCGGCCATTCATCGAGCATCTGGCCTCATCCAGTCTTTCTTTGAAGAGCATTCGCCGGCACGTAGACAATCTCTGGATACTGGGTGGAGAAATTATCCGCGACTTGAACTACACGCCTTCTCTGAGAAAGGTTGCTGCGCAGCGACTTCTTCACGAAGTGATTCATGCCGACGGCGGCCCACTGATCCACAACGGCTCGGAAGAGGAGCAACACTCCCTCGATGCGACCTGCCGCAAACTCCACCGCTTCCTCAATCAACCTCAGCGCTGAGCCCGCCAGTTACCCACAGATTTCCCAGACGAGGCTATTTCTTTTTCCGGTGGGGCTCAAATCCTTGGTCAACTCCTGGTCGTTACCGGAGAAATGGACTGGGGCTGATTAGCATGAAAATCCATCCGGCAGGCCGGCGAGGTTTCGAGTGTCATAAAAGTGTAATGGTTATCGGTTCAAATCGAGGCAGAAGCAATCAGAACGCATCAACTCTCGGTTCGCGTAAGAGGCTGACACTGCATAACACTGCATATATAACCGAGAATTTTCAATTCAAATCAAAACAGCACTCTGAATTATGAGTCCGCTGCTCTAACCGCTGAGCTACGAGCCCCTTCAATCACTTACGGGGTACGGCGACTCCGTTTTGCGTCGTTTTTGCGTTGTTGCGCATCATTTTGTCGCCGTTTTCTTCGACGTAACCATCTCCATAGCTTCATGGAGCTGATCCGTCGAGATGATATTGTAGCGCAAGAAAACGAGAATAGTGCGATGCCCTGTGATCTTCATCGCGGCGGCCTGATCAACGCCGGCGTTGATCAAGTTACGGACGGCTGACCCGGCGGAAGTCGTGCGGGACGAGCCCTTATGTCCGTCAGGGTTTGGGTCATCCGGAATGCGGGAAACTTCGCCACACCCGTTGCACAGTCCACTTTGCAATGGCCCTCGACATAATTTAGTTACAGTTTCTTACTGGTGAGGAGAGTAATATTGCGCTCACGCTCTGCAGGTCGTGTAACCCATGAAAAGATTGGCTTCGAATTGTGGGTGCCCTTCGACGAGATGGAAACTTACGGTCGAGTTTTTGTTTATTCCTTTCCTTGTCTTTTGCTCGATTCACGATCTCAGCGCTCAAACGACAACTTCTGGCGGCTTAACGGGCGTAGTCAGCGATCCTAGCCACTCCGTAGTGCCCGATGCGAATGTTGAAATCCGGGATAACACCAAGGGGACAATTCAAAGCTGCAAATCCAATGGCGACGGCGTGTACCGATTTTTCTTTGTGGCTCCGGGGCGCTACACACTCACGGTGTCGCATGTCGGCTTCCGCGAAGAAACTCAGAATATCAATGTGCTGCTGGGGCCAGCGGGAACACGAAACATCACACTCAAACTTGCCGGAACAAGCGCAACGGTTAGAGTGACTGATGAGCTTCCGCTGCTGCAGGCGGAGAATGGCGACGCCTCTACCACCATGAACCTGCTGCAGGTCTCGCAAGTGCCCAATCCTGGGAACGACCTTAGCTACATCGCGCAGACGGCTCCCGGCGCGATCATGAATACGGACACTTACGGCGTGGGGAATACCCCGGGGAATGTGTCCATCCTGGGAATGCCTGGAACGTCCAATTTGTTCACCATCAACGGAATGAATGACAACAGCTTGTTCACAAACACCAACAATACCGGGGTCCTGGGAATGATGCTGGGCCAGAATGAAGTCGAGGAAGCCAGCACTGTCAGCAATGGCTACTCGGCACAATTCGGAGGGGCGGCCGGCTCGAACATAAACTACATTACGAAATCTGGAGGAAATGCGTTCCACGGAAACGCCGCGTACTACTGGAACGGACGGGTGTTGAATGCCAACGACTGGATCGACAACGCGCAGGGGATTCCCAAGCCCTTTGACATCGCAAGCCAGTGGGCGGGATCGCTGGGTGGACGCATCATCAAGGATAAGCTGTTCTTTTTTTTTGACACCGAGGGCATGCACCTGGTCCTTCCGTCCCCCACGTATGTCACTCTGCCCAGCGCCGCGTTTGAATCCGCAACCATGAAGAATATTGATTCGATCTTTGGATCGATGTCGGCTTCGCACAAGTTCTACCAGGAGATCTTCGACCTGTACAACCAGACGTCGGGGGCGAGTAAGGCGACTGCGGGTGGGTTTGGCGATTCTCTCGGCTGCAACGGCTGGACGAATCCGAATGATCCGAACGACCCCAAGGCACTGGGAGTCGGGACACCGTGCGCAGTTCATTTTTTCGAAAATTTATACCTTCCCGCAAGCGAATCCATCGTGTCGGGCCGGGTGGACTGGAACGTAGGAGCAAATGACCGCGTGTTCTTTCTGGCGCAATACGACCATGGCCAGCGCGCCGCCAACATCGATCCGATCAGCCCGGCTTTCAATGGGTTCATTCATGTGCCCTGGTGGCAGGGTCAGCTCAGCGAGACCCATACGATTAGCGCCACGGCGGCGAACCAATTCCTGCTGGCCGGGACCTACATGGTCTCAACGCAGAGCGTGGCGAATCCCTCGCAGACGCAGGCTGTTTTCCCGACGACGTTGTCCTGGTGTAATGCCGGTTGTCTCTTCAATAATTTGGGGGGCAATGACTTTATTGAGGGGATGCCCTTCTTCATAAAAACGGTTTCTTACCAAGTATCCGACGATCTGGCAAAGACGATTGGAAAGCATAAGCTGGGGATTGGAATCAGCTTTCTGCGCACGTACTTGACGCCGGGCGGTTTCAACTTTAGCGGTACTGGACTGATTGCACCGCAAACCGTCAATGCGTTTTTCTTCGGCGGTGTCGCTCCTGCAAATCCAAGCCAGGATTTTACGACTCTTCTTCAAACCTACCCGCCCATAACCTCGAACCGATTCAATTTCTACAGCCTGGGTCTGTACGCGCAGGACGAGTGGCACGTCCGCACCAACTTGTCGCTGACGTTCGCGTTGCGCGCGGACCACCAATCCAATCCGGTGTGCGAAAGCCGTTGCTTCTCGCGGTTTTCCAGTTCCTTCTATTCGCTCAACCACGATCCGAATGTGCCATACGACCAGGCGGTCATGGTAAATCAGAAGCAGGCTTATGCGAATACAGACAGCGTTGTGTGGTCGCCGCGATTCAGTTTTGCGTGGCAGCCGCTGGGCGTGTCCCGCAATACGGTGTTGCGAGGCGGGATTGGGATCTTCCATGACCCGATACCCGGCCTTCTTGTGATACCTCCGAGCGAAAATTTTCCGCTGGTGAATCTTTATACGATTACGGGCTACAACCTGGCGCCGGGAGAAGCGAACAGTTTGGATCGGGTTGCCACCGCTTCCAATAAGGCCCTGGTGAAGGGGTTTGCCGCGGGACAAAACCTGGCGCAGTTCCAAGCGGCTGATCCGACCTTCAATCCCCCGGCTTTTTATAACAACCCCGATACGCTGCATTCGCCGCAATACCAAAAATGGAGCCTGCAGGCGCAGCAGAATTTCGGTGGGTCAACTTCGTTGACAATCGGATATTTTGGAAATCACGGCATCCACGAATTCGACCAGGATGTCAATGCGAACGGGCACAGCTTCGGAACGTATCCCTCCACCCCTTGCGGGAGTCCGCCCGTGGCACCCTGCTATGACACGCGATTTGGGCAAGTACAGCAATTCGGGACCGACGCGATTTCGAATTACAACGGGATGGTGGCGTCGTTTGAAAAGCGAATTTCCCGCTGGGGCCATGGCATGATTCAGGTCAATTATACCTACGGACACGCGCTGGACGAGGTATCGAATGGAGGCTTACAGCAATTTCTACTCAGTGTCGGAAGCAGCGTGTATCCACAGGATGGCCGCAACCTCCGCGGAAGTTATGGAGCGGCGGATTACGACGCGCGTCATTCGTTGAACGCTAACTACGTTTGGGAGGTGCCGTTCAAGGAAGCGTTCCGCGGTCATGGTCCGAAGGCGCTGGAGAAAGGATGGCAAGTGTCGGGAACGGTTATTGCTCGCACGGGGTTTCCATACACGGCGTATGACTTTGGGGAGTCCAGCAATCTGGTGAATGACAACATTTTTGGACCCATTTATTCCGTGCCGGTCGGGCCGATTGGACCGCAGGGGCCTTGCGGCAAGGGCGCGGTCTTTCCGGCTGCGCCGGTTCCTTGCCTGCCGTCGCAAGTGCTCGCGAGCGGCTCGCCAAATCCAGGCGCGCTGTTTGTCCAGACCGGATGCGAGACTGGATTCAATACCGGAAATCTGCCAGGTCCGAAAGGCCCCTGCAGCGGGCCGAGCGTCACCTTTGCGCAAGGCCGGAACCGGTTTCGCGGACCGGGGTACGTCACCACGGACCTGGCGATCATGAAAGGCACGAGCATACCCCGCTGGGAAAATGGGGTGTTCACAGTCGGCTTACAGTTTTTCAACCTGTTCAACCATCCCAATTTCGGATTTCCCGATACCGCGAGCTCGGATTCGACCTTCGGCCGCATTTTCTATGAAGAGCATCCTCCCACCAGTGTTTTAGGAGCGGCGAGTGGAAATGCGACTGGGCGCATGATTCAGTTGAAGGCGCAGATTCGGTTTTGATACTCGTGATTGTTCTGGACCTGAAAAAGTCGCGGCTCTCAAAAGTTTTCCATCATCCACATGTTGAAGTTCTGTTTGCGGTCGTTGATGGCAAGAAAACGGCCGTCCGGCGAGGGAATGCAGAAGGTTCGGTCGTTGTTTTTCCACAAGAACTTGGTGTTGCCCTGCAAGTCCATATGCAGGAGCTCCATGCCGTCCTTGGTGCGATTCGAGAAATAGAATGACTTTCCGTCGGCGGCCCAAGCCAGATTCAAGATATCGATCGTGCCTTTTGGCTGAATCAAATGAGTAGATTTGTCCTTCAATGAGTAAACCTGGATCGGCCCAGCCGGACCACGGCTGACAGCAAAGCGGGTGCCATCCGGAGAGATACTCCATAGTGCAAAGCTCACCTTAGGGTCGAACTGAGGATCAAACTCAAAGCGTGCAAGCTCGATGCCGCGTCCCTTGATCGGGTCGAAATCCGAGACAACCATTTGTTTATTGTCCTGGCTAAGTTCAGTAAACACACACCGTTTGGACGGCGGCCGGGCGCAAGCGAATGAGGCATGAAGCTCCGGAACTTTAAGCATCAATTCGGGTATCCCACCACCGATCGGAACTCGGAGGATTTGATTGAGCTCGGCCGGGCTCGAGTGCGGGTAAGTCAGTATCAGAATCCATTTCCCGTCCGGGCTCACAACGGCTTCCTCGTCTGACGCATTGGGGATGGTTGCGAGTAACTCGGGCGTATCGGAATCCAGCGGCTGCTTATACAACTCGAAGTGATCCGGGCGTTGGGAGATCCAAATGAGCGTTTTGCCGTCGGCCGTCCAGTCGGCGAGGCCGTCGTCCGCTTCTTCGAAGACGAAATGCCGAGAATTCGAGATTTGAGTGCCTGCGGCATCGAGTTCCGCAATGGACGCGGTGCTGAGCCCTGGCGAAAACTTCAGGAAAGCCAGGCGTCGGCCATCCCCGGTAACGTTGATCCCGTAAGAACAGAAACCGGTCCAGTTTGTTAGGCGTTGCGGCTTACCGACCGGCCTGCCGGTGTGCAGGTCAAGAGGCAGGCTCCAGAAGTTACAAGTGGCCGTGGCGGCCGAGAATCCAAAATCGTGATCGACGGCCGTGTAAATCAAGCGTCCATCGGGCAACCAAGCATAATCGCCTGGAATCTGCTTCACATCTGCTGAAGTGAAGATTGTGACCGGAGGTCCGCCACGCAAATCGCGGGACATGAGATAGTCACCCGAAGCATCGTGCTGGCCATACAAAACGATCTTTCCGTCGGCGGCGCTTTGCGCAAACGGCCCGCCGAACTGAGTGTTCTGGTCGCCCTCGAAGAGCTTGTGTGCTGCCTCTCCTTCCGGCCCCATCTGCCAGCTTTCATGCTCGCGGTTCGTTCCAAAGGATATTGAACCGTCCGGCAGAACCGCCCAAGCCCAGCCGCTTTCTCGAAGCTTGCGCGGCGGCGAACCCAACCGGGAAAATGACCAGATATTTGTCGTCGGTGTCGACCAGGTATCGCGCGTTTCGCTGGCAGGATGGGCGTTTGCGATAAACCTGATGCTGTCGGGAAGCCATGCGGCATCGGGGATTTCCCAAGACACGGTTTCCTTGGAGATATCATTGGGTGGCGCAACGGTATCTGCGATACCGGTTTCAATGTTCCTGACCCGCATGCCTTGCTGATCCACAAACGCCAAGTACTTGCCGTCTGGCGAGAGAGAACCAGTTTGCACTGGATTATCCATGGAATTGATGGTGAGCTGGCGAAACTTGATCTGCGGGAGGATCTTAGCGGAAGACTGCTGGCGTCTGACGAACCAGAAAGCCGCACCCGTGATGACTAGAAGGATGGCGACTACTACCGCGAATCCCCTCGACCGAAAGTGCTCTCTCGGCTCTATCTCCTGTCTCAAACTTTCTAGATCGATGTGTATCTCCGAGGCGGACTGATAGCGCGCTTCACGATCCTTCTGAAGGGCCTTTCCGACAATCTCATCGAACCTCGCGGGAAGTTTGGGGTTCAGTTTGCGTGCTGGTGGTGGCGCCTGACTGAGGATCGCCGCATGCAGTTCCGGCCCGGTGTCGCCACTGAATGCCCGCTTCCCCGTGGCCATTTCATAGAGCACCAGCCCAAAGGAAAACAGATCCGTACGCGCATCCAACTTCTCCCCGCGAGCTTGCTCCGGTGACATGTAACCCGCCGTGCCCATGGCAACGCCGGTGCGGCTCAGGGACGGATCGGGAGTTGGTAGCTGCGCCATTTGATGTGGAGTTTCCAGCGCGCCTTCATCTCCGTAATCTCGCTCGGAGCCGACTCCAATCACCGTTACAGCAGGAAGAAGTTTGGCCAAACCGAAATCCAGAATCTTCGCTTGGCCCTCACTGGTCACGAAGATATTTGCCGGCTTGATGTCACGATGAATGATGCCTTTTTGATGCGCCGCATGCAGCCCCTCCGCAATCTGGCTTCCGAGGGTGAGCCATTCCTCTGTTGGAAGAGGTTGTCCCGCAATCCGGCGGTCAAGAGTCTGTCCCTCAAGCAACTCCATGGCGATGAAGGGTTGTCCCTGATAATCGCCGACGTCATAGACGGTGCAGATATTAGGATGATTCAGCGCCGAGGCAGAATGCGCTTCTCTCTCAAAACGCTCGAGTGACGCTGGATCGCGCGCATGTCTCTTTGGCAGAAACTTCAACGCAACAGTGCGATGTAGCCTGGTGTCTTCCGCTTTGTAGACGACCCCCATGCCGCCCACGCCCAATTTCTCGATAACGCGAAAGCGCTGCAGCGTTGCGCCGATGGGGACTGGATCTGCCTGATTTTCCTCTGCCGTGTCTCCGGCCATCTGTTTTGCAGCAATCTCGAAGGCCGGCGTCTCCATGAACTGCTTGGCCGAACTTTCATACGCAAGGAGAGACTCAACTTCTTCGCACAACTTCGCATCACCTTGACACGCGTCCTTTAGAAAAGCGGCGCGCTGGTCCCCCGCCACTCGCAACGAAGAGTGATACAACTCCTCGACTCGGCGCCAGCGTTCAGGCTCCACGATTTCCTTCCCCGTTCAGCTCGCGCAAGAGCCATACCTTTGCCATTTTCCAGTCGCGCATGACGGTGTCCAGCGAGATTTTCAGCACCTCCGCGGACTCCTGAACCGTGAGACCGCCAAAGAAGCGCATCTCCACAACCCGGCTTTTCCTCTCATCTACAGCCGCGAGCTTTTTCATCGCGTCGTCCAGTGCGGCCAGGTTGGTGTCCGATTGCGGAGCAACCCAAAGGGCGTCCGTGAAGTTCACGCGATTCACTTTACCGCTGCGCTTCTGATAGCCGCGGGAACGCGCGAAGTCCGTCAAAACTCGACGCATTAATTGCGCGCAAATGGCCAGAAAATGCGCGCGGTTCTGCCAGCTCACTTTTTGCACACCGACGAGCCGTAGGTAAGTTTCGTTAACAAGGGCGGTCGTTTGGAGAAGATGACCGGGTCGCTCCCCTGCCATATAGCGCCGGGCGGCTTGGCGCAGCTCCCGGTGAACCAGGGGAATGAGTTTCTGCAGGGCTTCTTCGTCACCCCGGCCCCAAGCCTGGAGAAGACCGGTCACCTCGTGCTGGGAGTGTGTCGCCATGTAAGTAGCTTTGGGACCTTGACTTACCGATGTTGCCGTGAGGGTATCATAACTTTCTCCTCTGCTCCATCGAGTCCACCGAACCAAACAAACTTTCCATGCCAGTTTTTTTCTCGATTTCACGCCTTTATGAGTAGGCAAGAAAGACCCCTCGCGGTACCGAAGAACTGTGCCCATCTGCGAGCGGAACAATTGCGAGGTGGTGTCGTGAAAAAATCTCTGTTCTTCTTACTCTCTGTCGGCGGATTGCACCTCCTTAATGGTTGCGGGAGTTCCACGCCGCCTCCGCCTCCTGCTACTCAGCTGGTCGTTACCCCGGCCTCATCGACCGTGAACGCCGGTACGGCACTGAGCTTCACAGTCACAGCCGTCGGCGCGTCCGGTGCGGTGGCTTCCGGCTATTCCGGGACCGTGCATTTTATCAGCAATGACAGCCAAGCAGCGTTGCCGGCCGATTCGAAGCTGGCTAATGGAACAGGAACCTTCTCGGCCACGTTCAAGACCGCCGGTGGCGTACAATTCACTGCAACGGACACGGTCACGCCTTCGATCTCGGGCGGCGCTCCGATCAACGTCAATCCCGGACCGGTCTCCCAGTTCACCGTGACCACTCCGATGGCCGCGTCGGCGGGCCTGCCGATTAATCTCGCCATAACTGCTCACGATAACTTTGGTAACTTTGCGACTTATGCCGGCACTCTGCATTTTACTAGCTCCGATGTGCAAGCCGTGTTGCCAGCGAACTCGCCCTTCACGAATGGAGTGGGGAACTTTACGGTGACGTTCAAAACTATCGGCTCGCAAACCCTCACGGCAACAGATACCGTGATGGCTTCGTTGAAAGCCACATCGAGCGCGATCAACGTGGTCAGTAACGCGCCAACGCACCTCGCCGTGAACGGTCCTGGCTCTACAAACGCAAGGGCTACTTTCAACGTCACCGTCAGCGCCCTGGATGCAGCCAATAACGTTTCAGCAGGATTCTCGGGAACTGTGCACTTCACGAGCAGCGACACCCAGGCAAAGCTTCCGGCAGACTCCGCGCTGACGGCCGGAACGGGCCAGTTTTCCATAACGTTAGAAACCGCGGGAGCGCAAACCCTCACGGCTGCAGATGTGTCCGTGGCGTCCATCGGCGGTTCAAGTTCTATCAATGTGGGTACAGCACAGGCGCTGAAAGTCACTTCCAGCGCACCGCAGGCTGGCACCGTGGGCGTTAACTATGACCCGCACGACGTTACATATTGTACTTTCATAATCTTTCCCGATATCTGCGGGGGACGGACGACGGTTCGAGTGTACGGCTTCCCACTAGCGGGTGCGGGAGGGGTTCCGCCCTACACCTGGGGCTGGAATGCGGCGGCAGGCTCCTCCTTGCCGCCGAGCCTGAATGTTTCAAACCCTGGCAACTTTAGCTGCGGCAGGCTGGCCTCCCCTCGGCCAGCCTGCATCCATGGCACTCCAACGCAGCCGGGAACCTACAATGTTGCCGTTACAGTGACCGACTCGGGAGTGCCATCCGTCCAGACAACCGCAAACTACACGATCACGATCAACGATCCGCCCCCGCCCACCGTTAACACTACGCAGCCGCTACCTCCAAGTGTGGTGAACCAACCTTTTACTTACACGTTTACAGGAAGCGGTTATGGGGCCGTGACGTTGAGTGAATCGGGGGCTCTACCTGCTGGAATCATGTTTGACAGCAACACCGCAACCCTGTCCGGAACGCCAACGCAAACAGGATCATTCCCGATTACGGTGACGGCCACCGACCAGTTCAAACAAAATTCTGCCGCAGCAGATTTCACCATCGTGGTTTCGCCGCATGGGTTCTACGTGACCGGCAGCATGAAGGAAGCGCGTCTTCTGCATACGGCCACGCTCCTCACCGGTGGGAAGGTTCTCATTGCCGGAGGACAGGTGGATGTCAACACCTTGCTCGCGACGGCGGAGCTGTTTGATCCCGGCACCGGGTTGTTTACGGCGACGGGAAACCTGCAAGCCTCACGGTCCGAGCACACGGCAACTTTGTTGAACGACGGAAGAGTGCTCCTGGCAGGCGGAGTCACTGGTACTGCTTTGGCAAGCGCAGTAGCAACTGCGGAACTTTACGATCCTACCGGCGCCACATCCACGCCAACGGGAAGTATGCAAACGGCTCGCAATTCCCAGACAGCGACGCTGCTCAATAATGGCCAAGTCCTTGTGGCAGGAGGATCAGGCACCGACGGCGCTGCTCTAGGTTCCGCCGAGCTTTTCAATCCAGCCAATGGCACTTTTTCGCCCACGGGCGCCATGAATTCGGCCCGTAGCGGCCACACCGCCACGCTGCTGAAGAACGGAATGGTGTTGTTGGCCGGAGGAATAAACACCAAAGGTCTGGATACGGCGGAGATCTATGACCCGGCTGCGAAAACCTTCACTACAGTTGTCGGTATCATGACGGAAACGCGAGCCAATCACACGGCGACATTGTTCCTCACCGGGCCCGACTCAGGAAGAGTGCTACTGGCAGGCGGGGGCGACGATGCCGCCGTTAACGCCAGCAACACGGCGGAACTTTTCGATCCGACCGCCAAAAGTTTTACCGCCACAACCAACATGGTAAGCGCTCATGCTATGCATACGGCGGCGCTGCTCAACGATGGAACCGTGCTCCTGGCCGGGGGTATGGACTCCAGTGGCGTTGCCACCGCAGTGGTGGAGCTGTTCGATCCCACTTCCGGGAATTTCTCCGCGACAGGAAGTCTGGTGGCGGCTCGTGAGTCCCACACGTCAACCTTGTTGACCGATGGCCGTGTACTCGTCACCGGGGGAAACAATGTTTCCGGGGCTCTCGCGTCGGCGGAGCTGTACAAATAGGCCGATCACACGCCAGGTTTCAACTTCTGCCGCAGACTACGCGCCGGGAGCTGAATCTGCGGGGGCTGCGAATCTGATTGCTGCCTCTGCCTGACCAAGCTGTCCCGGGCCGAAGTGATGAGTCAATCGTTCGCGCCGTGCAAGGCAACATATGGGGCGTTATCAATCCCGGGGTGCAATCGCCGAGAAAATAATCTGGAGAAACTACAAGGAGAAGTTTTATGAATTGCAAAACATGGACGCATATCATCACTCTGACTTTGTTCGCCGCTCTGGTAGGCCCAGCTCAGCTGGCCGGGCAAGGACCCACCAAGCAGCCGCGTTATAAGCTCATCGACTTAAAGACGCTGGGCGGTCCGCATAGCTACGGTTCAATTAATGGCGATGGTTTCCAGCTTCTGAACAACTCCGGAGTCGTTGCCTCATATGCGGACACTGCGCTCCCTGATCCCAACGCGGCAATTTTCTGTTTTGATCCGGACTGTTTTCTGGGACACGCTTTTCTTTGGAAGGACGGCACGAGTACCGATCTCGGTGCGCTGCCGGGCATGAACAACAGTGCCGCAGGGTCGATTAACTCACACGGCTGGGCGACTGGCCAATCGCAGATCTCTGTTATCGATCCTGCCGTTGGTATTCCGGAATTTCGCGCCGTGCTTTGGAAACATGACCAAGCTATCGATTTAGGAACCCTGGGAGGTACCGAGAGCTTAGGCATCTATGTCAATGATGCCAACCAAGTCGTCGGATTTTCCGGTAATGGAGTACCCGATCCTTTCTCCTCTTTATTCTTCTTTGGCGGGACACAAATCCATACGTTCGTCTGGGAGAATGGCGTAATGCGGGATATCGGCACGTTGGGCGGCCCTGACGCGGCGCCGGGCTCTAGTTGCAGCGGCCAACCCCGCAACGTGATTGTCGGGCTGTCCTATACCAGTTTTACGGCAAACCCCGCGACTACCATACCGACTCTAGACCCTTTTCTATGGAAGGACGGAGTAATGACCGACCTCGGAAACTTGGGAGGAATGATTAGCGGTCCCTTCGCCGCGCCATGCGCGAACAATCGAGGACAAGTCATCGGCGTATCCGATCTGGCGGGCGACCTGGTGAGCCACGGGTTCCTCTGGGAAAACGGTGTCATGACCGATTTGGGAACATTAGGTGGTGACAATTCGGAGGCGATTTGGCTCAACGACGCCGGTATCGTCGTCGGGTCTGCCGACCTTGCCGGAAGCCAGATTCACCACGCCGTTTACTGGTCGAACCGCAAGATACACGATCTCGGCACTGTCGCGGGAGATTCCTGCAGCCGCGGACGCGGCCTGAATGCGCGCGGCCAGGTCGTTGGCATGTCAACCGATTGCTTCAACTCATTACACGCGTTCGTATGGGAAGAAGGCGGTCCCATGCTGGACTTGAATACGCTGATTGCTCCGGGCTCGGGGTGGCAATTAACAAGGGCCCTGAACATCAACGATCGAGGAGAGATTCTTGTGGCAGCCGACCCGGTCGGCGTTACGCCTACCGACGACGACGATCTTGGTCACCTTGTGCTGTTAGTTCCGTGTGCCGATACAGACGAAGCGGGTTGCGAGGAAAGCGCGGCGAGCACAACGAACGCAGCGCCAATTCATTCAACTCGAATCAACAACTTGTCGACGACCGTTCAGCTCATCACGCCTCGCCAGAAGGTGGCTGCTTTGCGTGCGCGATGGGCTCGTCAGTATCACTTTCCTGCAGCACCGAGGAACTAGTTCAGTGCGGGGTGCGTGACGCACGCGCTCCGCATAGCGCTTCGGACCAGGACGTCGCGAATCACCCCCGGAACGGCGTACTGTTGAGGAAACCCGTGACACAATATGCTTCGTGATTTCCATCGGAACTTCATGTCTTCTTAATCGGTGTGGCAGTTCGTCGGCACCGCCACCTCCGCCTCCACATGTAGCGGACTTCAGCGCCTGAACGAGAGCGTGGCCTTTCCCCATCGCATAGCTGTTCCCGAGCGGGCTAACCGGAAGTTATTCCAGGCCAGAAGTCCCCTTGTGGAAAGTGTGAGATGCGCCTGGCTACCCGCAGCTAGGTCCTCGGTAACGCGCTGCAGCTTACAGAATCCAGTCGGTCACCAGACGTTCAGAAAACCCTGAAGTGCGACGGCTCGGAAGTGATTGACATTTCAGGTGGAACCGACTGCATTCCAAGGTTCGAAATACAGTGTTTATCGAACATTCGGATTGGCAGGAGCGAAAGCCAGACCGGTAGCCCACCCGTCCCGAGGCGACGGGCAACGGTCCTGAAGTGAACCTGTGAAGACATCTCAATCTCACCTTACTTGCGCTCCGTGTTCGGGGGTGCGCCTGCCACGGCTTTGGGAATGCTGAGATAACCAGACACCGTTGTCTTCGTAACTTCATTCACGACGAGTTCGAGAGGCACCCGGCTTCCGCCGGTGTAGAAGAAGATGGGTTCGTTTACGGAACGATTCTTTTTCTCGAAAGTTTTGTCGTCTGCAAGCACTTTGATTGTGAACTCATTTGTTTTCGGATTCGTTTCCCTCAATTGCAATTGAACAACGCGAACTCTTTGGGCGCCAGCCCCGAGGGTCAACGTGAATTCGTCATAGTCCCGCTCGCCCAAGCGGCGAAGCTCATCGAGTTCGTCGTGGTTCCGGGCAATTAGCGTTCCCATCTCGCTACGCGCCAGGGCGCCCTTTGTGGATTCGAGGTCGCTCTTGGTGGCGTTCCTGGCGACCAGACCGGTATCTACGCTGACATCGCCCGGGGACTTTCTGGCCACATAGACATCTGTGTCGTCTTGCCGCACCTTCGCACTTCCCCCCACCTCGGAGCCTATCGGAGTTGGTTTCTGAACCGAAAGCCTGCCGGCTAAGAAAACTAAGCCCAACAAAACTCCGACTACAAGGACCCGCCACGATACCGTCAGTGGCGCTGTTCGCACCGCGGAGACAATTCGACGCCAGAGTGGACCCCTGTCTTTGAGCGCCACGTCGTTCATGTCTCCACTTCCTTTCGCCATTCCAAGTGGTGAATCAGTTCGTGCGCCACGAGCACGACGAGCGGAATAATGAACTCGAAAAATATTCCAAGGTTTTGCAGTAAGAAATAACTTAAAACCAAAATCAAGGTGGAAGGCAGAACGGTTAAGACAATCTTGAGACTCTTCGAGACATCGAGCGCTAACAAGATGCTCGCGCTGAGAACTACAATTACTTCAAATGCCACGACCCACAGCTCTGATATCTGTGGATAGTAATGACCAGTCCGCAAAGCTTCCGCATAGTTTGCATGCGTATATACGCCCAAAATTCTTCCTGCGGGCGTCACGTGTTCGTCGATCAGCTCACCCGCGCCAAATCCATCCTTGTGCCAGCTCCCGCCCAGCAGGACAATTTGATGACTCAGGTTTTTCAAAACCTCTGGGTCACCAGCTAAGACATCTTTCGCCGAGTATGAATTGCTCTTGAAAGCATCCTCGTTGAGAAAATTTCCAAAACGAAATACGAATCCCTCGCCGCTTCCAGCCTTCGCTTCCTCTGCGACAACTTGTTCGTACGTTCTGAGCGTGCTGGCGTGCAGTATTGCAAAAGCAAACGAGTCGAGAGGTTCCGAACGACCTTCGACAGTCAGACGTGCCGGTATAATTCGCAGATCGGGCGCAAAGCGAATGTAACCGGGAAAGATGTTCTTTACCCCTGCGAGGTCTGATCCCAATATGTCGGACTCGGCTTTGACGACGTCGCCACCGGTCCCCTTGGCGTAAGCGACCGTCTTCGGAATCACCAAGGGACGTCTCGTGGCCACATCTTTGATTGCAAGGACTAACTTAGTCCGCTCGGCCCAATAATCTGGATTTTCAATCAAACTTCCATCCGCAATTGGCGACCGCAGATCAAAATCTACTGCGATGACAGCAGGATCGGCTCTGTCGACAGCACGGATCAGATCTGCCAGATAGTCGCGCTTAATTGGCGACCGTCTCGCGAGAGGGCCGCTCCAGTACTGATCGTCCCTGATGAGAACAAATGTCAGGGGAAGATCAGCGGGATGATGTGGCGTGAGTGCAGTGGTCTGAAAGCGATAAATCTTGTACCGAATCTCGCGCCAAAGGTCACGCTGACCAATCAGTTGCCCAGCCAGCACACCCGTTATGGTTAGGAATACAATCCATGCCCAATAGGAAAACCCTTTATCACGGAGTTGCTGACGCCACGGCTTTTTATCGGACATTACTTCTCCAGCAGTCATTCGTCGATGAAAATACTCTTCCCGTAATGAGTGTCAAGCGGTTTGAGCCTCATCGCGGGACCGGGCGCTTACTCTAAATCCCAAAACAGGCGCCCTGTTCTGGCGAACCTTTCAGCGAGACCTGGACGAAATCAACTTACCTGCTTGGGTAAGGCCAAAGCTCCAAAGGAAACTACCAACATAATCACTAAGCGATCCGTAAGCCAGGTTTGGCAAGTATCGAGAATCGATGGAGGACTTGGCTGCATAGGGTCAAGGCGATCAGCCTGATGTTTCATCCAAATGATCCGTCGTCCTTTTTGCGTTTCAGGCGAGAGATCGTTCCCTTGTTGCGCCCAAACGATTTCCAGCGCGGCAGTGAAATCTCGCATCTGCTGAGCTCTTCCCCAATTTGCCACCCGAGTCTCCAAGTCCTTTACCTTTTTCTCTTCCTCGGTGATCTGCTTGGCCAGCTCTTCTCTTTCTCGTTCCTTCGCCGCGAGTTCGATTCTACGTTGCTCTTCCAATTTTGCTGAGACCACGCATGTACGTCCCTGTCGCAATAGCGCTCCGACACAGCTCGACAGCTGCGATTCTAGTCGAGCCTTCTTGCTGTCGCGGAACTTCTGTCCGTAGTCATAATTACCCACGCGAAACTCAAGTTCGCCGGTCGGTTTGTAATCCACCACCGTTCTTGTCCATGAGTTGACTTCCCGTCGTCCCACCACGTGAGCTTTCTCAGCCATTGCGAAGTGAACTCGATGGCCAAAGATCTGGGCTCCTGATTGATGTTTTCCTGACTTCAAGTTTAGGAAGCACCCTTCAGCCTCAAGCGCCAGAATCACCGCATTAATGAACACCAAAGCTCGCCCAAGCGACTCCTTTGAAACACGGAGATCGAGGCATGGGTCATTGCGAGGTGGTTGGAGAATACCTCGTTCGTCCGTTCTGCCTTGTTTTAGAATCCGCTCCGCACTCTTGACGAGATGGTGCCACTTGGCAGCTGCATTCAGCGTGATTTTGCGAGACTCAAATTCAACAATTCGAAGATACTCGGGATCGGTTGGTGATTCTTCCGAAGTTGGAGCTAGGGAAGTAGTGCTACCTTCGGGTAGTGGAAACTTGAAACGCTGCACGACAGGCAAGTTTTTCGCCACTGGCAGCGGCAATCGCTCAACTGGTTTACCGAATTCCTTCTTGGTCCAATATCCTCGGCTATCCTCGGCCCGGCGATGGAACCTGGAGCTTGCGGCAGATTTTCCCCAAAGCCACAGCTGAGATCCCATATCTTGAGCCGACCCTTACTAGAGGCTGTTCCCAAACTTCGGCGTAAAGTTCTTCTCGATTCCAAGTTTCCATGAGTATCGATTCTCCCCTTAGCCGTACATCCGCCAACGTAATCAGAAATGCGTTCGGGTTGTCGCGCCCTGAACTGTAAGAGCGCTCTGAAATATAGCCGAAGGGAGATCAGTGAATTTGCGTTATTTTTGCGTTGTGCGTCCGGAAACTGTGGGTAGTGATGGGCACTGATGGGCAGCTATGTTGTTGATTTCAGACGCAAGTCGTGTGTTTAGTTTGCCCGGATTTCCATTTTATGCCTTTCACAAATATTGGACCGAACCCACGGAAGCAGTAATCCAGCCGTATCTTAATTTCCGCGATCGCTATAACGTTCCCATTTGGCTGGGAGAGTTTGGTGAAAACACAGAGACGTGGATCCGTCAGTTTGTGAAGGTGGTGGAAAAAGATGAGGTTGGTTGGGCGTTTTGGCCATACAAGAAAATGGATTCCGGTTCCTCGTTTGTCAGTTGGCCCAAACCGCCTTATTGGGATGAAATAGTGGCCTTTGGAAAAGTACCCGACAACACCGGTGGGACGGAGAAGCGGATCTCAGTTCCTCCGAATTTGGAACATGCACGGGCAGCTTTTTCGGGTTTGTTGGACAGAATCGAACTCAGAGCTTGCACCATAAACCATAAACTCAGGTGAGTCGGATGCGCTGGGTCTAAAGGTTCCTGAAATAAAAGAGAAGTGACGATTTGTTGGGGGCTGAATCTGCGCAGCAGTAAACCGTAGAGGCCCCTACGTGGCGAAGCACTCCGGGGCGGCATCAAGCCGTCACTTCACGCTATCGGTCGCGGCCCACTCCACGCCGCGCACAAAAGTAGTGGCGAAGCCGGGCATTTCCATGGCTTTCACGTCGTGACCGAGAGCTGTATAGAAGGTTCTGCCTTTCCCGTAGTGAACCGTCCAGAGCATGGGTTCGTCCTTGCCTGTTGGGTTCATGTCAAGCTGTGGCATTTTGCCCGGCGCAGGAGAGGGTGCCGTGCCTTGGCTACTAGGGCCGGAGACCTTGCCGGGTTCGGGTGTGTTGCTCGGATCGTCGTAGGCAGACGCAAGTACGTGAACGTTCCGAGCCATGTGGATGTTGTGATACAGCTCGTCGTCAGCCTCGAACTCCGAATCCAGGCCAGCGGTGATTGGATTGTTGCGATCCAGAATCTTGACTTGAAACTTGTGGCGCGGAGCATGCCCCGATGCCGGGGGCGTGTCGGACCACACTCCACCGATCATTTGCTTAAATTCCGGCCATGATGATTCCAATATATCGGTAGGCTTGCTATTGTCGTCGAGCACCACCAGCCCGCTAAACACCCAGTTCGAGCCGTGCACTCCGACCAGACCCTTTCCCGAGCGCACAAAATTCTCGAGCGCCTTCTCGGGAACCCTGCCCAAACGAGGCCCGTTGTAATTGAGGATGACGACGTTGTAAGGCGCCAACGTAGCTGATGTCATTCCGGTGGGTTCCTCATTGACTCTTACGTCGAAGCGTCCGGTGTTCAGCAGCAACATGCGCAACAAAGGAGTTGTTGCGCGCCAGTCATGATTGTTCTGGCCGGTCAGGATCAGCGCCCGGATCGCACCTGGCTTGAATAGTGAAGCTCGTTCGGCCGTGCTGCTCTGGCCACTCGAAACCGCGACCGGAAGCAGCAGAAGCGCGATGCAAACGGAAACAATCTTCATTGGCATCACCCGCGCCGTCCCTTGATGATACTGGCACTAAGGCTCCGGAAGGGCGAACGCAAAGAGTTTCCCGCCCGCCGCGAGCAATAAGTACTGCCTATGATCCAGTTCATAGGTGACCGGCCCGTTAAACATGTTTTGGTTCAAGTTAACGTGCCAAATCGTCCGGCCGGTCACCGGATCGAGGGCCAGTGCATTACCGGATCCATCACCAGCAAAAACAAGCTGTCCCGCAGTGGTCAAAAGCCCGGATACTGCGCCTACGCCAGTTGGATGGTCCCAGACGACCTTTCCGGTCTTGCAGTCAATCGCCGCAATCGACGAAGGTCCCCGCAGAACGGTCTTGTCAACCCCGCCCCAGGCTTCAGGTTTGGAACTGACATCGGTTAGATAATAGACCGCAACAGACCGGGTTACACGGACATAAAAGAAACCTGTCTTGGGGTCGAGGCTCGGCGGAAACCAATTGGTGGCGCCTTCTTCTGAGGGAATCACAAGCGCCCCTCCGGGTTGCGGATCCTTATTTGGATCGCGGATCGGCCGACCTTGAGCATCCAGCCCCTTGGCCCAGTTATTCGGTGCGAACGCAGTGGTAAGAATGTGCTCACCGGTGGTGCGATCTAGGACAAAGAAATAGCCGTTACGGTTGGCCTGAGCAAGCAACCTCCGTTTGCGCCCGTCGAGTTCGGCATCAAAAAGAACCGGCGTCTCCGCCGAGTCCCAATCGTGGGTATCATGAGGCGTGGTTTGGTAAAACCACTTCATCTTGCCCGAATCCGGATTGAGCGCAATGATGGAATCGGTCCAGAGATTGTCGCCGGGCCGGCCTTGGCCGGCCATCACAGGCTGTGGATTGGCAGTCCCGAAGTAGAAGAGGTTCAGTTCGGGATCGTAGGTTCCCGGTATCCAGACGGCGCCGCCGCCATGGCTTCGCGCCTCACTATTCGGCCAGGTTTCGGCGCCGGGCTCGCCGACATTTGGAGTGGAATACCACCGCCACTGCAACTTCCCCGTTTCCGGCTCATACGCGTCCAGGTAACCACGGTTGTCTGTCGATTCGATACTGGGACTAACAAGTACGTGATCCCGAATTACGACCGGAGCAACGGTAGAAAAATAATCTAGCTTCAGGTCAGCGATTTCGGTGCGCCACCGCTCTTTCCCGGTGGCCGCATCCAGGGACACCAAATAATCGTCCGGCGTAACTAGGAACAGCCATTTGCCGTACATTGCCATCCCGCGGTGCCCGATGTGTGTCCCGCCGCGGCTCTTATTCTCCCAATGCCAGATCAACCGACCGGTCCGCGCATCGAGTGCCCAGGCTTTATCGGGAACAGAAATATAGATAACGCCATCGACTACAAGAGGAGTGGCCTTGATTGGATCGTTTCCCGAGTCAAGGGTCCAAACAAGCCCTAAATTCCGGACGTTGGCAGCCGTAATCTGAGACAGCTGGCTGAAGCGACGCCCGGAATAGTCGCCGTTGTATGTGGGCCAGGAAGAGCCCAAGGGATTCAGAAGGTCTCGTGGATCAAGATTTTGGGCGGTTGCGGACGGCGATGAGAGGACCGCGAAAAGCAGTAGCAAAAGGGTCCTCATTTCAAGGTCTCCAGAAAGGTTGTCACGTCGTGCATATCCGTATCGCTCAGTTGCTCGAGCAGACTCCGATGGCTGGCAAGAGGATCCTGGATTTCCACTTTCACTTTCGAGTTAAGCGTTAAGCTACGGTAATTTCCCTGTGAGTCATAGAGCGACACGCTGAATTCATCCAGATGCTTTAGCTTCCCGGTATATTTCTGGCCGGAGAGGGTGATGGTGACGATCACATCCGCCGATTGCCCGGCAGGATCAAGCCATCGTTGTTGCAATTCATCGTGTTGGTATTTTGATGCGATCCCCGCCAGATCGTTGTTGGCTGCATGACAAGAGGCACAATGCGATTCGAAATAGGCCTTTCCGGCAATCGGATCGCCGATTGCCACGCTAGAGACTTTGTAGGTGAAGCGCAGGCGTGCATCGCGATTGCGCTGATGGAGAAAGGCAACGAGGTCCGAGATCTGATTGTCCCCTAGATTGAAGCCCGGCATTCCTTTGCTGGTCCGGCCCTGGCGGATTACAGGACCGATCAATTCTCCCTTCTCATCATGGTTCACCAACACCGAGCGGAGCAGGTCCGGCCCAGAGTTGCCGCCAGTGGCCTCCTTGCCATGACAGAACGTGCAGTTGGCGCCGTATAGGCCCTTGCCCCGCGCTACGGCCGCAGGATCCTGGTCTGGCGGCAGGTTGGGATAAATGCTCCGCAGAGACTCGTCGATGGCTCCCCCGTTTGGCGGTTCCGACGCGCTAGCGCTCGGTTCCTTCTTTTCCTGCGCAGTTAACCGGGCGGGCCAGAAGATCAAAACCGCGAGTAATCCGCACAGAATGACATCTGCTAAGCGTGACGCCTTTATTTTCGCAGAGCTGGCGTGGAGATTTGAACGAAAGGGGCTTTCCTTAAACATGTTCAACCCTTCTGCAGAAGATTTCTTAGGTGCGACAAGCTCTTCTCCGCCTGGAGAGATGTTCCACATTCAACCGACAAAACTCCTTGGTAATTGCCCGCGCGGAGTATGGAAACCACCCGCCCCCAATCGATGACGCCATCCCCACACGCACAACCAACGGGTGTGCCGGTGACCTTGCCTTTCTCAGCCTCCGCCTGCGTTAGCGCGATGTCCTTCGCGTGAACGTGGACCAGCTTCGGAAGCACACTCTGCAAACCGGCGTATGGGTCAGCACCACCAAGAAAGGCGTTGCCAGTATCGTAGTTCACCTTGAGCATCGGGGAGTCCACCAGGTTGGCAATTCGAAGCAGGCCCTCCGTCGTTCTTGAAATGCTCTGGTGCGGTTCGATCCCAATGAATATCCCGTGCCGCTCCGCCACCTGAAGAACTTTCTTCAAGGTGTATTTCATAACTTCGAAACACTCTCGATCATCAAGCCACTCTGGGCGAATCCCCTCGTCAGTTGCCAGAACGGGTGCGCCAATCGCTGCGGCGAAGCGAACCGCCTTTTCAAGGTAGGGCACGCTGATCTCCGGTCGCATGAGAGGACAATGAGAGGAAAGTCCCGAAGGCCGCACCGAATAGCGATCTAGGATGTCTTTCATTTCCAGCGGATCGTTCTCCATCGAGAAGGAATGAAAATATCCGGCTTCGCTGAGCAATTCCCGGCCATTGTGCACCATGGGCTCCACCCACTTGTAGCCGAGGGCCGCAGCTCGCCGAACTCCTTCGTCAAACGATTTGTCCTCAGAACGGATGAACTCCATGTTCACGCCGATCTCAGTCTGCATAGACCCTCCTGATCAGTCTGAGTTTAGCCCAGGGAACTGAGCGAGTTTTGTACTGCACCCTTCGAAACTAGACATGTGGGGCCTCGGAAAGTTGTATAGCTTTCCAAGCTAGGAACGCTCACGAAGCGTTCGATTTTGCAGACCCTGATGGGGCCGATGGTGATTGTACTCCTCGATCCGGATCCCGATCGACGCACGCGCCTCTTCGATGCTGCGATATTCGTGCACCCGGACTTCCTCCTCCTTCAAGCTGCGAAGGAACCGTTCAGTGTAGCTAGACAACAGCTTTCTCAAAATCAGCTCGTCGTTAAACTCGACACGCTCCTACCTTTGCTCCGGAGGACGCATCTAAGATTTACAATAAGACCTATGCACAATTTCACTCGCCGGGAACTATTGAAACTCGGAGCCGCTGCGACTGTTGCGGAGTTGGTGTCTTTGGGTTTGCACGGATGCGGCGGCGGGTCTGTCGCTTCTCCGCCAGTTCTCGCCGCTTGCTCCAAATTAACTGACATCGAACACGTGGTGATCCTGATTCAGGAAAACCGTTCTTTCGATCATTACTTTGGAAGCTACCGCGGCGTTCGTGGATTTTCCGATCAAAGCATGGCATTCCATCAGCCCGATCCAGCGAACACAGCGAACTCTCCGGTGGGAGCACTCTTGCCATTCCACCTTGACACTTCCACAACGAATGCAGCCTGTACGCACGACATTACCCACGACTGGGTGCCTCAGCATCAGAGCTGGGACAACGGCTCAATGGACGGTTTTGTCACTTCGCGTCTTCCGATTAATTCCAACGACGCCGTTTTAAGTATGGGCTACTACACTCGCGCAGACATTCCCTACTACTACGCCCTGGCCGATGGATTCACGATTTGCGACAGCTATTTTTGCTCGGTGATGGGACCGACCGACCCCAACCGCCTGTACACGATGGCGGCTTCCCTTGACCCAGATGGAAAAAACGGCGGACCGATTTTGCAGACCATCGTCACAAATCGTACTGCATTTTACGGCCGTCTGACATATACGACCATGCCCGAACAACTTCAGGCTCGGGGAATTTCCTGGAAGGTTTACTCGTCGCCTGATGAGACTGTTCTCGGCGGGATTCTCTCGGACAATGTTCTCTCCTACTTCAAAAATTTTCAGGATCCTGCATCGGTGCTGCATCAGAATGCCTTCGGACCACAGTTCCCCGTGGATTTCCTGGCCGATGTGGCGACCGGGAATTTGCCGCAAGTGTCCTGGCTGGTGGGTTCGATCCTAACCTCGGATCACCCGCCTTCGCCTTCGATATTTGGCGAGAACGTGCTTTCGCTCATTGTCACAGCATTAACAGCGAACCCGGAACTTTGGGCAAAGACGCTTTTGCTTGTTACCTTCGATGAAAATGGCGGATTTTTTGATCACGTGTCGCCGGTGACGGCGCCTCTCGGCACGCCAGGCGAATTTGTGACCGCGCCCGCGGTGCCGGACCCAACCGTAGTCGGCAGTCCAGCGATATCCGGTCCCATAGGATTGGGTTTTCGCGTCCCCATGCTGATCATCTCGCCGTTTAGCAGAGGCGGGTTCGTGTCATCGGACCTCTTCGATCATACTTCCGTGTTGCGATTCCTCGAGACCCGGTTCGGTGCGGAGGTACCCAATTTGAGCGCCTGGCGCCGCGCGGCCGTTGGTGACTTAACCAGCGCCCTTAATCTCAAAAAGCCTGACCAATCGATTCCGAATCTACCGTCCACACTTCCTGCCCTTCAGCAGGAGATTCAAGAATGTGTCGCGAACCTGGCTGGAACGACACTCTACTCGTTGCCAAGCCCGCAGACCCTCCCAACTCAGGAATCGGGAACCCCCACTCGTCCCAGTGGTGTTTGCTAGTCCCGGGCAAGCCAGCGTCGACTCTCTCTGGAGCGCACACGCCGGACCTGTCCACGAGTCGGCCGCCTAGGACCACGACCGATAGATGGCTAAGGCTCTGTCAGCAAGAGGCGTCAGTGTTGGGCGGTTCTTGCAGGCCTTACAAGGATTTGCTGGCTCTTCGACGCAATAACGCTTTCATCCCAGCAACTTGCTTCTTCGCTCTCTTGGGCGACCGAGTTGCTCCCATGCCCACACGTCACCGGGTCATTGAAATTCCACCTACCCAAATACAGGGCAGGTGAAGACGTGGAGAAAATTTGCGCCGTTTCTGCCCGCGATTCTCTGCATCGCGATTTCATCTCGTGCGCGCTTGGGTCGGGAGGAAACTGAAATGAGCAAACCAACGTTCTCAAAACTCCTGCTTACGTCTTTCGTAACGATCGCCCTTGCTGGCGCCCCGAAACCTGCGTTCGGTCAACATAACGGACGAGGCTCTCACGGTGGCGGTGGATCGCACAGCAGTGGCTCTCGCGGTGGTGGCCGTCCCCGTAGCGGCGGCGGTGGATTCCACCTTGGCCGCGGACTTTTCGGTGGCAAGGGTTTTGGTCGCGGGCTGTCAGCCTCACCACGGCAAAGGAATGGTGGTTCGTCTAGAAGTTTCGGTAGATCAGGTTCCCGACCGAAGAGCAATTCTGCCTACGTCGGAGGGCGCAGCGGCCGCTCTAATCGCCCCCCGATTACCGGATCGACTTCGAGAAGTTGGCCCCGCCAGACGCAATCCTCCTGGGCAAGCTTGTCGAGATCGAGATTCTCCTTCAACCCGAATCGCAGACTGTCGAATTCCAGAAACTCTCGATTCGGTAATTCCGCATTCGGCCATTCCTCGTTTTCCAATTCACGAGTCGAGTCGAGCGTTCCTATATTCGGAAGTTCACGATTCGCCGGAGCACATCATTTTGACTCGAGTGCAGATTCCTTCAATCGAGAATCCTCGTTCGATGGAGGCGATTTTTCGTTCATCCCGGACTTATTTGGCCTGGCGTTGAATCTGGGCGGTTTCGGCCTGCGCGGTTTGGCCTTATTGGGTTCTAGTCTGGCCAGTTTTAGCCAGGACGCGGGCCTCAAATCGCGACAGCCGGGGCCAGGCTCGCCCTTCTATTCGCCACAAAACCGCCGGGCGGATCACTGACGCATCCTAAGATCCGGAAAGCGGCAAGAAGCCCAGCGACTTCGCTTTCTTGAGCCTATGCTACAGGTCAGTCCATCATTTCTCTAACTGTGCTCACCCTTGCTCGCTGAACAGTTTTTTCTTCCAGAGCTGGCCTTCGTTCATCGCCAGAGCCTGCAGCTGATTCGCTGATTCATAATCCGCGTTCGCATCTACACCTACACAGCCGATGCCACCGCAGCTGCCGCAGCTCGCGATTCTCCGGACGGGTACCCACACGCGAGGGAAGTTATTTTCCAGATTGGCGGGTCTTTCCCTTATTGCCGATCCTAGCGAGTGTCATAAAAGTGTCATGGTTTTCGGTTCAAACCGAGGCAGAAGGAATCAGTACGAATCAACAGGTGGGGTTCGTAAGAGGTTGAGACTGCATATAGAATCGAGAATTTTCAACGCCAATCAAAACAGCCCGCTGAATTATGAGTCCGCTGCTCTAACCGCTGAGCTACGAGCCTCACGACGCCTAACAACTTGATTTTATATTGGTTTAGGAAAATTGAGGAGAAGATTCGAACGCACTGAAATGTGCACTGTAGTAAAAACGTAGTAGTCGTAAGTCCTATCCGAATAACCTCGGCGAACACTAGGAGGTTGCAGGGCCATTGAGGTCCTGAAGAAGTTTTACCACGCGGGGATCGGAGCGAATGGAATCGAATTCCGGATGGACGCGAATCCACCAATTGAGGTCCAGGTCACGGACGGCGTAAGCCCTCTCGAGCTCGGCGATGGCATGTTCGCGATCGCCGAGGCGCATGTAAATTCTGGCAATCTCCGTGCTCCCGCCACGACGCCCACGAGCGCCCTTTTTCGAGCCTTCGAGAGCGATGGCCAGAGACTCGCGCCAGTAGCCGCTCTCGCCTCCCGATTCGTACGCTTGCTTCAGACGCTGGATTCCACGCAGAGCCACGGCGTCATCCGGTTCAGAAGCCAGTCGAAACTCTTCAAGGGCCTTTGGGTAGTCACTGTTGAATTCCCAACTCATTCCAAGTCGGTGATGAGCCCACGCGTGTGCGGGGTCCAGCTCTAGCGCGAACTTTAGAACGCGAATCGAGTCGTCATAATGCCGGGCGCAATAGTAGACGTTGCCTGCCGCTACCGCCGTAAACGCTGAGAGTGGATCCAAGTGCCGGGCGCGCTCGATTTCCGCGAGCGCCTCGCCCGCCCGCCCGATGTGGGCCAGCATCAAAGCGTAGTAGACATGGGTGCGCGAGTAGTTTCTTGGCGCGAGGGCAAAAGCCCGCTGGAATTCTTCCTCGGCTTTCGGGATATTCCAGTCGTAGACGAAGGACAGCATGGCGAGTTCTGCGTGAGCTTCGGCGAGGGAATCGTCCAGCGCGACGGCCTTGAGTGCCGCGGCCTTGGCACGGGGAAGAGCGCTGGGGTCGCCAAACATTCCTCGATAGTGATTTGCCATAGCGATGCCTGTCCAAGCGCGTGCGCTGGAGGGCTCGGCTTGTATCATCTGGTCAAAATAAGTCTCGGCGTGCTCGAAATCGGGAATGGTGGTTTTACTTAGGAAATAAACACCTTTCCAGTAGAGATCTTCCACAGCCGGATCGACCGGCCGCTGCAAAGAAAGCGCCGACTGTTCTTGCACGGTAAGGCGAGCATTGACGCTGCCGGCGATTGTGCGCGCGATCTCGTTCTGCAGCGTCAGCACGTCGCGGGCATCGCGACGGTATTCTTCCGCCCACAGGTGGCGGTCGTTCGCGCCGTTAATGAGTTGGGCGGTGATGCGCACTTTGCCGTCGGTGCGAAGCACCGTGCCTTCAATAACGGCGTCCACCCCGAGTTCGCGAGCGATTTCGGGCACCGACTTGTGAGGGTCGCGATAACGCATTACCGACGTACGCGAAATGACGCGAAGGGAGCTAACCTTGGCGAGATTGGTGATCAGTTCATCGGTCATGCCATCCGCGAAGTATTCATCGGCGGAGTCGCCTGAGAGATTCGCAAGAGGCAGCACGGCAACGGAGCGGATCACCAGCGCGCCCGGAGCGGAGTGTGCCGTGCGCGACAGCGCAAGTTTGTACGTGGGCCACGCCAGCAGCGCGGCAGCTGCGACAACGGTTAGAACTGTTCTGCGCCGGAAAGTTCTCTTCTCGCCTGGATCTGGAATGGCAGCCGACGGAGGGATGGGACTCACCGCATCTCTTTGCGATCCCCTTGCAAGCCCCGGGGCCCCCTCAGGCGAACCGTTCGCAACAACCGTTGGAACGGAGCTGACTTCCGCGATGAACCGGTAGCCTTTGCGTTGAACCGTCTGCACGAAACGCGCTGCGTCGGGCTCGTCGCTGAGCGCTTGGCGAATCTTTCGGATTGCGGTGTTGATACCGTGCTCTGCGTCGACAAAGACATTTTTCCCCCAGAGACGCAGCTCAATTTCCTCGCGGCTCACCAGGCGGCCATTGGATTCAGCCAACAGCTGCAACAGCTCCATGGGAATTTTTTCCAGCTTAACGGGATGACCGGCGCGGCGCAGCTCATAGCGTGAGCAGTCAAACTCAAAGTCGGCGAATTTAAGAAGCGCTGAGGCCATGGTAACGACCTGGTTTTCGCGGAGTATAGCATGCTACCGGATTTCATCAAAGCAATGGCAGTGTTTTCAGCATGTTACGCCTTCACCAAATCTTCATCGGGGCTGGAGAAGCTCTCCATTGCCTGAAATCGAGAGCGCAGGCTACTTGTCTGGCGGCGGCAATCCAGCTCAGGCCTTTCCATCAAATCTTGAGACTCGGTGCCAGCCGAAAGGGGAGATCCTATGAAAGGGATAGTTCGAGCAATTGCAACAATGTTTGGAACCTTAGTGATCGCCAGTTTACTGGCTGTCAACGCGAGTGCTCAGTGCGGAGCGTCAGACGGACCGCTGACCTCCAATACCGCCACCGCGCTGCTGATGCATTCGGCTCCAGTGAAGGTAACAGCGGCCACTGCTGGGGCGCAGACAACTGCAAGCCCACAGGTGGCGCCTGTGGGTGCTCCGATTGTCGGTTTCTGGCATGTGAAGTTCATCTCCAAGGGCACCGGCTTCATTCCGGATGGTACTGTTGTCGATATGGGCTTTTCGCAGTGGCACTCGGACGGAACGGAGATCTTGAATTCTTCCCGCCCACCCGCGACCAGCAACTTCTGCCTGGGTGTCTGGGCAAAGACCGGTCCTTCCAATTATAAGTTGAACCACTTTGCGCTGAGTTCGGACCTGAACGGCAACATGATCGGTCCGGCAAACATTCGCGAGGACGTGACACTGGATGCTCATGGAACGAGCTATTCGGGAATCTTTTCAATCAGTCAGTACGACACATCCGGAAACCTGCTGGTCCACATTGTCGGAGAGGTGAAAGCAACCCGCATCACCGTGGACACCAAGCTCTCGGACATACTTTGAGCGAGGCGTCGCGGCTGTCGTTCACCGCCGCGCACTGAGCAAGAAGCTCCGGGACGGATGGCTGCGCTCCCCGGCAGCCATCCGAATTCCTCACCAATTTGCCGCGAAGGTTCGGGCCTCGACGTCAGCGATGGTGCCGAGGCCATATCCTCGGCTACCTCATCGCCTTCCTGTGGGGGCGGGCCAGGCTTTTGGCCCATCTTTCGCGCATCGCGAAAATTAGAGGCTTTTTCCGCAAGTTTGTTCGCTGGTCTTGTAGATTTGTCGATCTCTTTGTGGGCACTTTTGTTTGTGTCCACAAAGAGGAATCATGGACACATCAGACCAAACACTTCACGTCAGAGTCCAGGGAACAAAGAAGCGGCGCCGAACGGTCAGGGTGCGACGAGAGATCGTGGAAGAGACGCTCTTGCCGGAAGCCTCGGTATCGAGAGTGGCGAGACGACACGACGTCAACGCGAATCAGGTGTTCTACTGGCGAAAGCCGTATCGCGAAGGCAGCTCGGGAACAATGCGGACACGCAGCTTGTAGCAGTGAAGGTTGGGAAAGATCGATCTGTCGAGGCGGCGAAGGATGACATTTTCTTCCGCGATCGGGAACCCTGGAGATCAAGCTCTCAAAAGGGACGCTTCGAATCTTTGGAACCATAGACGTGATGGCACTGCGTGCTGTGATCGAGTGCCTGGTCGGATGTTGCTTGAAGGGATCGATTGGCGGCGTCCAGTCTGCAGCTGCGATCCACAGATGGCGGTGTAAGAGATGACACTCGATTTCTCGACAGGGAGCCCCGAACATCGAGTGTAGTGTCGTCGTTCTCCCCTCGTAGGACCAATCCTGATCTCCGCCAAAAAATGCTGCTGAAATCGGAACACTCACGCCCCCGATTGTGTCTTGCTCTTTTCCACTCGCTGCCCATCATTCAAGAAGTAGATATCAAGCCATTTTGGCGCCTGCGGATTGGAGGTAGGCGAAGCTGCGCACCGTGCCGGATGTGGAGAATGCTGACGGCCGTAGTGCGTTTATCCACAGCGTAAATAATCCCGTAGGTCGCTGGCTTCTTCCCAAAAAGCAAATGGCGCAGTTTCTTACTTTCCGGGGTGACCGCGCCGCGCTTGGGATATCTCTCTAAACTATAAATCGCTTCGGCAAAATCATTGAACCACGCGAACGCGCTTTCGGACGCATCAGCCTGGACAAATTCGTAAATAAACTCCATATCCCGCTGGGCGCGGTCGGTCAGCCTAACGAGGTGTTGCATGGATGCGCCGGAACATTTCTAGAACTTCACGCGCCGGACGTGTACGACCCTTCTTTATATCCTCAAGACCCTGCCGGATTCCCTCGGATGCGTCGGCTTGAGCGGCGATGTCCAGCAGGCGCTGGTAAGCTTCGGCATCCTGCACCACCGCCTCCGCCTTGCCGTTGATTGTAAGAACGAGCGGTTTTTTCGTCTTCTTGAGATGCTTCAGGAACTTCCCCGGGTTGCGCCGGAATGTCGTCATCGCCTGAATGTCTCTTTTGATGTCAAACATGATGGCCTCACATCGCTATAATAGCACCTTTAAAGGTGCTGTAATCGCATCTTGACAGCTCGCACCGCCCGTGCTGTCGGCAAGGCCGTCCTTGGCAACCTATTCGAACTCGGAACAGCGGTCCGCGCCTACTAGGCCGTTCGAGAGCCTCCGCTCGTCGCAACGTCGAGTGTCATAAAAGTGTCATGGTTTTCGGTTCAAATCGAGGAGGAGGATCAAAACGCATCGACACGCAGTCTTCGTAAGAGGTTGACACTGCAGATAGAATCGAAAATTTTCAACACCAATTAAAAACGCCCTCTGAATTGTGAGTCCGCTGCTCTAACCGCTGAGCTACGAGCGCGAAGTCTCCATAAGATATTACACCGAAAAGAGTTAGTGGATATGCGAGGCTTCGCCTGAAATCTGTTCCGTTTGGTTAGTGCTTTTAGCGTCAGTTGGAGTTGCTGTAGCCCAACTTCCAACGCTCCGCTTCTATAGCTCGCCCAGAGCCACCAATGCAGGGCCGTTTTGCGGAACGTGACGCATCTTGCCGTTTTTTGGGCGAGGTATCGTTAGAATACGCCGAGGAAGAATTACGTTGACCCATTGCAGACCGTTAGTGCTCGCTCCCTTCAATCGCAACCCGGTATTCAGAGCCAAGTCCAGTTCCGTGAAGCAGTCGCTATGGCGGCATTGGCGAAGACTGCCAATCACTTCGACGGCTTTTGCTCGCGCGCTCCCAGGTCCGCAGTCGTCGCGTCGAGTTTCTTCAGCATGGCCTGAATCTCGGGATTGGAATGGAAAAGCTTCCACAGCAAACCGGTTCGATAATTTTCGACCATGACCGTGATCGGCGCCTGGTTCAGTCCCATATAAATTGGCGACCACCAATCCTCATCAAGATTGTACGCATCAATCGGACCATAAATTCCCCACAAGCGATCGCCAAGGTCGCGATAAGAATGCTTGAACGCCGCCATGGAAGCCTCGGGCGTATACGGAAACGACGCCAACGCTCCAGTTGGTGCCAGCGTTCCTTTGTCATCCGGCAAATCGGGCGCTTCGGGAACATAGCCTCGCGGACCGTCACTCGCCGTAAGACCCCACGCATCAGCGCTGTAAGTTTTGTGTTTGCCAGGATTATCAATCGCGTAAGCGCGATTGATCAGCGCAAGATTGCGATTGTTCTCAAAATAATTGGTGTACAGATCGGTGAGCGAATGCGGATCGAATCCCATGTATGAATAATGCGCAAAGAATAGCGGCCCGCCGCTGCCAACGCCCACATCGAGTTTGATTCCGTAATACGTATTTCCGTTCGCGTAGTGTTCGCCTTCCGATGAGCCTGACCAGCCTTTGCGATAAAGTGTCGCAGCCTTCGATTGGCCAGCCCATCCGGTGTAGTAAAGCTCTGGCGCAACGCCATGCGTAGGCGAAGCGATTGACAGGAGATAGACAATCATCGTTTCATTGAAACCCGTCAGCCGGTGATTGATGAACCAGCCCCACTCCGGTGTCCAGTGCCAATACAGAGCATCGCCGTCCGGAGACTTACGGTACCAATCCCATTCCACCGTTTCCCAAAGACGCGTGATGCGCTTTGTGAGTTCGATTTCCTGCGGTGTTGAGCGATTGAAATACTGCCGCGCCGCGAGAAGTCCCTCGATCAGAAACGCGGTCTCGACCAGATCGCCGCCGCTGTCGATCACATCGAACACCGGAAGCGTTTGGCCCGTTTTTCCGTCCATGAAATGCGACCACGCTCCGTGATAGCGCGGAGCCTTTTCCAAAAACGAAGTGATTTTGTTGAGCCGCTCGACGCCCTGTTCGCGCGTGATGAAGCCGCGGTCAACGCCAACGACCAGCGCCATGATGCCGAATCCGCTGGCGCCGGTTGCGACGATGCGATCGTTGCCGGGAAGATTTTCGCGAATCATGCCCGAGTCTGGATGCGCCCCCTCCCAGTAATAGCGAAAACAAGCTTCCTGGAGCATGGTGAGAAGTTCGTCGTCGGTCGTGCTGTGCGTTGCAGCGGAGACGACCTCTGACGGAGCCGATTCGCGATAGTTCGAGTCTGACGCGACAACCTTGTAATAAGCCTTCTGGTCGACTTTGCCCAGAAAATCCGTGAAACGGTACACGCCCGGCGTCTGCATCCCGGTCGGCTCGAAGTTCGAACCGTCAAACGAACGGTAAATGATGAATCGTCCAAGGGCTGCCTCCTTTTCCGAACGGGAGGCAGAAGGATCCCAGGTCAAGTCAACGTGGCGTTCATATGCACGCGCTTGCGGATTTTTGGGCGCAAGCGCCGCAGACCTGCCGTCAGCGGTCGGCGCAGAACCAATTTCAATTCGGACTTCATCGACAAACAAGACATGAGGAGCGGCGTCAGCTGCTTCTTGTTCGAAAATCATCGAGCTAAGCCGATGCGGATCGAACGAAGTTACTGACGCAGGTCTGATTCTCGCGAAAGGAATACGGACCCGCGTCCATTTCTTTGCCGGAATGTTCCCGGAAAACTCGCCGACTCGAATTGCCTCCGAAAATCCGCGATTGGTGTCATGTAAGCGAAGCCTCGGGAGCGCCGAGTCCACAATTCCCTCCTCGGAATACAGCCAAAACGAAAGTGTGTCTCCCTCGAACAGAATTTCCCGATCACGGAACTCCAGCACCTTGATCTGCGCGGCCCACGAACCGCCGGCTTTCGACGTCCAGGAAATTCGCAGCGAATTAGGCGGCGTGAAAAATACCTCAGAGTTCAGCGGGAGTTTTTTGTCGCGAACTTCGAGTGTGCTCGGTTCTACCGCGTTACCGAAAGAATAGAAATAGGTCGAAGTGCGGGGCCCGTTGTCAAAAAAGGTGTGGCGGTAGTAAGAGGTCTGCGCGACGCTGCGGGGAGCCGAACTCAGGAAGAGCACGGCAGCTACAGCAGCGATAACGGCGTACAGCCAGTAGGCCGTCGCGACCCGCACAAATCGCTTTCTGAAGCAATTTACTTTAAGTGTTGAATGGAGCATGAACCTCTTTCCCCACAATACTCCCTGGATCACATACCGATCGCTTCCAACGAGTTATTCCAGCCCAATCTCGGCAAGGAGTTCCTGCCGGCCTTTTGGACGGCCCCAAGCTACACATTGTTACGGATAGACATGCGCAAGCATCGAAATTAACAATCGTTGACAACCAGATTTTACATGACTATATTTTCAAACAGTAGTACTTAACCGATTTAGTAGAAACTTGGCACGGGCACCTGGGCCTAGCCAGCGATTTTTCTTAAGGGGTGGCAAATGAAAATGGGGAAAACAGTTTTTAGGGGGCTGCTGTCTCTGATTTGGTTGGCAGTCTTACTGCCTGCAGCCTCTGCGCAGTATCGCGCTTCCATCCAGGGAGTCATTCTTGATGCGCAGGGTGATACCGTACCCGCCGCAACGGTCACGTTAACGAACCTGGAGACTAGCAAAACTGTTCAGGTCTCCAGCGACGACGCTGGGGTGTATAACTTCCTCAGTTTGCCGCCAGGACATTACCGCATCGCAGTCGAAAAGGCCGGTTTCAATAAGCAAACCTTGGAGAACATCGAGGTCGCGGGCGAGCGAGCCCAGGCCTTCAATATATCCTTGACAGTGGGAGAGGTCACGCAGTCGGTGACCGTCAACGGCGACACCGTTCCTGCCTTGGAGACGGAAAACGGCAACATTTCCGGCACGCTGAACAGCACCGCTGTGCAAAACCTCCCGTCGCTTAGCCGCGATCCCTTCCAACTCCTGCGCCTGGCCCCCGGTGTCTTCGGCGATGGAGCGCACGGTGTCGGAGGCGGCTCGCAAAATCTTCCTGGCAGCCAGGGTCCTGGGGGCACAACTGCTACCGCCTCCATCTTCCAAACCGAAAATCAGGTGCAGATCAACGCTAACGGCCAGCGCAACACCGCCAACAGCTTTCAGGTTGACGGCGTATCTGTGAACAGCCTTGACTGGGGCGGAGCCGCAGTCATCACGCCAAATGAAGAATCCGTCAAGGAGATTCGGGTGACCGCAAACTCCTACGATGCGCAGTACGGGCGAACGAGCGGCGCGCAGGTTGAAGTCGTTTCGCAGAACGGGACCAATGATTATCACGGCAGCCTTTTCATCAAAATCGATCGCCCAGGCCTGAACGCCTTTCAGCGCGACTTTGGCCAGGGTATTGGCGCCGTCAATCGGGTCTCGAACCGATTTAACCAGATCGGCGGTAGCGTCGGCGGACCAATCATTAAAAACCGCTTGTTTGCGTTCTTCTCGTACGAGACGATCAGGAATAGCTCAACCGCCCTAAACAATGCCTGGGCTGAGACTCCGCAGTTCCTGACCCAGGGCGCGCCCGGTAGTATTGCTTCCGCTCTCCTGGGTTTCCCGGGCGAGGGCACGGCGATCAACCACATCATTCCTGAGCCTTGCTCTCAAGCAGGTTTCACACAGGGAGTTGACTGCAACCCCATTGGCGCCAACGGCGCCCAAGGTCTCGATATTGGCTCTCCTATCGTCGGGGCATTGGGCACCCCGGACTCTACATTCGGTAAGCCCGCAACTCCATTTGGAGTAGGCGGCGGCCTGGATGGCATTCCCGACATCGCCTTCGTTCAGACCAGCAATCCAACCACAAATACCGAAGTTCAATACAACGGGCGCGTGGATTTCCAGGCCACTCGCAACGACCTAATCGCGTTCAGCGTCTACTATGTCCCCAACGACTCCAATTTTTTCAACGGCAATGCGCGGCCGGCGAACTTCTGGCACTCCGATCGCCTGAACGAAAGCGCCACTGCTCTCTGGGATCACACTCTCACGCCTAGCCTCCTCAACGAAGCGCGATTCAATGTATCGCGCTGGTATTTCAATGAATTGCAATCCAATCCGCAGGAACCATTCGGCCTGCCTCAGGACGTAATCAACAACAATCTGGGACAGAACATCGGCGGCTTTACCTTTATCTTCGGAGCCAACGGTCCCGGCGTGTTCTACAAAACCTCTTACAATTTCCATGACGGCGTTACCAAAGTCATCGGTCGCCACACCCTGAAATTCGGTTTTGATATGTACCGCGATCAAAACACCGACGCCAACGTCGGCGGCGCTTTGCCGCAGTACTTTTTCCCTAATCTTTGGGATCTTGCCAACGACGCTCCCAATCAGGAAAACGCCACTTTCAATCCCTTGACCGGCGCTCTGACGCAAACCCGTCATTACATTCGCACCAACACTTATGCCGGTTATCTTCAGGATGACTTCAAGGTTCGTCCCAACCTCACTCTCAACCTCGGCCTTCGCTACGAGTACTTTGGCCCAATTTACGAAAAGCACGGGAATCTGGATGTCGCTGAGCTCGGCCCAGCAAGTGCTCCCCTCACCGGCGCCTTCGTGCGCGTCGGCGGTAACCTCTACAACGCCAGCCACAACAACTGGGGACCGCAGATCGGTTTCGCCTGGAGTCCAGGCTCGCTTCCTCTCACGCATCAGGAAATGAATAATCGCCTGGTGATTCGTGGCGGATTTGGCATCGGCTATAGCCGCGCGGAAGAGGCCATCTTCTTGAACGGTCGCAGCAACCCTCCGCTCGTCGCCGGTTTCAACTTGTTCGGATCCAACATACTTTATGCGCCTTCCAGCAGTCCTACGGATATCAACGGCTATCCAACAAATCCGGCGACCATCCTCACTTTCAACTCGGCCAACCTGCCTGCTAGCGGCGCGCCTGTCAGCCTGGTTGCTTTTGACCATGATCTGCCTACGCCTGTCACGTATCGTTATTCCTTCGGCACACAATACGATCTAGGTCACAATTGGATCTTTTCCGTGGGTTATCAGGGCAGCTTGAGCCGGCACTATACGCGGAACCAGAATCTCAATCTGGTCTTCTTCCAGGATCTCAATCCACAAATCCAGAATTTCCAGCGCTTTACCAACGACAGCAATGGCACTTACAACGCGCTGCTGGTCGAACTGCACCACAAGTTCTCTAACACCTTCGAACTTGACGGCCAATATATGTACGCCAAGGCCGAAGACAACCAGTCAGGCGATTTCAGCGGAGATTTCACGCCGGGAGAATATCCCTTTGATCGTAAGGCCGAATTTGCGCCCTCGGATTACGACGTTCGCCACACCATGAAGATCTATGGTATTTGGACCCCGCGCATCTTCCGCGGTTCGAACAACTGGATGGAAAAGATTTTTGGTGGCTGGACAGTTACCGGCATCATCACCGCCCATACCGGCTTCCCCTTCACACCGTTCTATAACGTGCAAGTGCAGGGTGTTCCAAACTCTTGCGGCCTGGTCTTCGCCAATAGCAATTACTGCACGGTGCGCCCTGCCGCATTTTTGGGCGGTGCTGGTTCGGACATGAGCAATGCCGGATTCGAAACCGGCAGCAATAACTTTACAGGCCCCGCGACCAACTTTTTTACGCCCCCTGATCTCACCGCAGGCGGCATTCCTCCCGCTCCCGGCATAGCCCGCAACTCGTTCCGCGGTCCGCGTTACTCCCAGGTGGATGCAACTATCGGCAAGGCATTCGGCCTGCCGCGGATGCGCGTCTTGGGAGAAAACGCCAAGTTGGATTTCCGCGCCAATTTCTACAATCTTTTCAACCAACTCAATCTCGTCCCTCTCGGCGCCCAACAGATCGGCAACATCCAGCTTGACCTGGTTAACCACACGCAGAGCGTGTCTCCCGGAAATACCTCCTTTGCGATTGCCAACAGCGCGCTCGCCGGCCGCATCATCGAAGTGCAAGCGCGCTTCAGCTTTTAACCCAGAAGGAGCCCGGCGACTAACCCCTGCCGGTCTTCTTCACCACCCCGGAAGCTGTCGGCTGTGGACACGAATCAAGTCCCGGTTGGCAGCTTCTTTTTTTGCATTTTTCCTGCGTGACTCCTGGCAAATAACTGTGGCAAAGTTGCTCGCATGACTGATCATTCTTCGTCCACAGGGGAGAATGCCTCGTGATCCGCTGTCCACTCTTCATTCGAATCGCAATGGCCTTGGGGCTTGCTTGGTTCGCGGCTGCCTTCGCGCAATCTGCCCAGGCTGACAGCCTGACCATCGCGTACGCCGTAAGCCAAAATCAAACCGCCGTTGTCGGCCCCGGATTTAGTGTCGTCGATTTCACAGGTTCGGTCACCAATAACTCCAGCTCGCCGATCACGTTTCAAGTGACTGGAGTGCTCCACAATTTCGAACCTTATGTGGCGTCGTTTGTGGACGGAATCCCGTTTCCTGGAATCACCCTGGCGCCAGGCACAAGTACCGGAGTCATCGATTTGGCGATTGTCACCCTGCAGCCGTTCGACCCAACGCTGACCTATCCCGGCATGGTCGGAATTCAGGTCGAAGCTATCAATCCAATGTCGGGATCTATTTTCACGGAAAACGATGTCTCGATACGCGTGGTTACAGCCGCGCCGGAGCCATCCGCAACGATGCTTTTGCTTTCTGCTTTCGCTGGATTGCTGTTGGTCGGAGGGACCTTCAGCAAATTGAAATGAACTTACCGGTGCGTATCCGCAATTTCTAGCGTAGTGCTCTGGCCTTCAGCGCTGTCTGGCGCGATCCAAATCGTCACATGCGCGGGTTCCACGCCGAATTTATTTTCCGCTCCCCAAAACGCAAACGCTTCTGCACCAACCTCAAACGTCACTTTGCGCGATTCGCCCGGCGCAATCGCCACCTTTTGGAAGCCTTTTAGCATCCGCACCGGCATCGCTACGCTGGTCCCCTCGAGGCGAACGTAAAGTTGTGCCAGAGTTTCGCCCGCCCGTGCGCCGCGATTCGTAATTTCAGCGCTCACCGATAGAACCCCTGGCTGCCGAGACGAATCCGCAAGCGCGCTCTGCAGAACCGCAAGCGCCAGCTGCTTCGCGCTGCTTTGCGTAACCCCGTAACTAAACGTGGCGTACGTCAGGCCATATCCGAAAGGAAATTGCGGCGAGTTCGGCTCGTCAATGTAGCGCGAGAGATATTTCGCTTCGCCCTTTTCCGCCGGATGTTCCGGATCGTTCATCGGGCGTCCGGTGTTTAGCGCGTTGTAGTAAAGCGGCTCTTGCCCGACGTCGCGTGGCCAGCTCAGTGGCAAGTGCCCGGTCGGTGCAGCGGCGCCGAACATCACGTCCGTGATCGCATAGCCGGCTTGTACTCCCGGAAACCACGCGGCAAACACGGCTGGCACATGTTCGAACGCCCAAGCGAGCGTCAGTGGCCGTCCGCTGAACAAAATCAGCACCACCGGTTTTCCAGTGGCGACAACTTTTTCCAGCAACTCCTCCTGCCGGCCCGGCAGGCCCAGAAACGCACGAGAAGCGGCTTCCCCCGTCATCGTCGGCGCATTTTCTCCCAGCGCCACAATCGCAACATCGGAGTTCTGTGCCGCCTTCACTGCGGCCGCGATGTCGCTGTCGGTTCCATCCAGGATGCCGGCGCCTTTCGCATAATGTACGTTCGAATCGCCAAGTTTTTCCGTTAACGCCCGCCGCAACGTCACCGCATCCGCGGCTCGTCCCAATGCTCCCCACGAACCGATCATGTTCCCGGCATCGTCGCCAAGGGGTCCGATCAACGCGACCGAAGAGACTTTCGCCGAAAGCGGCAGAATCGGCGAACCGGAAACCGCTTCGTTGCGCAGCAGCACCAGCGAATGCATCGCGGCAATCTTGGCGATGGCCACACTCTCCGGACGAAGCATCGCCGACGATTCCTTGCTCTCGTCGGTGTAAGGGTGCTCGAACAACCCCATGGCAAATTTCACGCGCAACACGTTGCGGGCCGCTTCATCAATATCGCGCTGCGCAATCTGCCCGGACTCCACCAATTGCTGCAGGTTGCGATGATAAGAATTGCTGACCATGTCCATATCCACGCCGGCCAGCAGAGCTTTGCGCGCCGCGGCTGCGCCATCATTGGCGATGCCGTGTGCCTTCAGTTCTCCAACCGAATTCCAGTCGCTCACCACAAATCCCTGGAATCCCCATTCTTTTCGCAGCACCTGCTTTAGCGTGAATGGATTTGCCGTCGTCGGAATTGCATTTAATGCGTTGAACCCGGACATAAACGTCGCCGCCCCCGCTTCCTCGGCCGCGTGGAACGGCGGCAAATAAAATTGCCGCAGCGTATGTTCGGAAATTTCCGTTGCGTTGTACTCCCGCCCCGCTTCCGCGGCTCCATATCCGACATAATGTTTTGGGCACGCCACAATACTGTCCGCCGCGTCCAGGCGTTCGCCTTGATAGCCACGCACAAACGCGCGCGCCATCGCCGCTCCCAGATACGGATCTTCGCCCGCGCCTTCCGAGATACGGCCCCAGCGGGCATCCCGCGAAATATCCACCATCGGAGAAAATGCCCAGCGCACGCCGCTCGCCGACGCCTCCAACCCCGCCACGCGCGCGGCTTTTTCCACCACTTCCGGCTCCCAAGTCGCGGCAAGTCCCAGCGGAATGGGAAATGTCGTGCGGTACCCGTGAATCACATCCAGCCCGAAAATCAGGGGAATCTGCAGGCGCGAATTCTCGACTGCGATCCGCTGCAGCGCATTTGTTTCCCGCGCGCCGGTTACATTAAACAGTGAGCCGACCTGCCCCTTGCGAACCATGTCCCGGTCATCGGTTCTTCCGGAAGTTGGCCCGGTCGCCTGCCCGGCCGAATATTGCACCAACTGGCCGATCTTCTCCTCCAGCGTCATCTTCTGCAGCAGCGCTTCCACTTTTTCATCAAGGCCCGGCGCATTCAGCGAATTCGCTTTTGCAACGTCGCTCTTGATTTGCGCCGCCGCCGTTTGTGCGCACGAAATCTGCGCCGCGAACGCAGCTATGCAAAAAAGAAAAATAACTGAGACCAGGAAGCTGCAGCCGCGAGCGCAACCGTTATCGTCGGCGTTTTTGCGCCGCTGAATTATTATGTGTGAGATGATCGCACCTTCGTATGAAAGAGTGTCTGCCCCGGAAACAGTTCGTCTATGATACAAGGGTCACCAGTGAATCGGCTGGGCTGGCTGGACCTCCGCCTCTCCACAAAACTATACCAGCAGCTTACTCCATGATTCGCCTGAGGTAAATCGATTTATTAGGGGATTTCAGCAACTCCGGATGCGCCAAACCGGCTTCACGCATTTGCCTGCCGGCATGGCTTGCGGCACGCTTTGACCTGTGCCAGACTACGCAGCCATTACCCCCATGGCACGCGCCAAATCCAATAAAAGCGCCACCCCGCAGGAACCCTCGGAACAGAAAGTCAATCTTCGCGAACTCGCTGACCATTTGGGCCTATCGGTCGCCACCGTTTCGTTGGTGATGAACCGCTCGCCCGCCGCCAAGTCTATCCCCCATCATACCCAGGCCCGCGTTCGCGCCGCCGCACGCGAATTAAATTACCGTCCCAACGTGATGGCGCGCATGCTGCGTCAGCAGCGCAGTTTCACCATCGGCGTAATCGTGCCGGAAATCAGCGAAGGCTACGCCGCGCTGGTCCTGTCCGGAATCGAAGATCATCTCCTACAGGAAGGCTACTTTTATTTCGTCGTCAGTCATCGCCACCGTAACGATTTGATCGAGGAATATCCCCGCCTGCTGCAGCAGCGGGCCGTCGAAGGCCTGATTCTGGTTGACACTCTCTGCCAGCCCGGCATTGCCGTGCCCGTCGTTTCCGTTTCTGGACACAAGCATCTTCCCGGCGTCACCAATATTTCTCTGAATCACAGCAAGGCCGCGCGCCTCGCTCTCGATCATCTGAAAAATCTCGGCCATCGCAAAATTGCTTTCATCAAGGGACAAGCATTCAGTTCCGACACCGAAATACGTTGGAAGGCCATGCGCACGGCGGCTCAGGAAGTGAAAATTACGGTCGACGGCAATTTGACAGCCCAGTTGGACAGCGAATCGCCGACGCCCCAGCCTGGCTACGACGTGACCTGCAAATTGTTGCGCACAGCTTCGCCGTTCACCGCGCTTTTTGCGTTCAACGACATTTCCGCCCTGGGCGCGATTCGCGCTCTAAGAGAAGCAGGGAAAAGAGTCCCGGAAGATGTCTCGGTCATCGGATTCGACGACATTCAAAGCGCCGCGTTTCAGAATCCCGGCCTCACCACCATTCGCCAGCCTCTTCGCGAAATGGGAATGACCGCCGCGGAAACTCTGGTTCGCCGCATCAGTAGCCCAAAAAATTCCGAATATCCCAAAAGCATAGTCGTCGAACCAGAATTAATCGTCAGAGGCAGCACCGCACCCGTATTGTAAATACGAGAAAACAAGCTTCGTCTCTTCAGTAGAGGCGCAGCACGGTTCCGCCCAGCTTGCCCGGACGCAAGATTTTAAGCTCCTATTTTCCCCCACAACATCCCGTAGTCCTTCGCCTCTCAACATCCTTTCGCGTATCATGCGTCTGTGCGAGTCCTCATTGCAGAAGACGATCCCGGCGTCCAGCGCTTTGTCGCCAAGGGCCTGAAAGAACAGGCCTACGCCGTTGACACCGTGGTCACCGGCCCGGAAGCTCTCGAACAGGCAGAAATCAATTCCTACGACGTGATCATTCTGGACGTCATGCTCCCCGGTCTCAACGGCTTCGAAGTTTGCCGCCGCCTGCGCGAAGCCGGACTTAAAATCCCCGTACTCATGCTCACCGCGCGCGACGCGGTCGAAGATCGCATCGCCGGACTCGACCACGGCGCTGACGATTATTTAACCAAGCCCTTCGAATTCCGCGAACTCCTCGCGCGCCTGCGCGCTCTTCTTCGCCGCCCGTCCGAACTCAAGCCAGCCCAATTATCCGTCGCCAACTTGACCCTCGATACCGCTGCGCAAGTCGCCACTCGCGGCGATCGCCGCATTTCTCTTACTCACAAGGAATATGCCCTGCTCGAATATCTCGTCCGCAATACCGGACGCATTATCGGCCGCGCTGAGATCGCCGAGCACGTTTGGGACGAACACTTCGATCCCTTCTCCAACTTGATCGAAGTCTACGTCAATCGCTTGCGCCGTAAGATTGATGCGCCCAAGGAAACTCCTCTGCTGCACACCAAGCGCGGCGCCGGCTACATGCTCGGTATCAGCGAGGAATCTGCTTCGTCCGAACCATCTGCCCAGCAACAGTCGCGCACCAAATCAAAATCGCCCGGCAAAAAGTGCGATGTTTAGTTCTGTCCGCAGCCGCCTCACTCTTTGGTACGCAGCCGTCCTTACCTGCACGCTCTTATTTCTTTCCTTGGTCATCTATTTCATCGTCAAGCAAAGCGTTTTGGCTCGCACCGATGCTGGCCTGGTTGAACTCTCCGATTCCTTTCTCGCCACCCTTGAAGCGGAACTAACCGACGCGCCTAAGGCCGAGGGAATTACGCCCGCCGCTCGCCAATCCATGCTCGAACATCAATATCCCGGTCATACCTTTGCCGTGCTAACCACCAGCGGCGATTTGCTCGCAACTTCCTCCGATTTGCCGAGCGCCGTTCCACGCGCTCACGCCGAGCCAAATCCGCAGCTTACTCCGGAGGTTGTGCAGGCATGCCTCGCCTCACTGGCCACACCATCCAAATCATTCCGCTCTTTTCGCGGCAAACACGGCGGCGCTCGCTGCTACGCGCGGACTTTTTCCGCCGCCGGAAATTCCTACCATCTGGTGATTCTCGCCTCGCTTCATCCGGAAAGCGCGCTCCTCGAAAATATTCACATCGCTCTCGGCTGGTTGATTCCTTTCACCATTGTCCTGGCCTCGGCGGGAGGCTATTTTCTGGCGCGCAAAAGTCTCGCTCCGGTCGCGGACATGTCTCTGCAAGCCGATCACATTGGCGAATTCACAATTCACGATCGTTTGCCGATTCAAAACCCTCACGATGAACTCGGCCGCCTGGCCGCTACTTTCAACCGCCTTCTCGACCGCCTCGACGCCGCATTCGCACGCCAGCGCCGCTTCATCGCCGACGCTTCGCACGAACTCCGCACTCCACTCGCAATCCTGCAAGGCGAATCCGAGGTCGCGCTCTCCAAGGAAGTTCGCTCCACTGATGAATATCGCGAATCGCTGGCCATTCTTCATCAGGAGGCGCGCCGCCTGTCCCTCGTCGTGGATGATATGTTCACGCTCTCGCGCGCCGACGCCGGCCAGTATCCCATCACCCTGCGCGAGTTTTACCTCGATGAACTTGCTACTGATTGCGTGCAATCCATGCGCAGCCTCGCCGCCGCAAAATCCATTTCGCTCTCGGCGAATTCTGATCCTGAGTTCTCTATCGTCGCCGACGAATCCCTCATCCGCCGCATGCTCCTGAATCTTCTGGACAACTCCATCAAATACACGCCAAACGGCGGCGCAGTCTCAGTTACCACCCGTGCGACGGCCGATGCCGCGGAAATTTCTGTAAGCGATAACGGCCCGGGAATTCCCGGCGAATTACAACCCCGCATCTTTGAGCGATTCTTTCGCGGCGACCACGCTCGCTCCCGTTCGAACCCCAACAGCGGCGCTGGCTTGGGTCTTTCCATCGCCAAATGGATTGCAGAAGCCCACCACGGATCTCTTCAGCTCAGCCGCTCCGGTTCCGCCGGTACAGTATTCACTGCACGTCTGCCTAAATCTCCCAACTCCGGTACAGGAACTGATTAATCGTGCATTTATCTCGCGTTCGGTAATGTTTTTGCAGTCGATTCTGCGCGACCGAATCGCATTACAAAGACCGTGCATGCTCTTTTTCATCTTCGCCTGAGCACGACGCTCAAAGCTTTGCTGGTTGTGGCGTTTGTCGCCGCTTCATCGCATTCTTTCGCTCGCGCTCAGGAAAAACCGGAAGCTCCCGCGCCCCAACCGGCAACAACCGCGACGGCCGCCGCCCCATCCGAAGGCCAAGATAACAAAGACCATAAAGATAATCCCGTGCAACTTTCTCTTTCCTCGGCGCTCGCTCTGGCTCGCAAAAACAGCACTGTGTATAACGCTGCTTTAACGGAAGCCGGCTCTGCTGGTATCGATCGCGCTCTGGCTCGCGACGCGCTTTTGCCGCAAGTGAATTTCAACAACGAATATCTTTACACGCAGAGCAACCAGCACGGTGGCGTCCGCTTCATCGCTAACAATGCGGTGCACGAATACACCAGCCAGGGCAATGCGCACGAATCCCTCGACCTCGCCGGGCTGGCAAACTATCGCAAAGTTTCCGCTGCCGCGGCGCTCGCGCGCGCCAAGGCTGAAATCGCTTCTCGCGGTCTGGTGGTCACCGTGGCTCAGGCCTATTTCAGCGCGCTCTCCGCGCAATTCAAGCTGGAAGATGCCAGACGCGCGGCCGACGAAGGCAATCGCTTTCTCGAGTTGACGCAACAACTGGAACATGGCGGCGAAGTTGCCCACGCTGACACCATCAAAGCCGAACTTCAGGCCCAGGATCGCCGCAGACAATTTCAGGAAGCCCAGCTTGCGGTGCTGAATACCCGGCTCGATCTGGCGGTTTTAATTTTCCCGAATGTCCAGGACAATTTCGTTCTTACCGACGATCTTCGCGCCACCGCTCCTCTTCCTTCGCTCGAAGAAGTCCAACAGCAGACGGCGCGCGACAATCCCGATCTGCGCGCCGCTCTTGAATCTGTTCACATGTCTTCCAACGAAGTCGCTGCAGCGCGTGCTGGATATCTTCCTTCGCTCAATCTCGATTATTTTTACGGCATTGACGCACCGAATTTCGCAACCCACAGTTTTTTTCAGGGCGAGCATCTGGACAATCTCGGATCATCCGCTTTAGCCACCCTCAACATCCCGGTATGGAATTGGGGCGCTACGCGCGATCGTATTCGTCAAGCCCAGCTTCACCAGAAGCAAGCCAAGCTTGAACTTTCTTATTCCCAACGCAAACTCCTTGCAGAAATTCAAGCCCTGCACGCCGAAGCGGAAACCGCGCTCAACGAACTCAGTGGCCTTGCACGGTCCGCCGAACTTGCCGCGGAAAGCCAGCGCCTCACCTCTTTACGCTACAAGGACGGCGAAGCCACTGTGCTCGAGGTCGTTGACTCGCAAACCGCCTATGTCCAAGCCAGCAACAATTATCATGACGGCGCGGTGCGCTATCGCGTCGCGCTTGCCAATTTGCAGACCCTCACCGGAGTGCTTACCACCCCATGACCTTGCGCTTTGATTGGCTCCGTCGAATATATCCGCGCACGAAACTTTTCTTTTCGCCGCTGCCGTTTGCCATTGCACTTTTTATTTTTGTGGGCTGCTCGAAAAAAGAAGCTGAAGTGGTACCGGAAGTTTCCGTGCAAGTCACGCCCGCAAAAACCGGCGATGTCTCTCGCATCGTCACCACAGAAGCAGTGGTTTTTCCACTGCAGCAGGCCGTCGTTTCACCAAAAATTACTTCTACAGTCAAATCTTTTGCCGTGCAGCGCGGCGCTCGCGTTCGAAAAGGCCAGCTGTTGGCGGTTCTGGAAAACGCCGATCTCTCCGCTGCTGCCACGCAAAGCAAAGGCGAATACGAACAAGCCGAAGGCGCTTACGTTACTTCCACTGCTTCCAGTATTCCGGAACAAATCCAGAAAGCCGAACTCGATGCCGCGTCTTCTAAGGCCGCGGCCGAAGCGCAGAAGAAAATCGTGGACAGCCGTAGGGAACTTTTTCAGCAAGGCGCGCTGCCCCGCCGCGAGCTGGACGCAGCCGAAGTAGCTCTCGCGCAAGCGGAAAGCCAATACCAGCAGGCGCAAAAAGTCCTGGATGATCTGCGCCGCAGTGGCAAAGAGCAAGCCGTCAAATCCGCTGGTGGCCAGTTCAACGCCGCCAAGGGTAAACTTCTCGCCTCAGAAGCGGCCCTCAGCTATTCCTACATTAAAAGTCCAATCAATGGTGTAGTGACCGACCGTCCGTTGTATGCCGGCGAACTGGCCACCGCCAATCAGCCGCTGCTTACGGTCATGGACAACACCAGCCTGATCGCAAAAGCTCACATTTCGCAGACCCAAGCAGCGGGCTTGAGAAAAGGCGCCGAAGCGGAAATTAAAATTGCCGGACAGGACGACGATCCTGTTCCCGCCAAGCTTAGTCTGGTCAGCCCCGCGCTCGATCCCGGCAGCACCACCATCGAAGTTTGGGTCCAGGCGGCCAAGCCGCCCGAGTCGCTGCGGCCTGGCATGACTGTCCAGGTTTCTATCACCGCTGCCACTGCAAAAGACGCGGTGATCGTACCCAACAACTCCATTTTTCAGACCAATGACGGCGCGAACTATGTTCTTGTCGCCGGCTCCGATAATGTCGCGCACCAAAAAACTGTGCAGCTCGGCATTCGCGGCGTCTCCGAAACGCAGATCACCAGCGGCGTAAGCGCCGGCGAATCCGTCGTCACTTCAGGCGGCTATGGCCTGCCCGACAAGACCAAAATTAAAATTGAAGCTCCAGAAAAAAGCGAAGACGCCGACAAATCGGGCGACAAAGCCGACGATAAAGCTGGCGACAAGGCAGACCAGAAAACAACCGGCTCGTCGGACAAAAAATCTCCGGACAAGTCCGGCAAGAAACCCGCTGATCAATCAAAGCCATCCGGCCCGGAAAAGGAGTAGCGCGAATGCCGGAGCAGCCTGTCTCTCCTTCCAAAAAAAACCCATCGGCGGAAAAATCGTACTGGTTCCAGAACATTTCTCAGCCAGTTTTATTTTTGATTATCAGCCTGGCGCTGGTCGGCGGCTACCTGGCATTCAGCATTCCGGTTTCTGTTTTTCCCAACACCGATTTCCCGCGTATCGTTATTGGCGTGGACAACGGCGTCATGCCCATCGACCAGATGCTGGTTACCATTACCAGACCTATCGAAGAATCGGTTAACAACGTTCCCGGCTTGCAGCGCGTTCTTTCCATCACTAGCCGCGGCTCCGCGGAAGTCGATCTCTTCTTCGATTGGAGCGTGGACATGGTGCAAACCTTGCAGCGCGTGGATGCCGTGGTGGCACGCATGCAAGCGGAACTTCCTCCCACCGCTAAACTCGAAACGCACCGGCTCACCTTCGCGACGTTTCCGATTTTGGGTTACAGCCTCACTTCCGATTCCGTCTCGGCCGATCATCTTTGGGAAATCGCGACTTACGACATCAAGCCCAGACTCAATCGCCTCGACGGCGTCGCCTCTGTCGTCGTGCAGGGCGGCCTCGTCCCGGAATATCACATTACTCCCGATCCCGCGCGACTGGTTTCTGCCGGAGTAACCGTCGCGGACATTCTCGACGGCGTAAAAAAAACCAATCTCATCGATTCGCCGGGACTCTTCGAGAATAATCATCAGCTTGTGCTCAGCCTGGTCAGCGGACGGGTTCAATCTCCGGACGAGCTCGGCCAGATCGTAGTCAAAACTTCCGCGGCCGGAGTTCCTGTTCGCGTGCGCGACATCGGAACTGTCGCGCGTTCCGCTGCTCCCGTTTACACCATCGTCACCGCCAACGGAAAATCCGCGGTGCTGCTCAGCATCAATCGCCAGCCGGACAGCAACACACTTGCGGTTGCCGATGAAGTTCACCAGCAAATCCAATCGCTCGGTGCCGCCCTTCCTCCCGGCGTGCATCTGGAACCGTTTTACGATCAATCCACCATCGTGCGTGATTCCATTTCCAGCGTGCGCGACGCCGTTCTGATCGGCATTCTTCTTTCCGTCGCGATTCTGATTTTGTTTTTGCGCGATTGGGGCGCTTCCATCATCGCCGGATTGGTGATTCCCACAACGCTTCTGCTCACCTGCATCGCGCTGAAAGCTTTCGGCCAGAGTTTTAATTTGATGACGCTCGGAGGCCTCGCCGCAGCGGTCGGTCTGGTGATCGACGACGCCATCGTTGTTCTGGAAAACATAGTTCTGCATCGCGATGCCGGGCAAAACCGTTTCCAGGCCATCTCCAGCGCGCTGCGCGAAATGGCTGTTCCACTGCTCGGCTCGACGATTACTCCCATCGTGGTTTTTCTTCCGCTGATTTCCATCGCCGGCGTGACCGGTTCCTTTTTCCGGGCGCTCGCAGTGACCATGACCGTGGCGTTGCTGGTTTCACTTTTTCTGGCGATGACCTGGACACCGACGCTGAGCCAGTATTTGCTGAAGGACAAACGGGGAAAAAATGGCGCTGAAAAACCGGCTGCCACCGCAAGAAATACCGGAACAGAAAATATCGATCCGGCGGCCTTGCTGGCCGCAGAGGAAGCGCATCTCTCCGGCTTTTTCGGCCGCATCGTTAATTTTTATGCGCGATTCATGCAGCGCGTTCTGCACCATCCTTTGCTTCTAGCCGGCAGTTCCGTCGCTATTATTTTGCTTACCGGACTTTGCTACCACTTTCTTGAAACCGATTTGCTGCCAGCAATGGACGAAGGCGGATTTATTCTGGATTACTACACGCCGCCGGGAAGTTCGTTGACCGAATCCGACCGCATTCTGAAACACATGGATGCGATCCTCAAAGAAACTCCGGAAGTGGAAAACACTTCGCGCCGCACTGGTTTGCAGCTGGGATTAGCGGCGGTCACCGAAGCCAATCGCGGCGATTTCACCGTGCGCCTGAAAACAAAACGCCAGCGCGACATCGACGACATCATGAACGACGTGCGCGCTGAAATTAAAAAGTCGGAACCTGCTGCCGACATCGAATTCGTACAGGTCTTGCAGGACATGATTGGCGACCTTAGCAACGAGCCTGAGCCCGTGGTAATTAAGTTGTACTCGCAGGATCCGCAACTGCTGCTGCAGACTGCGCCGAAAGTTGCAGAAGCCATCGGAAAAGTTCCTGGCGTGGTGGACGTACTCGATGGCGTGGAAAATACCATCAGCGGGCCGGCTTCCACGTTTCAAATTAATTCCGCCACCGCCGCGCGTTCCGGATTTACGCCGGAAGAAATCGCGATTGACGCTTCAGCAATTCTCGAAGGCGAACCAGCGACATCTCCTGTGGTTTTGAACGATCGCGTCTATCCGATCCGCGTGCGCTTTCCGGAAATGAATCGCAGCTCCGTCGATCAGATGACCAACACACCGCTGCTCAGCTCGACCGGAAAAACCGCGACACTCGGTTCGCTGGCGACGCTTTCAACTGATCCCGGCCAGACCGAAATTCGCCGGGAAAACCTGCAGCGATTGATGCAAGTTACCGCGCGACTGGAAGGCGTGGGCCTCGGCTCCGGAATCGCCGCAGTGCAGAAGGCGGTGAACGCTCTTCATCTCCCTTCCAGTATCCGCATCGAATACGGCGGCACGTATCAGGAGCAGCAAAAATCTTTTCGCGACCTGCTGAAAGTTTTGATTCTGGCTCTGCTGCTTTTGTTCATTGTGCTGCTCTTTGAGTTCCGCACTTTTTCCGCGCCGGCGGCGATTCTGGCATCGGCTTTGCTTTCCACTTTCGGCGCGTTGTTCGCTTTGCTGATCACGCGCACGACTTTCAATATTGCATCGTTCATGGGGCTGATCATGGTGGTTGGCATCGTCGCCAAGAACGGCATTCTGTTGCTCGATGCTGAACACCGCTTCCGCGCGCTGGGTCAATCAGGAGAAGAGGCCATGGTCCAAGCGGGCCGACGCCGCCTCCGCCCCATTGCCATGACCGCTATCGCCACGGTCGCCGGCATGTTCCCTCTCGCAATCGGTCTTGGAGCCGGCTCCGAAATGCTCAAGCCGCTTGCGATTACAGTGATCGGCGGCTTGCTCAGTTCGATGGTCCTTTCTCTGGTCTTTACACCTACGATCCATTACCACTTGCAACGGCATCCGGAGACAGCGCGCAGCGCGTAAAACGGGTAAGAATGCTGAAAAGGATGCGCCTCCTGTTCCATTTTGGGACCGCGTTATGTGCGGCACCCCCTACCCCGGTACTTTTCGCATGAGTGTGCAAATACAGCACTTATTTTTGCAAGAGTGAAAAAGTGTATGGGATGGCAGGATCGAACGTCGAGAACGCGAAGCTAAACACACTATCAAAAAGTACTGAATCTTACCGATAGCCTAAATAGCAATTTAGGTAAGACTGGACATTAACGGCTTGACTGCCCGCACATACAATATTGGGCACACTCTGTCCCTTTAGAACTAGCGGCCCATAGCTACGCGCGCTTGCGCCTGCCAGGCTTTTTCTTCTTGGTTATTTTCTCTGGAGTTTCTCAACGTGGGGGACACGTCGATGAGCTTTCTGACGAGGGCCACGGTGGCTGCTTGCTTCATGTTCGCACTGCTTTCCGCAGCGCGAGCTCAGGCACCGGTCCAGACGTCGAGCCGGGCGACAGCACAGCCTGTGGACCAAGACTTGTACGCGCTTCGCGAGCCCGCGGCTGCGGGAGATGCGCAGGCGCAATTTGGCCTAGGCGAACACTATTATCGCGGCCTCGGCGTTCCCCAAGACTACAGTCAGGCTCTGCTCTGGTATGGCAAGTCGGCGAACCAGGGCTTCGCTCCCGCTCAGACTCAACTGGGCAGCATGTATCAGCATAAGTGGGGCGTGCCGAGGAATTACAAGCGCGCTCTGGCCTACTATCGCTCTGCCGCCAAGCAGGGCTATGCGCTCGCAGAATACGATCTGGGCGCGATGTTCGAGGATGGTGTGGGCGTCAAGCGTAATTACAAGCAAGCCCTTGAATGGTACCGCAAAGCGGCCGACCAGAATCTCGGGCGGGCGGAAAAGCAGCTCGGCTACTTTTACCAGTGCGGGTATGGCGTGAAGCAGGACTTCGCCCAAGCCCATGCCTGGTATGTCCGCGCTGCCGGCCACGGCAACTCCGACGCCGAAAATCAGTTGGGCTACTTTGCTGAAGAAGGATGGGGCCAGCCGAAGAACTACGATGAGGCTCTCACCTGGTTTAATAAGGCCGCGGAACATGGCAGTAACGACGCCGAGGAAAATATCGGCTATATGTTTCAGAACGGTATTGGCGTGCAAACCGATTATGCCAGGGCCATGTCATGGTTCGTCGAAGCTGCGGCACACGGCAACAGCAACGCGGCAAATCAGCTCGGCTGGATGTATCAGTACGGGCAGGGCGTGAAGTCTGACGATGCCAGGGCTCTGAGCTGGTACCAATTTGCTGCCGACCAGGGCAATATCCACGGCGAAAGGAATGTTGAGGATTTTAAGTCCGATCTGGAGGAACGCGGCGCGTACCAATCGGCCACCGCGCGTGTCAACGACGCTGCCCTGGCACGGGCTGAGCGCTGGGCGAAGATCGACGATCTTCAGCGCCGCATTGCCGGTTTGGAGGGCGACGCACAAAACCAAGACGATCTTGCCTACCAACTCGAACATACCGGCAAAGGCAAAAACGATGCCATCAGCAAGATGTTCAATGCGATCGAAAGCGTCCCTGTCGCCAAGTACCATTTCGAGGCGGCAAAGTATCGCGCCGAAGCGGCACAACTGCGAGCGGAACTGGCTCAAATCGAAAACCAATCCACTGCCAGCGTCACCGCTCCCTAGCGTCTTTCTCGCTCGCGCCTAGTGGCAAGTACCGGCGCCGGAATCTGTAAACGACTTGCCTGCTTGCGGGATGAATTCCCACTGGTATCGGCCTGGCAACAGCGTCAGCTTCAAGATGCCGAACGCTTCGATGGAGTGGACTTCGCTATTCGCGCCAACGACTCCGAACGGACGCAGATTCTTGCCGCCGGTTCCCACAACGAATTCGCGGATGCCGCGGCTGGAATCGGCAGCGCCATCAGGAGTTTGCGGCGCGAATCTTTCGTAATCGTGGTCATGGCCGTTTACGATTACGTCGGCGTTTGCTTCGTAGAGAGCATCCCACAGAGGTTTCATAAGCAGGTCGTTGCCGTGGGTGCCGCCGGAACTGAAAAGCGGCTTGTGAAAATAGGCGAGGGTACACGCTACCGGGTGCGCGGCGAGATCTTCGCGCAGCCATCTGCCCTGAGCGGAAGCGGCATCGCATCCGCCCGCCGCCACACATTCGCTGTTCAGCACGACGATGTGCCAGGTGCCGAGCTCGTAGCTGTAATACCCTTTGCCAGGTTCGCCAGCGGCTTCGCCAAAATATTGGAAGTAATAAGTGGCGCCGGTGGAATGGAATTCGTGATTTCCAGGCGCAGGACGGGTGCGATTTTTCATGCGACCCCAGGTTTTATCGTAGCACTCGAAATTCGCGGCGGTGCCATCGGGGTAAGCGAGGTCGCCGACGGCCATCACGGTACCGGGAATTTTGTCGAGCAGGTTTGCGGTGGCTTCGGCCCCAGAGAGGTCCCGACAATCGGCGATGTCGCCGGCTCCGACGAGGACGGCGGTGTCGTCGGATTTCGCGGGCATTCTTCGCGATGCACAGCCTTGCAGTATCAGAATGCCCAGCGCACCCACCAGAAGGACAGGAAGAAAACTCGTGCTGCACACGATATTGCGTAGGCGCACTTAGAATTTGAACCTCAGCATGAATTGGAGCTGCCGGGGCAGACCGGTTCCGGTGTTGGGAGATGCAACGTTGTCGTTGTTGATGTTGAAGTTCACCGTCGACGTAATGACGCCGAAATCAGGTTTGGCAGATAGGGCCCGGGAATTTGCGGCGGTCGGGGAGTAATCCAGGGTTAGATTGTTGGGATCGCCTAGCTGAGTATGATTGAAAATATTGAATGCCTGAATGCCAAATTGCAGAGAAAACTTTTCGGTGAGTTTGGTTTCCTTCATCAGCGCCAAGTCTACCTGCCAGATTGCGGGCGCGCGGATGATCCCGTTGCCAGCATCGCCAAAACTGGTGAAGAATCCATTGGCATCAACGGGAGGAGCTTGAAATGCTGCAGGATTCACAAGAGGTACGCCGCCGTGACCACCACCAGGAAGGGTAAGCGGAACACCGGGGACGATATCGGGCCGCTGGTTGGTTTGATCGTTGCCATCCGGCAAGAGATAGGTCTGAGAGAAGGTATCGAAAGGGCCGCCGACGATGGATCCGCCGAGACCCATGGAAACCGTCAGCGGATGTCCGGTGTGCCAGATACCCGTACTGCTGAGATCCCAGCCTCCAACGATCTTGCCCACGACTCCGCCACCCTGCAGATAGGTCTTGCCGGGGCCAAAAGGAAGTTCGTAGATGGCATTGGCAGTGAAATTGTGGCGAACGTCAAATACACTTGGCCCCTTGTCGCACGGAAGGCAATTGACATTCTCCGGGCCATTGGACTCGCCGCCGCCAACCGAGCCATCGTTAATGGAATGTGACCAGGTGTAACGGGCCTGCAAAGAGAGGCCGTTGTGCATGCGCCGCTCGATAGAAATACCCAGAGCGTGATAGCTGCTGGAGCCGATGTCACTTTTCCTGTCCACAGATCCGTAGGGATCCGGATTATTGGGGTCAGGAAAAAAAGGGTCCAATGGCCGCACGCAATCAGTTCCGATATTGTTAAGCGTCACCGGAAGAGTGCAAAGGTTCACAGCGCCGCGGGAGAACAAGTGCACGCCGTGGCTGCCAAGGTAGGACGCCGAAAAGAGAAAATGGGCGGGGAGTTCATTTTCAACTGTCAGACCCCATTCTTCCGCGTAGAGATCGCGGCGATCTTGACGCTGCAGGGCGCGCGGATGGTTCGCTTGTTTGCTGCCGCTAAGTCCGGAGAGGTCGGGGATTTCTTGTTGGAGGCCGGTAGTAAGCAGTGGCGATTGAACCGTGACGCGGAAGGTATCGCTCTCGAGGCCGGCGTTCAAATCGTCATTTTGTGCCGCGCCGTGGTAGATACCAAAGCCGGAACGGATGACGGTCTTTCCATGGAGCGCTGCGGGAGCCCAAGCCACGCTGAAACGAGGATCGAAATTTTTGTAGTTTGCATTGTAGAGCGCAGGGTTTGTCGGGCATGGAGGAGTGTTTATCGGCGCGGGAAACGGTGTATTGAAAGAACCAGAGCCCAGGCAGGCACCGTGGAACTGGTTGAAGTCAAACACCGTGGTGCGGTTGGTGGCTTCAGTGGCAACGCCGTAATAATCCCAGCGAAGTCCGGCGTTGACGGTGAAAGTGGGGGTTACTTTCCATTCGTCCTGGAAATAAGGCATGTAGAAACCACGGCGAAGCCGGTGGCAGCACCACGGCGCAATAAAGTTGAGGGTCGTTAGTTGTGCCCCCACGAGGCTGTCGTTATCGCCGAAATTGAGGTTGTTATTCGCGGTTTGCCCTTGGTTCAGCCGAATACGGCGGATTTCCATGCCCATTTTGAATGCGTGTTGGCCGTGAGTCCAAGTCAGGCTGTCGATGACCCCGTAGGTGGTGCCAACTTCGATGTCGGCCGACTCGTTCGGAATGTTCGAAAAATTGTTGGTGTTCACCGCGAAGGTCAGAGTACTCGACTGCGGATTGTGGAATGGGGAACGATTCACGAACACCTTGGTTTCGTTGAAGATGCTGGGTGAAAAGGTGTGCTGAAGCGCGAGAAGGTAGTTGGCGGGATGGTTGATGGTCTGGGCCTGGTCGAGGCCGCTGGTAACACCGATCTGAGCATTGACCAAGCTAATGTCGCGCTGCGCACGACCGTAGAGAGTGGTTTTGTCGGTGAATTTGTGATCAATCCTGACCAGCCAGGTGTCTTCATGTACGGTGGTGCGAATGTTGTGAGTGAAAGCGCTGAAGTCTCCGGGCTGATCGGTTGAATCCAGATTTAAGCCGCTAAACTGGTCCGCGGTGAGGGGTGCGAACGCTGAATCCGGGAAGATAATTTTAGGCGCGCAACCTCCAACCGTCCCCGTGGACTGACTCCACGGAAAGCCTTGAAGAATGGTGCACATATCTGGCGAGGGACCCAGGCCGTCGCGGCCGGTTACGAGAATAGTGTTGAGGAAGCTTGCGCTGGGCACAAAGATGGTTCCGGCGGTGCTGGATTCCTGGAGCTGGCGAAGACCTTCATAACTGAGGAAGAAGAAGGTTTTGTCTTTTTTGATTGGGCCCCCGACGGTCATGCCGTACTGACCGAGACGGAACGGTGGAATGGTTTGAGGATCGGTAAAATTGCGTGCGTCGAAGACGGAATTGCGAAGGTAGCCGAAAACCGTGCCGTGCAGGTCATTGGTACCAGACTTAGTGACGACGTTAATCTGACCGCCAGCCTGTGTGCCATATTCCGCATCGTAGAGCGCGCTGTTGACGCGATACTCCTCGACCGCGTCCTCGGAGATCTGCAAGCGCACCTGTGATTTCTGGGCTTGTTCCTGAATACCGCCAGCATCCACGCCGTCAAAATTGAAGTTGTTGTCGTCACGGGCGCGGCCGGCGAAGCGGATGGTGCGTTGGTCGCCGCCGCCATCGTCTTGAGCAAACGGAGCAAAGAGCGTCAATGCGGACCAGTCGCGGCCATTCACCGGAAGATGATCGATCTGCTCGCTGGTGATAACAGTTGATGCAGCGGCAGTGCTGCGTTCAGCCGGGCCTGGGTCTGCAATGACTTCAACCTTGTCCTGGACGTCACCCACGTCAAGGGATGCGTCAAGGGTATGGGTTTCGCCCACCAGAAGAATGACCTGATTCAGTATCTTGGTTTTGAAGCTGGGGTTCGACACGGTAACGATGTATTCACCAACCGCGAGGCCCGGAAAACGATAGTAGCCGCTGGAGCTCGCTCGGCGTTCCTGGCTGATGCCCGTAGCGACTTCGACAATTTTGACGTCGGCTCCGCTAATCGCTCCGCCGGTGGAATCCGTAACGGCGCCTTCGAGTGTTGCGCGATCGGTTTGCGCGAGTGCGATGGTTCCGAAAAGAACGTGCGCGAGCGTAAAAAGAAACACGAATGCGAATGCTTTTACAAAACTGCGCATGGGACACACCCTTATTAGGGTCTCGGAGCCGGGAGGGGTAACGATCGATCTTAAAACCCTCAGATGACACGTCGCCCGAGACAGATTAGTAAGCGAGCTCTATTTCGCCTGATTTGTGCGAATGGAAGGTGACTCTAATATGACGAATCGTTTAAAAACGGATATCCCGCGTTGAAAACTAGGTCCACCAGGGTTCGACGGGCGGGTCGCGGAGAACGATGCGGGAAAGGAAAGCGGCGGCGGACTCGAGGCCCTCGTCGACGGACGCAAGAGAGTCTTCGTGTTCGATGCTGATGACGTAATCGTAACCGGAGAGACGAAGCGCGCTTACGATCTGCTTCCATACGAGTCCGTCGTGGCCCCAACCCACGGTACGGAAAAGCCAGGAGCGATCGGCCATCTGACGATAACTTTTTGCGTCGAGGACGCCGTTGCGAGCGACATTGGAAGGGTCGAGGGCGGAATCCTTTGCGTGTACGTGAAAAATGCTGTTGCCGAGAGCGCGGATGCTGACTGGAATGTCGGCGCCCTGCCAGAAAAGATGGCTGGGATCGAAATTCACACCGATGTTTTTGCCTGCGGCTTCGCGCAGGCGGAGAGCGGTCTCAACGTTATAAACGACGAAGCCGGGATGCGGTTCGATGGCCACTTTGATTCCGTAATCGGCGGCAAATTTTGCCGCTTCCCGCCAGTAGGGAAGAACTTTTTTGTCCCACTGCCATTCGAGGGTTTCGAGAAATTCCGGCGGCCAGGGCGCGACGATCCAGTTGGGACACTTGGCGTCGTCGCTGTCGCCGGGACAACCGGAAAAAGTGACTACGACGGGAACCTGGAGTTTTTCGGCAAGCTTTACCGATTTGCGAAATGCCTCATCGTGTTCGCGAGCCAGGTTGCGATTGGGATGCATGGGATTGCCGTGGCAGGAAAGAGCGCTGATGGTGAGGCCAGCATCGCGAATCTGGGACCGAAAATCATCCAGCTTATGCGGATTGGCGAGCAAGGAATCGACTTCCACGTGGTCACGGCCAGGCCAGCCGCCGGTGGCGAACTCGATGGCGCTGACACCGGGGAGAGAACGCAACTTCGCAACTACCTGATCCAGACTACGATTCGCAAAAACTGGCGAAAAAACCCCAAGCTTCATCGAAACGGCTCCCTTCGCTTCGCGCATAGCATAACCTTTGAGGGGTCGAAGGTAAATTGAATGCAAGATGTTGTTGGTGACCAAAAATTGTCACTTTGCTTCGCATACGAAGCGAGGAAGTGTACTCCCATTATCTTTGAATCGTAGCGGTACAATCGCTCACGAGGATCGTGGCGCGGTTGAAAGTTTTTGAAAGGGGCACACATGAGCAGCAGGCGCGGACTGGACTCTGCGTCCGTCTCGCATCTGCCATCATGCGCATCATGCGGCGCTGCGTTGTGCGAGGGCTGTCGCGGGTGTATCCTCAAAACTTGATGGGTACTAAGTTATTGATCTCGGTTCTGGTGCTTCTACTGTCGGGGGCCGACTCCGGTGCCCTCTTGAGTTGCGCCGCGTCTTGTATGTCGTCCTCACCTGTAGCGGCGGCTGTAGTGAATTATGAAATGCCAACCGCGGCACACGCCAGCCAACACGCTCATCATCACCGCGCTCCGTGTGCTGAATGTCCTCGCAAAGGCGGGAACAGTCTGAACCAGAAGTCTGACTGCGACAGCCTGTCTGAGATTCAAGCGCTGAAGGAAAGCGCCTTTTTTCTCGATGCACGGACCGGAGTCGCCTGCGCCCTGCTCGACCGGCCCTCTGCCGATAGCCTTGCCTTAGGTTCTGATTGTCAGCAGTCTTTCCTCTTCGGAGATTCTGCTACCAGCAGAAGTTCCCCGCCTCTACTGCCCCTTCGCATCTAGCAAGGACCATCAAGCCAGGCTGTTCATTTTGGACACAGCGCCAGTGCACGTTTGCGTATGTCTGGATTCACCGGCACGTAACAACCAATTCACGTTTTGGAAGTTCGGCTATTGGTTTTGAAGGGAGAAAACATGAGCAGCAGGCGCGGATTCATACGCAGGGCGTTGGCGGGAGCGGGGATATTTGCCTCGGCGAGAAGTCTCTCCGCCGCAGAGCTGGCTGGCGCTGGGGAGTCAGCGGAAAAAATAAATAAGCCGAGCGCAAGTTCCGCGCACGCCAGCAGCCCGCCCGTGCTGGTGCAGACGCCGGACTTGCCGGTTCTGGCGCACAAAATGGACGGCGAGATAAAAGTCTTCAAACTCGTGGCCGAGCCGGTGCGGAGAAAAATTGCGCCGTGGAAGACGATCGATTGCTGGGGATTTAATGGAGTTTCGCCGGGGCCGGCGCTGCAGGCGTATGAAGGAGACCGGGTTCGAATTGTGCTTGAAAACCGTTTGCCGGAATCGCTGGCGATCCATTGGCACGGACTGGAAATTCCTTATGCCATGGATGGCATGCCGTATATTTCGCAAAAACCGATCGCGCCTGGCGCTCAGTTCGCGTATGAATTCACGATCCACCAGAACGGCACGTTTTTTTATCATTCACATTCGCCGATGCAGCAAATGATGGGGCTGGTGGGATTGTTTATTCTGCATCCGCAACGGGCGCATGCTCCGGCGGTCGATCATGATTTTGGGATTGTGCTGCAAGAGTGGGCAGTGCTGCCGAACAACACGGTTCCGAATACGGCGAACATGGAATGGAACTGGCTGACGTTCAACGGGACGTGCAGTCCTATGACTACTCCGCTGGTGGTTCGACTGGGAAGCCGCGTGCGCATACGGTTTGTGAATCTTGGGATGGACCATCACCCGATTCACTTACATGGGCACACTTTTGCGGTTACCGGTTCGGAAGCGGGACGGCAACCGCAAGCGATCTGGGGTCCCTCAAACACCGTGCTGGTGGGAGTGGCGCAGGCGCGGGACATTGAGTTTGCGGCGAATAATCCGGGCGAGTGGATGATGCACTGCCACATGCCGCACCACAACATGAATGCGATGAGCGATTTGCTGGGCGACCGCTTGATGATGACCGCTGACACCGAGGACGAGCGCGCGTTGAGCCAGATGCAAACACTTGCGGATCACGTCGGATACGAACATGTACATCATGCGCCGATCGCCGCGGACGCCAACAAAGTGCCTGGGTTTCCACAAGATGCGTTTATGGATATGGGCATGGATGAAGTGGTGGCCAAGCCGCAGAACAACGGTCTGCCGAGAAACTGGAGCGCGATGATGATGGGAATGATGACGCTGGTCCGGGTGCTGCCACCCGATCTGTACGATCTGGTGATGAACGATGTTCGCGACGGATATGTGGCGCCTGTTCCACCAGTGATGCAAAAACATGTGCATGCGCATCCCGAAGGGAGCTCGCGATGACTGTGCGACGCAAATGTTTTCGCGCGATGCTGGCGGGTTTGTTGACAGCGATGGGAGCGAGCACGGCGTTTTCGCAAACGGCCGCGCCTGTTCCTGGTCCGAAAAAACCTGAACAAGGGAGCGAGCAGCAACCGCAACACGCGAGGCCGGAAGTTTTCTTTCCGATGGCGGATCAGCCGGAGATGGAAATGCATCATCACGGGCAGATTTCCGTGGTGATGCCGCAATTTCCACGACTGGGAGATTCGCAACGCGTGGTTTCCGGGCCGATCTATGAATTGAAAGATCTGGAGAAAATGGCAAGAGATCACAATCCAACGCTGGAGCAGGCACAACGTGAGATCGAAGCAGCGCGCGAGCAGAAATTGCAGGCTGGGCTGTATCCGAATCCGACGGTGGGTTACAAGGGCGATGAAATTCGTGGCGGTTCTTATGGCGGCGGCGAACAGGGATTTTTTGTGCAGCAACCGATTATCCTGGGCGGAAAACTTGGGCTGGATCGCAAAGTGCGCGGGGCCGAAGAAAAACAGCGCGAGGTGGAAGCGGATGCGCAGCGCCAGCGGGTTGAGAATGATGTGCGTATGGCGTACTACCGCGTGCTTGCCGCGCAAGAGCGGCTGGCGTTGAAGCGGAGCATTCTCGCGATATCACAGAGTACGGTTCGAATTGTTGGCCAACTGGGCCGTGTTGGGCAGGCGGATGAAACGGAAGTTCTGGAGGCGGAGGCGGAAGAGCAACGCATGGAAATTGCGGTCGGGATTGCCGAACAAATGTTGCGGCGCGAATGGACGACGCTGGTTTCGGTGGTTGGCGTGCCGTCGTTGCCTGCGGGCGGCGTTGCCGGACGGATTGATGCCGACTTGCCGCCGCTCGATCAAGATCAGTTGCTGGCGTCGCTGCTTGCAGAAAGCCCGACGATTCGATCGGCGCAAGCCAATGTGGCTCGTGCGGAAGCTTCGCTGCAGCGGGCCAAGCGCGAACCGATACCGGATTTCATTGTGCAAGGCGGATTGCAGCAAAATCTGGAGTCGCTCGGCGCTCCGCAAAATCGCAAAGTCGGCTTGCAAGGATTTGCCGAAGTCGGCGTGCAGTTGCGCCTGTGGGATCGCAATCAAGGAGCGATCGCAGCGGAAGGCGCCGGTGTTGAAGCGGCACGCGAGGAAGTACGGCGAGTGGAACTGGAGCTGCGCAACCGTTTCGCGATGTATGACGAAGATTACGGCAGTTCGCGGTTGATAGCCGACAAGTACCGGGTGGAGATTCTTCCTCGGCTGGAACGTGCGTACAAATTGATGGTTGAGCAGTACGGTCTGATGACCGCGTCGTTTCTCCGCGTGCTGATTCTGGAGCGCATGCTTTACGAAAATGAAACGGCGTATGTGGATGCGCTGGAACATACCTGGACGAGCAGCATAGCGCTGCGAGGGTTTTTACTTGATGGGTCAGTCGGCTCGCAGAATGCAAGAAGCTTGGGCTCAGCAAACCGCAGTGACGGCGTATTGCAGCCGATGGGCGAAGGAAACAGGCTGATTGGGTCGCCTTCCGGGCAGGGATTGAAATAAAAGGCCAGATTTTATTGGGGTGCCACGGGCGACATGAAGCATAGCGTTTGATACCTAGTTGCGACGGCGATCCGATGACAGAGACTTAATCGGGTTGGGAATTTGCGGATTGGATACGGCTATGGCCGTCGCTGCGCGTGAGGAGCGGGCAACCGCTTACGACGTGGTCGCGCATGCGCTTTACCCTGTCCTGACAGTCCCCGGATTGAAATCTACCCCACGAGTTGGCCGCGTCCTCGTAAAAACGAGGTGGCGTTTGCGGCGGCAGGCGAAAAATCAGTGGCAAACAGGATATTTTTGAAGCCGGCGGAGGCTTGAACGGCTGCGGTTTTCATCGTAGTGGACCTCCTATGCAAATCTTCGTTCCCCGATCAGGTGAAAAGCTGTGCCGGCGGTCACAAATCGACGTGATCACGGTCACTCGCCTGCTCAGCGCGGAAGTGAACGCAGATCGCAATTCTTATTTGACCAAACCGGAATAAAAATCAGGAGGCGACCGAGGCCTGCGATGAAAGCTTCCAGCATTCGCGAGCTATGGCCCAATCTTCCTGCGCAGTAATGACCAAGATTCGAACGATTGAGTCTGGCGTTGAAATGTCAGCATCGCCAGGCTTCGCCGAGCTTTTTGCCAAGTCTAGCGCCAAGCCGAGAAAAGCGAAGTTGCTGCATGTCGCGGCGCGCACTTCTGGTGAATTTTCTCCGATACCGCCGGTAAAGACGATGGCGTCGGCGCCGTCTAGCGCAGCCAGCATGGAGCCAATACCGGCGCGCAGCCGGTGAATGAAAATATCGAATGCGAGCTGAGCGCGCTGGTTACCGGTTTGCATTGCGGCGATAACTTCGCGCATGTCGGCTGAGACGCCGGATATCCCCAGCAGTCCTGATTCAGAATTCAAGATTTCATCGAGCGCTTTACCGTCCAGCTTTTTTCCCCGCATCAGATAGGTGAGGATGCCGGGATCGACGGAGCCGGAGCGCGTGCCCATCATCAGGCCGTCCAGCGGAGTAAATCCCATCGTGGTGTCGATACTTATGCCACCGCAAATTGCGGCAAGCGAGCAGCCGTTGCCGAGGTGGCAGGTGATCAGTTTCAGGTCGGCAAGATTTTTGCCCAGGATTTGAGCAGCGCGTCCCGCGCAGTATTGATGATTGATTCCGTGAAAACCAAATTTGCGAATTCCCCGTTCCGCCCATTCGTAAGGGCCAGGATAAATAGCGGCGGCATCCGACAGGCTGCTGTGGAAGCCGGTATCGAAGACCGCGACCTGCGGAACCGCGCCGCGGCACTTTTCAAAAAGGGTTTCGACGAGCGCGATACCGTCTAGTTCCAAACGATTGTGCAGTGGCGCGAAGACGGCCATCTTTTCTATCGCGGTCTTTACTTCGGCGGTGATCACCGTTGGACGGGTGTAGGAGCGGCCGCCGTTCACAATGCGGTGGCCGACCATGTCAATTTCGGACAGCGATTCGAGCACTCGCGTTTTCCCCGAGGCTAGTTCGTTCAGCAGGTGGGAAGTCGCGGCGGAGCGCTCGCCCCGCTCTACGTTTTCTTTTACGGTTGCGCCGGATGCGGTACGAGCTTCGAACGTGGCGCGATCGTCGCGCCATTCCAGTTTGCCTTCCCACAACGGTTTGGGCGGATCAATCGGAAGCGGTGCGGCGAGACCGAAGAGACACGCCTTCTGGCTGCTCGACCCGGAATTGAGCACCAGGATTTTCACCTAGTAAGGCCATTTCCAGTCGCGAATTTCCGGCAAGTCGTCGCCACATTCGCGAACATACTGTTCGTGCTGGACGAGTTTGTTGCGCAGATGCTGTTTGAAATGCGCATTGACCGGCCGCAAGCGCGTGACACGATCCACAACGTCGGCGGCAAGATGGAAGCGATCCAGTTGATTCAGCACGGTCATGTCGAAGGGCGTGGTGGTGGTGCCCTCCTCGCGATAGCCGTGCACGTGAAAGTTCGCGTGATTCGCGCGTTTGTAGGTGAGGCGATGGATGAGCGTGGGATAGCCGTGGAAGGCGAAAATCACCGGCTTGCCGGTGGTAAAGATGGAATCGAATTCGCTGTCGGCGAGTCCGTGCGGATGTTCCGAGGAAGTTTGCAGCGTCATCAAGTCGATTACGTTGACGACTCGGATTTTGATATCGGGAAAATTCTGGCGAACCAAGTCAACCGCAGCCAGTGTTTCGAGAGTCGGAATATCTCCAGCGCACGCCATCACCACGTCGGGTTCGACGCCAGCGTCGGTAGACGCCCACTCCCAGATGCCGAGTCCAGCGGTGCAGTGCTCGATTGCCGATTGCATATCGAGATATTGCAACGCCGGCTGTTTGCCCGAGATGATCACGTTCACATAATTGCGGCTGCGCAGGCAGTGATCGGCGACGGAGAGCAACGTATTGGCATCGGGAGGCAGATAAACACGGACGATGTCGGCCTTTTTGTTGACCACGTGATCGATGAAGCCGGGATCCTGATGGCTGAAACCATTGTGGTCCTGGCGCCAGACGTGCGAAGTGAGCAAGTAATTCAGTGAAGCGATGGGACGCCGCCAGGGAATTTTCCTGGTGACCTTCAACCATTTGGCGTGCTGATTGAACATGGAGTCGATGATGTGGATGAAGGCTTCGTAGCAGGAAAAGAGTCCGTGGCGGCCGGTTAGCAAGTAGCCCTCGAGCCAGCCCTGGCACATGTGTTCGCTTAGAACTTCCATGACGCGGCCGTCATGCGAGAGATGCTCGTCGGTCGCGAGCAAAGGCTCCATGAAAACTTTGTCTGTCGCTTCGTATAGGGCGTCCAGGCGATTGGATGCCGTTTCGTCGGGGCCGAAAACACGAAAATTTTTGTTCGCAGCGTTGCGGCGCATGATGTCGCGCAGGAGCTGGCCGAGTAAGCGAGTCGATTCGGTGAATTCGGTTCCCGGTTTCGTGACGGGAAACGCATAGTCGCGAAAGTCCGGTATGGAAAGATCGCGGAGAAGCAATCCACCGTTGGCGTGAAGATTTGCGCCCATGCGGCGGTCGCCCGACGGCGCAAGTTCAGCAAATTCGGGGACGAATCTACCGGCCTTGTCGAAAAGTTCTTCCGGCTTATAGCTTTTCATCCAGTGTTCGAGCAATTTCACGTGATCAGGTTTTTTTGCGAAATCAGTGACAGGAACCTGATGCGCGCGCCAAGTGTCCTCTACCGGTTTGCCGTCCACCACTTTCGGGCCGGTCCAGCCTTTCGGCGTACGCATGATAATCATCGGCCACGCCGGCAACCCTGAAGAGTCTCCGCTGCGGGCGGCGTGTTGAATGCTGCGAATTTCGTCGAGGATGACATCCATGGTGTGCGCCATGAGTTGATGCATCGCTTCTGGTTCGCGACCTTCGACGAAGTGCGGTTTATAGCCATAGCCGGTGAATAGTTGTGTGAGAGTTGCGTCATCCATGCGGCCTAGCACCGTGGGATTGGCGATTTTGTAGCCGTTCAGATGCAGAATCGGAAGAACGGCGCCATCGCGCGCGGGATTCAGAAATTTGTTCGAATGCCAACTCGCCGCCAGCGGCCCGCTTTCGGCTTCGCCATCTCCAACGACGCAACACACCAGCAGGTCGGGATTATCGAACGCCGCGCCGTAAGCATGCGCGACGGAATAGCCAAGTTCGCCGCCTTCGTGAATCGATCCCGGCGTTTCCGGAGCGACGTGGCTAGGAATTCCGCCGGGAAACGAAAACTGCTTGAACAGATGCTGCAAGCCTTCTTCGTCTTGTGGGATGTGCGGGTAGACTTCGCTGTAAGTTCCTTCCAGGTAAGTGTTCGCGACCAAGCCCGGCCCGCCGTGGCCGGGACCTGCGACATAGATCACATCGAGGTCCTGCTTCTTAATCAGGCGATTCAAATGCACGTAGATAAAATTCAATCCCGGAGTTGTTCCCCAATGCCCAAGCAGTCGAGGCTTGATGTGCTTCAGTTGCAGCGGCTCGTGTAACAACGGATTCGCGAAGAGATAAATTTGTCCAACCGAAAGATAATTCGCGGCACGCCAGTAGGCATGGACTTTGCGCAGTTCTTCGGGTGAGAGAGGCCGTGTGGACTCGGCAGCTTTGGCTGTTCCAGTGGTGGAAGCAGAAGGCATGTTCGTTCTCCTTCAGACAGATTCTAGCTCAAGAGGATGCCGGGTTCTGTTCGAAAACAGCAATCACCTGGTATCTACGAGTCTCGCATTGTTGCGATTCTTCACGGCGAAAAGGGTCACAGGCAAATGTGATGAAGGTCACAGAACTCCTGCTCACAAACCTTCGGCAAAGTCCGCTTCCGGCTCCGGGAGCCTGTCGCCTTCTCGTGCGAACCATACATATAAGGTTGGGAGCAAGAAGATGCTTAGGAGCAGTGCGCCGACCAGTCCTCCGACAATGACGATGGCGAAGGGACGCTGCGAATCCGAACCAATGCCGCGCGAGAGCGCCGCAGGCAGCAGGCCGAGCGTCGCCACCAGCATGGTCATTATAATCGGGCGCAAGCGAAGGACCGCGCCGTCGAGAGCGGCATTCTCGATGGTGTGCCCTTTTGCGCGCAGCTGATTGATGTACTCCAGCATAATGACGCCGGTCTGCACCGAAACACCGAAGAGTGCCAGGAAACCGACGCCTGATGACACGCTGAAATGCGTTCCGGTAAGCAATAGCGCGAGCAGTCCGCCGATCGGCGCCATCGCAACCGTGCCGAGAATGAGCAGCGCCCACTTGAGTGAACGAAACATGGTGTAGAGAATGCCGAAAATGACGAGGATGGTCAGCGGTACGATGACCAGCAGGCGCGCTTCGGCGCGCTTTTCGCTTTCGTATTCTCCCGCCCAATCGATGTGGTATCCGCGGGGTAATTGGATTTGAGCATTGACCTTCTTTATAGCCTCTTCGACGGCGCCGCCAAGATCCCGTCCGCGAACGCTATACTTGATCGCGACATAACGCTCATTTCCCTCGCGGTAGATTTCGGAAGCGCCGTCGCGCTCCACCACGCTGCAAAGCTGTGCCAGCGAAACGCGTTCGCCGGACGGCGACAACAAGCGAATGTTCTCGATGGCTTCTTTGGTGTCACGATACTGCGGAAGATAACGCATCACCAGGTCGTAGCGTTGTTCGTCCCGCAGCACCTGGGTGAGAGCGGTGCCACCGACAGCGGTTTGCACGGCATCCTGCACGTCGGCGACGTTGATCTGATGGCGCGCGGCTTGCAAGCGATCCACGCGAAGTTCGATGTTCGGCTGACCTAGGACTCGAAAGACGCCCAAGTCCACAATTCCCTTGCCTTGGCGCATCACGGCGAGGACTTGATCGGCCGTAGTCTCAAGGCGTTTCAGGTCGTCACCGTAAATTTTGACGGCGAGTTCGCCCTTGACGCCGCTGACCGCTTCCTCCATGTTGTCGGCGATGGGCTGAGAAAAGTTCCAGACTACGCCGGAAAGTTTTTCCAGTTCGCGATTCATCGCGGCGATCACCCTGTCCTTGTCTTGGTGGAACACGGGCCGCCACTGTTCCTTAGGTTTCAAATCCACGAAGTACTCGGTGTTGAAAAAGCCGGTGGTATCGGTGCCGTCGTCGGGACGGCCCACCTGGCTGGTGCATTGGCTGACTTCCGGAAACGAGCAAAGCGCGACGCGAGCCTGATTAGCCAGCCGCGTGCCTTCGCGCGGTCCGGTGCTGGGGGCAAGAGTGCCGCGAACCCACAGCGCGCCTTCATCGAGATGTGGTAGAAACTCGGAGCCGATGACACCACCGAATGCGAGGTAAGTGGCGAGCAGAAAGCCAAAGGCGGCTCCCCCTACGGTGATAGGACGATGCTCGATTGCCCATCGCAAGGCCTCGCGATAGCGTGTCTTCAAGAATTCCATAACCGGGTTGTGCCATTCGCTGACACCTTTTCTGAACAACACGCTGGACAAAACAGGCGCGACGAGCATGGAGAATAAAAGCGCGCCGAGAAGCGCGAAGGCCACGGTCCAGGCCATTGGATGGAACAAACGTCCTTCGACGCGTTGCAGGGTGAAGATGGGCAGGTAAGCAGTAATGATGATGGCGATGGCGAAAAAGACGGGGCGCAGGACTTCGTGAGCGGCATCGAGAATCCGTTCCATTGGCGTCTTGTAAGACGATTCAGGATGACTGAGGTGGCGAACGATGTTTTCCACCATGACCACCGCGCCGTCCACGACCATGCCAAAATCCAGAGCGCCAAGCGACAGCAGATTTGCCGGAATGCCCTTAAGCCGGAGACACGTGGCGGCAAACAATAACGAAAAAGGAATGGTGAGCGCGACGATTAGAGCGCCTCTGGCATTGCCGAGAAACAAAAACAAGATTACGACCACCAGAATGATGCCTTCGGTGAGGTTGTGGAGAACCGTACGGGTGGTGAAGTGGACCAGGTCAGTGCGGTCAATGAAGGGAACTACTTTGACGCCGGGTGGCAAAATGCGGTCGTTCAACTCTTTGACCTTGGCATGGATTCCTTTGAGAGCCTCGTCCGCATTTGCGCCCTTTCGCAGGAGCACGATTCCTGAAACGACGTCATCGTTGTCGGTAATCTTGCCGTCCTCGCGATGAATGGCGCGGGCAAACTGGCCAAGCCGGATCTTGGGCCCTTGCGCGACGACGGCGATGTCTTTAACACGCAGCGGTGTGCCGGACTTGGTCATAATGACCGTGTTCTCGATGTCGCTGACGTTTCTGACCAAGCCAACTTCGCGAATGTTGATCTGCTGCAAACCGGCTTCAATAAAGCTGCCGCCGGCATTGGCATTGTTGTTTGTAAGCTGCTGCTCGAGCTGGGCCAGGTTAAGACCGTAGGAGATCAGTTTGTTGGGATCAACGCGAACCTGATATTCGCGAGTGGGGCCGCCGAAGCTGGCGACGTCAACAATTTCGGGGACGGCCTTAAGGTTCTTTTCGACTACCCAGTCTTCGATGGATTTCAATTCCATCACGTCGTAATTCGGGTTGCTGCTTTTCAGCGTGAAAAAGTAGATTTGACCGACTGGACTCCAGTCCGTCCCCATCTGCGGAACGACGCCCGTGGGGAGCGTCACTTGCGACAGGCGTTCGAGAACCCGCTCGCGATTCCAGGCGTTTTCCTCTTCATCATCGAAAATCAGTTTCACGTCGGATAGTCCGAACAAAGAGAAGGAACGCAAATGAACCACGTGTGGGACGCCGTTCATCACGTTTTCGAGCGGGATGGTGACTTGCTGCTCGATCTGTTCCGCGGAAATACCCGGCCACTGGGTGATGATGTCGACGTAGTTGTTGGCGACGTCCGGATATGCTTCTACGGGGAGTTCATGGAAGGAAATGGCTCCCCAGACGAGCAGCAGAAGCGCCGCTCCCACGATAAGGAAGCGGTTCTCGAGAGAAAAATCGACAAGCCTTCGAAGCATCTACTGTTCCACCGAGTTCTGGAACACAAGCGCGTTCCGAAAAGTTGAACGGCGAGAGCGAGGACGGCAAATTCAAATCCGCCCGCTGGTTTATTCGGCGTTATACGGAACTTCTAGCTTAGGAATGAGGAACTTCGGACGGGGGGGCGCGGCCCTGATGCGAAATCACGAGCGGACCGATACTAAATAGCGAATCTGAAGCCGCGGCCAAAAGAGACTGTGTGCCGAGATACGAGACCAGTTCTGCCAGCGAAGCAACTTCCTCGCGGAATTGGGGAGGGACGCCGACGGCATCTGTCGCATGGCCGCTGGGGCAACTCCAACCGGTGCTGGATTCACTGAATGCTTCCGGGAAGGCAGCCGGTTCTACTTGCGAAAAATTCCCGTGGCCATCATTGAGAAGAATCGCCACGGGCTGCCCAAGCCATGCGGTAGTAAGAACCAGATCGGGCGCGTTATCGCCGTTGACGTCGCGTGACGCAATTTGAAGACCGCCAAGCGGCGCAACAATCCGAAACGTTTGTCGTTCGGTGGCGCTGAGCTGCAGTTGGATCCAATAGTCGGTACGAAGTGAGTCGCTCTTGCCGGCCCGGACGCTGGCCAGGTCAGGCCTGGAATCGCCGTCAAAATCGGCAACCGAAAACGACAGGCCAGGTCCGAGCGGGGTGGCCGGCGCTCTCGGAGCATCAGCCGCCGCGGCAGTGCCGATGAATCCAGCGAAAAGTAACAAACACAGAGAACGGCAGAGAAATCGCACTGTCGCGAAGTGGTGGCTGATAAATTTTAGGAATGCAAAATTTGTAAGGAACTCATTCATGGTCCCAGCCGCGCATCGCACGAATCTGTTTTAGACCCAACAATAACACTGAATGGCTTCGCCAGGAAAACCGGACCGTGAGTTGTAACTGAAAGAGGCTCCGCAGGGCAGACTTGCGCTAACCGATCGTTTTGTTAGCGGGAATAAAGTCATCGCATGGGATGGATAGAGTCGAGGTCGAGATTCAATTCCAGGACATTCACGCGCGGTTCGCCAAGGAAGCCCAGGTCGCGGGCCTTGGTATGTTTCCCTACGAGCGTGCGCACGTCTTCTTCTTTCATCCCGCGTTCTCGCGCAATACGCGGTATCTGGAATTCCGCGGCCGCCGGAGAAATTTCGGGGTCGAGTCCCGAGCCGGAAGCGGTGACCAAGTCGACGGGAACAGGCGTGGACGAACTCTCCCTCTGGGCCTTTTGTACGTCCGCTTTGACCCGTTCGATCAGCGTCTTATTGGTGGGTCCCAGGTTCGAACCGCTGCTTGCGGTCGCGTCGTATCCGGTACCTGCGTTGGACGGCCGTGAATGAAAATAACCGGGTTCAGTAAAAGTCTGCCCGATGATTCTCGATCCCACGGTCTTACCGGCCTTTTCAATCAACTGACCATTGGCCCGCTTGGGAAACAACACCTGAGCCAAACCTGTGACAGCCAGTGGATACAAGATTCCAAACATTACAGTCGTAACTAAGGTGAACCAGACAGCGATTACTAGATTCTTTTTCATAAATTCCTCAAACAACTCGAAGGTACGTCAGCAACACGTCGATCAGCTTGATTCCGAAAAACGGCGCAATAATTCCACCCACTCCGTAGATCAGCAGATTGCGCTGCAGCAGGGCCGCCGCACCCAGCGGACGATAGCGCACACCGCGCAGCGCCAGTGGAATCAGCGCGATGATGATCAGGGCGTTGAAAATCACCGCCGACAAAATCGCCGATTCCGGCGTGCGCAGATGCATCACGTTCAGCAGATTCAGCACTGGAAACGCGCCCGCGAACATTGCGGGGATGATGGCAAAGTACTTGGCCACGTCGTTGGCAACCGAGAAGGTTGTCAAAGCACCGCGCGTTATCAAGAGCTGTTTGCCGATTTCGACGATTTCGATCAGCTTGGTGGGGTTCGAATCGAGATCGACCATGTTGCCGGCTTCTTTTGCGGCTTGCGTGCCGGTGTTCATCGCCACGCCAACGTCCGCTTGCGCCAGTGCGGGAGCGTCGTTGGTGCCGTCGCCGGTCATGGCAACGAGTTTCCCCTTTGCCTGCTCGCGCTTGATGAGCGCCATCTTGTCTTCCGGTTTTGCCTCGGCAAGGAAATCATCCACGCCGGCTTGACGCGCGATGGCGGCGGCCGTCAGCGGATTATCTCCGGTGATCATCATAGTGCGAATTCCCATGGCGCGAAGATGATCGAACCGCTCCTTCATTCCGCCTTTGACGACGTCGGTAAGCGCAATCGCGCCCAGCACGCGGCCATTCTCGGCAACCAGCAGTGGCGTTCCACCGCCGTTGGAAATGTCCCGCACACGAATTTGCAGGTCCTCGGGAATGTTGTTGCCGTGGCCATTGCTCAGGCGGCTGATCGCTTCCAAAGCGCCTTTGCGGATTTCACGGCCGTCGATGTCCACACCGGACATCCTGGTCTGGGCGGAAAATGGAATAAAAGTCGTGCCGTGCGAGGAAAGGTCCCGGCCGCGGAGCTTGTAGCGTTCCTTTGCCAGCACGACAATGGAACGCCCCTCCGGCGTTTCGTCGGCCAGCGAGGAAAGTTGCGCCGCGTCAGCGAGATAAGACTCTTCGATGCCGGGTGCTGGAAAAAATTGTGTCGCGGCGCGGTTGCCGAGCGTGATCGTTCCCGTTTTGTCGAGTAGAAGCACGTCCACGTCGCCCGACGCTTCCACAGCACGCCCTGACATCGCGATAACATTTCTCTGGATCATGCGGTCCATACCAGCAATGCCGATCGCGGAGAGCAGCCCACCAATCGTCGTCGGTATCAGACAAACGAGAAGCGAGACCAGCACAAAGATGTTTTGCGGAGCGCCGGAATAGATTGCGAACGGCTGCAACGTCACCACGGCGAGTAAGAAAATGATGGTCAGACCTGCGAGAAGAATGTTTAGTGCGATCTCATTCGGAGTCTTCTGGCGAGAAGCTCCTTCGACGAGTTTGATCATGCGATCGAGGAAGGTTTCTCCCGGATTCGACGTGATGCGCACCTTGATCTCGTCCGACAGTACGCGAGTGCCTCCCGTAACCGCCGATCGATCTCCACCAGATTCGCGGATGACCGGCGCCGACTCGCCGGTGATTGCCGACTCATCCACGGAGGCAACTCCCTCGATGACCTCGCCGTCGCCGGGGACGAATTCGCCTGCCGTCACGACGACGATATCTCCGGAGCGCAGTTTCGAACTGGCCACAACCTCGGTGCTGCCGTCACTCCGCAAGCGATGCGCTTGTGTTTCGGCGCGCGCTTTGCGCAGCGTGTCGGCCTGAGCCTTGCCGCGGCCTTCGGCCATGGCCTCGGCAAAGTTGGCAAACAGGACGGTGAACCACAGCCAAAGCGTGATTTGCAGCCCGAAGCTGAAGTGCCCCGCGTGGTTAAGTGCGTTCCAGGTGAGCTGGATCGTGGTCAAGACTGCGCCCACTTCCACCACAAACATCACCGGATTCTTAACCATGGTCCGGGGATTCAGCTTGCGAAACGAATCTAGAATGGCTCGCGTAAGAATGGCGCTATCGGCGAGCGATTTTTTTCTGATTTGAGCGACCGGGTCCATAGATACCTCAGAAAACCTTTCCTGCGTTCATCAGCAAATGTTCGAGAATCGGCCCAAGACTCAAAGCCGGAAAAAACGTAAGGGCACCTACGATCAGAATGGTGGAGACCAGCAGACCGGCGAACAAGCCGCCAGTCACAGGGAAAGTGCCGGCAGATTCCGGGACGATTTTCTTTTTGGCAAGATTTCCGGCGATGGCCAGCACCGGAATAATCATGAAGAAGCGGCCGAGCAGTTGAGCAGCCGCCGTCGTGGTGTTGTACCACATGGTGTTGGCGTTAATCCCGCCGAAGGCGGAGCCGTTATTTCCGGTCGAGGAAACGTACGCATAGAGGATCTGCGATAATCCGTGCGGACCCGGGTTGGTAATTCCCGCTGTGCCGTACGGCTTGACCACGGAGACGGCGGAGAAAATCAGAATTGTGCAGGTCAGAACCAGAACCGCGAGCATGGCCATCTTGACGTCATAAACTTCAATCTTCTTGCCAAGATATTCCGGCGTTCGACCGACCATGAGTCCGGCAATGAACACGGCGAGCACAACGAAAACGAAAATTCCGTAGAGTCCCGCGCCGACTCCGCCGAAAACTACTTCACCGAGCATGATATTGATCAGAGGAACCATTCCACCCAGCGGCGTGAAAGAGTCATGCATGCCATTCACGGCGCCACAGCTGGCGTCGGTGGTTACGGTAGCAAACAGCGCGGAGTTCGCGATGCCAAACCGCGTTTCCTTGCCTTCCATGTTTCCGCCGGAGTGCAGTTGGCTCGCGTGTTGATCGGTGCCCGCGAGCAGAGGATTGCCTCGTGCTTCCGCCCAATAGACCGCCGTCACACCGGCAAAAAACAGGAAAGCCATCGCCGCCCAGACAGCCCAGCCGTGGCGCTGCGATCCGGTCATCCGGCCAAGTGTGTAAGTCAGACCCGATGGAATCGCGAAAATCAACAACATCTCGAAGAAATTCGAAAGCGGAGTTGGATTTTCAAAAGGGTGAGCGCTGTTGGCGTTGAAAAATCCTCCGCCGTTGGTGCCGAATTCCTTGATCACTTCCTGTGAAGCTACAGGCCCCTGCGCGATCACCTGCTGCGTCACGGTCTGCGCAGAGACTTTGCCATCGGTGCCTGTGACTTGCGCCGTATAGGGCTGAATCAGATCGACAGTCGTGTACGGCTTCAGATTCTGCACGACGCCTTCGGACACCAGGATCAGCGAGCCCACCAGGCAGACCGGCAGCAGAACCCAGAGAAGACAACGCGTCGTATCCACCCAGAAGTTTCCAAGCTTGTCCGTTTCCTTTCGGGAGATGCCGCGAATGACCACGATGGCCAGAACTATGCCAACGGCGGCGGAAACAAAGTTGTGGTAAGCGAGACCCGCCATCTGTGTGAGATAGCTCATCGTGGATTCGCCAGAATAGACCTGCCAGTTGGTGTTCGTTGTGAACGACGACGCCGTGCCGAAAGCCAAACTCGGTTCCAGATTGCCGAACTTCTGCGGATTGAGAGGAAGCCACTTTTGCGTACGCTCGATGAGGTACAGAAGTGTCATCGACACGCCGCTGAACAGCAGCATGGCGACCGCGTATTCCGTCCAGCGCATCTCGCGCTTCTCGTCGATACCGCTCATGCGATATACGAGTTTTTCAATTGGTCTGAGAATGGGATCGAGAAATGTTTTCTCCCTGCTGAACACTCGCGTCATAAAAACGCCCAGCGGTTTGGTCACCAGGAAGATCACGAGTAGATACAATGCAATTTGAAACCAGCCATTCGCTGTCATCGACTAGAACTCCTCGGCTTTCAAAAGCGCGTAGAGCAAATAGCCAAAAAGCAGCGCACAAATTACCAACAGTGCGGCGTCACCTGCAGTCATAAGTTCACTCCCTACCTCAGCCGTTCGCAGCCGCGAACGTAGAAAATACCCAGCGCGAAAAATATCGCTGTTGCCGCGATGAAAATGATGTCCAGCATCGCCTTCTCCCTCTCCACTTCTTGCCTACGGCTGCTCTGTCAGGCCCCTTTGCCTGCGGTAGCGGTCAACCTTCAAGATTCGAAATACCGCAGGCAGCAGCGTCTAAAATTTCACAGCCTAAAACTTCACCAGGATCGCAATGGTCGCTCGGTTTTCGGTCTTGCGAAGATCCGGGAACCACGTGTTTGCTGGGGATCCGTTGCAGGTCGCAAAACCGCTGAGGCACACAACTGACCCCGGTGTTCCCGTATTGCCGCCCGGAGGCGTCACGCCTCCCGATCCTGAAAAGTATGGAACGTTCGCCGCCCGATGGTTGTATTCCCATCGGAAAGTAATGTACTGGCTTGGCATCCAATCGAAGGTTCCGGACACATCCCACGCTTTGTACGGATCTCCGGGATTTTCCGTAAAGTACGGCGTTCCCGAAGTCGCAGTCGCTCCGTTGATTGGAGGAAGCAAGACCAGGTACCGCCCGGGGTTATTGATTTGTCCGCCGCCAATGGTCAGTCCGTAACGGTCGTTGTCAAACCAGAATCGGTTGTAAAGCATGTAGCCTAGAAAGCTCTGCTTGGGACCTTTCGCAGAATTGCCGGCGCAGCTGACACCTCCGCCATGCTCACAACCCATATCGCCAGTGAGCGAGAACGCTGCCTTGTCCAGGAATCTTTCGGGATTGTCGTAGTACTTGATCTGAATGCTGTCGTCGGTGTGGTAGCGCACACGGCCCGGCGTGTTTAGGGCATCCTCGCCGAGAGCGTACTGATTGCCGAGAACCGAGAGCCACCCATTCGGCCGATATAGAATTTGCATTCCTAAACCCGGCCGGTTGTTAAATCGTCCGTAGGATTGCCAGCCGTTTACAAACCAGGGCTCGATCTTCAAATGCTCGGTCGGAAAGATTTGCACGCGCACGCCATTGAAAAACCATGGCGTGTTCGACGAAACGTAGGAAGGCTGGTAGGCCCAGTTGTCAAACTGGTAGTAGCTGAACAAGCCGACGTACGACATGAAGATGCCCGCATCCACATTCACTCCATGCAGCACGTTGAAGTGGTAACCACCGTAGGCCTCCGAAAGATATCGATAGGCATCGGCCAGGTTCCATTGCCCACGGGCAGGGCTCGCGTCGTTGCGCGGCGTAGTCTCCGAATACAAACCGAACTGGGTCATCAGCCGCGCTCTGACATTGTCGTAATGAAAGTCGCCGCCGACGCCCAGTTGAGTGACTTGCACTTCACTGGATCTGAAAATCTCGCTCGAACCGCCAATCGTGTCGTCCTTGGGATGGGCAAAGTCGTAGACGTAGTCGACGTCGGCTCTGATTTCCGGCGTGAAAAATTTCGTATCGAGCGGAACCTGTTTGGTGCGAGGATTTCCGTTCAGCCACGTGAAATCCGCGAATGCAAACGGTTCGCTCGCTGGCGCTTTGGCTGTTGCCAGCTTGCCTTTGTCCGTGGTTTGCGGCTCAACTGCTGCGGTGCTGCCCTTCGAAAGAAGATCCGGGCTCGCGGATGTTGTGCCCGATGTTGCGACGGGTGCGGCCACTCCCGCAGTTGACCCTACGGGAGTGGTTGAGGCCGGCTGCTCCGCGGCCGCGTCCGCACCAGTAACTGTAGTAGCGTTCGTCTTGCCTTCAAGGTCGGCAACACGTCTTTCAAGTTGCTCCACTCGATCCAGCAGCATACGCTCGCGCGCCGTCAAGGGAGCTGGCGCTTCGATATTCGTTGTCGCTGGCTTGGCTGGGGGATTGTCCTTGCCATCATCGTCTGCAAACGCGAGCACCGAGCCTACGGAACACAAGCCAAGTAACGTAAGGCACACGACTTTCTTCCATTCGAAGATACGCATTCTTCTCTCCTAGCTGCTCTTGCCCGAGCGCAACCATCTGGCGACTTTTTCATAAGCAGCCCGCTCGCATTCGTTGCATCCAAGCCCGCAACCGCGCGACCGACTGCTCCTGCTCTGGGCCCAGCGCGACCTCCCCGAAGAGCGGTCGTGCTTCTCTGTAGATGCTCGAGCAGCGACTTCTAGCCTAGTTTTTTCGCTAGTACCGCCAGCTGCGTCGCCCACCCCAGTGCGAGTTGTTGTCTTGCGCTTTGTATCTCTAGTCCATTGAAAGAGAACGAACAGAAGAAACACGCACGCTAGTAAGCAAATCGCGGCTAAGACGATTTGAGTCATAACCCGCCGGGAACAATGCGTCCCACAGCGGGTATCAACATGGCGGAATGGCCATCAGAAAGTCCTGAGCGATTCATAAAGATTTCGTAAGTCCGGGAAGTCAATCTGACAGAAAAATAAGGACATACGGCGTCGGGATACACAGTTCTCAATTCATCCACCGATTCAAGAATTTGATTCGTCCCATTTCGCGCTTTGCCAAAGTTGTTCACGACTTTCTCATCGGTCGTTCTGTTCTCTTCACTGTCCCGTGCTCCGCGCACGCAACCGGCACGTTGGTTATCACAGGGCGGAGAAGTCCGTTCAAAATCCTAATTCCGCGGATTGGGCTCGCTCCAGCATCCGGCTACTGATCTGCGCAAATTCAGACACCAACTCGTTCGTATTCCTGCCGGAGAGCGTTGCGGCATCTATTTCTGCGGTCAACAGGATGGCCGTTGCCACATCTCCACTACATTCAAGACAGAACCTGTCGAGTCTTCCTGGAAGTTCAACGAGTTCCGTAACGCATCCGCACACACTACAGTGGCCAACAGATTCCTGATCAACACTCTGCGAATTGTTTAACACCGCTTTTCCTCTCTCTAGGTGAAGTACGATCAGGTTCGCATCGTAGGGAAACGCGGGTCAGAAAGTCCTGAAGCCTTTGTTAAGAAACCGTAAGGAGGCAAAGGCCCCGGAACTCGCAAACCGAGGCGACCCGGACTGCCGCTCGCCAGCCAGCCATGCAGATCGGCGATACGCGATATTAAAATTTTGCGTTTGCTTGGTTATTGCGAGCAGCTTCACGATGCTTGAAACGAGGCCACCGCGTTGCTTTCTCGTTTCCCATAGAAGTCCCAACCTTCTCGCCGGAGGAAAGAACATGAAGAAGCCAGTATTGTTGTTGGCCATCGCTTTCGCAGCGCTTCTGCCGCTCCGGGCCGAAGCGCAGAAAACAGATTCGGCCAAGAAGCCAACCAACTTTTCAGCCACGGTCGCCGAAAACGGCAAGACCCTGATTGCGGATAGGGATAATAAGGTTTGGCTGGTCAGCAATTCCGAGACCTTAAACGGTATCAAAGGGCGTCATGTAAGGCTGAAAGCGCTCCTGGACGCGGCACAAAACCAAATTCGAATCGTGTCTGTCAGCGTAATTGCGGACGGGCAAGCCGGTATAAGGCTCCACGACGCCGCTTTTAGAAGATGATCCTTCTCGCGGAGATAAGCATTCGAGACTTCTCTCCGCAATCCCATATGCGTGCTCACGTTGCGGGATCACCGTTTGCGGCTTACACTGACGGAATGCGCGTATCCGAACTTCCCAGGCCCAGCCCCGAACGCCTCCTCAAGCAGGTGCAAGCGGAAGAGAGCAAGCGGTGGGGTGCGAAACTCAAGATTTTTCTGGGCTACGCACCCGGCGTTGGCAAGTCCTATCGCATGCTTGATGAAGCCCGGCGGCGGCACGAGCGAGGAGAAGATGTCGTCGTGGGCGCTGTTCAAGGGCAGCCGTCCGATGAAGTTCAGGCTATCCTGCGAAAACTGGAGTCGATTCCTCCGATCCAAATCGCCGAGAGCCAGGCCATCGACCTCGATGGTATTCTCAGTCGCGCGCCGCAGGTCTGTGTTATTGACCCTCTCGCTGCGCAAAATCCCCCGGGAAGCCGGCACGCCCATCGTTGGCAGGATGTGCAGGAGCTTTTACGCAACGGCATCTCGGTCTTGTCGAGCGTCAACCTGCTGCATGTCGAGGAATATAAAGAGAAAGTTCAAGCAATTACCGGCAAGAATACCACTCAAGCTATTCCGAAATCTTTTCTGCTCGCTGCAGATGACATCGTGATCGTGGATGTTCCACCGGACCTCTGTTTGTGGCGCCAGGGAGAAAAACTCACTTCGACCGGAATCAGCAATTCGCAGGAGCGCCAGCTCTCGGAGCTGCGCGAGCTCGCTCTGTTGCTGACGGCGGAAGTGGTTGATGCGCAACTCGAATCTTACGTTCATGCGCACGGCATTGAGCCGGTGTTTGGAACTCATGAGCGCTTTCTTGTCTGCATGACGCCGCACTCCAATGCTCCGGCCATGATTGAAAGTGGAAGGCGTAACAAAGAGCGCTTTCAGGGCGAGCTCTACGTGCTATACGTATGCGAGCCTGGCCGCTCCAAAAGAGAGCGGGTCACGATTCGAAAGTATTTCAATGCGGCAAAGGAAGCGGGCGCCACGACGGAAGTACTGGAAAGCAACGATCCAATCTCCAGCATCGTTGATTTCGCGCGTCAGAAACGCATCACGCAGATTTTCATAGGGCACAGTGCTCGCAATTCCTGGCGGGACCGCCTCTTCGGCGATCCGGTGCTTCGCCTCATTCGCGCGGCGGAAGGAATTGACGTCCGCGTCTTCCCTCACTAATTCCGTTATGCCTGCGCCTGTGGACACTCCACGCGGTAGTCTGAAGATTTATTTGGGCTATGCGGCGGGCGTCGGAAAAACTTTCCAGATGCTTGCCGACGGCCATGCTGCCGCGCAACGCGGGGTCGATGTGGTACTGGCGTACTTCGAACCGCACGCTCGTCCCGACACCATCGCGCAGGCACAAACGCTAGAGGCTGTGCCGCATCGCAAGATCGAATACCGCGAGAAAATATTTGCTGAAATGGATACCGAGGCCGTGCTCGGTCGCAAACCACGCATCGCGTTAGTGGATGAGTTGGCGCATACCAACATCCCTGGCTCGGATCGCACGAAACGCTGGGAGGATGTTCAGCTCCTGCTGGATGCCGGCGTTGAAGTGTGGACCACGATGAATGTCCAACACATAGAAAGCCTCAACGACCAGATATGGCAGATCACCGGGATTCAGGTGCGCGAAACTGTGCCGGACGGAATTGTTCGGCAGGCCGCGGAAATTGTGGCCGTGGACGTCACACCCGACGCGCTGCTCAACCGCCTGAAACGCGGAGCGATTTACAAACCAGAAATGGTGGAGAAGGCGCTTAGCGGATTTTTCAAAGGCTCCAACTTAGGCGCGCTTCGTGAATTGGCGCTCCGCCAGGCGGCTCATGAAGTCGATCTCCGGCAATCTGCCTACGATGAGACGCGTGGATTTCAGGTACCACGGATTTCCGAGGCGCGCCCCGGGGGAGTAGTGGAAAATCAGGCGAAGGAACGCATTCTCATCCACATCACGGCTGATCCTTCGACCGCCATGCTGATCCGTCGAGGACGGCGAGTGGCTGACTATCTCCATGCCGATTGCACCGCTCTCTTCGTGCATCAGACTGCCGATTTGTCGCAATTGCCGACGGAGAAACGACAAGCGGTGGAGAAGCACTTGCGCTTCGCGCGAAGCCTGCAGATTGAAACGCGCATCCTCGGTGGCGCCGAAATCGCCCAGACCGTGGTCGATTTTGCGCGCCACAATCGCGTCACACAGATTTTCGTGGCACACTCGCAGGTCGGTTTTCTAGAAAGGTTGCGAGGCAAGAATTTTACCGAGGCCATCGTGCGCGCGGCACAGGACCTTCAGGTCACAGTCGTGGCCGACCGCACCCGCAGGCAAGCTTTCTAGCCTCTCGTCGGAGCGAGCGGGAAAATCAATCTTGGTAACTGATTGGACGGTAGAAATTGGCTCACCCCTAGATTTGAGTTCCCCGTCCGACTGAGAAAAGAAAGGGCGCTCGGGTCGGGACTTGCTGTCCGGTAAAGCGTTCGGGACTTGGTCGAGGTTTCGCTAGGCCTGAGAGTTGACTTTTGCTTTTCGCCATCCTAAGTTTCTTACACGAGTTCAGGCTCAAGTCCTACTTTTGCCTGTGAGCGGACCCAGTCGAGGTCGAGCATGAGTAAGATCACTGGGCCATTCCGTTTCTTCAATAGGGCTGGCTTCCAACCCACATTATTTCACTCAGAACCAGCGGATTAGCTATGGCAAAGAGCGGTCTTGCGGTTGGTCTCAGTCGAAATCCGATCTTTCGCGACATCACATTTGCGTGCCTGGTTGGGTTCGCGTCCTACCTCACTGCCGTGCTTGGAGGAGCACTCGCACTTCGTCCCCAAATGATATGGCCGCTCTGGCCGGGTTGTGCGTTTTTGGTCGCAATTCTACTTTTAACGCCGCAGAGAATCTGGCCGGCCCTGATTGTGTCAGGTCTGGCGGGTTTTGTTATTTACGATCTGCAAGAGGGGCTGCCAATTCGCTCAATTGTTTTGCTGGTCTCCTCGGATTTAATCGAGATTCTTGTTGCCGCCTTTGGCGTTAAGTACGCGTTAGGCCAAAGACCCCGTCTGAGCAGCCTGGCGTCGCTCGCGAAATATGCATTCTTCGCGGTAATCCTCGCCCCGAGTCTTGCCGCCAGCCTGGGGGCGGCGGCCTTCTCTTACAGTTACATTTCATCATGGAAGATGAACTTTCTTACAGAGGCGTTGGCGCTGCTCAGTTTAACACCGGCCATGCTGAGTTGGGCGCACACTGTACGGGCGAACAAATCACTCAGCTACTACGTGGAATTAGGCGTGTTAGTCGCTGCGCTGAATGTCGTCGGGTATATCACTTTCCTTTCTTCGGGTGCCAGCAACGATCTAACAGTACTCTATTTGCCGGTTCCAGTCCTTTTGTGGGCGGCTTTGCGCTTCGGCATTCTGGGGGTCAGCAGCTCGCTAAATATCGTCGCCTTCTTTTCCATATCGGCCGCCATTTATCAGCGTGGTCCCTTCGCCGGGGGTGGGTCTCCCTTCGATGACGTTCTGACACTACAGCTTTTCTTTTTCACCGCGTCATCTTCTTTTATGGTTCTTGCAGCACTGATGGAGGAGCACCAGCAGAGTCTGCGGGAATCGCGCGAGAGTGAGCAACGATTTCGCTTGGTTGCCAACACAGCCCCGGTAATGATCTGGATGTCTGGTCCCGACAAGCTTTGTACCTACTTCAATCAGCCCTGGCTTGAGTTCAGCGGCCGGCCACTTGAGGCCGAACTTGGCAACGGCTGGTCGGAAAGGGTGCATCCGCAAGACTTGACGGATTGCCTGAATACTTACACGAGTGCATTTGATCTTCGCGAATCTTTTAGGATGCAATACCGGATGCAGCGGCACGATGGTGAATTCCGCTGGGTGGTCGATATAGGTGTGCCCAGATTAAGTCCGGAAGGTCTTTTTGCCGGTTACATAGGTTCTTGCTTAGATGTCACTGAAAGCAAGCTGGCCGAGGAAGCACTTGGCGGGATGGGGCGCAGATTGATTGAGGCCCATGAAGAGGAGCGCACCTGGATCGCAAGAGAGCTCCACGACGACATCAATCAGCGAATCGCGTTGTTGACGGTCCAGCTGAAACAATGGGCCCAACATCCACCCAGCTCCGAGGCTAATATCCGCAAGCACATTGGTTCAGTTTGTGAGCAGCTCAGCGAATTGGGAAGGGATGTTCAGGCCCTATCGCACCGTCTACACTCCTCAAAACTCGAATACCTGGGCATTGGGGTGGCAGCAGGCAGCTTCTGCAAAGAGTTGTCCGAGCAACAGCAGGTAGAGATTGAATTCAGCCAGGCAGG
>Ga0210406_10000204_pt1 | contig 91408 bp, 76 predicted proteins | sample IncBWC30MmetaG_FD_155454 | JGI IMG/M metagenome (GOLD analysis project Ga0210406, IMG submission 155454) | Forest soil microbial communities from Barre Woods Harvard Forest LTER site, Petersham, Massachusetts, United States - Inc-BW-C-30-M | ecosystem: Environmental > Terrestrial > Soil >...
CCTGCGGCTTGGGATGGCATATAACGGTCCCAACATTTACGCCTACTTTTTCAATGCCTGCCTGAATGGTGAGCAAGTGCTGTCGAATGGTACATGTGTTCCGAACGCAAATGACCCTATTCCCGATCCCACTCCCGGAGGTCGCAAAGGTCCCTCCGGTGATCAGTATCTGTATTCGCATTTTCAGGTCGACGCCCAAGGCAGCGTTTATCTGGGGAAGGGACTTACGGCAATTGCGCAGGGCTTAAACTTAAACAACGAGGTCTTCGGATTCTACTTTGGCAGCACGCCATACTTTAGTCAGCGTGAGTACTACCAGCCCACGTATACGTTCGGCCTGCGCTGGGACCTGAGGCATGGGAGGTAAGCTGGGTCTCTAGCGAGCCCGAGTTCTATCCTCCGACATTCTGTTCGGATTCCGCGCCTTCACTCAGAGCCACCGTCAAAGGCCGCACCTTTTCGAGTGCTAAACGTTTGCCACGCCAGTCAGCCCCGTTTTGAGTGTTGGTAGCACTCCGGCGGGGCGCTTCTTTTGCGGAAGCGAAATCACCCTACATCAAATCGCGATCAAAATCAAGAACAAAATATCACTTTCATTCAATGATTATGCTACTCTACGCTTAGGGGTAGGATTGTCTATGGTCACCCCGTAGGCACTACGGGGTATCTTTACGGTTGAGCGTAGCACTCTATTGTGGGGAGTCGGAGCGATGAAACGCGCGATGCGCCTTACCAAGGCATTGAAGAAGATGACGGCGGAACTCGGCCGAATCGGCGGGGAAACTCGCGCCAGGCTCCTAACGCCGGAGCGAAGAAGAGAGATTGCGATTAAAGCCGGCAAGGCAGCTGCGAGAGCACGAAAGCGGAGGGCAAAAGAACGAATGACCGCTCAGTCGTAGAAATTCAGCAGATGAACGCAACATCTATGAAGAAAGGCCAGACGCTCCGCAGGGGTAAGTTCCTCGTCGGATCGTAAGGGAACAGCGTCGGAGCTCTCTCGTCCACCCAAATTATCAAGGAATATGGAGCACGCCTGACTTCTTTGCAACGTCCCTCCATCACAGCACAGCCAGAGCATCGTGCGTCCTATTGGCAACGAAGAATCGCGCGGCACGTGACGATTGCGCTGACAACAGTAGCGGTCACGGCGCTTTTCTGGAAACTGTTTGCCGCCCGCCAGGACGTGATCTCGCACCTCAGCATCGCTACGGCGTATCCTGCGCTGCTCCTAACAGCAGCGGTGCTGTCGCTCGGTCCGTGGAACGTTCTGCGCGGCCGTGATAACCCTGTTAGCTTCGACTTGAGACGCGATTTAGGAATATGGGCCGGAATCATGGCCCTTCTGCACACCGGCGTTGGGCTGAACGTTCACCTGCGCGGCCGGCCCTGGCTCTACTTCTTCGACCAACACCACCATGTCCGGCACGATCTGTTTGGGTTCGGAAACGATACTGGCTTGATCGCAGCGTTCCTGTTCTTGTTGCTGGTGGCAATCTCCAATGACTTGTCTCTACGTCGCCTCGGTACGCGGAAATGGAAATCGCTGCAGCGTTGCACGTACTGGGCTGTAGGGCTCACGCTGATGCACGCAGTCGCCTATCAGCACATTGAGGAGCGCCGCGCGGCCTACGAGTTGATCCTGTGGGGCGTGACTGCGGCCGTGGCAACCCTTCAAATCATTGGGTGGTGGAAGTGTCGGTCGAAGGCTTCCCGGGAGATGTAAGATCCTGACGAAGGTTGAAAGCAAAAGAAGGCAAGGCGAGGCTGATGAAGGCAGCAGCGATAAAGAAAGAACAGACGCGAAAGCAGGCGGACGCTGGCTTCCAAGCAATGGGGATCCTACGGTGCGACACATGCCTGGAGGACTTCGTCATCTGTCATGCGCCCGGGGTTCGTTGATAAGGCGGTCGCTGACCGCCAAGCGGACATTGGCTCGAAAAGGTTCTTGCCGAGGAACACGAAAGGGACAAGAAGCACCCAGATCAAATCGAATTGCCAGATTGATTAGATCATGCCGAACGGACTCGAAGCAGAACTCAACGATCTTTGCCCTGAATTGCTGGTACCTCGCCAAGCAGCGCGACAGCACCGCGCGCCTACTCGAAGATCTACCACGCCGATTTGCCCCGCGGGATGTAGAGCAGGGAGGACCGAACCAACGCGCCTGGGAAATGGTCGCGTTTCTGCATAGCTCTTGGGGCCGCCCCTACGAGGCACTGCAAATTTTCTGGCTCCTGTTTCAGCACATGCTGGCTGCACAGCAGCAAGGTCGGCGAGTTCACAAGGGCATGCCCCTGATCTGGATGAGCGACTGCTTCCGAGACCTCCGCTGTCCGCTCCATGAAAAAACGTTATCGCATGCTCACACTGTGCGAAGACGCAATTCAAAGCAAAGGTGAGATTTCCCCAGAGTCGACAGGTTCGTATCATCGGCAACAAATACGTTCACTTGCTCGCGGGGAGGAATGTGCGTTTCATCGATCGACTGGACGCACTGAAAGATGCGCAACCAAACGCAACCCAGGCGCAACCGAGGTCGAAGGATGAGCCGGAGAGCAAACCCGAAATTCAGCCGGAAGTGATTGAAGAGAAAGCTTGGTGCGAAAGGGGGGACTCGAACCCCCACGGTTTTACCCGCCAGATCCTAAGTCTGGTGCGTCTGCCAATTCCGCCACTCTCGCACTATGAAATCAATCACTTGGCCGCCAGCAAAACCTTGGCTTCGGGGTTTGTAACGGATAAGTGTAGCGGGTGCCGGTCCGAAGTGCACGATCGTGAGTGCTGGCCTGCGCGACTCGGCATCAAGTCTTCGGTATGGATCGCGCCTAGCTTAGCTATTGCTCTTGCCATCGTTTTCGCCACCCAATGCACGTATGTTTGAGATGTACTCACCGATGCGTGCCCGGCCAACGTCTGTATTGTAAACGCATCCGCTCCTGCCGCGCCAAGATCCGTAAGGGCAGTACGCCGAGGGGAGTGAAGGACATCATCCCAAGGTAACTTCATCGGATCGCGTCTTTCACTGAATTGGCTTGAGATCGTGTGCCGGGAAACTGGTTCGGCGTGTCAAAGTTCTTTTCTATTAATAACTCTCGAATCGAACGAAGCCGAAATTCGATCCAGAGCCCTGTAGAAAAGGCATCTGGGCAGGGGGTAGAATGCCGGCACGGAGGATCGGAACATGACCAGTCCGTCTGTGACTCAAGACAGCTGTCCCTACCAGAACGAACCGACTTGGTCGAGGTCAGAAAAGGTCATCGCCCGCACAGCCTTCGACGCTGCACTGGGGCGGGAGCTTCATGAGGTGATTCAGCAAGCAAAGAAGATGGCCAGCCAGATCCAGCAGTCGTCGGATCTGTGGGACTTGGAACATTACCTGACCGAACGTCGTAAGGAGATCGACCGCAAGTACGACTATCGCTATTCGCAACTCACGCACGTGTTCGGAAGACTTTTGTACGAAAAGCGACTCCCTGAGGAAGAGCTGCGCGGTTTGCGGGAGGACAAGCTGAAGCCGATCCGTTCTCTCGCCAAATTCTTTGCGGAAGACGCGGCCTGACCTGCATTCTGAGCGCTAGGTCCTGTTTGCGTAAATTGAGGGCGGCTGGGCGATTCGATACGGTGGTTGCTCCGTAACCTCATTTCCAGGTTTACGATTTCCAAAAGGAGATCGCGATGAACAGGTTCTGCTCCCTCATTCTCCTTTTGCCCGTGACTTCCTTGACTCTAGCTCTAGCCTGCGGAGCAGCAACTGCCGGCTTCAATCCATCGCCATGACTCAGAGCGCGAACGGCCAGCAGATTGAATTCGTCAAGACAGGCAATTTTTCCGGTTTACCGACCAGAGTAACTTCGATCCCGGTTGAGTGGTCCGTTCAGCTCATGGCGCCGCCGCCCCAGCAGTACGCATTGACTGCCCAGCCCTTCCTGTTCGAGTGCACTGGTTCGGGACCATTTCCGATCGTCGCTTATGCTCCCTCGGATCCAAACGCCGCACTCAGCGGTTCGTGGTCAAGCGCAAGGATGATTCAGGCGTCCACGGTAATCACGTGCCTGTGGGGAAACGACTGTTTCCCTTTACGACCCAGTCGGCGGATTCTCCATGAGGGTTATGGCCTGTTCGCGGCAGCTAGTCAAAACCTTCTCATGGAAATGCTTTCAGACCACTGGTGCCTTTGTCGGACCCTCTTATCGTTTCAAGTTGCGTCGGCTCTGGCCTCTTCCTGTCGGGACCGACCATTACCACGTTACTGTTGAGCACCTGTATCAAGTGGTTCATGAGTGCTCGAAGGTCTTCCTCGCCCTTGTCCAGGACCTTGCGCACTTCCGCGCTGGCCTTCATAGCTTTGTCATGCGCATCCCGCGCCTTGGTAAGAAGGGGAACGTGTTCAATGAAAGCGGTGGCGTTCCTGGTAAACTCGTTTACCGCTTCCGTGTATGCCGCCATGCTTACTGGCGTCGATGGTGGGGCTTCGGCAAAAACCCTCTGCGGACCGATTTGCTCCGACAGTTTATCGAGATAAGCCCCCTCGCCTTCCATTTCTGAGGGCGACTCCGACATCTGCTTCGAGTCAAACTCACGGGGTATGCTTGCCGCATCGTCCTTGTTCTTCCACATTCGCTTAACTCCTTTGCGTCTCCAGCGACTTTCGCAATCTTGGAAATATAGTTTACTTCGTTTTGCCAGCGCTGGGGAAGAAGCGCGTCAGCCTCATCAGCCTCAGTGTGTGAGTCCGGCGATCTGCACGTGATAGGGGTCTAGCAATTCGCCGGTGGCATGATCGACGCCAGCCACCGCGAGCTGATAATTCACTTCGGCTTGCAGCAATCCCAGCTGAGCGCTGGCCAGCTCGGTCTGCGCTTCCAGCACAAAGAAAATTGTTTCTGAACCCAGGTCCTTCTTGCGCTGTTCGGCGGCCATGGTCTTGGTGGCCAGGTCCAACGCTTCCTTGCCGGCGGCGATGCTGAGTTTTGCCTGCTCCAGTTGGTGTACGGCATTGCTGACGTCGAGCGTGACCTGTTCGCGGATTTGTCGTTCGTTGTATAAATCGCTGCGCCGCGAGACCAGCGCACTCCCCATTTCCGCCTTCGCGAGCTGGTTCTTCACAGGCAGGCTTAGAGATAACTGCGCGTAATAAGTTGGGTAGGTGAAGCCGAAAAGTTGATTCACCGAAGAGCTCGTAGACTTCTGACCCCTGCCGTTGAACTGCGTGCCTCCCAGGCCGTTACTGCCGTAATAGCCGGTGAAGTCGAGTTCGGGCAACAAATGATTGTGGGCTAAACGAATGCGAGTTTGATCGTTGGCCAGAGCGGCATGGGCTGCATCGAACTCCGGCCGCTTGGTCAGGGCCAGTTGCAACGCGGCGGATAGGTCGATGGTGCGCAATTCACCTTCTGGCTCCGGCTTTTCCGTGAGTTCGAGATCAAGAGCCTCAAAATACGGGTCTTGGTTCGCGCCCACAGTCATGCGGAGTGCGTCCTCGGTTTGTTTGAACGCGTATTCGCTCTGAATCACCTGCACGCGACGCGATGCGACTTGCGACTCTGACCGGTAGATGTCGAGCGGTGGCAACGCGCCCAGTTCCAGCGCGCGTTTATCGCGCTTGTACGTCGCCTCCGCCGCCTCCATAGAAGTGCGGGCAACCTCAAGATTACCGCGCGCTGCAACCACGGACCAGTACTGGGTCACCGCTTGTAAGACGTCGTTATTCACTTCGGCAACAAAATTGGCCTGCGATTGCTGGAGATTGCGCCGCGCGATCATCAACGGCGCCCGGTTGGCCAATAGCCACCCATTCCTTAGGAGAGGCTGAATCACCTGGAAAGTCAGAAGAGAGGTGACATACGGATTGAAGAGATAGAACGAGTTGTTGGTGTAATTATTGTTGGTGCCCAGCGCCGCCTGTAGGTTGGTGCCTGTCTCAAACGTTTGCGAGTAATTGAACTGGGCGTTTTGCGTTGTGGAGATGAAGGTAGTCGCCGCTCCGGTTCCCTGCAGTTGGCTGAACGGTGCGGAACTCGAACTATTCACGTTGTAATAGGCCGTCAGCAACGGATCGAAGGGAGCGTGGGCGCCCAGCAGCGTGAATTTCGAAGATTCAATCTGAGTTTCCTGAACCCTTACCAGGCTGTTGTTTTCCAGCGTAAGGACAACCGCATCGCGCAGGCTGAGCGTGAGCTTTCCATCGATTACGTAATTCCGTAAATGCTCCGGGGCACCCAGTTTGTCGGCGCGAACCTGCGGCGTTAGCAGTTGGCCGTATGCCTCGCCCTTTTGTGCCCAGGATTGCGGCGTAAATCTCGAGCAGAACAGTATTAAAAGACAAGCGGAGACCCCTAGGCGAGAACATTTCATTCTTCCATTCCTCCAAGATTGTGTTGGCTCGTGCCGTGAAGATGACTGCCGCGCCGACTACTCCCAACGAATTGCTTCGACCGGATCGAGGCGTGCTGCTTTGACTGCAGGGTAGATTCCGAAAACGAGACCCACCGTAATCGACACGAGGAACGCGAGCAGGATGGAACTCAGGGTCACAATGGTCGACCATCCTGCCAGCCAGGCGATCAAGCGCGACATCACGAAGCCGAACAGGATGCCGAAGCTTCCGCCGACGAAAGAGATCAGGGTTGCCTCAACCACGAACTGTCGGATAATGTCCGATTGCCGCGCACCGACGGCGCGGCGAACGCCAATCTCCCGCGTGCGCTCCAGAATGCTGGCCAGCATGATGTTCATAATGCCGATCCCGCCCACCAGCAGGGAAATAGAGGCAATCGCCACCATCACAGCGTTGAACAAGCGCTCCGTGCGCTTCTGTTCGGCCAGCAGTTCGGCCGGCACAATCACGCTGAAATCTCCGGCGGAATGATGCGACGAGTCCAGAATCGCTCTCACCACCTGCGCCACCGAAGCCATATCAGCGCTGTCGCGAATGTTGAGGTAGATACCGTCGATTTCGTCGCGCACGTCGCTGTAATTGTCTTCGAGCCGAAGGACTGCCGAATTCAACGGCACGTACATGATGTTGTTGAGATCCTGCGAGGGCACTCCCGCCACTTCCGTCTGCGAACTCAGCTGGGGGGAAGCGACTCCGATCACGCGGAACCAGGTGTCATTGGCCTTGATGAATTGCCCGACTGGATCTGCCGATCCGAACAGGCTGGAACGTGCAGCGGCGCCCAGCACGCACACGGGCGATCCTCGAGTCTCCTCATCGGCGGAGAAGAATCTCCCCGCGAGCAGGTGCAGCCCGGCAATCTTCATGTAGACCGGATCGACGCCATAGACCGTTGGCGGCTCCTGCTGCGACTTCGGAATCGTCTTGGTCAGAGTCATCCGCTTCCGCGGCGTTCCTGCCAGCACGTCGCCGACGTCGTCGCGAATCACGCGATAGTCCTGAAAGGTGAGCCCGGGAGAAATCTTGCGAATTTTCTGATGGGCCTGCCACTCGGTGGTCTCTTTCGCTTCCACAATCAGGTTGTGAACGCCCATCTGCTCGATCAGCGCCATGACCTTCTGCCTGGCGCCCGCGCCGATCGAAAGCATCGAAACCACTGCGGCCACACCGAAAATCATGCCCAGCATCGTCAGCAGGGAGCGCAAACGGTGCAGCAGCAGGTTCTGCAGTCCCAACTGCATGTCGGGAAGCCACTGCTGATATCCGTGCAGCACTCGCGTGGGCGGAGTGGACGCGATCGTCGCCATTTACGGAGTGCCTCCCGCGCCGCCGGGAGACGTTGCGCTCGCTGCGGTTTTCTTTGACGCCGTCGGATCGACCAGCGCAATCTCCGTGCCGGCGCTGAGCCCTTCAATCGCGGCGCGGCTCTCGTTCTCGGCCTGAATCTTGACTTCGTGCGGATCGAAGCTGTTGCCGTTCCGTACGTACAAGACACGCTTGTTTTCCTTCAAAAACAGAGCCTGCCGCGGCACATAGAGCACATCTTTTCTCGGGTCGCCGTTGATGAAAATGTGAGCGGTCAATCCCGGCCGCATCCTCGGGTCGATCGAGCCAAGGGTTACGGTGACTTCGAACTTGCTGGCGCGGTCGTCTTCCCAGAAGCTGCGAGTATTATTTCCTCCGACCCTCTTGACCGTGCCGTGAAATGTGTTTCCCGGTATTGCATCCAACTGGATATCGACCGATTGCCCTTCTTTGATACTGGTGCGCTCCAGTTCTCCTACTTTTCCAACCAGTTCCATGCCGTTGGGATCGATCACCTGCCCGACCGTCCTGCCGGGCTCGACCTGGTCGCCTTCGTGGTATTCCGGAAGAGTCATTCCGGGGAAGCAACAAAATCCGCCCATCGCTCCCTCGTTTTTTTCCAGCGCGACCAGACCGTCCATCGGCGCCATCACCCGCATTTTAGTGATATTGTCCTGCGCCTGATCCATCGCCAGCTTTGCCTTGTTCCGTTTCTCCTCGGCAAGTTGAATCGTGGCCTCATTCGACGCGCTGCGCGACTTGACGTCCTGCTCCAGTTCGGCGAGCACTCGTTTTGCGCCTTCGAGGGCGAGATCATTTTTCCGCGCGTCGATCGTGCTCGCCAGTTCGTTCTTCTGTACGTCCAATTCGGCCCGCCGCACATCGAAGCGGGCCTTCAGCATCGCGACCTTGTCCTGCGCCGCCACCACTGCGGCATCCGCCCGCGCCTTGGTGATCTCCTGTTCCGCCTGAAGCAATTCCGAACGGCTCTGATCTGACTTATAGCGCTGCTCGGCGGGATCGAACTCCATGACCAGTTCGCCCTTCTTGACCGATAGCCCGGTGTGCAGCAGGTGCGTGAGTTGCAACGCTCCACCGCCAATCGGAGGCGCAATGAGCATCTCGGAGTGGCTCGCTTTCAGCTCACCGGTCACGAACACTTTCATGTCGAGATCGCCGCGTTTCACCAGTCCCGTCGGAACATCGGTTCCGGTGGTCGCGGGAGCGGCCCGGCGCACAGCCGCGACCACGCCGACTACGGCACAGAGTACGACTGTCACAACTGACCACGCGATGGCTCGCCTGCTTTTCATCTCGAACCTTACTCTACTCTTTTGTCGTCGGATCTCTCAGCGCCACTTGTTCTCCGGCGCTCACACCCTTGGCGACCAGAATTCTGTCGCCGCTGCGGCGGCCGATCTCGATCGCGCGCTCTTCAAACTGTCCGCTTTTCCACACGTAGGCTACGTTCTGCCCCGATTTCTGGAACAGGGCCTGCGCGGGCATGATAATCGCGCTGGGAACCTTGTCGACGACCACGGTCACATCTCCAGTGATACCCGGCTTGAATCGCGAATCGGTCTGGTCCAGAACAATTTCGAGCATAAAATTCCGCGGGAAGGGCCAGCCGCCCTGAAAATCCACGCTGGCAATCGCTCCGATCCGGTCAATGTGGCCGGTGAACTGCCGGTCGGGAATCGCATTCAGTTGCACCGAAACCGGCTGCTTGAGGGCCAGCCGGCCGCGCTCGGTTTCATCGACACGCGCCGTAATGCGTAACGTGGTGGCATCCGGCAATTCTGCAATCGCCGCCCCCGGCCAAGCGTGATCTCCAGCCCGGTAGGTGAGCATGCCCGTTCCGCCCCAATGTTGCAGCAGACTGATGGTTCCCGGGGAGGGGGCGCGCTGGCTCATCTGCCCCAACGCCCGCTCGGCGCGGGCCACGTCAAATTTCGCTTTTTCGCTGGCTTGCTCCTTGCTTTCAATCGTCGCCCGATGCAGCGCCGCGTCCGATTTCTGTTTGGTCTCTGCCTCGCGGAGCTTTTGCTCGGAGTCGGCCAGCTTCAGCTTCGCCTCTTCACCCTCGATGTGAGAAACAATCTCCTGTTTGCTGGCTTCAAGTTTGGCGCCTTCCACGTCATAGCCGGCTTTCAGCACGGCGGTTTTGTCTTCCTCTGCGGACAGGCGCGCCTGGGCGCGAGCTTGTCCGATCTCCGCCTCCGCCGATTTCAGGCTGGAGCGGAACTGCGCCAGATCCTGCTCCGTTTTTGTCTTGTCGAACTCCACCACGACCTCCCCGGGCTTCACCACGGTACCTTCCGGCGAGATTTTCACGATCTGCAGATCGCCGGCCTCCGCGGGCGCGCTGATCGTCACCGACTTCAGAGCCTTGACCTCGCCGCGAAACTGTGCCGAGTCGAGAAATTCGCCGCGCTTGACTTCGATCGTGGGAACCGTGGGTAATCGCCTGCCCAGGCGTACGGCCCCCAGCACGACGCCACTTCCCGCCAACAGGACGATCGCCATGATGATTCCCTTGCCCTGAATCGAAAGCCGATGGAAGCGCTCGATCATCACGAACCACTCCTCGGATTTTGTGCGGAACTCTGGTTCGAGTTCGAACCATCCGAACTCGAACCAGTAGCGCTCGGCCCCACCTTTGTTCCCACGCTCGTAACATCCACATCGACGTCCACGGCGGCGGAAAGGTCAGGCATCAACCTGGGGTCATTTCCATCGATCGCCACCACTACCACGAAGGACCGAAGCTTGTTGGAAAAGTCTCCTGCTTCGCCGATGGGAGCAAGTTGGTCCAGTTTGGCCGCGAACACCAAATCCGGATAGGCATCCAACCGCACTTTCGCCGTTTGTCCGGCACGCAGACTGGGGAAGTCCTGTTGATTGGCCAGCACCCGCACTTGCATAGTCGCCGGATTTACCACCTGCATAAAGGTCACACCCGGACGCACCTGGTCGCCTTCCTGCACTTCGCCCATGGTCCCTTGCTTCCAGATTGTGTTCAGCACCACCACTCCATCCAGAGGCGAATGGATCTGCATAAGGTCGGCATTGGCCTGAGCGTGCAACATGGTCTGCTGCGTGCGATCGCGTTGAATTTCAAGAATGCGAATCGCCGCTTGCGCCGCCTTCCGCTTCAGGTCAAAGGTTTCGCGCAGCTGTGCGAAGGTGGCTTTGGCCTCGTCCAGGTTTTGCTGGTTTTTTTCCGCGTCGATGCGGGAAACGATCTCCGCTTTCTGTATTTCGAATTCCGTCTTGCGGAGATTATCCTCGGCCGTCCTCAGTTCGGTTTCATCCTTGGCCGCTGCCGCATTCTCCTTGGCCTGTTCCTCCGCCACCTGGTCGACTAGCTTTGCGTAGTCTGCCTGCTTGTCTATGAAATCCCGCATCTGCGCTTGCCGGTCAAACTCCACCAGCACATCCCCCTGCTTGACCCGGGTCCCGCCCAGCGCCAATCGGATAATCGTGAGTGTGGGGACCTGTTGCCCGGCGAGCAGAGGTGCGAGGATGGCGCGCGATTGCACCGCCTCTGTCGTTCCCTTGAGGCGCAAAACCTGCGGGAGGATGCTGGTGGCCGATCGATCGCCCCTGAAGGTCGCCGGCGTTTTTCCGCGCGCCGCAATCCGTACACCGATGGCGAGAGCGATCGCAACGGCGGCGATTGCCAACCACATGCGCCAACGCCGTGGGCGGGCTCCATTGTCCGTCGCTGCTTCGGATGGCGGTCCCGGTTGCCCGAGTGAAGACTCGGACTCAGGAATCACTTCCGCAGGGGATGCATTCATTACTGAAATACTCCCGCCTTAGGAATCTGCTTGTACCACAAAAGTTGCCCGCCGCTGGGGCGCCGCCAACTTATTCAAACGACTTGGTGCTTCCATGCCCTGTTAGATCGCCGTGAGGGGGCGCGCTTGCGATTCCTCTCCCCGTTTTTCTTTTTTCTTTCAGCGGAAATCACAATCGCGCCGATACGGTCGGCTCCGCCACCGCGAGTGTCGGAGCCAGGTAGGGGATTCCCTGGTCAGACGACCAGAAACGAGTCGAAGAAAACCAAGCAAAGCACTTCCTCCGAAGGGAAGCAGTGCCTTCCCTAAGGGTGCGAACAAAAACGCGTACGACCGAGACCGCGCGGCGCCTGGCTTGCGCTGCGCAACCCAAGCGGCTGGATACTCAAGTCCCGGCAGATGGCGCTACTGAACCTCGTTCAGCTTTTGGTAGATCAGCATGGCCACGAGCACGAGCAGAAATACTCCGGAGCCGATGCTGAACACCCGAACCGGAATCGTGAGCCGGTTGACCTTGGTCAAGAGTTCCGTTTGCTCTTCCTGCATGTGTGAATTGTGGTCATCCAGGAACAGCTGATCGTCCTCGTGCATGGTGAGAGTGCTCTTGTAAATCAGGAGAACGATCAGACCTACGGCGAAAATTCCGAACACAACTGTCACTATAGTGAGCGTCATAAGCTACCTCGGCAGATTCCAACCCAAGTGCACGGCTCCCACTTCGTGAGCGGAGGCGCGCAGAACCCCCGCATTCAGTCCCGGGGAAGGCACTAACGGCAATGATTATAGACCCGTTGGCAAGCCCCGGGCGTCGAATAAATCCCTTTGTTCCGAAGCGGTTACGGGAGCGGTGGGATGCGACTTCCGGACCGGCGCCGCATCTAACTACCCAGATCGCTCAGCAGGGTCGCTTTCGTGAGATCGTTTTTTCGGGTGCACCCGGGGATTTTTTCTTGTGAAAATCGAATCTGCTATAATCGATAGACTAAAGCCAAGGAGATAAAATGGCCACTACAACTGTCCCTGAAGTCGCCAAAAAGGTCGCGCCCGTTACTCTCACCTCCAACGCTGTTGCCAAGGTGAAAGACATCATGGGCCAGCAGAACCCGGTTCCTGCCGGCTTGCGCATCGGAGTGGTGGGTGGCGGATGCTCCGGTTTCTCCTATTCGATGCAATTTGAAAACGGTGCTGGAATGATGGACAAGACCTTCGAGATGGAAGGACTTAAGGTGTTCGTCGATGCCACTTCAGTCATGTATCTGAATGGTTGCATCGTTGACTACGTCGAGAGTCTGGAAGGCGCAGGCTTCAAGTTTGAGAATCCGAACGTGAAAAGCACCTGCGGCTGCGGATCATCCTTCAGCGTGTAAGGGTGTTTTATATGGGGACAGCCCTCGGGGCTGTCCACCCGCGCCAAGCACAGCAAGACTCGGACCCATCCGAGCAAGCTCAGCCAGAGAAAGCTCAGAAAGAAACGAAACGGCCTCAGCATCTTTGCTATGAGGCCATTTTCTTTCTGGGGGACGTTATCGGGCGGCCTTACTGCTGCTGGGGAGGATTGCTCGGCGGGTTGGGAGTGCTGAATCCACCACTGGACGGCGCATTCGGGCTGTTCTGCATTCCCGAAGGAGATGTGCCGAATCCATTGCCGCCGCCAAAACTGCTGCCATTGTTGCCGCCGCTGCCGGTCTGCCCGTTGAGGTTTGGCGTGCCCTGCTGGCCGAATCCCTGCAGCTGGGGCTGGTACGGAGTCATGATGATGCCGCCCCGGTCCATCGTCGGATCATAAACAAACGCCCAATCCTTATACTTGTTCTTGTGATTGAACTCGCGGATCGTCTTATCTTTGCTGAGGCTGGCAACTCCTACGATTGGCCCGCCGATAATTTGGCCAGACCCCAACTGATTGCTTCCCGGATTGCCGCTACCGCTGCCTGACAGATTTGTTCCCGTCGGAGTCGCTCCCGTTCCATCAGAAGTCCCACCTGAAGATGCCTGAGATGCCGACTGCGACGTGTCCGGCCCCGTCGATGAATTCGGCATGGTCTGCTGATTCTGAGCGTACGGTGAATTGGAGTTTGCTCCAAACCCGCTGTTTCCGCCGAAGGTGGAAGGCTGCGAGAATCCCCCGCTCATTCCGCTGACCGGGGTTGCGCCCGGGATACTCCCGCCTCCGAGCGCGCTGAGCGTCATCTGAACCTCGCCGAAGTGCAGCAGCTTGAAATCCTGGCACTTCGAGTCCTTACAGTTCAGCGGATCTTTGTAGCGTTTGCGCAAAAAACGATTATTGCTGGTGTTCTCGAGATCTTCAACCTTTGTGGGATAGCGCCCAAACTTCTTGTAATAGGCGCGAATCGCCCGCGAATACTGCACTCCGCGATGAATCATTTCCTCTTCACGATCGCGCTTGATTTCGAAGGTAATCGACGGTACGATCGCCGCCGCGAAGATGACCAGCAGGGCCATAGCCAGAAGCAACGTCAGCATGACCCACCCGTCATCGCCCCCAGCTTTACCCGGTCGAGGCGCGCCTCGCCGCATCTGTGAATTGAAAGCCATGGAGGAAAAACTGAGTAATTGGGTACTGAAGTAATTTCTAATCGGCACCCTAAGTCCTCAAATTACACAATTACTAAATCCGCTTCATCCCTGCGTCAGCGGAATGTTCTGCGGCGGACCGCTGTTCACCACGTCCTGAATCTCCACCGAATTGGGCGAAATACGAATCACCTTGTAGCGGCGGTCCACGATCTCGCCTTCTCCGGCAACGAACACATCCTCGCCGAGCTTGAGAAATATTTTCTTCGGCTCCCCGGTTCGGCTCGCGAAACCATAAAACTTGAGTGGGATCGGAGGCGCCTGGGCAGGAGTAGGCGGATGGTACTGATCCGGGCCTTGCGCGTCGGGCGTTCCGGGAGTGATGGGAGGAGGGATGACCACCGCTTCCGCCTGCGACACAAAAATGTTTCTTCCGCTGCCCTCGTACTGCGTCTTTTCGCTCGTGGCCAGCAAACCGAGTTTTAGCGTCGGATCAAGATTTTCGACGCGCAGTTTCTTTCCCGGTCTTCTCCCGGTGCGCGGCTTCTGACGGGTGGCCACAGGAGCCGCTGCCTGCGCGCTCGACGCCGGTTCCGATGCTCCCGTAAAAAAAGGGATGAATTCATAGGCCACGGCCAGAAGCGCCACGACCGCAAGAGCGACGGCCCAGGTCGTCTTCTTCTTGTTTTCCAGTCCCAGTTGCACTACGTTCCCGCCTTCAGATATGTCTCCAGCTTCATGTTCAGCCTGACCCGCCCCTGCGGCAGGCCACCCAGGCTTACGCTGTTGATGATGAAAAACATCTCGTCGCGTTCCAGAGCATTGATGAATCGCGCCAGAGAGGTGTAACTGCCCCCAAGGTCCGCTTCAATCTCCACCCGTTGCAGCCCGCCTTCTTCTGCTTCCTCCGGCGTGTATCGAACCTGCTCGATGGTCACGCCGTTGGTCGACGTGAGTTTGCCGAACTCGGTCAGAATCTGGGAGTCCTGCCTAGGGAAGCGCCTGGTATAGAAATCGGTGATCTGATGACTCGCCAGCACCACCTTCTGAGGAAGATCCTTCAGCGGCGCGACCTGGCGTGTTTTGGTGGTTAATTCGGCCTGAAGCAGGTTCATTTCCATGCGGCGCGTCTCTGCCGAGCCCACCAGCGGTGAAAAGTACAGCAGTGCAGCCAGCAAATCGACGCCGGCCATGATGGCGAGGGCGGTTTTCAGGCCCTTCCTGGTTTGCCGCAGATCCGGCATTAGCGGTTACTCCGTTTCGTCGCGGGCGTCTTCGCGATCGGCTGGGTCTTCGCTGGAGCATCCGTTTGCGGCTTCATTTCTGTCTTCGCCGCCGCAGCCAGCGGTTCCGGAATGTAAACCGCAACAATATCAAACTGCTCGGTGTCGCCGCTCGTTGAGTTTGACGGTTCAGAGCGCTCCGAAATGATATTGGTTTGCGAGAAACGGCGCGATTCCTCCATGCGGCGCGCCAGTTCGATGGCCCGATCCCGCGAATCGCCCGCCACCGTCATCTTCAGTCCGAGCTGATTGTCCTCATCCAGTTGCGGATTGATCGACATCAAGTGCACTCGCGGCGGCATCATCTTTTCCAAATTCTCCAGCACCCGCGTCCAGGAGAACGCCTTACGCTCGATCAGTTCGTTCAAAAACTGCGACTGATCCCGGGTGCTTCGGTTTTGCGGCAGGTTGAGGATGGTCTCGGCGTTGGCGCGGAGTTGATCGCGGTCGACAATCATCGCGCGTTTTTCCGCGATCGCGGTGCGATCCCGCCGCGCGTTGATCCAACCGGTGGTGTCCAACGCCAGCAGAACCAGCGTGAGCAACGCGACCGCGCCTACGGCGGTGCCCCAGCGCAGCCAAAATTGCCGCGCATCTTCGTAGGGCTGGCTGGCGAGATTAATATCGAGACGCATTATGCTATGAGATCAGTGCCCCCACCACTCCCGCCATCCGCCAGCGCGGCACCGCGCCGCCTGCGCTCGCTCCCAGTTGCGAAGCAGCCACCAGCTCCTGCACTTCGGCTCCGGTCTGGGCGCGTAGCGCCGGGGCCGCACCGCCTGACTCTGGCAGTCCGGCCACAAAGATACGCTCGATGTTCAGGCGATAGGTATCCTGAAAAAAAACCACAGAAGGATAGACCTCCTCTGCCAGTTGCTCACCCGTGATGGTAACGCCGCGTGTATTTTCCAGCGTGCGGAACAGCTGCAGCTGATTTTCGTTCAAGATCGCAATACTGGTCGTATGCGCGTCGACTTTGATCACCAGGGTCGGCCGCTTGGCGTCGGCGGCTCCGAGCGCCGCCAGCGTCGACGGCAGCACGATACCGGGATTGTATCCCGCGCCGCGAAACGCGGTCTCATAGTCGTCGATCACGCTCGCCATCGCCACCGCCGCCACCACCCGCACTTCATCGTTGACCTTCTGCGCGTGGTAGGAAACCTTAGCCTTGTCAACGTCAAAGGGCAGAGATTTCTTCAAGCGAAATCGCACCACGGCGAGGGCCTCGTCGCGATCGGAGGGCAGAGTGTCGAATTCCACCAGCATCACGCGAACGGCGGCATCGGGCACAATGGCAATCACGTCTTTCGAGCGCCCGGCAACGGCGCCCAACACCGCTTCAATCCCCGCGCGCACCGCGTCTCGCTGGCGCAGATTATTTTCCACCAGATCGGGAATGACGCTTCCCGACGCCAGTTCGCGTGCAGCCGATGCTTCTAAACCGTCCCCGTGATCGGTAAGCCGCCCCGCCAGCACGCGGTCCGCGGCAATTTCGCAGGCCAGCCTAGGCTTCGGTGGGTTTGAAGTTGGACTCATTTTCCGGGCACACCCTTAAAAAAATCTTTCGTCAATCAGAACTCGAATCACCAGCCAATTCAACAGCCGGAAGAGCACTCAGAGAATCCTTACCCCGGCATCTTGCCGCTGCAGCCTGGCCTGAGCGAAGTCGAAGGGACGGCCGAGCTATTCCCTACCGCATGGCCTCGATGAAGGTGACTTTGTTGATCTCTTTCAGCGTAGTCATCCCTAGTCGTACTTTGTCGAGCGCCGACTCGCGCAAGAAGCGCATGCCCTCGTCCCGGGCGGCGCGGCGAATCTCCGAAGTCGGCTTCTTGGCCAGAATCATTTCGCGTACCCGGTCGCTTAAATCCAGAAGCTCGTGAATCGCGGTTCGCCCGCGGAATCCCGTGCCCGCGCACTCGATGCATCCCGGGCCTTCATAGAGCGGAACTTTGCCCCACTGCGCGGGATCGAGGCCGCTGGCTTCGAGAATGTCGGGGGCGTAGTGCACTTCGGTGCGGCACGACTCGCAGATCAAACGCACTAGCCGTTGCGCCAGAATGCAGTTCAAAGCCGAAACAAAGTTGTAGGGCTCCACGCCCATGTTCAAGAAGCGCCCAATCACATCGACCACATTGTTGGCGTGGACCGTAGTGAACACCAGGTGTCCGGTCAGCGCCGACTGAATGGCAATCTGCGCCGTCTCGGTGTCGCGGATTTCTCCGACCATGATTTTGTCCGGGTCGTGACGCAAAATCGAGCGCAGACCGCGGGCGAAAGTCAGCCCCTTTTTCTCGTTCACCGGAATCTGGGTAATGCCGCGCAGTTGATATTCGACCGGGTCTTCAATGGTGATGATCTTGTCTTCGTCGGTCTTGATTTCGTTGACCGCGGCGTAGAGGGTGGTCGTCTTGCCGCTGCCGGTTGGCCCTGTGACCAGCACCATGCCGTACGGCTCTTTGATGTAGCGCCGGAACTTGCGCAGGTCTTCCTCGTCAAAACCGACAACATCCAGAGTCAAGGTGCGGAACTTCTCGCTCATCGACTCTTTATCGAGCACGCGCAACACGGCGTCTTCGCCGTGAATCGAGGGCATGATGGAGACGCGGAAGTCAATGGCGCGCCCGTTGTATTTCACGCGAAAGCGGCCGTCTTGCGGTACGCGCCGCTCGGAAATATCGAGCTCGCTCATCACCTTGATACGGGAAATCACGGTGGAGTGGTGCTCCTTGCCGATGGGAGGCATGGCCTGGGTGAGCACGCCATCGATGCGGAACTTGATGACCACCGAGTCGTCGCGAGTCTCGATGTGAATATCGGAAGCACGCCGCTGCAGCGCGGTGAAGATGGTGGTGTCGACCAGCCGGATGATCGGGCTGGTATCGCCCGTCGCCGTCAGCTTGTCGATGGTCAGGGTCTCTTCGGCGCCAGTATTTTCGTCCTCGCGAATAATCTGGAAGCCTTCGCTGGCCTCTTCCAGAACGCGCTGCGACTGTTCGGTCTTCTTGAGAATGTCGGAAATTTGCTTCAGCGTCGAAACTTTGGTGATGATGCGCTGCTTCAGCAGCAGGCTGATCTCGTCGATCATCATCAGCTGGCTCGGATCGGCGATGGCGATGGCGAGTTTCCCGTCGGCGGTCTCTTCTAGGGGAACGAAGTTATAGCGGAACATCAGCTCGACCGGAATCTTCTTGAATAGTTCGTGATGAAGTTCGAAGCCGCTCAGGTCGACGAACTCGCAGCGGTAACGTCGCGCCACGTCTTGTGCGCGCTCCAGGTCCGTGATGGGATTGCCGGTGGGGCTGACTGGACCACCATTCCCGCCATGCACGAACAACGATTTTTTGTCGGCTGTTGCCATTCGTTTACCTACAGGACCGTCTTGCTCAGTGCACTCCCAGAGTAAAGATCGGTAAATACAGCGAGATCAGTACTCCACCCACGAAAATCGCCATAATGATCAGAATGAGCGGTTCAATCAGCGCCATGGATGCTCCCAGCGCGGTCTGCACATCTTCCTCATAAAATTCGGCCACCGAGTTCAGCATGGCCGGCAGCGCTCCGGTGGATTCGCCGACTTCGATCATCTCGACCGCGAGCTCGGGAAAAATCTCCTGCTCTTCCAGACTCGGCGCCAGTCCCTGTCCTTCGCGGACGCGAACGCCTGCCCGCATCACACCTTTTAAGATGCGCCGGCTGCTCATCGAAGCGCCCGCCGTTTCCATGGACGGCACCAGCGGCAGGCCGCCTTGCAGCAGCGTCGAAAGCATCCGCGAAAAACTTGCGACCTGGTGCTTCAGCCGGATATCGCCCAGCAGCGGCAGACTCAAGATTATCCGGTCAATACGATCCGCGCCGCGATCCGTATCCTTCCAGCGCCACAGCACAAAAGCCAGAATTACGAGCCCGACCAATAGAAACGGAGCATACTTCTGCGCGTTCTGCCCAACCGCGAGCATGAACAAGGTGATCGTCGGAAGCTTGGCATCCAGACTGTTGAACAGGTCGGCAAATTTGGGCACGACGTAGGTAAACAGAAAGGCCACCATGATCATCACTACGGTGACCAGGATGGTGGGGTAAATCAACGATACGAACAGCTTCTTACGGAACGTCATGGCCAGCCGCTGGAAGCTGATGTAGCGCGTCAGCACTTCGTCGATGTTGCCGCTCTTCTCGCCCGCCATTAAAGTTGTGGTGTAGATCTTGGGCACGATTCCCTGCGCCGCAAACGCCTCGGAGAGCAACTCCCCGCCTTTGACGCGTTCCCGCACGTTCTCAAGAATCTGCCGCAATTGTCCGTCCTTCTGCCGCTTGATCAGCAGTTCCAGCGAATTCAGGATAGGCAGCCCGGCTCGGATCAGCGTGAGAAACTGCTGGTTGAATACCAAAAACGCGTCCTGCTTCAGCTTCCGCCGGCGGCGCAGCGAAACTCCCGAGGTCAGCACTCCCTGGGGCTTGACCCAGTAGACAAGATATCCTTGCTGCGAGAAGCGGTCGCGCACTTCGGCTTCCGAGTATCCATGCTCGACGTGCTGCTGGACGCGCCCGCGATCGTCCGCGATTTTTACGACAAATTCCGCCATTTGCTGGTTTTTCTGTAGTTTCCGGAGTACACGATCCCGGCCTCAGTCTAACATCCCTACTTACCATTCTAAGACACCGACCGCGGTCAAAACCGCGCCTGTCAGTACGCAAGTAACCCGCGTCTCAGGCAGAGACAGTCGCCTCGAGCCCCCCGTAAGTGACCCTGTCGGGACGCCCGCCTCGGCAGTCCGCCGAGCCCGGAGAGGCCGCCCCGAACTCTACGGCTCGATCCCTCCCTCGACCGTCTCTGTTCCGGGGGGAGGCTTGAACTCGAAGCGTCCATCCCCGATCTTCACGTCTTCCCGCATGTCGGCAAAGCGGTATTCCGTGATCGGCCCGTCCACTTCCTGGATGACGATCCGCACAATCTGGTGGTCTGGCGTGATCTCCAGCAGAATCTCGCTCACCCGATCCGCCAGCGCCTGCGGCACCCCCCGCAGAACTACGTTTCCCGGCTGCAGCGGCTCCACATCGGGAGCCAGTGACAGTCCCTGCAACTCTTTCTCCAGCCTGGTTTTACCGAGCAAAAATGCCAGCGGAGAGCGCACGTCCTCCAGTTTCTTGGCTGTTGTCTTCCGCGCCTGACGGTTGTCCGGGACGTAAAACCACGCATCTCTCCCATCGCTGACAAACAGCTTGTCTCTGGGAGAACGGTACTCCCACCGCATCTTGCCGGGTTTTTTCAGCCACAGGGTCCCCGACTCGGTGCGATCCATTCCCGAGCCGCGATAAATCTCGGTAAATCCCGTCTGAAGCGAGCGCAAATGGTTGTAATGGCTATCGACCGCCGCCGCCAGCGTCTTGACGTCCGCCGCCAGGCCAGTTGCAGGCACAAGGGTCGCACACAGGACGATTGCAAAGCGGAGCAGACGTACTCGCATCGGAATAACTTTTCACCGGCTTCCCGCGTCAGGTCACACCCGCACGAGGAGTCGGGATGGAACTGCGGGGCAAGCTCCCTACGGAAGGACTCCAATCAAATTGTAACAGTTCGCCGGAGCACCATCCGGCCTGCGGCGGGGATGGTCGGATGACTCACCATTGGCTGGTGAATAAGGAGTATTGGTGCGTCCTGCCGATTTTTCGCAGTTGCACATTCGCGCTCAGCACGTGCTCCAACAGCGGGTTGTGATAGAGCACATAGACCGGTCTGGAATGATTCTGCAGAGACTGTTCCAGATTTCCCAATACTTTGCGCATACCCGATTCCGGGAACGGATTGAAGAGAAAAATCACGAGCGGATCGTCGGGAAAGGGGAAGCCGGTCGCGTCGGCGCAGATCGACTCGAGCGCGAAACATTTCTGCGAGTCGCTTCTGTACTGGCGAAAGTTCTGCTGCGCGATTTGGTGCAGACTGGGGAGAAGTTCCACGCCTACGATGCGCCGGAAAGGATAGTCCGACGCCATCAGCAGGGTGCGTCCCTTGCCTGATCCGAGATCGACGAAAGTGAAGTCGCGGAAGTTGAGAACGGTCTGGTCGGGAGTAGGCGTTTTTTGCAGCGCGTCGAGCATCTCGTGAAACGCCGCCGGTTCGGTTGGCTGATATGCGGAATGGAACATGCCCAGCAATCGATCGCGCCATCCCACGGCTCCGCTGGTGGTGTTGACACGGTACTCCCAGTCGTAGTCGGCATCTCCGTAGCGCTGCCGCAGACGCTCCGGAGTGGAGTCCTGCGCGAACTCCCACAACACGCCCACCAGGCGGCGGGTTGCAAGGTAGAGGCCCTCGTAGGAGGCGGCAAACCTCCACCATCGCCACGCGGTTCGCCACACGCTGATTTCCGCAGGTGACTCCATTTCGAGAGAAAAGAGAAACGTTCTGACATGATACGAGCTGGCTGGCCATCCAGGTCAAAGCGCGGACTAGTGAGTATGCTCGGCGTGGAATTCAGGCAAAGCGGGAGCCTTGTATCCGGCCGGCATGCCCTTGGTGAGGAACTTGAAATCGTTCGGATTTTCGACTTCGACATGGCCTTCGGGAGTCAGACGGTAGGCATGGCCGTCGGGATCGGCGGGGATGCGGGGCAAATGTTCGGCGGCCGCGAGTTCCGCCAGGCTACTAGGAAGGCGCCCGGTGCGCTTTCCGAAGCGGGTGACGGCGGTTTGCAAGGCAGTGACGTCCTCGTCCACTCGAATCGCGCGCAGATGGTCCAGAGCACTCTTACGAATGTCGGGATCGCGGCTGGAATCATAGGTGGCACTCCACAGTAGACGTGCGGTGGAGAACTCGCCCGCGTGCTCCGCCATCTGAGCGGCCAAGACCTTCATCACCGGATGAGCATTGGGAAGCTTCGAGCCCTGGGCGAAAATCTCGGAGGCTTTCTTGTAGTCCTTGACTTCGGTGTAGTAAACGAAACCGAGGTCGTAGTAGAGCTGCCAGTTGTTGGGATTGTTCTTGATGCCGTACTCCATCAGCTGAATGGCACGGTCGGGTTCTCCGGCGCCGTTCGGAGGAGCGGGTGCGAGAAAGCTGGCGCCGAACTGGTAGGCCGGAAACAGCTGTGGATCGAGCGCGGTGGTGATCTCCAACAAGGGAGCCAGTTCGTTGTAAGTGTGCTCAGCGTTGAAGTGGCGATGTCCAAAGTATTGCACGGTCCGCGTCCAATAGATGCACGCCATCACGCCATCGAAGCCCAGACTGGCGCGCTTGATCATCTTCGGGGAGTTGATGTAAAGAGCGTCCTCCATTGTAGCTTGAGGACCGATCTGATCCATGTGCCGCAACAGAAAGACGCATGCAACCATGGATATGGCCACGCAACCGGAGGCGATCATGGTGGTGCGCTCGGTCGCGGTCATCGGATGGGTCTCCGCTCTGGAACCGGCAACGTCATTTCAGGTTCCTGCGCTCGAAGATCAGGACAGCGCTGCTCAAGGCCATCGCGGTGTAGAACAATGCGTACAGCGAATTCTGCAGGATGAGGCGCGAAGCGAGCGGTTGCTGATGAGCGACCGCGCTAATCACGTTGAGCGCGGAGAAGTTCGGCACCAGATATGCAGCCCCCGTGGCGAACCAGCGGGTGACGCCGTGAGTCAGGGTGGCGAACCCACGCAGGTCGTCGGCGAAGCTGCCAATCACGAACAATGAGAATGCGAAGACGGCGGAAAGCAGCGGCGAGGAGAAGGACGAGAAGAATAGCGCCAGCGAACAAATAATCAGGAATTCGAGGATGATGAAATAGAGCGCGACCAGAATCAGCGCATCGGGGGCGGAGAATTTATGGGCAACATAGAGCAGCGCGGCGAAGACTCCGATGGCCATAAAGAACGTGTTTACGACCAGCGTTCCGGCCAGGCCCAGGAACTTCCCGACGATGAACTCCCAGCGGCGGACGGGGCGCGACAAAACCGTGTATAGCGTGCGCTTCTCGATTTCTTTCGAAACCAGTCCGATTCCGATGAAGATGGCGATGACGATACCGAAAAGAGAGACTGCCGTGAGCCCCAGGTTGACGACGACCAGGCGCTCAATTTGGATGGAAATCTGGCCAACGAAAATAGCTGCCCCGGAAAGCAGCAGGGCGAAGGCGATCAGGTTATAGAGCACGCGATCGCGAACCGCTTCGCGGAAGGTATTGGAAGCAATATAAATCAAGCGTGGGCTCATGATATTTTTCCCGCGGTGGTTTGGGAGTGCTGCAACTTCTCCACGAAATAGGCTTCGAGCGACGTGCGCAACGGGGTAATGGCGATCAGGCGAATGCGTTCGAGGCGTAGGGAGTCGATGGCAGCATCCTGCTGATTCTCCGGAAGGACCGCGCGGACGGTATCTCCGGTGACGTGACATTCGGCGCCCAGGGCTTTCATGGAAGCCGGTATTCGCGTACCGTGCCACATTACTTCAACCTTGCCCTGTACGGTTGAAGTCAAATCCGCGACCGCACCCACACTTCGCAATTCGCCTTTGTGAATAATGGCGACGCGATCGCACAGCGCTTCGGCGTCAGACAGGATGTGAGTCGAAAAGAACACCGTTTTGCCTTCCTGCTTGAGTTGTTCCATCAGGTCGCGAACTTCGCGGCGTCCCAGCGGATCCAGGCCCGACATCGGCTCGTCGAAGAAGACCAGCTTGGGATTGTGCAAAATCGCTTGCGCGATCCCGGTCCGCTGCAGCATGCCTTTGGAAAATTTGCGCAGCTGCACTCCCTTTATGTCGGTCAGACCCACGCGCTGCAACACCTCCTCGACGCGGCGCTTGCGCTCTTTGCCCGGAACTCCGGAGAGCTGGGCGTAGTACTCGAGCAATTCGGGAGCAGTCAAGTAGTCGTAGAAGTAGGGCTGCTCGGGAAGGAAGCCGATTTGCGCTTTGACTTCGGGATCGGTCCATTCGTGATCCAGGATGCGAGCAGTCCCCGCGGTTGGGAATACCAGCCCCATGAGTATTTTCAAGGTCGTGGTTTTGCCCGCGCCGTTGGGGCCGAGAAAACCAAAAATTTCTCCCGCTTCGACGGTGAGATGAAGGGGCTGCAAAGCGCGCTTAGGACGCTTGCGCCAGAAGCCCACCATGTAGGTCTTTTCAAGTCCAAGGATTTCGATTGCGGCCATGTTCAAGTGTCTGGTGGTGATTGGGTATCTACCCCGTTCCGTACGGAAATATTATATTCAAGGGAGTGGGTTTTTAGACCCCTGGCGCAGTTACGGAGGTCACTGGTATGGACCTTAGTTGGAAAGAAACCAATCAGCCTTTTTTTGCGCATCTGCCCAATCCGACGAAACGCGCCGCGCTTGCGCATAGGCAGTGTTTGCCTCGGCTTGTCGGCCGCCTTTTTGCAATGCCGTGGCCATTAGCAGATAGTGAAAATCGATAGGCTCAACCGCCGCCGCACGGGAAAAAAACTCCGCCGCGGTTCGGAAGTCGGTGTCGCGATAGGCCAGCAGGCCCATACCCATCAAGGCGAAGGGGTCATGCGGATCGATTTGCAGCGCCTGGTTATAGTTCTCTCTTGCCTCCGACGCATGGCGGAGTTTTGTGTTTGCGATTCCCAGATCTCGGAATGCCATTTCGCGCGCGTCGCGGTCATTTGTCTCTTGAAGGACACGGCGCGCGTCTGCCATGGCGCCGGTAAGGTGCTCGTGGCGCAGTTCATAGTCGGCGAAGTAGCCGACCTGTTCGATTGGGTACCGATGGAATTGCTCCGCTTGGGTGTATTCCGCAATCGCTTCTTCGTGCCGGTTTTCCTTAGTAAGCTCTCCAGCCAAGTAGGTGTGCGCCATGAAGTTGCGGTCGGTGACGCTAAGCGTATACCTCCACAGGGTCTCGCTATCGTGCCAGTAGCCGACCTGGCGTACGGTGAGAGCAGCCGTGGCCACGAGCACCAGGCACGCCGGAACGGCAAGCCAACGGGGTGAAATCCGCCACTCCTGAGCCGTTTCCGCAACAACCCAGGTCGCCATCCAGAATAGGCCAATGAACGAAGTGTAGGCATAGCGGTCGGCCATGGATTGATTGCCGACCTGCACGACTCCGATCATGGGGACCAGTGTGCCCAGAAACCACAGCCAGCCCACCAAAAGGTAGCGCTTCCGCGATGCCAATGCAAAACCTGAAACCAGTAACAGGAATGCGCACGCGGTTAGAACTTGTGCGAAGGGAATGGCATCGTCCAGCAGAGGATACGCAGGCGCCAGCCGGAACGGCCAGAAGGCATGAGCCACGTAGCGGAAGTAGGCAATCATGGCATTCGCCACCCGCGTGTGAAAGGCATACTCTGCCATGGCGGTATGAACCGCGGTGTGTTGCGCGCGTATGGTAACCACCGCATCAGCAGCGGAGAGAAATAACAGGGGTAGTTTCTCAAGAACCAGCCGTCGAATCGATGCCCGTGCAAAGCGGGACGGAACCTCACTGCTCTGGCCAAACCCAAACCGTTCGAGCGGCCAATAGTCCCAAAGCAGAAGAACGAAGGGCAAGGTGATGATCTGAGGTTTTGCCATCAACCCCAAAATGAACAGGAGCGCTACCGAGCTATAACGTCGAACCGAAGGACGTTGGGCATACCAGCCATAGGCCAATAGAGCGAGGAGGAAGAACATCATGCTCAGGACATTCTTACGCTCCGCCACCCATGCCACCGATTCTACGTTCACCGGATGCAGCGCAAACAGCGCCGCAACCATGAGGCTGCGCCCGGTGAAGCCGGTCGCGCTCTGCAGGAGCAGAAACAGAAGCACGGCATTAAGGGCATGGAACAGGACGCTCGTGTAATGGTGTCCGCCAGCGTTCTTCCCAAACAACTGCCAGTCCAGGGCGTGCGAGAACCAAGTCAGCGGATGCCAATTCTCAGCGTCGAAGGTGGTCAAGGCCCATCTCAGTGTCGCTGCACTCAGACCCGATTGAACGTGTTGGTTGTGAGTCACATAATCGTAGTCATCGAGGTTGAGAAACGCGTTGTGAATTACGGAATTGTAGACAGCGAGCGTGGCGAGAGCCAGCAGCAGCGAGAGGACTACGCTACGTTTTCGGGTAGATGAGAACAAACCCGGCGCGGTACCAAACTCGCTCGCAGGCGAGAGTGACGCCGCCGGTGCCTCTTCTAATTTCATCCCCATAGAATGCGACAATTATACGGGACTGCGACGCGATAAGACGCGCCGAACCAGGCCTGGAAGTACTTTCGTAACCTGCTTTCGAATCTCCAGGCGGAATCGGGAAATTTGTTTGTTGCTGCTTGCGGGAACGGTTTGATGTCGGCCAGCCGAGCGCTTATTGAAGGGCGGGGGATGAGGCCGCGCACGGCGGGGCAATCGTCGCGCTGGATGAGCGCACAACAAAATCTTCAAAAGAGCAGAAGTATCGCACCCCGGTGATATCGAGCGCCTGAGGTGTTGCAATGGCGCTGTAGGAGAGATTTAACCCACCCGCAGCAGGGATGGAACCGACCTGCACCGCAAATGAATAACCGCTCTTGGTTCCGTTGGAGAGAACAGCATCGATGAAGCAACCGCTGCTGCTCGACGGTGTGCAAGGGCCGATCCCGCCCAAAGCAGTCAGCGAGGTTGAAAAGCCGACGTTCGAATACGCCGCGTCATAAGAGGCTTCGGCATTATTGATGCTTCGAACCGAGCCTACCGCAGAGGCCTCATTGGCCGACATGCGGGCGCGCAGCAGGTTCGGTATGGCAATCGCTGCGATGATCAGGATGATGGCCACCACGATCAGGAGTTCGATGAGTGAGAAACCCGTCTGTTTTCGCATTGCTATTGATCCTGTCGACGGTCAGATTTTGGCTCACTCAAGCGGATCTTAATTCTGAGATCCGTCTGAGACCGCTATAGTTTGTAGGCACGTTTCGGGCCGTTTCACTTCTCGTGGATAACCTTAACATGCCAGTTTTCAGCGTATGGGTGGCGGGAAGGATGCGGGAAGTTGTCGCCCGAACACTGAAACCTTGCCTCCGGTGACAATTTCTGTCATTCCGTTTCAAAGATTGCCCCGTCGCTGCAAGAGGCAGGAAGATCATAAAAACAAAAGAGCAGCGAACTCGCGTTCGCTGCTCTCTGGCTTGCACCCTTCCCCAGGTATTTCGCCAAACCGAGGTGATGGCTACTGAAGCGCCGTAGCCGTCGCATCGCAGGGAGCCGGAGTAGCGGCGGTTGAAGAGCGGACCACGGCATCCTCAAAGGAGCAGAAATACCGAGTTCCACTCTGATTCGGGACCGTGGGTGCCGCGCTTACGCTGTAGTCGTTCAGCGGGACACCGACACCCGCAGTTCCAAGCGCCATCGTGAAAGTGTAGCCGCTCTTGGCACCACTCGATAGCGAGCTGTCGATGAAGCAGCCGGTAGCGGTGCTCGGAGCGCAAGCAGCGCCGGCGGCGCCGCCCAATTGAGCGAGCACGGTGGTAAAGCCCAGGTTAGAATACGCCGCGTTGTAGGAAATTTCGGCGGTGTTGATGCTACGAACCGAGCCCACGGCCGACGATTCATTGGCCGACATGCGGGCGCGCATCAAGTTCGGAATTGCGATAGCTGCAATGATCAGGATGATGGCCACCACGATCAGCAGCTCGATTAGTGAAAAACCTCTTTGCTTACGCATCTCTTAGTTTCCCCTTTTCCGCTTTATATTTGAATTTTTTTGCCCCGTCTTTTTCTTAAGACGCCCCACGTTACTGAAGCAAGTTAATGTCCACAATCGACTGCACTTTGACCTATATGGCTGGAGGATGCGAAGTGTCGATTTTTCAGGGAGTAAGGGGAGCATGGCGTTCTTGGTATCTAGCCCAAATGCAGCGGAAATGCCAAAATTGGGTGACACTTTTTGTCGTCCTGCCACGAATTGGCAAGAACAGGCAGAAGCTGCAACCCAACCAGCGGACGCGAAAAACCGCAATAAGAAACCGCAATAAAAAAACAAAAGAGCAGCGAACTCGCGTTCGCTGCTCTCTGGCTTGTACCCTCCCCCAGGTACTTCGCCAAACTGAGGTGATAGCTACTGAAGCGCCGTAGCCGTCGCATCGCAGGGGGCCGGGGTAGCGGCGGTCGAAGAGCGGACAACGGCATCTTCAAAGGAGCAGAAGTACCGAGTTCCACTCTGATTCAGGACCGTGGGTTTCGCGCTTACGCTGTAGTCGTTCAGCGGTACACCAACGCCCGCAGTTCCAAGCGCCATCGTGAATGTGTAGCCGCTCTTGACGCCACTCGATAGCGAGCCGTCGATGAAGCACCCGGTAGCGGTGCCCGGAACGCAGGCTGCGCCGGCGGCGCCGCCCAATTGAGCTAGCACGGTGGTAAAGCCAAGGTTCGAATACGCGGCGTTGTAAGAAATTTCCGCGGTGTTGATGCTACGAACCGAGCCCACGGCCGACGCTTCATTGGCCGACATACGGGCGCGCATCAAGTTTGGAATTGCGATAGCTGCAATGATCAGGATGATGGCCACCACGATCAGCAGTTCGATCAGTGAGAAACCCTTTTGTTGTTTACGCATCTCGATTTTCCCTCTTTTTTCGTATTGAAATTTTATTCTGCTCAACCATGACGCAGTCGTTTCGATATTTGCACTTGCTTCGCCAAAGCTCCGGGGTTACGTTAGTTGCGAAGGTGCCATGGCAAGAGCTTTATTATCATGAGGATCAAAACTTCAGTGTCAATTTTAACCTCATTTTCATCTCGGAGTTTGCCAAATTCTGTCGTTCTCCCGCCAATTTGTGTCAAGAAAGGAACGATCACGATGGGTATTCCTTGCGGATCAGAATCATTCTCTTGCCGACAGCGACGCCACGGCCTGTTCCGCCTCTTCTGAATTCGGAGAAAGCTTAAGCGCCTGCTGGTTACGCCACAAGCGCCGCAGGGCGGAGGTTACTAAGGCCAGGGCACAGCCTAGCTGAGAGCATATTCGTCATTTAATCATAAGAAAATACTGTCGATTCCAAACCGAGTTACCGAAGTAACCCTCATGCTCGAAGGTGAATGGCTGGGGAGTCCTTGAGACCCCTTTCTGGTCATCCATTGGAAGAAGACTGCCCCGCACAGACTTGCCGCGATGCATGCCTTTTCGGCGCGGATCCGGTCGCCCCGGTTTCCGACCAGCGGCAAAAGCTATGAGCTGTGAGCTAAGAGCTTTCTAGAAACTCTCGGCTTTAAGCAGCATGCAGGTGACATCGTCGTGTTGGGGCGTATTGCCGACGAAGAGATCGAGTTCAGACATGAGGCGCTTGAGTAGTTCGCGGGGCTCGACCGCTTTTCCCGCTTCAATCGCGCTCAGCAGGCGAGGCTCTCCGTATTCTTCCTGGCCGGCGTTTTCGGCTTCCACTAATCCATCGGTAAAAATAATCAGCCAGTCGTTCGGGGCTAGAGTAACGGTCGCAGAATCGTATTTCACATCCGGCTGAATGCCGATGGGAAGCCCACCGACATCGAGGCGCTCGATCTGTCCGCTGGCGCGCCGCAGAATCGGATTATTGTGACCCGCGTTGATGTAGTCGATGGTGCGGCGGACGGGATCGTATTCCGCCAGGAACGCGGTGGTGAAACGCAATCCTCCTTGACTATTGGTGCAGGCATAGCGGTTCATGTTAGCGGCAAGTTCGGGTAAAGCTACCTGCGCGGTAGAAAGAGTCTTGAGACTGGCTTGAAATGTGGCCATCAGCATGGCCGCAGGAATGCTCTTGCCGGCTACATCGGCGACGGCGAGAACCACGCGGTTGTCTTGGTTCGATCGACCCGGCCGCGGGAAGACGTCGTAGTAGTCGCCGGCGACGGTGTTGGCAGGGCGTGTGGCATAGGCGATGGTCAGACCCGGAATCTGAGGAGGGACGCCAGGCAGGAGCCAAGTCTGAATTTCGCGCGCGATCTGCAGATCGCGCTTCATGACCACGCGATCGGCGATTTCCAACATAAGCAGCAACAGCAGCAGAAGTCCCGCCCAGAAGTGAGGGTCGAATTCGACGGCGGAGACATTGCCCTCGCGGCTGTATTCGAAGCCGCCGTGAGGGATCACCAGCAGAATCAGCGCTAACAGCAGCAGGACGCGGCGCGCGGGCGAGAGCTTCTCAAACACGGCCCAGAAAAATTCCTTAACGACGTGCAAGCGTCGGCCGCGTCTGGTCAGGCCTTCCGGAGTTTTGGCTTCGACGTCGCGGGAATAGAGCCGATAACTGGTGCGAGCCTCGGACTCGAATTGCGACCAGAGCTGGCTAACCTCGAGACCTTCGGTGACCCGCCGCCAGAAATTGTGCAGCCGCGCGCCGAATGGAACTCGTTCTGCGGAAGGCTGTCCCGCAGGTGGGGAGGCAGTGGCCATAGGACAGCAAATTATAGAGGATTGAGCGCTTGGCTAATGTTTTCAATTTTGAAATTGGCCCAATTACAAATCCCCCCAACTGCAAAATCTCTCGATTCAGAACAAACTCAGCTGCTCGTCGAAAGTCGGAAGAGGCCATTTCGTGGCATAGCTCTCGCGGCCGGCGCTCGTGATTTTACATTTTGCCCGCAGATGGGAGATCAAGTGCGATAGGCGCTTAGCGTAGGCGGGCGGCAGGAAGGCGCGATCCTGATAGCGCCGGCGATAGTTCTCGGCGAGATGGGGAAAGTTTTGCTCAAGGAAAGGAAGGAATACGGCCGCCGAGCAAGGCTTCAGAAAAAGAGGGTTGGCGAAAACGTAGTCGGCGCCGGCATCAGCGGCGGCGCTTATTAGACTCTCCAGGTCCTGGGGCGAGTCTGTGATGCCCGGAACCACGGGCGAGCAACTGAGGCCGACGCGCAATCCTGCCTGGCTCAGGGCGCGCACGGCGTCGAGCCGCAGATCGGGACGCGGGGCGCGGGGTTCGAGAATCCGCGCCAGTTCCAGGTGGAGAGTTGTGATCGTGATGTGGACGGAAAGACGATTCGCCTTCGCTACTTCCTTCAGTAGATCGAGGTCGCGGACGATCAGATTTGACTTGGTAACGATGCCCAGCTCGAATCCGCGATGGAGCGCGAACTCTTCCAGGATTGCGCGCGTGACTTCGTAGCGGCGTTCCGCCGGCTGATAAGGATCGGTGGCGGTGCCGAGCGCGATCGCTTCCTCGAGCTTAACCCGGCGCAGTTCGTGGCGAAGCAGGGCGGCTGCGTTCTGCTTGACGTAAATTTTTTGCTCAAACTCTATGCCGTCGCGCATCTCCATGAATTCATGAGTGTAGCGAGCGTAGCAGTAGCGACAACCGAATTCGCAGCCGCGGTAGGGATTGATGGTCCAGGTGAACGGCATGGCGCGGTTGCTGACGCAGCGGTTCAGCAGCGACTTGGAGGGGAGCGTGAAGTACTCGACATCGTGCCCGGCGCGGAGAGACGCGCCCGCAGAGGCCAGTCGCGCGATGCCAATCAGCTTGGGCTTGTCGGGGAGACGGAATAAAGGCAGAGAAGTCATATCGTATTCGTCTTTTGTTCGCCTACATTAATCCCGGCTATGCCGAATTGTCAAGGGGGATGAGGGGCGGTAAGGGGTGGTAAGGGAGTGGTACCGATGGGGATTGACGTAGGCCTCAGCGAGCGCGCCGCGCACGGTAATCGAGTGCGGCTTAGCGGACACCCATTGCTTCAGGAGCCCGATGTGTGCTTTCCAATCCTGCGGAGTCGCATGCAGCGGAGGGTCTTCAAGCGCCACATAAATGGTGTGGAGCTTCCAAGTTCCACCTGAAAACATTTCCCTATGGGAACGTGCCGAATCGGCAAGACAGTCCAGTTGCTTGAACTTTCCGGCTCGCAGGAGGTTGGAAATGGTTTTCTGGTAGTCGGAGACGGCGTGAATATCGGCACCGGCATCGCCACCCAAACCCGCGATCTCTGTGGCGGTAAGTGCGCACGGCGAGAGCTTCGCCTTCGGCACTTCAGTGCCGGATAATCCACAGGTTGCTGCCAACAAGAGGAAACACAGTGAAATCGAAGGGGAGAGACGAGGGCTCCTCACAGAATTGCCCTCATACATGATGATTTTCTCAGGTCTCAACTTAGCGGGAATTAGACAGGCTGGGCAAGTTACCATCGGCCAAAACCTGATCTAGTTCGACTTAGAAAGCCGGTTAGCCGTCTTTGCGGTAGAGAAGGTCGCGCATCACTCGCCGGCGGGCTTCGTTCGCTTCTTTTTGTGTCTTGCGTTCGTCGGCATCCATGGTCCGCTTCGGTGCGGGATCAGCCTTTTCGGGAACGCTGCAGGCAGGACACTGGTTGGCAAAACCAGGTTTGTCGGGCCTCAGTTCGAATTCTTCTGAGCAGACAGTGCAGACTCGAACCGGAAATGCCATCGCCTATATCATACAACCCGCAGGTCGAAAGGGAATTGGTGTCCGTGAAAACCGGTGCGACCCGCCGCTGACGGGCTAGCGTTCCAGAGATTTGCGATCCCAATGTCCGGTGTCGGCCGCGACATCATAGGTGCTGTGCAGGAATTCCATCAGCGCTGCTTTTGGAGAATCGGCCATTCGCACGTCCTCGTACAACAGCAGGAATTCCTTGAGCTGCGGATGGTAGAAGGCCGCCGATGGACGAACCTGCCCCTCGGCGAAGCCCGGCGGTTCCGGCGCCGCATACGAGTAAAAAGCCGGTCCCGGGAGATCGCCTCCGCCGGGCCAGAAGCCCGCGCTGCTCGCTTCGTGCGAGTAGGCTTCGCGGGTGATGGCGTCGGCTCCTGGGCGCTCAGGCGCTTTTCGGCCCGAGAAGCGAGTTACCGCGAGATCGAAACTTCCCCAGAAAAAATGCACGGGGCTGACCTTGCCCAGAAATCCAGATCGGAATTCCTTCAATACTTGATCGACCCATACCAGAATTCGCCAGAATTTATGCACGGCTTCAGGATCGTACGCGGCATGGGCGTGATCCTGCTCGAACGGAACCGGGTCGGGAATTTCACAGGGAGTTGTCCAGATCTTCACCCCTACCCCGAGCTCGCCAAGCGCATCCATGAATTTCTTGTAGAACTCAGCCACGCTCTCTGGCTTTAGCACGAGTGTGACAACGCGGCCTTGGCTGGTTTCGAGCAAGAGCTTGTGCTCGACGAAATCAAAGCGTACCTCCAGGGTTCCGCGTGAGTAGGGCATCGCCGAAGTGGTCATTCCCCGCGAGGTCAAATAAAAGGGAACGTTCCAGAAATGATTCACCAGGGGACATGCTTTGAGCCGCACCTTTCCGACCACCTGCGTCCACAGGTGCAACGTGGCTAGAGTGTCCTTCCAACTGGCAAGAGGCAACGCTGGCAGCTCATCCTGATCGCTAACAGCTTTCGGTGTCATGGCTCATTTTGTCTGGCGAACCAATGTACACCGAAACGCCGAGACGCGTTTGCCGCTGATGCCTATTTCTGGACTTGAAGTCTTTTGAGCGCGTCGATTCCGCTCTGATTCTGGGGATTGAGTTCGACGGATTTCTGGTAGTTCTGGATGGCCAATTTGTTTTGTCCCGCTTTCAGATAGGCTTCTCCCAGGCTGTCGTAAGCGTTCCAGAATTGCGGATAGTCCTGCACCTCTCGCTGAAATATCTGGATGGCAGCGTCCGTTTGGCCGACGAGCAGGAAGTGATAGGCGGGGCTGATGAGTGTGTTTTCGTCCAGAATATAAGGCGACGAGGAGCCTCGAGCTTTCAGTTCCGAGTATCTAGTGATGACGGCCTGCGGGCCTTTAGCGTCGGCAACCATCATGAGCAATTGGGCGGCGTAGGGCTTCCCAGGAGTGAAGTTCCATCCATATTCTTTGGCCACACTTTCGCTCAGAGCATTCGCGACGGCGATACCATTGTCAGAGTTGCCCATGATGGCGACGCCGTTGCCGGAGTCGGCAAACATGATCAACAGTGCTTGAAAGCCTTCATCGGCGCCGTTATGGCCGAACTCCTCCGGATTTTTGTATTCGCCAAGAAAAAAACCCAATCCCACCTGTTCGATCTGAGCCTTCAACATTTCGCGCGTCGTGGCCTGCGACAGAACGTGGTTGGCTTTGCCTTGTTTCGACAGAGCGATTTCAATACCGAATTTCGCCAGATCGCTCGCGGTCGTCCACAGTCCGGCGGCGGCCATTTCCGGATAGACGTGCCACTTGCCGGGAACCGGCATTCCGTCGGCATGGGTGGCCGTCGCGGCCATGGCAGCGCGCGCGGGCGGAAGCGGCTGCTCGTAGGTGCTGTCGGTCATGCCAATTTTGTCGAGCACGATCTCGCGCATGAATTGCGGAAAGGGCTGGTCAGCTACATCCATCACGAGTTGCTGTTCGATCGTGACGCCGCCGCCGGAGTAGCGAAACTTTGTTCCGGGCGCGAGGTCGACACGGATCGGTGCGGTATTGGCAGGAGGCTCGCCGTTGAAGATCTGCAGCAGAGTCGGGATAGGCGCACCCACTTCATAGCCGGGAAAGCCGTGCACGGTGAGGCCGGCGCTGTGACTTAGAATTCGGCGGAGTGTGACTTTTTGCTCTTTGGTGAACTCGTTGTCGGGGACTTGCCAGGACTTGAGTTTCTGGTTCACGTTTTCGTCGAGTGAAAGCTTGCCATGCTCGACAAGGTAGAGGGTGCCAGTTGCGGCGACGGGCTTGCTGATTGAACCGGCTTGAAAAAGAGTGTGGGTTGTCACCGCTTTGTTGCCTCCAGCTTCGGTGACTCCGTAACCCTTGGCCCAGGCGATTTTGAAGTTGTCGATGACGGCGACGCTCAACCCAGGACACTTGTAGAGTTGCATGAGCTTTTCGAGGTTCGGTTCGAGCGGCGGCTCGGTGCCGCTGACAGGGATGGGAGCGATGCCGTTTTCCACTCGCTGGATGCGGGCGGCGAGATCGGAGTTGTCATCGCCAAGTTTCGGCTTGGATCGAGCACAAGCAGAAATGATCAGCGAAACCGCAAGGGCAGAGATGAGGGCGAAGCGCGGGGATGACCGACGTTTCGACAATCGGAAATTCATGAATCCTCCGTCGAGGAGTGTCACGGCTTGGAAGTATAGACGGTGGCTCGAAAGTGAAGTTAGCAGAGGCTGGCGATGATGCGATTGGTCCGCTATTTTAAAAGGCCGTAGACCTCGACTTCGCCACTCGCCCCGAAGTAGACGCGACCGTTGACAACCACGGGAATAACGAAACGCGTTGCCATGGCGGCACGATCGCGTTGGCTGTTTTGCTTCGAACTGTAGATCGGCTGGCGGATGTCTTTGGCATCGTACGCGTAGAGAATTGCCGGGTGGTCGGAACCGTTCCATGTTTTGGTTCGAATGACTCAGACGATGGCATTCTGTTTGCCGTCGGCTGAGACCGACGGCGTTGTGCCGGGGTTAGCAAATTTTCTGCTGGACGAGGCACTTAGTTTGAGCTCGCCATTCTTGATGGCGTAATCACAGAGATAGTCGTCGCTGGCGGCGAAGAATGCGTGTCCGTTCCAGTATGCCATCGCTCCGAAGCCGCCGCCGCGGATCTTTATCGTTTGCACGACCGCGTCCTCATCCGGATGGAATTTCCCCATGTGATCGCGATCGATGACGTAGATCATGGCCCCTTTGCTGGGTTCGAGGAGCAAGTGACGATGCGGACCGGACTGATCGGGCAAGAGCAGCGGTCCACTGGAACCCAGGTCGGCGTCGGCATTGCTCAGTTGCGCTTGATCGTGAGGCGTGAAGTAGTCGTGGATCGAAAGCGTGGAGCCTTCCAGTACGCGTGGAGCCTTCCAGCACAAACGTCAGCACTGAGTCGCCATAGTCGCGGCCGCCGGCGGCGGCATCGAAGGTGCCGTCCCCTGTGGGTAGGTAGACACTGCCTTCAGCGTCGGCGGCAGGCCCGGTGTCGCTGGCCCAAAATGCCGTCCTGGCTGCCGTCGGGATTGACGTTCAGAACCGCCTTCTGGGCAAGCGTTTGCGAATCGTAAGCTATGACCCAGCCGTGATAGGGACCCACGTCGCAGGACGAAGCCCAAGTGAGGTAGACAGCGCCGTTTGCGAGCAGGAGCGCTGCGCGCGGATTCTCCTTCAAGGGATTGAAGGCGACTTGTCCGTTGGCGGCGCCAGCGCCTTTGCCCGGCACCGAAACGGAGATGAGGCTGGGGCCGCCGAATTTTTCTACGCCGGTGGTGATGGCGAGCGCGTGCAGGTGCTTGCAGATATTCATCGTCGCCCACGGCGTGGCGGATCTTGGTGCGAGCGAGCACATAGAGCGTTCCGCTCGGAAGGTCGATCACGGGCGTGGAGGTGACGCCGATTTCGGGGCGAATAAATGGACACTGGGCTTCGTCTTCGTAGACGGGCACTGAGCCGCGCGCTTGGTCGAGCAGACTAACACTAACCTGTCACAGTGGCGGACCGCCGGGACGAACCGCGTCGAATGCGTACACGCTATCGTGCTCGGTGGCAACAAACAGAACGTCGTGCTTTCCTTTGCCGGGGATGTCGACTGCCGGCATGAAAAGCGGTTGCGCGTAGACCGCACCGTCGACTTTGAACGCGCCCAGCTTGCCGAAATGATTGGGGTTGAGGTTTTGTGGGGTTAGGATCTTTTCGTTCAGGGTCGCGCCGCTGCGCCGGTTATCGTATTGCGAGGTAGTGACTTGCGCGGCGGCCGCGATTGGCAGAACGGCGAATGGGAGCTACCGCAAGACAGTTTGTAAGCGGCTTCGTGGCAAACTCCGCTATTGTTTTTCCGCCGGAGTCTCCGCGGGTTTGGCGAAAAGTTTGGGATCGAGTTGCGGATTGAGTTCGAACTTTTTGAGCTCGGCGTTGCTGGTTTCTTGGCCGTTCTGCTTGTTTTGATGGTTGTAGGGCAGGGTGAGGCCATCGGCGGAGCGCCAGTCGGCGAGATTGGTTTCGCCTTCGAAGGGGCCCGATTGTCCCACGCCTTTATATTTTTCGCGAAGCACATAGCCCGTCTGGGGGTCGATATACCAGCGGACCCAGGGGATGGCTCCGTCGATGTCGAGGACGGCAGCGTCTACATCGCCAATTTTTTCGCTGCCGGCTGCGCTGAAGGTGAAAGCGGGATCGTCGGCGTGCTGGGCGATGTAGATGAGATCGTGTTGCAATTGGGACAGCATCTCGGTTTTCTGCGCCGGAGGCATGCTGCGCGAGCCCATGCCCGCCATTGCCATGAAGGCAGCGTCGGGAGAAACCACGATGGTCAAGTTGCCTTGCGGCATCTGCAGTTCGACGCGCATGCGGTCAGGAAAAGCGAGCAATACGTCGATCGGGGATGGGGGGCCTCCGGAGTCGCTTTCCGAGATGTTCACGTGAACGGCTTTGATGGATTTGAGCTTGGGCAGTCCACCCATGGCCGCCGCGACTTTCGCGGCCAGCGCTTTGCCCGCGGGATTGAAGGCCGCGGGCTTGCCGTTCTGCTCTCCTCGTTGTTCGCCTTGTTCTTTTTCGGCGGGCGGAGGCGGGATGGTGATGTCGATGTTCTTCACCGGCCCGAGCGAGGACAGCGGTTTGTCGAATTCCTTGGTGTTGCCGACCACCAGCACGGCCATTTGATCGCGGTGCATATATTTGGCGGCTACGCGATTGACGTCGGCGGCCGTGACTTTTTTTACTTCCGCCTGAAATTTGTCGAGCCAGTCGGGAGGATATCCGTAATATTCGTAGGTCATGCGCTCGGCGAGAATCTTGTCGGGCGAGTCGAGACGAAAGATGAACGCGTTAAGGATGGCGTCTTTGGCGCGCTGAAGTTCGTCGTCTGTGATCGGCTGCTTTGCCAGATTATCGATATCTTCAGTGGCCGCTTGAATCGCTTCAATCGTGCTCTGACTTTTGGTCCCGATCGATACCTGCAACATTCCGGGATGGCCGAAATTAGTGCCAATGCCGCCGCCGACGGCATAGGCTAGGCCGCGCTTGGTGCGGATGTCGTTGAACAATCGCGAGGAAAAACCGCCGCCGAAGGCTTCGTTGAACGCATTGATGGCGTAGTAGTCCGGATTGTCGCGGGTGGTGCCGAGCCCCAACATGTGGATGGTGCTTTGGTTTACATCGTCTTTTGCCACCAGGTAGTTGCCGGGAGGGGCGGGAGAGTATTTGATTTCGTTTTTCCTGGGTGCAGCCGCACCTTTGGGCCACGAGTCGAAAGCGGCGCGCAGCCTGGCCTCCATGGCAGCGGAATCAAAGTCTCCACTGACGCCGAGAATGACGTTGTTGGGGTGCACATACTTGCCGTGCCAGTCGATGAGGTCCTGTCGCGTTACCGCTGCCACAGTGGCATATTCGGCGTTGCGGGCATAGGGATTGTTGGCACCGTAGGCGAGCTTGACCGACTCACGCTGCGCGATTTCGGCAACGTCGTCGTTGCGTCGCGAGATGCCGTCGAACAATTCCTTCTGGGCGATGTCGATTTTCTCGGCGCGGAATTCGGGATTCTGCAGCACGTCGGTGAAGGCTTTGAAGACGTCGTCGAGGTCGCCTTTCAGACACGAAAAACTAATGGTGGTCGAGTCCGGGCCGCCGCCGGTTTCTACTTTGGCGGCGCGAACTTCAAGGAAATCGTCGAGTTGGTCTCCGGTCTGCGCTTTGGTGCCGCCAGTGCGCCAGACTTCGCCGTAGATATCGACCAGGCCAACCTTGCTGGCAGGTTCATTCACCGAACCGCCGCGGATGCGGGCGGTGCCGTCGATGAGCGGGAGTTCGTGATCTTCTTGCAGGAAGATCACCATGCCGTTTCGGAGTTCGATGCGCTTGGGCTGCTGCGGTTTGAAAGCAGGCAGCGATGGGATTGGAATTTGCTGCCAACTGGCGGCCTGAGCCGCGGCCTGAGAGAGCGTCGTGAAGGTCGCGGCGGTAGCGGTCAGCACCAGGAGAAAAAGAGACATCTTCGTCTTCATTGCGCCCCTCCCTGATCGGCGGCCTGATGAGATGGTTCCCCGGATGCGGGCTCGCCTCCGCCCGAGGTTTCGATTTCACCGACGGTACGATTGGTGTCGACGAAAACCTCGTTCGCGATGCGGCGAATGTCGGCCTTCGTAACTTGGTCGATGCGCTCTACCGAACGGAACAACTCGCGCCAATCGCCATAGCGAGTTTGATAGGTGGCAAGTTGCGTGGCCAGACCCTGGTTGTCGGCGAGGCCGCGAATCAGGGTCGCTTTGGAGCGAGTTTTGATCATTTTCAATTCGTCGTCGGTGATGTCTTCTTTCTTTAGCCTGTCGATTTCTGCATGGATGGCGTCCCCCATTTGCTGCGGAGTGTGTCCCGGAAGCGGCACGGCCAGAAAAGCGAACAAGTGGGGATACTTGACCCCCGGGTATCCGGTGATTCCCTCGGAGAACGATGCGATTTTTTTGTCGCGGACCAGGGCGCGGTAGAGTCGCGAGGTGCGGCCTTGCGACATAAGATCGGTGATAGCGTCGAAGACGGCGTCGTCTTTGCTGCGATAGTCAGGACGATGGTAGCCCTCGATGTAAATCGGCTGCGAACGATCTTTGAGCACAACTTTGCGTTCGGAATTCTGCGGCGGCTCGAGGGTCGTAGTTTCGTCGGGCTGCGGATGCGCGGGCAGACGGCCGAAGTATTTCTCGAGGATGGGCATGGCTTGGGCGGCAGGCACAGCACCGGCGACCGCGACAACCATGTTGGAGGGCACGTAGTACGCGTCAAAGAATTTCTGAGCCTCGGTGGCGGAAAAGGTGTTGAGGTCGGATATCCATCCTATCGTGGGCCGATGGTAAGGATGGGCTGCAAATGCCTCTTCGGTGAACTGCTCAAGCAGGCGGCCGAAAGGATTGCTGTCGGTCCGCATGCGGCGTTCTTCGATGACTACGTTGCGCTCTTTATAAAACTCGCGCAGCACGGGATGCAGGAAGCGTTCGGATTCGAGGTAAGCCCACAGCTCGAGACGATTCACGGGAAGCGAGTAGTGATATTCGGTCTCGTCGTAACTGGTGGAGGCGTTCATGTCCTCGCCGCCGTTTTGTTCGACCAGTTTGCCGAATGCGTTGGGGACGACGTACTTGTCGGCCTCTGCGATGGCGTCTTTCCAGGTTTTTTCGAGTTGCGTCAGTTTCGCCTCATCGCGGCCAACGGTCTTGTCGCGCTCCGCAATGTAGGCGGCGTAGGCAACCTCGACCTTCTCCAGGGCCGGCTTTTCGGCGGCGTAATCGGTGGTGCCGATTTTGTCGGTGCCCTTGAATGCCATGTGCTCGAACATATGCGCCAGGCCGGTGGCCCGCAGGGGATCCTGCGCGGAACCAGCGTCCACCAGAGTAAAAAAGGAGAAAACCGGGACTTCGGGACGCTCGCAGATCATGAGCGTGAGGCCATTGGGCAGCTTTTTGACCGTGATGCGCTTTTCGAAGGACGCGACGTCTTGCCCCAGAGCAACGGCGGAGAGCAGAAGCAAGACAAGCACAGTTTTTCGAGTATGGTGTTTCATCGGACCTCCGACGGTTGGAACGGCATCTTCTTCCCTGGACTTCTATTGGACGGAGCAGCGGGGTGGAAGTTTGAAAGTACGTGGCCGGGAGGGAAGTTGTCAAACCGCCGCCCGAGCTCGGAATTTACAGCTGGACCAGGACAACGCTGTATTTTGCGTGCCGCCGTATTTCGGGCACAATAGCAGCCGGAGATCATGTGACCGATTCGACTGTAGAGATTCAGGGCAAGCATCTGAAGCTGTCGAACTTGGAGAAGGTGCTTTATCCCGCCACTGGATTCACCAAGCAGCAGGTCATCGATTATTACGCGCGAATCGCCCCGGCGATTATTCCCCATCTGGCGGGACGCGCGTTGACTCGCAAACGCTATCCCGATGGGGTGAACGGCGAGCCGTTTTTTGAGAAGAACGCCCCGAAATATCGACCCGAGTGGGTGAAGACTGCTCCCATCTGGAGCGAGGGCAACCGGCGCACGGTGTATTACGTTCTGGCGAATGATCTGGCCACTCTGGTATGGCTTGCTAATTTGGCAGCGCTCGAACTCCATCCCTCACTGGCGCTGGCGAACGACATTACCTGCCCGACAGAGATGGTGTTCGATCTTGATCCCGGACCGCCGGCGAACATGGTGCAGTGCTGCCAGGTAGGACTGTGGCTGCGCGAAATCTTCGAACACTTCGGGTTGCGGAGTTTTCCGAAGACGTCGGGTTCAAAGGGACTGCAGATTTACGTTCCGCTGAACACGCCGACGACCTACAACGCCACCAAGACGTTTGCGCACGCTCTGGCGCAACTTTTGGAGCAAGAACATCCGGAGATGGTCGTTTCCGATATGAAGAAGACGCTTCGTACAGGAAAAGTGTTGGTGGACTGGAGTCAGAATGACGAGCACAAGACTACGATCGCGGTCTATTCGTTGCGGGCACGCGAGCATCCCACGGTGTCCACTCCGGTGACCTGGGAGGATGTGGAACGGACGTTCAAAAAGAAAGATACCAGCCTGCTGGTATTCGAAGCGCCGCAGGTAGTTTCTCGTTTTGACAAGATCGGAGACTTGTTTGAGCCGGTGATTAGTTGGAAGCAGCGGTTGCCCGAGTTGAAGGCCGTTGCCGGAACCGTGGCCACCGAACCACAGCGCATTGAGATTGCGGCCCGGACTGATGAGAAGGATCCGCCGCCGCCGAAAGCAGCACGAAAGAAGGCGTCGGGACCGACGAAGCCGCTTCGGAAAAAGTCGGGCAAGATATAATCTCGGGGCGGTGGGGCGCGGACCCTCTGGTGGAGGCGGCGCCACCGACCCGGCCGCGAGTCCATTTTAATGTCACAACTCTTCGTGGGAACGTCAGGATGGGCTTACCCGACGTGGAAGCCTGATTTCTATCCCGCCAAGCTGGCGCAGAAGAAGTTCCTGAACCACTACGCCACCCGATTGAACACCGTCGAAGTGAATTTCACGTTTCGGCAGCTGGTTAAAGAAACGACGATTCAAAACTGGATGCAGGATACGCCCGCCCACTTTCGTTTCGGCATCAAGGCGCATCAGGTCATCACCCACATCAAGCGGCTCAAGGCGACGGACGACTTTCTGCCGCGATTTCTGGCCACCATTGAGCCGCTGGCATCGGCCGGCAAACTAGGACCGGTGCTGTTTCAACTTCCGCCGAATCTGAAGGGGGATCTGGCGCTGCTCAAAGATTTCCTGGCGATTCTGCCGCGCACCGTGCCGGCGGCGTTTGAGTTTCGGCATGAGTCGTGGTTCACGGACTCGACTTGGGACTTGCTGAAATCGAGCAACGTGGCGCTGTGCGTGGCCGAGACGGAGACGATGACAACCCCGGAAATCGCGACTGGCCCGTTGGTGTATTACCGCTTTCGCAAGCCGAGTTATACAGGAGAGGAACGGCGCTCGATGATCGACCGCATCGGGCAGCAGGTTTCTGCGGGACGCGATGTCTTTGCCTATTTCAAGCATGAAGAAACGCCCGAAGGGGCTCTGTACGCGGCCGATCTGCTGCGAGCCGTGGGAAAGACGTAGCCAGCTATGTCTCTACCCTTTGATTCCGTCCGCATCCGTTTCAGCACTTTTTCTGGCGTCCGAGAACCGTCATACTGAATCTCTTGATGGTTATGGCTGCCGAGGCGAACGCGCGCGTGCTATCGGGCTTTCTCGATTACCTGCGCATCGAGAAGGGGCTGGCGGTGCTTTCGATCAACGCGTATGCCACCGATCTACTCCAATTTGCCGAGTTTCTGGAAAAGAAGAGACGGCTGCTGATGACGGCGCGACGCACCGATGTGCGCGAATTTCTGCAGCAGCTGTTTTCGCATCAGGTGGACGGACGCAGCGTGGGAAGGAAGCTTTCGGCGCTGCGTCATCTCTATCGTTATCTGCTGCTCGATAAGAAAATTGAACAGGATCCCACTTTAAATATCGAGTCTCCCCGGCAATGGAAAGTCTTGCCGAAGTCGCTGGCGCGCGACGAAGTGGAGTCGACGCTGGCATCTCCGGCCGCGCAGTTGGCGAACGGAGGTCGCGCCTCGCAAGACGCGACCGCATTGGCGGCGCGGGACCGGGCCATGCTGGAACTGTTATACGCAGGAGCGCTGCGGGTTTCGGAATTGGTCAACTCGACGCTTGAAGATTTGAAGCTCGATGCCGGATACATGCTGGTACGCGGCAAGGGAGACAAAGAACGCATCGTCCCGTTGGGCAAGCCGGCGCAGGACGCGATTGCGGAATATCTGGCTCAGGGGCGTCCGGCGCTGATCAGGAAGCGAGAGTTGAAAACCTCCAGACCTCGCCCGAAGAGCGTGAGAAGCGTCGGGAACCCAAGCGAGACGACTAAGGTTGGAGATTCGCATGTGTTTATCGCTCGCGGCGGGCGCAAGCTGACGCGGCAGCGAGTTTGGCAGATGGTGGGGGCGGCGTCGGCCGCTTCGGGACGGCATGCGTCGCCTCACATGTTGCGACATTCTTGCGCTACGCATATGGTGGAAAATGGCGCCGATCTGCGCACGGTACAGACGATCCTGGGTCACTCAGACATTTCGACCACGCAGGTGTACACCCATCTGGCGCTGGATCGGGTGCGAAGCGTGTATCAGAAACATCATCCCAGGGCGAAGCCGAGATAAGGAAATTGTTGATGGCGGATGCTTGATTGCTGATGGGAAGCCTGCGAAAGATTCCTTCTTGATGAGCTTTTCAATCAACGATCAACGATCAACGATCAACAGTCAACCATCAACGATCTCCAATTAAGAATCGAGAAGCAGCCATGGGAAAACAGGGTACGGTCGTGAGCCAGGCCGTGGTCGACTTCCTTCGCCACTTGCGCGAACGGAACGCTTCGCCCCACACTGTCAAAGCCTATAGCGCCGATCTGGCGAACTTTGCCACCTACGCGGATTCGCGCGGGTGGAAATCGATCGACCACATCGCCATTCGGGGATTCCTTTCGCAACTCTACGAAAAAGGACTGGGAAAGACTTCGGTGGCGCGGTCGCTGGCGGCGGTGCGGTCGTTGTATCGCTGGCTGGCGCGGGAGGGAGCGGTCGAGCAGAATCCCGCGAAACTTGTGGCGACGCCGCGGCTGCCGCACAGACTTCCGCGGGTCCCGACCATTGAGGAGATGAACTCTGTGCTCGATGGACAAATGCCGGAAGCGGCGGCGTTTCCCGAGCGCGACCGGCTTATGCTCGAACTGCTCTACGGATGCGGTATCCGCAACTCGGAGCTTACCGGAATCAATCTCGATGACCTTCGCATGAGCGCGGAAGCAATCTTGATTCGCGGGAAAGGAAAGAAGGAACGGTATGTTCCCTTTGGCCATTCGGTGAAGATCGCGCTGGCCGCATATCTTCCGACGCGACAGGCGATGTTGTCGCAAACGCGAAAGAATGCAGCCGCGTTGCTGATCAACCGGCGCGGTGGGCGGCTGACCACGCGCAGCGTGGGCCGCATTATCAAGAAAGTCGCCGTGGCGAAGGGGCTTTCGCCCGACGTGCATCCTCACACCTTGCGCCATGCCTTCGGCACGCACATGCTGGAAGAAGGCGCCGACCTGCGGGCCATTCAGGAATTGTTGGGCCACGAGCGTCTGGCCACGACCCAGCGCTACACGCAGCTTTCGATGAAGCATGTGTTGCAGGTCTACGATCAGACGCATCCCCGGGCAAAATAGCGCCTTTCCGCGTATCACCTGAGTAATTTGGTTCTTTTCAGACTATGCCGGAACGGCTGCATTGATTCCTTTTGCGGGTGGGCCGCCGGCACCTGCGCCGGAGTCGGGAGCGTCACCGGCCTGCCGCAGTTCTTCCCACATTTTCTCGATCCGCGCTTTCAAGACTGCGGTGAGTTTCTCGTAGGCTTCTTCTGACGCTTGCGACTCGGGCGGCGGAAAAATCGGATTGCCAAAGACCATCTTCAGCGGCGTGAAGCCGCGGAATTTGCGGTTCCGTGGCCACGCCTGATAAAAGCCTTCAATCGCCGCCGGAACGATCGGCACCTGCAAGTGAATCGAAAGAATGGCTGCGCCTTTCTTAAAAGTTCGGGGCGTGCCATCCATCGAGCGCTCGCCTTCGGGATAAAGAACGAGCGTCATGCCTTGCCGCAGTCCGAAAGCGCCGGCACGCATCGCCGGAACCAGATTCGCGTCCGGATCGAGCACCATGACTTTGATAGACCGCGCCAGGCGGCGCATCATCCCTTTGCCGAAAATTTCGCTCGTACCCACGGCAAAGGCCCGCAAAAACACATCCCGCGGCAGAACGCTGGCCAGGACCAAAGGATCGAGATAGCTTTGATGGTTCGACGAGATGATGAAAGCGCCCGACTTCGGAAGTTTGTCGAGTCCCGTCACTTTCAAATGGAAGCGATCAAGAGCGAAGACCTGCAGCAGTCGCGAAAAGAGGTACCAGAACGTGTCGTTGATTCGATGGGGATGGGCCAGCGCGAGGACGTCGGGGTCTTCGGGAGTTTCCGCCAGGATCGATTTCCATCCGGCGAAGGTGACGCGCGTTCCGGGGCTGCCAGCGCCGCTGGCCGCGCTTTTCAGAACGGCATCGACCAGATCGCGCACCGTGTAGATCTCGGTCAGTTGCGCCTCTTCGACGTTGCCCCCGAGTTCTTGTTCGAGGTGGCTGAGCAACTCGACGCGCTGCATCGAGTCCAGGCCGAGATCGAGATCCAGATTGAATGTTGGCCGCAGTGTGGGCGGGGCTGCGCGCGCTGCTTCGCGGATGATCTGCAAAGCCCGCCGCACGTCCGATTGATCGAGCCATGCGCTCTCTTCCTTGGTCAAAGGTTTCTCCGCCGGAAGTTCCGAATCGTCCCCCACTTTCTTCGACTGATTTGCCCGGACTCGCTTCTCGACTTCGAAGCGCTTGATTTTGCGGGTCGTGGTACGGGGTAAATCTTCCTGCCAGATTTCGTAGCTGCCAATGCGCTTGGTGGAGGCGATTCCGGGCGACAGGCCTTCAATATCGAAACGGATAATCTCTTTTGCGTTGACAATTTTTCGCTGCCGCAGCGCGTCGAAGTCCGGAACAATCACGGCGTGCAGGCGGTCGCCACCCTCGCCGGGTTTGCCTTCGAGTCCCATCACAGCCAGTTCCTTAATGGAGGACGACTTCAGATAGTAGGCTTCGATTTCCTCGGGATAGACGTTCTTGCCGTTGCTCAGAACGATCACTTCCTTTTTTCGTCCGGTGAGGAACAAGTGGCCGTGCGAGTCGAAGTAACCGAGGTCGCCGGTGAGAAACCAGCCGTCGCGCAGGACTGCTGCGGTCGCGTCGGGACGGTTCCAGTAACCTTTCATCACGACCGCGCCTCGTAATGCGACTTCGCCGACGGCGGGGCTGTCGTCTTGTGGTTGCGGGTCCACGATTTTGGCCTCGACCCCTTTCATCGCGTTGCCGACGGAACCAATCTCGTTGTCGTTTGGCGAATTGGCGAAGACGGCGGCGGTGGTTTCCGTCAGGCCGTAAGCCTGCAGCACGTCGACGCCGAGATCGTGGAAATCCCGAGCGATTGCCGGATCAAAGCGCGATCCGCCGGTCACCAGGTAGCGCATTTTTGGTCCCAGCGTTTCGTGCACTTTGCGGAATAGTACCGGTCCCGCGTTGATGCCGACCTTGCGCAGAGTGCGGTTGAGCGCGATCATGGCGGAGAAAACCTTTTGCGTGATCGCGCCCCGTTTCGCGATCTCCTGAAAAAGACGCTCGTGAATCAGGTAGAAGAATTGCGGCACGACCGCAAAGGCCGTGATGTTGCGCTCGCTCAGAGCCCGCAGTAGTTCGGTGGTGTTGAGCGTCTCCAGATACACGACGCGCGAGCCCTTGACCAGCGGGAGCAGCAGATTCGCCATCTGCGCCAGTACGTGAAACAGAGGCAGCACGCCCAGCAGTGCGTCCGCTGGACCAAGATCGACCCAGTCGAAAACCGCCTCGACTTCGCCCAGAAAATTGGCGTGCGTCAGCATCACGCCCTTGGGGTCGGCAGTAGTGCCGGAAGTGTAGAGCAGGGATGCGAGATCGTCGTCCCTTGATGCCGCAGCTTTAAAGTTGTTCGGCCCGGAGGCGAAGATCGCAGGCAGATTGCCTAGCCAGCGTTCCTGCGATATCGGCTCGGTCGTGCGGTCCGGGTCCATCAGGATGAGGCCCAGCTTGAGTTCGGTGGCGGCAGGGAGCACCACCGGAAAATGTTTCGCATCACAAAACACTGCCGAGGTGCCGCTGTCTTTCAGAAGTTTCGTGACTTGATCGTCGTGCAGGGCGGTGTCGAGGGGAACCGCGGCGCAGCCGGAGGCGATGATTCCCAGGTAGGCGGCGACCCAGCGCGGGTGATTGTCGGCCAGAATGGCAAGCCGCGATCCTTGCGGAAATCTTCTTTCTGTGATCCATCGGCCTACCGATTCAGCCATACGGCGCAATTCGGAGTACGTGCAGCTTTCCAGGTGATCGTGACGCTGCAGTTCCAGTGCGACATTTTCAGGCCAGCGCTCGGCGCATTCGACAAAGCGATCGTAGAAGGTGGGCATTGGTCGTGGCGAATATACACGAAAGCGTACCGGACCGCAGGTTGTGCGCGACGCTATTCGCGCTTCAGAATCCGACTCTTGCCGGTGCGCCGAATGATGTTGAGACTCTCGGCTAGGAAATTGATTCTGAGAATCTCAGATTGTTCCTCAGGGCTTTTTTGCAGGTTGCGGTTGTTCCGCCTTGGCGATCGCCTTGCGGAACTCTTCCACGGCAGCGACGCCCGGTTCGCGCAGACAGTCCTTGGCTATGTAGCGCCAGACAGGCGCCGAATCCAGCGGATCTTGGACACGTCCGCGATACACCTCGAACGTGTCTTCGGAGGTTCCGGCCTCATTGCTGATGCGGGGCCCATTCTGCGGACCATTTGGTGGTCCCAGGCCGGGATCGGTAAGCGGAGGAGGTTGACCCCGCTGGGCGCCGATGCGGATACTGTCGTCGGTGCTTTGCGCGACGCCCGGACGCTGGTCGATTGGTCCGCCCTTCATCGTCGGTTGCACCATCCGGCCGTTTCCCGTTCGGACGGTAATGATCAGATCGGATTCCGCCCCGTCCATTACTGGCTGTAACCGGCCCCATTCGATCAGCGCCTTCTGCACGCTGTCGCGGGCGGTGGCGTTGGCCATGGGATGATTGACGGGCTCTCCGGCGTCGGGGCTTACTACTACCCGCACGGTGGTGGCTCGCAAGATATCTTCCGGCAGAGAGGATTTCTTTTTGTCTTTCGCGCCTGCAGGAACAACGACCAGCGCGACTACAAGGACCAGCGAGGAGAGGCGTGCATTCATGGGGGCCTCCGTGACCAGCGACTAACGCCGCCATTATACTGGAGGTGCGCCAGACGTGCTTCGTCGAGGACGAGGCTCGCATCTAATGTGCTAGGCTTTAGTAGTATTTTGGGGTGCTGCCCCCTGAAGGAACTCCGGATTGATTAATCAGCTGCTAGGCAAGGTTTTTGGCACCAAGAACGAGCGGGTCGTGAAGTCGCTGAAGCCGAAGGTCCAGGCGATCAATGCGCTTGAGCCCGAGATGCAGAAGCTCACCGACGCCGAACTGCGCGCCAGAACGGACGAGTTCCGGAAGCGCATTCAGGAGCAGCTGAGCCGCTTTGGAGGAGGTGACGGAACCCAGCCACCGGGGAGCGATTCGCACACCGGGCCGGAAGACGACGAAGATGATCTCGACCGAATCAAGCGCGTAGAAAAGGAGCAGTACGGCGCGCTGCAGGAAGTCCTCGGCGAGATTCTGGTGGAAGCCTTTGCCGTGGTCCGCGAAGCCGGACGCCGCGTACTTAACATGCGTCATTTCGACGTGCAGTTGATTGGCGGCATGGTGCTGCACCAGGGGACGATCTCGGAAATGAAGACCGGCGAAGGCAAGACGCTGGTGGCTACGCTTCCGGTATATCTCAACGCGCTCAGCGGGCGTGGCGTTCATGTAGTGACGGTCAACGATTATCTGGCCAAGCGCGACTCGGAATGGATGGGAAAGCTTTACCGGTTCCTCGGCCTCACAGTCGGTGTGATCGTGCACGATCTGGATGATGAGCAGCGCCGCGCCGCTTATGCGGCCGACGTTACCTACGGCACCAACAACGAGTTCGGTTTCGACTACCTGCGCGACAACATGAAGTTCGATATCAAGGATTGTGTGCAGCGCGGGCACAACTACGCCATCGTCGACGAAGTCGATTCGATCCTGATCGATGAAGCCCGCACGCCGCTGATTATCTCCGGCGCCAGCGAAGAGTCGACCGACAAGTACTACAAGGTCAACCGCATCATTCCCAAGCTGGAGAAAGGTGAGGAGATCGAAGGCCCTCCGGGCGAACCCGCGGAACTTACCGGCGACTTTGTGGTCGACGAGAAGCACCGCAACATTACGGTGACCGACGAAGGTTGGGTGAAAGTGGAGGGACTGCTCGGGATTGGAAACATCGCCGACCCGGAGAACTGGCCGCTCAAGCATCATGTCGAGACTGCGATCAAAGCGCACGCGCTCTATCGCAGAGACGTGGAATACGTCATCAAAGACGGCGAGGTTATCATCGTCGACGAATTTACCGGACGCATGATGCCGGGGCGGCGCTGGTCCGACGGACTGCATCAGGCGATTGAGGCCAAGGAAGGCGTGAAGATCGAGCGCGAGAACCAGACGCTCGCGACCATCACTTTCCAGAATTACTTCCGCATGTTCAAGAAACTGGCCGGCATGACCGGCACCGCGGAAACGGAAGCGGCCGAGTTCGACAACATCTATAAGCTGGAAGTGGTCGTGATACCGACCAACATGGAGATGCGGCGGATCGAGAATCCGGACATCGTGTATCGCACGGAGAAGGAAAAGTATTTCGCTGCCGCCGACGAAATCCAGCAACTTGCCACGAAAGGCCAGCCAGTGCTAGTGGGCACGACGTCGGTGGAAAAATCCGAGCGGCTGTCGGACCTGCTCAAGAAAAAGGGCATCAAGCACGTCGTGCTGAACGCCAAGTTTCACGAGCGCGAAGCCGAAATTGTGGCGCAAGCCGGTCGCAAGGGCATGATTACGATCGCGACCAACATGGCTGGCCGCGGAACTGACATTCTGCTCGGCGGCAATCCCGAGTTCATGGCCAAGCAGGAACTGGTAAAGAAGGGAATCGCCCAGCAGTTGCGCGTAGCGCAAGGCAAGATCGAGGGGCCGCAGGAAGATGGGCAAACTTCCATCTTTTATTACAACGGCAACGAGTACACGGTCCCGACCGACGCGTGGGCCGGCGCCCTCAACCGGTATAAAGCTCAAACTGACGTGGAGCACGATGAAGTGACCGCGGTCGGCGGGTTGCACATTCTGGGCACAGAGCGCCATGAGTCGCGTCGCATCGACAACCAGCTGCGCGGGCGCGCTGGCCGCCAGGGTGATCCGGGTTCTTCGCGTTTCTATCTTGCGCTTGAAGACGACCTGATGCGCATCTTCGCCAAGGAGTGGATCTCGAAGCTGCTGCAGCGTCTGGGAATGGAAGAGGGCGTGCCGATCGAGTCCAAAATGATCAGCCGCCGCATCGAGACCGCGCAGAAGGCAGTAGAAGGACAGCACTTTGAGTCCCGTAAACATCTTCTTGAGTACGACGACGTGATGAACAAACAGCGCGAGGCTGTCTATGGCCTGCGACGTCGTCTGCTCGAAGGAACCGACCAGAAGGATCTGATTCTGGAAGATTACGTCTCGGCGATTCTCGCCGAACTGCTGGAGGAATACTGTCCGGCCAAGGCTCACGCGGCCGACTGGAATATCAAGGGGTTGAAAGATGCGGTATTCACCCGCTTCGGTGTCGATTTTCTCGCCGAAGGCGTGAAGGCCGACACCTTGAACCGCCAGGAACTTGGCGACGCAGTTTTCGAGAAACTCAAAGAACGCTACGACGCGAAAGAGAAACTCATCGGGCCGGCGGCCATGCGCCATCACGAGCGCATGATCATGCTGAGCGTGATCGATCAGCAGTGGAAAGATCACCTGCTCAGCATGGACCACTTGAAAGAGGGCATTGGGCTGCGCGGTTACGGCCAGCACGATCCGCTGGTCGAGTACAAGAAAGAATCCTTCGACATGTTCGAAGCGATGATGCAGCGCTTCCAGGAAGACGCGGTCCGGTATCTCTACCTCATGCAGATTCTGGAGCGCCCGCCGGATTCTGGCGCCGGCGGTCCGCCGCCGAGCGCACCGGTTGGGCAACGTCCTGGGCCGGGAGCGGGTCATGATGGAGACGGCAACGGACGGCGTCCTCCGCGCTTGGTCTCGACATCCGCCGACGAACTGGAAGAAGCCTTCATGCGCCGTAAGCGTCGAGAATTGGAACAATCGCGCATGGCCGGAGCGGGAGACGCGCAGCCCGTACAGCAAGTCGTTCGCGGTCAGGAAAAAGTTGGAAGGAATGATCCTTGCCCCTGCGGCTCCGGCAAGAAGTACAAAAAATGCCACGGGGCGTGAGGGGCGAGCGATGTAGGGACAGCCGCCCTCGACCGTCCCGCCGGGCAAAGCCCGGCTATTCCGTTTTCCTCGCGACGGCAGGGAAAGTCATTTCGCTCACCGCACTGTGCCTTTGCTGTTTCCAGTCGGCGAACAGCGTCGCGTAATTCTTGGTAATGTAGTCCGCGGGAGCAACTCCCAGCTTCTTCGCGGTTCCGTCAATCCACCGCGATGGACCCTCGATCTCGCAGAAGTTGCCGATCGGCGTCTCGTCCACGACTACCTGCCCCTTCTTATCGGTCCACTCGGCGCGGAATTTTTCATAGCGAAACGACGGTGCATATCCCAGTCCGCGCAGAATTGCATCCATCTTCTTCCCGTCATCGACGCCCGTCTCCAGTTCCACCCGGCTGCTATGCCGGCCTTTTTTCCCGCCACTCTTATGAGTCAGCTTCCAATCCGAACCGTATTTTCGCAGCCGTAGGAGTTCCCTTCGCGAGCGCAACACTTCGCCGGGCAAGTCGTAGAGCGTATTCATTTCGTGGGTCCGCCGCGTGATTAGGCGGAATCCCGCCGCCCGCAGCTTACCGGACAATCCTCTCAAATCTGCAACTCGAAATTTGACTTCGATCTCCCGCTTCATGAAAAGAGTGTATTACGGCGGGGGCGATTGCGGCGCCGGGTAAGCCGCAAGTGCGGGCGATTCTCGGCCGTCCTTTTCCCAGTCCACTTCTCTCACCGGACCGACGACAAAAATCCAACTAAGAGCTCCGATCCAAACCACCACGGCCGTAATGAAAAATGCCCAGTAGAAGTGGCCGGTGCGGTCGAGGAGAATTCCGGTCAGCTTGGGTGCGACCGCGCCGGCGATATTTCCCGCGAAGTTTTGCACGCCTGTCCAGCGGCCCACCATCCGCGGACCCGCCAGGGTCTGGGTCATGGCCCAGATGTTGCACGCCGACACACCCATGAAGGTGCCCGCCAGCGCCAGCATCCAGATGAAAACCGTGTCCGGTGCAATGGCCGACACCGCCAGAAAGGTGCCCATGCCGAGGTTTCCCACCGTCGCCAATGTCTTGCGCACCCTCGTCGGAGAGCCGTCGGCGGCAACCCAGCCATCCGATAGCTTTCCAAAGACAGTCGACGAAATCGCAAACAGGATGTAGACGAAACCTCCCACCTTCGCCATCTGAGTCATTGAAAGGCCCCGTGCACGCATCAGATAGAAGGGCAGCCAGGTCACCAGAAAATACGAAGCGTAGTTAAAACTGAATTGGCAGACGCACGTTCCCCACGCTGACCGCTGCCGCAGAATCGCGAGAACTCCTGAACGCTGGTCTGATATGCGGGGCGAAGAAGGCGCCCTGCGCGGCATCCACGCCAACCATGGCACGAGCCACAGCAATCCGGCTAGTCCCAAGATCACAAAAAACGAACGCCATCCGAAGCGCCCAACAAAGTTTCCTCCCAGCAGCATACCAACCGCGGGGCCCAGGGCCAGACCGGCGATAATCACCGAGTTGGCGAACCCGCGGTTCCCCTCCTGGAAATGTCCGCCAAGAATCTTGCCATACGCGGGAAAGGCCACGGATTCTCCCACGCCGAGAACCACGCGAATGGCAAGCAATGCCACGAATCCATGTAGAGCTCCGGTGACTGCCGTCGCCGCTGACCATATAAAAAGTCCCAGCGCGAAGACCCATTTTACGTCGAAGCGATCGACCAGCCAGCCGGCGGGAATCTGCAGCAATGCGTACGTGTAGAAAAAAGCCGAGAGCAGAGTCCCCAATTGCGACCCGGAAATTCCCAGCTCATCTTTGATCAGAGGCGCTGCGATCGATAGATTGCTGCGATCGATGTAATTGATGAGAACCGAAAGGCCCAACAGGAAAAGGACTCGGTTCATCCTGGGGTAGGGCGGGTCGGCACTCGATACTTTAGACTGCCCCGCTGGCAAGGCAGTTTTCTCGCGACTAGCGGAGAGATTCATCGGGGAAAAGCGCCCCAATTGTACTCTTTCGCCAGATAAGGTTCCGCCGAGAGCTCCTACCGTGCTAGTGCTATTATTTTCGACGATCGGAAGCCCAGGCTTGGAGGAAGTATGAAGAATCTATTCGAGCAAGAAGCAATCGATGAAGTGATCGCGCGCATCGACAAGCTGCAACCGGCGACCCCACGGCACTGGGGAAAGATGGACGTGGCGCAGATGATGGCGCATTGTTCCGCGGCCCTCGATATGGCCGCGGGCCGGCTCAATCCACCGCGCATCCTCATCGGGAGGGTAATCGGATCGTTCGTCAAGCCGATCTACACCAACGAGAAGCCGCTGTCGCGGAACAGCCCCACCGATAAAAAGCTGATCGTCTCCGACCAGCGGGATTTTCTGCGGGAGCAAGAGCAGCTCAAAGTTTGCGTGCGGCAATTTCACGATGGCGGCGAAGCGCAGTGCACCCGGCATCCGCACCCGTTTTTTGGCGCCCTTACCCCGCAAGACTGGAGCCGCGGAATGTACAAACATCTCGATCATCATTTGAGGCAATTTGGGGTGTGACCGGCTACAAGCCTAATTGAACGTCGGCAGCTTTATCAGATCGTCCTTTGGGACAGACTCCAGATGACCTCCGGCCTTGCGCCATGCGGTCAGGCCGCCGACGATCACGAACGTGTTAAACCCTTTTTCCCGCAGCAGATGCGCCACCCGGGCGCTGGTTGCTTCGCGCGCTCAAGTACAGTAGAGATAAATGTCCTTATCTTTTGGAAGATTCTTGATCTCCTCATCGAGATTATTGGGCTCGATGCGGATCGAGCCTGCGATGCGCTCGGCTCCTATGTTGTAGTAGCCATGACTGCGCACGTCAACGATCAGCACCCGGCCTGCCTCTTCCGACGCCAGACGCGCGGCAAGTTCCTGGACCTGTATCCGCGGCATGATGCGATACTTTTTGTACTTGCGAAACTGTGCGGCGCGATAAATGGCATACACCAGAAGAGCAGCGATGACGATGATTTCCATGGCCCGTCCGGCTGCGTGAAACCCCCGCAACGTTGCCGCCAGAAAATCGCGCGAAAGATATCCCACCAGCAGGTACGTCGACGAGTACAACAGCGCTCCAACAAAGTCCAGCTGCAGGAATTGTCCAAAGTGCATCTTCATGCTGCCCGCGAGCGGCGCCGCCATCGTGTTGAGCCCGGGAACGAATTTAGCGATCAAAAGCGTGACTTTGCCGCGTTTATAGAACGATTCGGCCGAACGGAGAATGCAGGTTTCGGGATTCATCGAGAGCCGGCACAGGAACCCCAGAAGCGCCCATCCGGAGTAGCGCCCCAGCCAAAACTGCGCCGAGTCGCCAATCAGCAGGGCGACCATTGAGGCCAGAAGAACTCCCGGTCCGGACAAGGTATGGGACGCGACCGCAGCCCCTGCCGCCACCAACGCGATCGCCGCCGGGAAGGGCAGTCCAAGCGCCTCGGCAAACAGCAAACCGAAGGTCAGAGCATAGCCCTGACGCGCCATAATGGAGAGCAGGTCGTTCATAACAGATCAACGCGACATTGACGATGCAGGAGTTGCTTTCGCCAAACTCTTGACTCGGCACAACTTTGATTCGGCAGTGCCGCGAAAGGGTTCAGTATAACAACCTGTAACGCGCGCGTTTCTTCGGGGAATCAGCTGACCGGCCGTTCTACCGGCGAAAGGAATCTTCTCCTGCATGGGTTTCGTGCCGCCGAGTGAACCATCGAGTCAACGATCTAATTTAGTAAACAATCAAGAGACCATCGACGCACGGGCTGGCCGGGAAGGCGGCCTATTTGTCCCTCGCGACCACGAACTCCGGCGCCCAGAGTAAGGCCCGTTTGATCTCGGAATCAGGGAAAGTACAAATCGAGTTCTGGGCCGATTCTGCATAATGCGCGGCTCGCGCCGTGGCCGCTTCCAGAGATCCGTAGCGCTGTAAAATTTCCAGAATCTCACCATGACTGACGCCGTTGAAGGCTCCATGGTGCAGAACTGTCTCGATTCTGGATCGTTCGTGCGGCGTGCACCGCTCGACGGCATGGATCACCGCCATAGTCGCCTTGCCCTCGCGCAGGTCACTGGCAACGGGCTTTCCCAACACATCTTCCGAGGCGGTTAGGTCGAGAACATCATCGACAATCTGAAACGCCATACCCAAGTCATGTCCGTACCGGCCCAGAGCCACTTCCTGCTCGGCGTTAGCCCCGCCCAGAATTGCTCCGAGCCGCATACAGACTGAAAACAGGCACGCGGTCTTGCGAAAAATAAGGTCGAAGTGCTCGTCGAGCGAGATCAGCTTGCCCAGCTTTTCCATCTGCAGCAGTTCGCCTTCCACCATCTGTTGCGTGAGTTCGATCAGCGTATCGAGAATACGGAAGTTGCGCTCCTGCACGGCGATCTTGAAGGCCTGCATGTAAAGCCAGTCGCCGGCGAGCACGCACTTTGAATTTCCCCACTGCGTATTGGCGGCGGGGCGCCCCCGCCGCGTCTTGGCCTCATCGATAATGTCGTCGTGCACCAGCGTCGCGGTATGAATGATTTCGACGACGGCGCCCAGCCGGACCGCGCCTCGTCCCCTGTAGTCGAGTAATTTTGCGGCGAGCAGCAGCAGCGCCGGGCGGATTCTTTTGCCTCCGCCGGCGCGCAAATATTCGCCAATCTCGGTGATGGCCTGGACGCCGGAAACCGTGTCGCGGCCAAACTCGCCTTCCAGCGCGACGAGATCCTCCCGCAGCAAATCGAATACTTCTTTCCCGTTAATGGCTGCCGGAGCGCTCAAGGTGAACTCTAGTTCGTTCTGTAATTCGTAAATTGCAAGTCAATTCCGAAGTCGTGCTGTTTAAGTAGCGCGATCGTTTCCTGCAGCGCATCGCGATCCTTACTGCTGATGCGCACTAGGTCGCCCTGAATGGAGGCCTGCGCCTTTTTCTTCGAGTCCTTTACCAGCTTCACGATTTCACGCGCCTTTTCGATTGCGATGCCCTGCTGCATGGTCACGCGACGCTTGGCCGTTCCTCCCGCCGCCGGCTCGATCGCGCCGTAGGTCAGTCCTTTGAGCGAAACCCCGCGCTTCACCAGTTTCTGTTGCAGAATGTCGTTCACCGCCTTCAGTTTGTACTCGTCGGCGGAGTGCAGCACGATCGCATCTTTTTCCAGTTCGATATTTGACTTCGAATCCTTCAGATCGAAACGTGTATGAATCTCCTTGAGCGCCTGCTGGATCGCGTTTGCAACCTCATTCAGATCGATCTTGCTGACGACATCGAAACTGTTATCGGGCATACATTTCTAATCTTTCTGAAAGAAGGAAATATAACTCTTGAGGGTACCAGAAGTGCGAGTTCTAGCGGGCGGGATCTTTGCTTTCAGCCGTTTCAGCCAATTTGAAAAAATTGTAGAAATTGCGCGAGGTCTGTTCGCCCATGTCGTCGATCGAGAGTCCCCGCAGTTCCCCCAGTTTACGCGCGGTTTCCTTGACGAAGGCTGGCTCGTTGCGCTTCCCACGATGCGGGACCGGCGCCAAGTACGGCGAGTCCGTTTCGATGAGCACACGGTCGAGCGGAACTTCAAGAGCGGCATCGCGAATCTGCTGCGCCTTCGGGAAGGTTAGGTTGCCGGCAAAGGAAATCATGAATCCCATATCGAGCGCGCGTTTCGCGTGCGCCCAATCTCCAGTGAAGCAGTGGAGGATACCACCCAGCCCCTTGTTCACCCACTGATCTTTGATCAGACCGAGGCAATCTTCCCAGGCATCGTCGCTGCCCTCCGACGGCCGGCAGTGAATCACAAGGGGAAGCTGGGCCGCCGCCGCTAGTTCCATCTGGCGCGCAAATACCCGCTTCTGCGTCTCGCGTGGAGAGTGATCGTAGTGGTAGTCCAAGCCGATCTCTCCCCAGGCAACTACCTTGGGATGCCGTGCCAGTTGCTCCATTTCGAAATACGCGTGGTCGGAGGCCAGTCTGGCTTCATGCGGATGGATCCCGACAGTCGCGTACATAAACGAGTGCCGCTCTGCCAGTCGAATGCCGGCATCGAGTGTGGGAGGGCCCTCCCCATTGCCAATGGCAACCAACGTCCGCACTCCCGTCTCCCGAGCGCGAGCGATGACTTGCTCGCGATCCGTGTCGAACTGCTTGCCGTCGAGATGTGCGTGAGAATCTACGAACATGATGATTTAGGGACCGCTGCCCCGGCTGTCCGCCGAGAGAAAGCTCGGCTAGGTTTCGCTCCAATTCACCCGGGACCTACTTCAAACGCGCTCCTACCGGCACATCCTCCAGAAAGCCAGCCAATACTGGTTTTCCCCCTTCCAGAGACGCGGCAACGATCATCCCGTTCGATTCCAGCCCGCGCAGTTTTCGCGGAGCCAGGTTGGCGACGATCACCACCTTGCGACCGACCAGAGTTTCGGGCGCGTAAGCTTCGGCGATGCCGGCCAGAACTTGCCGAACTTCTGTGCCAATATCGATTTCGAGGCGCAGAAGTTTGTCCGCTTTGGGCACGCGCTCGGCCAGCTTCACCACGCCCACGCGCAACTCGACCTTGGCGAAGTCGTCAATGGTGATCTTCGCGCCGTCGGCCGCCGCCGCAGCGGGCGCAGGCGTCGAAGCGACAGGCTGGGCTTTCCCCGGTGACGGCTGCGCGGGGAAAGGTTCCTTGGGTTCCTCGGCTGCCGGCCCTCTCTGCTGATCTTCCATGTGTTGCATCCTTTCGATTGCGCTCTTATCGGCGCGCGGGAAGACCGGGCGCACGTCGCCCAGCTTTGTTCCCAGTCGCAGTTGTCCCCAATCCAGATCGGCCAAGGCAAATTTCTTGATGTCGCCAAGGCCCATCTGCTCCCATATTCGCGCCGTTGCATCCGGCATGACCGGGTACGCAAGAGCCGTCGCAATCCGCAGCGCCTCAGCCGAAGTGTAGAGCACCGTGGCCAGGCGTGCGCGGCTTGAGTCGTCTTGCTTCTCGCCCAGCGACCAGGGCTCATTCTCCACGATGTATTTGTCGACCGCCGCCACTAATCCCCACGCGGTTTCGAGCGCACGAGAAAACTGGAATTGAGCGAATAACGTGCCGAACTCGCGAATGGTTGTTCGCGCCCTCTCGGCAATCGCGTCATCGGCAGAAATTTTCGAGGCCGCGGGCGACGGGTAAGGCACCTCACCCTTGAAGTACCGGTTAATCATGGTTAACGTACGGCTGGCCAGATTGCCCAATCCATTGGCCAGGTCGGAGTTGTAGCGCTGCACCAGCGCATCGAAGGAGAACGAACCATCCTGCCCGAAGACGACCTCGCGCAACAGAAAATAACGCAGCGCGTCCGCGCCCAGCACGTCAAGAATGGTCTCGGTGCGCACAATATTGCCGCGCGATTTCGACATCTTGCTCTCTTCAAACAGCAGCCAGCCATGCGCCACAATCGCTTTGGGCAGAGGCAATCCCGCCGCTAATAGGAACGCCGGCCAGTAAACGCAGTGGAAGCGGACAATTTCCTTGCCAATCATGTGGACGTCGGCCGGCCAGTACTTTTTGAAAGCTTCCTGCGCGCCCGCGTGCGTCGAGCCGTAGCCGATAGCGGTGATGTAATTGGCCAGCGCATCGAGCCACACATAAATCACGTGCTTGGGATCGTCGGGCACCGGGATGCCCCAGGAAAATGTCGACCGGCTGATCGACAGGTCGCGGAGTCCGGAACGCACAAACGAAATCACCTCGTTGCGCCGGGTCTCGGGCCGGACGAATTCCGGATTCGCATAAAGCTCCAGCAGTTTGTCCTGAAAGTCCGAGAGCTTGAAGAAGTAATTCTCTTCGTGCACGGTCTCGGTGATGCGGCCACAGGTCGGGCAAGCATCGCCCGGCTGCGCGCCATCCACATAGAGTTCGTCGGAGACGCAATACTGGCCGGTGTAGGTGCCCTTGTAAATGTAGCCATTGTCGCGAATGCGCCGGAATAGTTCCTGCACCCGCTTGGTGTGGCGCTCTTCCGTGGTGCGGATGAAGTCGTCGTTCGAAATTCCCATCCGCTGCCAGAGCTTGCGGAATTCCGCAGAAATCTCGTTTGCGTATTGTTGCGGAGTCTTGCCGACAGCCTGCGCCGCCCGCTCAATCTTCTGACCATGCTCGTCCGTCCCGGTCAGGAAGAAAGTGTCGGCGCCCAGCAGCCGTTGACGCCGCGCAATCGTGTCGCAGGCGATCGTCGTGTAGGCATGGCCAATATGCGGTCGTGCGTTCACGTAATAAATCGGAGTCGTGATGTAGAACTTTCTGCCCATATATTCCTTAACCACAGCGCCAGTGGCTTCGCAGAGAACTGGTCTGCGTGCCGCGGCGTGCTCTGCGGTTAGTGTTTGTCGCCTTTTCCCAGGTATTGACGCGAGGCTTCCTGCATCACCATCTTCAGTGGCACGCCATGCTCGGTCGCTATGCGCCGGCAATCCTCATACTCCGGAGCATAATTCGTGACGGTTCCATTCATGCTGGCAATTTTGATTCGAACCTCGCCCCATTCCGTGCTCACATGCTCCCAGCGGCGCGCCAGAGTCTGACGAACCTGGTCTCGCCGTCGCACGCCAAGCGTTGAGGTCTCGGTGAAGAGCAGTTGGGTCAGCTTGTCCGAGTCTTCTGGATTGCAAAGAACCGTAAGCAGCATTCCTGGTCGATTTTTCTTCATCTGCACGGGCACACCGAACGCATCCCATGCGCCTTCTTCCAGCAGCCGATCCATCACATATCCGAACACTTGCGGATTTAAATCATCGAGATTCGCTTCCAGCACGGTCAGAGCCTCCGACGCCATCTTCGCCGCAAGCCTGGAAGTGGTCTCACCTACCGTCAACCGCACCACGTTGGGATGGCCGGCGAAGTCTCGGCTCCCAGCGCCGTAGCCCGACTTTTCAATTGTCATTGCGGGGAAGGGAGCGAAGCGCTTGGCCAGTATCTTTACGATGGCCGCCCCCGTCGGAGTAACCAACTCCGCTGGCACGCCCGAAGAGTAGACCGGTATTTCCCTCAACAGTTCGAGCGTCGCAGGAGCCGGCACAGGAAACGTGCCGTGCGCGCACTCGACCGTTCCACCGCCGACGTTCAACGGAGAGCAGACGATCTCCTCTACTCCCAGCGCTTCAGCCCCAACCGCTGCGCACACGATATCGACCATCGCATCCACCGCACCGACTTCATGGAAGTGCACATTTTCGATGGAGGTAGCGTGAATCTTCGCCTCGGCTGTCCCCAAGGCTGCAAAGATCGCGATCGCAGCTTTCTTGGAAGTATCGCTGATCGCGGCTTTGCGGATGATCTCGCGAATCTCGTTCAACCCGCGCGCGTGCGAATGCCGGTACGGCGCGGGCGGCCCCGCCGGCGAAAGTCCGGTCTCGGAGTCGTGCTCATGGCTGTGAGGATGCTCGTGTTTGCGGTCATGATGATGACCGTGATCGTGTTCGACCTCCGCGGCCGACGATGCCCCCGCCCGTTTCTGCTGCGCCCAATGCTCCTCGCGCGGCGAATCCTTCTGGCCGTCTACGCAAACGTCCACTTTGGTCCCCGAAATCCCGTTGCGCACAACTCGCGAAACTTCCAGGCGCGCGACCAGACCCAACGCCGCCACGGTTTCTTGCAGCAGTTGCGGCGGAACTCCGGCGTCGACGAGCGCGCCTAGAAACATGTCGCCGCTCATGCCGGAAAAACACTCAAGATAGGCAACGCGCATAAATTCCCAGTCTTTACTACTCCAGAACTACACTACAGAGGGCACAGAGGAAGCTTCAAAAAGGCCGCGACGAGAAACTTTCATCATAGGGAACCGTTCTATCCCCCGTCAAACGTACGCAGGCCGCGCACTCTGCTAAAATCACTGTTCTTCAATAGCTTAGAGGAACTTAGGGACTCCTTGTACCGTCACCTGGAACGCCGACTTGCCCAACGCGTGCTGGAGTGTCTTGCGCACCGTTATCCGGCCGCCGCCCTGCCCGGCGTGGTGATTGAACAGCCTCCGAAAGTCGAACTCGGAGATTTCGCGATTCCGATTTTTCCCTTCGCCAAACCGCTGCGCTCAGCCCCGCTGAAAGTCGCCGAAGCAATTCGCGAGGAGATCGGTACCATCGAGGGCATCGCCGAAATGCAGGTTGCTCCTCCCGGCTATTTGAATGTCCGGATCGACCGGGGGTGGATGGCCGCTGCCGTCGCCTCCGATCGGAAACCACCGGTCGAGATTGCTTCCGGCAAGATTCTGGTCGAGCATTCGAGCATCAATCCCAACAAGGCTGCTCACATTGGACACCTTCGCAACGCCATTCTCGGCGACACTTTTGTCCGGCTGCTGGGCTATGCCGGAAGAACGGTGGACGTTCAGAACTACATCGACAATACAGGTGTGCAGGTCGCCGATGTGGTCGTCGGCTTCACGCGCATCGAAAAAAAATCTCGCGCGGAAATTGAAGCGCTGACCCATTCGCCACGCTTCGATTACTACTGCTGGGATCTATACGCCCAAGTTTCGAAGTGGTATGAAGCGGACAAACAGAACCTCGAAGTACGCCTGAAAACTCTGCACGCCATTGAAGACGCTTCGACGGAAACTGCCGCGATCGCCGATCTGATTTCGGTTGCCGTGCTGCGCCGCCATCTTGAGACCATGGACCGGCTCGACATTGAATACGACTTCCTTCCCCGCGAGAGCGAAATTCTGCAGCTGCATTTTTGGGACGCGGCTTTCATCAAACTGAAAGAAAGCGGAGTGCTCACCTTCGAAAGCGAGGGCAAGAATAAAGGATGCTGGGTCATGCGGCGCGCAGGAACCGGCCAGTCAAAGTCAAGTCTAACCACCGACGCCACCGAGGGCACTGAGGCAGAGAAGATTACGGAGGAAGATCAGAAAGTGATCGTCCGCTCCAACGGGACTGTCGGTTACGTGGGGAAGGACATCGCCTATCACATGTGGAAGTTCGGACTGCTGGGCCGTGACTTCGGCTACCACAAGTTCTACCGCTACCCTAACGGCCACGACTGCTGGATCTCAACTGCGAATGGCGATAAGGAACATCCTCACTTCGGCGACGTAGCCGAGATTTACAACGTGATCGACGCCCGGCAGTCCGAAGCACAGAGCACTGTCATAGAAGCACTGCGCGGACTTGGCCACAATGAAGCCGCGAACCACTACACCCATTTCTCCTATGAGATGGTCGCACTCACGCCGCGCTGCGCCGCGGAACTCGGTTACAACCTGAGCGACGAAGATAAAACGCGTTCCTACATCGAAGTCAGCGGCCGCAAAGGTTTCGGCGTCAAAGCCGACGATCTGCTCGATCAGCTTATCGCTTCGGCGAAGAAAGAAGTCGACTCACGCCATCCACAACTCAGCGATTCAGAACGTCAGGAAATCGCCGCGCAGATTGCCATCGGCGCTCTGCGCTATTTCATGCTGAAATTCACCAAGCAGTCCGTCATCGCCTTTGATTTCAAAGAGGCGCTCAGCTTCGAAGGCGAAACCGGGCCTTACGCGCAATATGCGGCCGTGCGCGCCACCAGCATCTTTCGTAAAGCTGGAGTTGATCCCGGGACTTTCTGTGGAAGGGAGGGCGGCATTTCCGCCGCCGATCTGGCGCTTTATCTCGCAGGCGAAGCCGGCAACGAATTCTGGGAACTGTGGCTCGCATCGTCGAAAACTTCCTACGTAATCGACAAGTGCATTGCCACCACCGAGCCAGCCTACCTGGCCAAACATGTTTTCCAGCTGGCGCAGCTTTTCAACACTTTCTATCACCGTCACCCTATCCTCAGCGAACCGGAGGAGAGGCGGAAGCAATTCCTGCTGACCACGGTCGCTGTGGTGCGCCGCGAACTAATTCGAACTCTGGCGGTCATGGGGATCACGGTCCCGGCAGTGATGTAAAATTTCCGCCAGCGTGGCGCGCCTCTCAAGCACGCCCAGCCTCCCAGCCTCACCAGCCTCACTTCATGCATACCGCTTGCGTTCAAACCTGCTAACCTTTTTCACTCAACCTTTTTCATTCAACCTGAAATCTGCCAGACGATGTTCCGCTTCCATGCCTCAGGAGCACTATGATGGAATCAACGGTTCGGCCGACCTTTATCTCATTGACTCTCATACTCTTGTGGGGCATGACTCTGCCACGCCTCGGGTACGCGCAGGAGACTTCTTCCGCCACGAAACCCGCGGTTCCCGCCCAGCGCCCGCGAATCGGTCTGGCGCTCAGCGGTGGCGGTGCCCTAGGCCTGGCTGAAATTGGTGTGATCCAGTGGATGGAGGAGAACCACATTCCCGTGGACCGCATTGCGGGCACCAGCATGGGCGGCATCATCGGGGCGATGTATGCCACGGGCATGTCGCCCGCCGAGATCCAAAAGTTTGCCGAAAAAATTGACTGGGACGAAGCCTTCCTTCCCGAGCCGGTCTATACCCAACTCTCCTACCGCCGAAAACAAGACCGGCGCGACTTTCTGATCAAAGCTCCCCTGGGCGTGAAACATGGTCTGAGCGGGCCCAACGGTTACAACTCCGGCCAGGGCGTGGGATTGTTGCTGGATCGCATCGCTTTCCCGGAATCCGGTGTGGCCAGCTTTGATGATCTGCCAATTCCATTTCGTTGCGTCGCAACCGACATGCTCAGCGGCGAAGGCGTCGTGCTGCGCGACGGCTCATTAGCTCAAGCAGTGCGCGCCTCCATGGCTATCCCTGGCGTATTTACGCCGGTGGAGATTAATGGCCGCGTGCTAGCGGACGGCGGCATGGTGCAAAACATTCCGGTTGAAACCGTTCTCGCCATGAATGCGGATGCCGTGGTCGCAGTCGAACTGCAGCTTCCGCCGGGCGACCGCGAAGAACTGGATACACTCACGGGAGTGCTCTCCCGCGCCGTCGACGTGATGATCACACAGAACGAGCACCGCTCTCTGGCTTTGGCGAAGGCTACGGTAAGCATCGGCATGAATGGTTTCTCGGCGAGGGATTATTCGCGTGTTCGAGAACTCGTCGCGCTGGGGCGCAAAAGCGCCGCTGCGCAGTCTTCCGCTCTTCTTCCTTATGCTATTCAGGATCCCGCGGAGTGGCAGGAATATTTGGCCGCCCGCGCGGCACGCAGACAGCGTCCGCCAGACAAAATAGAAGCCATCGAAGTCACCGGCGCCGATTCCGACACGGATCGCAGACTCCAGCATCGGCTCAGCAAGGCGATTCAAGGCCCGCTCGATCTCCCCACACTCGACACCCAGCTGACCCGTATTGCTGGGGAAGGCCAGTTCGATCGGCTGGGCTACGAGGGCTTTACCCAGAATGGAGTTCCCGGGCTGCGCATTACCACGCACGAGAAATCATATGGGCCGCCCTTTGTTGACCTGGCAGTCAAGGTAGACGGTTCGGGCGTCGCCGCCTTCGATTTCTCGGCTGGTGCGCGAGTCACTTTCATGGACATCGCCCACCGCGGCGGCGAGTGGCGCAACGATCTTCTGTTCGGCTCAACGAACCTGGCCGCCAGCGAGTTCTATCAGCCTCTGTGGCAATCGCGATTTTTTGTTGCGCCTTACGCTTTTGCATCCAAGCACGCCCGCAACTCATTCACGGGTTTGACTCGGGTAGCCGTCTTCGGCGATGAGCGCGCCGGGGGCGGCTTCGATATTGGCTATGACTCCGGACGCCGCAGCGAATTCCGAATCGGGTACGAGATCTTCGATGGCAAGCTGAGCCCGCTGATTGGCGATGCCGGGCTGCCCATCGTCGGCGGCAGCACTGGCGAATTCCGCGCGCGCTACGTGTGGGACGGCCAAGACAGTCCCGCGGTTCCGCGCGCCGGAACGCGTGTGGTGGTCACCGCGTCGCGCGTGCTGCAAAGTCCGGGATTGGCGCATCCCATTGGGCAACTCGATGTGCAGACTTCCAATTTCGTTCCGGTCGGGCCGAGGACTTCGCTCTTTTTCAGTATTTCCGGCGGCACCACACTCCGAGGCTCAGCAGGACCGTTTCAGATTTTTTCGCTCGGTGGACCGTTCCGCTTAGGTGCGTACCTCCCTTACGAGTTTCTGGGAAACCACTACGCCTACTCGTCGCTCGGATTTCACCGCGAACTTTACCGCCTGCCGGAACTGGTGGGAGGGAAGATCTATTGGGCTGGATGGTACGAAGCTGGCACAGCCTTCGGGACGGCAACCAGTGATCCCGGGCCGATTGCTGTGCGCGGCACATTCAATATCGGAGTGATCGCAGACACCATCGTGGGCCCAATCGCGCTGGCGGGCAGCGTCAGTCCCACCGGTCTGAGCCGGGTAAATTTTTCGGTGGGGCGAATCTTTTGAGGCTGCCGATGTTGTTCGCTCGTCAACCTCTTGCCAGCAGTGCCATGTCGATCACGAAACTGGAGCGCACATCGCTTTTCAGAACTCCTTCATAAGCTTCATCGACTTTTTGAATGGGTACGGCCTCAACGTCGCACGCCGCGCCGTATCGGCTGCAGAAGTCGAGCATATGCTGAATTTCGTGAATGCCGCCGATCTCGGAGCTTGCCGGACTGCGTTGTGACGAACTGGAGGAGAAATGCTCCGATCGCGACATCCTTCTCAGGAAGTCCGGACGACCACCATGGTTCCGTCGACTTTCAATAACAGCATCGGCAGTTTCCCCAGTCTATTGCAGATTGATATACTTCGCCCCTCGGTCCATCTCAAGAAAGCTGCATGGAGGAAAACTGGTGCGCTGCTACATTCTGAATTTAATTCTGCCTTTGTTAATTGCTGTCTCTGGCGCAGCACAACAGAGCTCGCCGCCGGCCGCCGCGAAGCCTCTGTTTAAACTTCAGGAAGTGATGATTCCGGTGCGCGACGGAGTTCATTTGCAGACCGCGATCCTCATTCCTGTGGACCAGCAAGGTCGGCTGCCGATTTTGTTTCGTCGTACGCCTTACGGCGTTCCCGAGAAACCGCCGGAGCAAATACCTTCGTCGCTCAAGGAACTTGCGCAAGACGGCTACATCTTTGTCTTCCAGAATCTGCGCGGACGGTTCAAGTCCGAGGGCGTGTTCAATCTGTCTTCCTGGGTCGATCTGAATGATCCCAAGGCCACCAATGAGACAACCGATGCCTACGATTCTATTGAGTGGCTGCTGAAGAACGTTCCCAACAACAACGGAAAAGTCGGGATGTTCGGCGTGTCTTACGACGGATTGACCACGGCGCTCACGCTGCTTCATCCCCATCCCGCGCTGATGGCCATCAGCGAGCAAGCCTCGCCCGTGGATCAGTGGATGAACGATGACGACCACCGTTACGGCGCGCTGCGCGAGAGCTATGACTTTGAATATGCGGTCATGGAGCAGGCCGACAAGAACAAAAACACCCACTTCGATTTTGAAACCTACGATACATACGAATGGTATCTCGACCTGGGTCCGCTTTCGAACATCAACGCGAAGTATCTTCACCGCTCCATTCCTTACTGGAACTCCAGCGTCGAACATCCCGACTACGACGAGTTCTGGAAGAAGGAAGCCTGGGTCAGCCAGCTTCACGCCTCCTCCGTCCCCAATCTGAATGTTGCAGGATTTTGGGATCAGGAAGATCCTTGGGGGCCGTGGCAGATTTTTCGTCACGCCGAAGAGAACGATCCGCAGCGCACGAATTTCATAGTTGCGGGTCCCTGGTTTCACGGCGAGTGGCAGGGCCCCAAGGGTGACAGCATCGGCCTCATTCCGTTCGCAGGACACGAAACGGCACGCGAGTTCCGCGAGAATATCGAAGCACCTTTCTTCCGCTATTATCTCCACGGCCAGGGCGAGAAACCGCAATGGCAGGCCAGCACTTTTCAGAGTGGATCGAATACCTGGCACACTTACACGGTTTGGCCTCCGAAAGACGCAAAGCCCACAGACCTGTTTCTGCGCGCAGACGGAACGCTATCGTTCACCGCGCCGGATGGGCCTGAGCACGGGGCTAAGGCCGGCCAGACCTACCGCGAGTACGTCTCCGATCCCGCGAATCCGGTGCCCTACCGCCAGCGTCCCATCTCGCCCACTTATCCCGCGGGCGATTGGCGCACCTGGGAAGTTGCTGACCAGCGCTTTGTGGATCATCGACCCGATGTTCTTTCCTTCGTCAGCGAACCGCTCGACCACGATCTCACCGTTACTGGCCCGCTGGCCGCGAATCTGTTCGCTTCGACTTCCGGCACCGACAGCGATTTCGTCGTCAAGCTGATCGATGTCTACCCGCAGGAGGCGCAGAAGAATGCGTGGGCTCCCGAAGAAGGACCGAAGCCCGGCCAGTATGCGCAGTCTTTAAGCGGCTACGAACTACCGGTTGCCATGGAAGTGCGGCGGGGCCGCTATCTAACCAGTTATGAGAAGCCGTCTCCCTTGACCGCGAACAAGCCGACGAAGTGGAACATCCCGCTTCGCGATCACGATCATGTTTTTCTAAAGGGGCACCGCATCCTGGTGCAGGTCCAGTCGACCTGGTTTCCGGTAATCGACCGCAATCCGCAGAAATTTGTGCCGAGCATCTACAAGGCCGCTGCCTCGGACTTCGTTTCCGCGACGCAGCGAATCTATTGCTCGTCGGATATGCCGTCACATCTGGTACTTCCAGTCATGCCTTAAGACAAAAAAAGGCCCGGACCAATTTTGTTCATCTCCAGCGGAGAGGATCCTTCGCCAAGCGAAAGAGACTCACTGTCGAGAGACCTGTTGTCCCGAGCCTGATTCCTATCACGCTATTTATTTCCCGCCGGCAGCTCCGTGCCGCCCCAGCCAAGACGCAAGTTGCGGCTCCTGCTGGGACTTCAAATCGACGCAGTTGTTGATGCGCTCGATCGACTGTTTGTAGGTACGCTCGGCGGCCGCGATCTTGTGCGCAGAAAAGAATTCCGTCACTTGATCTCGTAATCCCGCATCGCAGAAAATGCTGGTCGCTCCCACGACTGCGGCGCTGGCAAAGGGGCCTCCAGCCTTCGCCACCGCGTCCCAGTGCGACTGAATGAAGTTCCAAGCCAGTTCTCGGCCGGCTGGATTTCTCATCACGCTGGTAATCACCTGCAACGCATCCTGCGATCGCACGTCGGGGGAGACGGCAAAATCCAGCGTGCGCTGCAGCAACCTCAGATCGCTAAAGCGCGGCAGCGTGTAGAGATACGTATAGTACTGTTCCGGCGATTTGGGATTCTTCGTGGCAGCCATCACCCGATCGTAAAACGCCGAGTCCCCATTTAACGCGGCCAGTGCGAAGGCGCCGCCGGCCATTTCAGAGTCGACGGACGCCGGATCGGCCAAAGCTTTATCCGCAAGCTTGCTCGCTTCCTCCAGAGTTTCTGGATCGCGGGCGTCGTAGCCCAGCGCCCGGAAGAGCCGCGACCGTAGAGTCCTTTGTTCGTCGCTTTCTCCAGGTTTGGGCTCATATCCAACATCCATCATGGCGGGCGCCAGATATTGGCGCAGCCACATGCGATACGAATCACGATCGCTGTCGCTGACCAGGTACTGGCCGATGTAACTGAGACCGCCCAGCAGGTCTTCCACCACAGCGCGGTTACGATCCGGCTGCAGACCTTGCGCGAAGGCGAGGTAGTCGCCCACGGGTTCACGACCGACTCGCACCGAGGCCCAGAGGTCGTTCTCAGTTGCGATTCGCTCGGCGGGAGTCAGCTCAGGTTCCGCATCGCTCGCCAGGGACCGAACCGCGTCACCCTGGAAAGCTGTTCTGTAATAACCCGTCGCGCCTGCGTTGGTCAGAACCCAGGTCGAACACCCGGGCAGCGTAACGGTTTCTTCTTTCTTGGTCATCAGCTCGCATTTGGCACCCTTACCACTGGCCGAACCTCGCAAACACAACGGGATTTGCCACAGTTGATCGTTGCCCGCTTCGAACTTGGACCGATCAAAGTAATAGCGCTGCTGACTCAGCGCGACGCTCGTGGAATTTCCCGAGCATTGTGCTTTGACGTTAATAATAGGAGCGCCCGCTTGCTTCACCCACGTGGGCATGATCTTGTCGACGGGCTTCTTTGAAATTTTAGCCTGCGCATCCCAGAAATCATCAGCTGTCGCGTTCGCGTATTGATGCTGTTGCAGATATGCGTTTACCCCCGCGCGAAAGGTCTGTTCGCCGAGATAGGATTCCAGCATGCGCAGCACCGATGCCGCTTTGCCGTATGCGATTCCGTCGAACAATTCCTGAATCTGCGCCGGCGTTTCAGCCGCTTGATGGATGGGACGCGTATTGTCCAGCGAGTCCACGTTCAGAGTGCCGCCGGTGTCACTGACGTCATCCAGGTTGAAATTCCATTCCGGTTTCCATGCCTCGATGGGCTTGCTCGACATCCATGTGGCAAAGCCTTCGTTGAGCCAGATGTCATCCCACCACTTCATGGTTACGAGGTCCCCAAACCATTGGTGCGCCATCTCGTGCGCAATCACGCTGGCAATCTCTTTTTTCAGGCCGACGGAGCCTTGCTTCTCGTCGATGAGGAGAATCACTTCGCGGAAAGTGATGCACCCGGTATTTTCCATCGCGCCTGCAGAAAAGTCCGGAATGCCGATCAGGTCGAGCTTTCCATAGGGATATTTAATCCCGAAGTAGTTGTCGTAGTACTTCAGAACGTTCTGGGCAACTTCGAGCGCGAATGTGCCCATATCTTTTTTCCCCGGGGTGGCATACACGCGAATCGGAATGCCATCCGCTTCGCCCTCGACATACTCGAAGTTACCCACCACTAACGCAGCCAGGTAGGACGACATCTTGGCGGTCGTGGCGAAACGCACGGTGTGTTTGTCACCGGGTCCCGCCATATCCGACACGATTTTCTGGTTGGAGATCGCTACCAGATCTTTATCGGCGACCGCGGTTATGTCGAAGGTGGCTTTATAGTCGGGCTCATCGAACGAGGGAAATGCGCGCCGCGCGTCGGTCGCTTCAAACTGCGAGGCGGCGTACTTGCGTCCATGGTCGTCCTTGCCCAGATACAAGCCGCGCATTTCGTCATTGAGAATGCCGGTGTAAGTGATGTGTACAGTGGCCGGGCCGGCAGCCAGCGGCTTCTCGACGCTGATCACGACCATCTCTTTCTCTTTCTCGGCTGTGACTTTAGCTTTTTGCGTCGTGCCGCCGCTTGTGACCGTGACTTCGTGAAAATCGATATCGACCGCATTCAGAGTGATCTCTGAACTCGGCTTCAGTAATCGAATGGCAATGGTTTCGTTGCCTTCAAATTTCGCCTGGTCGAGATCTGGTGTGAACATGAGTTTATAATTCTCCGGTCTTGCACCCTCAGGCAGCCGTTGTGCTGTAGCCAGCGACAGTGAGAGTATGAAAAACGTCATAACTGCGAAAATGCGCGTCATATTTCTCCTTAGGAGATTGAGTCGGATTACTTTCTTAAATGGCTGCGTTACGTACAGATCTTGTGTTTCGAGAGTGCTGCGGACGCAGTCGTACCAGTCCATTCCAGACGAATGCGAAGATTGTCCTGCAAAAGCTCACTCGCGGGATGCGACCACCCCATTCAACAATGTTACCGCACAATGATTGGCGCCGAACCAGTATGGAATTTCGCGATAGTCCTTGACGCCAAATACGGCGAGATCCGCGTCTTTGCCCGCCTCGATGCTGCCCTTCCGCCCGGCCACGCGCAAAGCCCACGCGCCGTTGATTGTGGCCGCCGCGATTGCTTCCGCCGGTGACATCTTCATGTGAGTGCAAGCCAGAGACATTGCCATCGGCATGCTCAGGGACGGCGAGGTGCCGGGATTATAGTCGGTCGCCAGGGCGACCGGTACGCCGGCATCGATTAGCCGGCGCGCATTGGGATATTCTTTCAAGCCCAGGAAATAATTTGCTCCCGGCACCAACGTGGCCAGCGTATCGCTCTTGGCCAACTGCGGAATGTCGTCCTCGCTTACGTGGTCCATGTGGTCGAAGGAGGCGGGAAAGAAACGCAGGAACGGCCGCAAGACCGTTTCCGAAAGCTGGCCCATGTGCGCGCGGATACTCAAACCCTGCTCTTCCGCGGCTCGAAAAATCTGCTCAGCCTCTTCCGCAGTAAATGCCCCCTTGTCGCAGAACACGTCCACAAACTGGGCGAGCTTCCGCCGTGCTACTCGCGGAATCATCTCCTTACAGACGATCTCAATATAGTTTTGTGAGCAGCCTTGAAATTCTTTTGGGACGACATGAGCTCCGAGCAGCGTGGCCACCACTGTGCCGGACCAGCCGGAAGCCGCTTCTCGGATTGCTTCCAACGATTTCAGTTCCGAGTCGACCGTGAGTCCGTACCCTGATTTGGCCTCTACGGTTGTCGTGCCGTGCGCGGCCATCTCCTCCAGCGAAGACGCGACTTTCATCGCCAGCTCGGCTTTGGAGGTCCGGCGAACGGCCTCCAGACTGGACCGGATCCCGCCGCCCGCCGCGGCAATCTCTTCATAGGAAGCGCCTGCGCTGCGCTTCTCGAAATCCACTAGGCGGGGGCTCACGAAAACGGGATGCGTGTGCGAATCTACCAGACCGGGCAGAACCAGTTTGCCAGAGCAGTCGATCTCGGTGATCTTTCTGCGATTTCGCTTGACCCACGCGTCGCCCAGAGCATCTTTGGTGGTCCCAACGGAGACGATCTCGCCGTTTAGGCACAGCACGGCGCCATCCTGGATGATGCCCAGATGTCTCAGGTCAGATCCGCGCCGCGGACCAGGTTTCGCCAACGCGGAACGTAACGTAAGAAGCTGGCCGATGTTGACCAGCAGCACAGCGTCTGGTGATGGAGATCTTCGTTTTGCGGTAGCCACGCGCGCCTTCGTCTAGCAGCAGATTCGGTGCTGAGGGCGACACTCAAGAATTCGTTGATGAAGTCCTGCAATCAGCCTAACATCGACAGGAAAGATTCATCATGCTCAATCACTGCTCTTACCTTCAACTTTCAACTCAACGACTTCCGCGTGTCTGCCATCGCGCGGCTACTACAAAGTCTCCTCTTTGGACTGGCTTTTCAACCCGGTTTAGCTTTGCCGAAGGCTAAGGCCGCAGACGCATTCTACTTCGCTCTCTGCCGGAACGCTAGGCCAGGCCGGCGAGGGTCGGCACATCACGATCGGTGCTGCGGCCGCTTCCGCGTATCTCGCCGAGGCGGAATATTCCGCCGTGCTGGGCTCGGAGTTCAGTCAGCTACAGCCTGAGCCGAAACGAAGTTCGGTCCCATTCATCCTCGGCCCGACAGCGATCCCAATCCGTATCAGTTTAACGGCGCCGACAAGCTGGTTGCGTTTGCTCAAAGCCATAAAATGCTCGTCCGTGGCCACACGCTGGTCTGGCACAACCAGGTGCCGGATTGGGGGAAGAGAGGCGGATATAGCGCGCCTCAGCTCGCAGCAATTCTCGAGAGCCACATTCACGCCGTGATGGGTGATTACGCCTCCAAGGTTTAAGCTTGGGACGTGGTCAGCGAAGCATTCAATGACGACGGTACCATGCGCCATACAATTTGGTACGACCAGCCGGGAATTGGCGCTGGTGCGGGCACAAACTATATTCAACAGGCGCTGCGCTGGGCGCGGGCGGCCGACCCGCAGGCGAAGTTGTTTTACAACGATTACGATGCGGAAGCGCTGAACAGGAAATCCGACGCGATCTATGCCATGGCCAAAGATTTCAAGAAGCGCGGTGTGCCGCCCGACGGCATCGGCTTCCAGACCCACATCAGCCTGAAGTTCGACGACCCGGCGAAATTGGCCTCCTACGCGAAAAACCTGGAGCGGTTTGCCACCCTTGGCCTCGAGCTCGACATTACCGAACTCGACATTCGTCTCGGCGATTCGAGTCCGGCATCGTTCGGTGGCCAAGCCAAACTCTATGGCGAAATCACCGCTCTCTGCGTTCAGCAACCCGCCTGCAAGCCGGTGCAAACCTGGGGATTCACCGACAAGCACTCCGGGATTCCGAACTTCTACAAAGGACGACAAGGATGGGTGCTGTTGTGGGATGACAAATATCGGAAGAAACCAGCGTACTCGGCGGTGCACGACGCGCTGACGCAATAACAATACTCATATGGGAACACCGCGCTCGTCTGTCCAGCCGGGCACGGTTCTCAGCTACTCACCGGCCCCATCGGGACCTTCACGCCGGTTTCCTTCGCGAATTGAATGGCCTGCTCATAGCCCGCATCCGCGTGGCGGATGATCCCCATGCCGGGGTCGGTGGTCAGCACGCGCTCGATGCGCTTGGTCATCTCGTCGCTGCCGTCAGCCACAGTGACTTGGCCGGCGTGGAGGGAGTAGCCGATGCCCACGCCGCCGCCGTTATGGATGGATACCCAGGATGCGCCGGCTGCGGTGTTCAGCAGGGCGTTGAGCAGTGGCCAGTCTGCGACCGCATCTGAGCCGTCCTTCATGCTTTCGGTTTCGCGAAATGGAGACGCCACCGAGCCGCAGTCGAGATGATCGCGGCCGATCACGATCGGGGCCTTGATCTTGCCCTTCTTTACCAGATCGTTGATTGCAAGCCCGAACGGCGCGCGTTCGCCGTAGCCTAGCCAGCAAATGCGCGCTGGCAAGCCTTGGAACTTTATACGCTTACGGGCGAGGTCGATCCATCGCCGGAGAATGCGATTTTCGGGAAACAACGCCAGGACAAGATCGTCGGTTACGTGAATGTCAGACGGTTCGCCCGAGAGCGCGACCCAGCGGAACGGTCCGCGGCCTTCACAGAACAGGGGACGAATGTAGGCAGGCACGAATCCGGGGAAATCGTAGGCATTCTTGACGCCGCGCTGAAAGGCGAAAGTGCGGATGTTGTTTCCGTAGTCGAAGGTGATTGCACCCATTTTTTGCAGGCGCAACATGGCTTCCACGTGCCGCGCGATGGCGTCTAGCGATCTCTCCTGATAGGTCGGCGGGTCCCGTTGGCGAAGGTCCAGCGCCTGTTCAAGGGTCATTCCGTTGGGCACATATCCGTTCAGCGGATCGTGCGCGGAAGTTTGGTCGGTCAAAATGTCGGGAACGACGCCGCGCTCCGCCATCTCCGCAATCACGTCAGCGCAGTTGCCCACCAGTCCGACGGAAATATTTTCTTTTTTCCGCACGGCATTCTTCAGAATGCGAAGCGCCTCATCCAGCGTCGTCACCATGAAGTCGCAATAGCCGGTCTTCAGACGCTTCTTGATGCGCTCCGGATCGACATCAATTCCCAGAAACGCCGCGCCCGTCATGGTCGCGGCCATGGGCTGCGCTCCGCCCATGCCGCCCATGCCCCCGCTGACAATCAGCTTGCCCGCAAGATCGCCGTCAAAATGTTTCTCTCCTGCTGCGGAGAACGTCTCGAATGTTCCCTGCACAATTCCTTGCGAGCCGATGTAAATCCACGAACCGGCCGTCATCTGCCCGTACATCATGAGACCAGCGCGTTCCAGTTCGTTGAACTTTTCCCAGTTGGACCAATGGCCTACAAGATTCGAATTGGCGATGAGGACTCGCGGGGCATGATCGTAGGTCTTGAATACGCCGACAGGCTTGCCTGACTGCACCAGCAGAGTCTCGTCGTTCGCGAGATTTTTTAGCGTCGCGACGATGGCGCGATAGGCTTCCCAGCTGCGCGCGGCGCGTCCTGTTCCGCCGTAAACCACCAAGTCCCTCGGACGCTCGGCAACTTCTTCGTCGAGGTTGTTCATGAGCATGCGCATGGCAGCTTCCTGCTGCCAACCTTTGCAGGTGACGGAGTTGCCTCGCGGGGCGCGAATGGAAGTTGGGGGGTGGAGTTCCGTTTCAACGGGCATAAATAGATGTTACTTGCTTGCCCGAGCGGCATACAACTTGTGCATGCATTTGCGGGCCCGAATGATGTCTGCTTCCACAAGATGGCGGCATGCGGCAGAAGCAGCGAAAATAGAAAGTTCGTTGCTATTCGGATCCACCAAAGGATCACGACCAGGCAAAGCGAGCCCGATCACGGGAGTCTGAAGAATGGGTGGACCGCGGGACTCTCCAGGCGATGACTTCTGGCAACACCCAGGCTGCGAAGGCGCACCAGAAAAGCAAAGGGAGTGTCGAATTTCCGGAGAAAAGTAAAGGGCGGGCTTGCATATTTTCTGCGGTAGTCAACACTCGTGCGTCCTTTTCAGTATGAGCAACTGCCTGGCGTCAGGTAGGGATGCTTCGACTGCGCAGTTGCCTTCGCTTCGCTACGGCAAACTGCTTCGCTCGGCATGACGCGGCGCTGGTGGATGAGCTGCCCTTGGCCAACCTCACCAGGTGCTGTAAGCGGTGCCGTCGCTGGCGGTGGCGCTGGAAGCTGAGTGTAGGTCGGTGATGCCGGGGTCTTGCTGGTCGACGGCAAGCATCACATCCTCCTGCACCACTTCCCAGTTGGTCTCGCGGGTCATGGGATCGAGGGGAATCTGGCGGAGATAGCCCGCCTGGACCAGGTCGTCGAGCCCTTGAGGAGCTTTTTGTTTGTCGAGAGTGTACTGCGAAATGACGGAGCGGAGAGTGCTTAGATTGGAGCGCAAGACTGATTCGCGAGCCTGCACGATGGACTGGTTGTACATGGGTACGGCGATCGCCATCAGGATCATGATGATGCTGATGACAATCATCAATTCCAGCAGGGTGAATCCGCGAACGCGCTTTCGCCTAACGCCGCGGACCAAGCTGCGCACTGAGGCATTGCCGCGAGCTATGCGCGCGCCGTCCCCCGACTTGCTCTTCCGAAACCTGTTCACTCCTTGAAGCATTTACCAGTCCTTATACTTGGTGCCGTCGAGAGCCGTGCCTGCCGACTTAGAATAGACGTCGAACACGCTCTGGCCGCCCCAGGAGTCGGAGTCAGGATCGTCCTGCATGGAGCGCAAGCCCCACTCCTTGCTCTTGGTCATGGGGTCTATAGGGATAGAACGGAGAAAACGATATTTCTTGCCGCCCTGCGCTTCGACTCCTTTGACCAGCGTCTCCAGATCGGGCGGATAGCCGCCGCTGTCCACTTTGATCTGGAACATCTGGCGGTCAGTGGCGTCTTTGTAGCGGTCGATGGCGTCCCGCATCTCCCACAACGCAGTGCGGAGTTGTTTTTCCCTCTCGCGCTGAATCGTGACGCGCGCCAGCGGTAGGGCCATCATGGTGAGGATCGACAGGATCGTGGCCGCAACAATTAACTCCAGAAGGGTAAAGCCGCGAGCGGGCGTCGCGCTGGGCCGGCGTGTCGTCATCCTCTGCATCTTCATTATGAGTGGCTCGATGGTCCCTGAGGGGCGAAATCCCTGTATGGTTCCCGGAAGCTGGTGGCGTGGCTGAAGCCGTGCCCTTTCAAAGCCCCATCTTCAAACCTCGTCTTCAGCGTACGTCTTCAGAGCACCGTCCCTTACTGAACCGTGACTGCTGCCTGTGCCCCGTTGACGGTGATGGCCTGCAGGCCGGGATCGCGCGCTCCTCCTCGAGTGATGGTCAGGGGAGTTTGCCCATCGGCCTTGGCCTGGAAAGTTAGGGTTATCACCGAGCCTTGTCCGGAAACGCCGCCCGCGCCGGGGGGCCGGGTAGCGGTAATCTGCGACTGTCCGATGGTTTCGTCCTCGCGGTGCACCAAGGCTACGGCCTGGCCATCCTGGGAGAGGAAGCCGCCATTCGAGACGTTCACCAGTTGCAGCATTTTCGGATTGTAGTTCAGCTGCACCGGGACGGAATGTACGTTCTGGGCGCCGGAAATCAACAAGTTCACGGCAAATGTGTTGCCTTTTGCCGCTTGAATCGTAGGCGGATCAAACAGGAAGCTGGGCGTTCCATTCGCGGCAGAGTTCGGAGCGGACGGTTGCCCCGCCGCAGCCTGACTTGGCTGCGGCTGTATCGATGGATTGGTGGGCTGCGAGGGCATCTGCCCCGGAGTCGCAGCTCCAGCGGCCTGCGGTTTGCTCACATGGCGCAACGCGATGGTATTCGCGGTGCCGATATCGATCGCACGCTGGTTGATCTCGCTTACATCCGTGCCGCGAATAACGTGGGGAGTGATGGCAAAGACCGTCTCGTCCGAGGAATGATCCGTCGCTGTCTGGCCAAAAAGGTACTTCAAGATTGGAATCTGAGCTAATCCCGGTATGCCGCTCAGCGACTTGGTCTGTGAATCGTCGAGAATTCCGCCAATCAGGCTTGATTCCCCGTCCTTCAGACGAATTTCGCCCAAGTCGACTTTCTTCTGCCCGATGATGGGCTGGGTGATACCGCCGATATTCGCCTGGCTAATTTCCGAGGAAATTTCCATTGAGATTTTCAGCGAAACTTCCCTATCCGAGTGCACGTGCGGAGTGACATCGATGTTCACGCCCACATCGATGTACTGAAACTGGGTGTTCACCAGAGGGTTAATACCAACCCCACCGATGCCAGGCTGGAATGAGCCGGTGGCCACAGGCAGACGTTCGCCGATTTTGAGCGATGCCTTTTGTCCATCGAGTGAACGAATCTGCGGATTCTGAATCAGCTTGGTATCTGAGTCCGACATTACGGCTGAAAGGTTGGCGGAGGGAATCGTAACCTGGAAATCTGTGGCGTTCAGGTTGCCCAGCGTGTTCAACTCTAAACCGGTGTTGCTTGATCCTGTCGATGTAGGGACACCAGTTGTCGTCGTGCCGGTGGTGGTCGGGGTGGTGGTATTGAGATTACTTTGCAGCGCAACCGAGGCGCTGGTCGGCGGACTTAGCCCCAGGGTGCGCGACTTGTCTTTGCTGATCTGCATCACCGCGATGTCGACAATCACCTCCGGATGCGCCTTGTCCAGATCTTCTACCAGTTTTTCCGCCAGCGCGATCTGGTCGGGAGTCCCACGCACCACCAGCGCATTTTGCGAGAGCAACTGCTGCACGCGCTGCACATCCAGCACGGCGCGAATCGCATTCACCACATCCTGCAGTTCGGTGGGCAGGGAAAGATTCGTGAGATAAAAAGTTTTAAGGACGCTTTGTTCCAGTTCCTTGCGCTTGGCGGGAGTGTCTTGCGCGACGAAAATCGTATTCTGCGTGACCGGGCGCCAGAAGGTTTTCGACTCCAGCGCCGTAATCTCCAGTGCCTCTTCGAGGGTCACTCCATTAAGGTCGACGTTGATGACTCTGGCAGTGTAATCGGGGTCGAACAATACGTTGATCCCGGCCAGTTGTCCGATAGTGTGGTAGACCACGTCGGACTTTTGGGCGAGCATCTTAACAGTGATGGGGATATTCGAGATGGGAGCGAGTTCCACCGGACCGGCCGCGTCGTGGACCTTGCGCTCCAAGCCGACGGGCGGCCCGGCAGCCTGCGGAGGAGGATTCCGCTGGTCGTTAATGATCTTCAGAACCTGTTGCAGTTCCTGCTTGGCGATGAATAAAGATGGATCGATCGCCAGTGCCTTCTGAAACTCGGCTACAGCTTCGTCCAGTTTGCCATCTTCACGCAGCTTCTGACCCTTGTGCACAATCGCGGCCGCAGCCTCGAAACGATTGCGTTCAAATGCGGTCCGATAGCGCACATCTTTGGGCTTGAGTTCATAGGCCTGCTTGAAAAAGCCGTAGGCCGCCTCGTAGTTTTGTCGAGCCTCCGCGTCCTGACCCTTGGCGTAGAAGTCCTTGGCTTTGTCGGCGATGGCGGGGAGCGTTACAACCGCGACCAGCAAGAGCAAGAGGGCCGGGCGCATCAAGCGTGTCATTCGATAATCCTCACGAGATCGTCCTTTTTTGAGTCTTCAATTTTTTTACAGTCCTCGTTGATTACGGTCTGTGCGGACAAGTAGTTTCCCCAACTCGCGCGCATCCTGACGATGTTTTCGCGCGCGGGAAGCCTGCTCGATATATTGGTAATGCTTTCTGTGAGGCGATTATAGCATCGTCGTTTCCAGCACCCGAAGTGCTTGTGCAGACGGGAGTTACACTCTTTGGTCGTAGACCTAGTGGGTTCCCCTTTTTGGCTCCCGGCTTCCGTAGTCCGGCTTCCAGCCTGGTTCATCAGCACCCACTTCGAACTCGCGCCGGTTTCTCCGAGAGCCGGAAGCCGAACGGTGCGCTAAGATAACTACTCCGACAACCGCATGCCCCGCCAATCCACGCACCCGACCAAGCCCAACCCGGAGAAATCCTCGCGCCGCGATCCCACAGCCTCCGGCGCGCGAGATGCTGCCCTTAATAGGATCGCTTCCCATAACTACTTCTTGCTGGAAAAATTTGAGGCCGGGGTGGTTTTGACTGGCACGGAGGTCAAGTCCATTCGGGGGGGCCTGGCTAATCTGAAGGACGCCTATGGCTTAGTTAAGGACGATGCGGTCTGGCTGCTGAACGCCCACATCGGGCCCTACGAGCACGGCAACATCTTCAACCACGCCCCTTTGCGTACCCGCAAGCTGCTGATGCATCGCGAAGAGATTCGCAAACTAATCGGCAAGACGCAGCAGAGGGGCCTGACCCTGATCCCGACTCGACTGTACTTTAAGAACGGGAGGGTAAAGGTGGAACTGGCCTTGGCGAAAGGTAAGCAGCTCTGGGATAAGCGCGAGACGGAGCGGCGGCGGACCGCGGACCAAGAAGCGAGAGACGCGATCAGCCGAAGCCGGAAGACGTAGCGGCAGGGTTTTATATGTGGACAATAGCTTGTCCGGCCGGGCGATGCCGGGCGAAGAAAGGCCGGGCAAGAACGGCAAGAACGGCAATTGACAAATTCAGACAGATGCATTACGCCGTAGTGCATGAAGACGGAAGTCTACAGTTGACGTCTAGCGGCTGAAAGAAAGGCTGAGCTTGAGGAGGAAGCCCGCCGCGAAGGCAGGGCACTGTCTTCGCTGCTGGAGCGCGCCGCCGCCGACTGGCTGGCTGAGCGCCGCAACGGCAACTTCGATGACGAAGCCAAGCAGTCTGCCATCCGTGAGCGCGCCATGGCCGCCATCGGCTCGCTCCGCGACGGGCATCCTACCCGCTCCGCTCGAGCCAGCGAACTTGTACACGAGATCATAGCCCGCAACCACGCAAAGGAATCCCGTGCCTTCGCTCGTAGCCGCCGGACTTCTATCCGGACTGCCACTCGGACTGCCAGCCGGGCTGATTGATACCGGTGCCATTCTGGCGCTCTTGGATCGAACGACCAATGACACGAACCGTGTGTCGAAATGTCAAAACCTATAACCACAACCGCCTACTCTGGCTAACCCACTGAGGCCGTCCTCACCGAGACCTTTTATCCTCGGGAGCGTAAAACCCCGCAGTTCAGGGCGGGGATATAAGCGACTTCGCAGCCACGTCACAGGGGAGTCTTTTCGGCAGATCGCGGATTGAATCGCGACCAGATCGCGACCACGGATCGAGACTAAGATAGGGCTATGAATCCGCGGAGCGCACCATCAAGACCGTAAACCTAAAGTCCGGTATGCCGTCGGTGCAGGAGGCGCTGCAGCGGTTGGACCGGGAGATCGCACTGGCTCGTCAACAGAAACATCCTCTGCTGAAAGTGATCCACGGGTACGGATCGACTGGCGCGGGCGGAGACATCCGCATCGCGGTGCAAAAGCGTTTGCACGAACTGGTTGAGGCCGGCCAGATTCAGGGCTGCATTTTCGGAGAGAACTGGTCGAAGAGCGATGATGCCACCTGGCGCCTCTTGCAGGCGCAATCTGAGTTAAAGAGCGATTCCGACTTGGGCCGCCGCAATCAGGGCATCACTGTTGCATTGCTGTGACCTTCGATAAAACGTACACCGAGGAATCCGTGGGCGACCGTCGGCGGCTGACCGCTTGCGCTTATCCCTCGGTCCCGACGATACTGAGGATTCACAAAAATTATGAAAACGACCATTTCTCTCATCACTCCCGCTGAACTTGAAACGGAGTCCCTTGTCGCCGTGGTGCTCGACGACGCAGAGCCCGCCTCGAATGTAAAAGAAAAAGATAAGAAGCCGCAGCTCAAAGTCAACAGCGCCGATCCAGCGGTGCAGAGCGTGGCAGCCGATTTGCTGGCCAGCGGCGAAGTCGCCGGCAAAGTGTTTGAAACGAACTTGCTGCACAAGCCTGCCAGCTTAAAAGCGAAGCGCCTGCTGCTGATCAGCGGCGGCAGCGCGAAAAAATTCTCGAGCTACGATCTGCGCCGGATTGCCGGAGTCGCGGTGCGCGCATTGAAGTCCCGCGGAATCCGCAGCTTTGCTTTCGTGGCGCCGACCGGCATTCCCGCGGAAGAAGCCGTGCGCGCGATTGTGGAGGGCGCGCATGTAGGAAATTTCGACCCCGACTACTACCGCAGCGATCGCAAAGACCAGAAGATCGACGCGCTAACCGTCGTTGCGAGGGGCGACAAGTCCGCGCTCGAAAAGGCGGCCAATGAAGCTCAGATCATCGGCGAATCGCAAAACTTCACGCGCGATCTGGTGAATGAGCCCTCCAATCGTATGACGCCTACGATTCTCGCCGACCGAGCCAAGAAGATGTGCGCGGAGGTTGGTTTGAAATGTGAAGTCTTTGATGGCGACAAGATCAAAGAAATGAAGATGGGCGCGTTCTGGGGCGTGGCCCAAGGTTCGGACGAACCTCCCGCCCTCATCGTCATGCGATACGAACCCGCAGGCGCACCCGAGAAGCCGGTGCTGGGGCTGGTGGGGAAGGGAATTACTTTCGACACCGGTGGCATTTCGATCAAGCCTGCCGATGGCATGGAAAAGATGAAATACGACATGGCCGGCGGGGCTACCATGATCGGTGCGATGCGCGCGATCGCGCTGCTGAAGCCGGAAGTCAAAGTCATCGGCATTGTGTGCGCGAGCGAGAACATGCCCTCCGGAAAAGCGCAGAAGCCTGGCGACGTACAGATCGCCATGTCGGGAAAATCAATTGAGATCATCAATACCGACGCTGAAGGCCGGCTGGTCCTGGCCGACGGCCTCTTCTATGCGCGTCAACTGGGGTGCACGCATCTGGTCGATGCCGCCACGCTGACGGGCGCGGTTGTGGTCGCGCTCGGCTATAACAACGCGGGAATCTTCGCCAACGATGATGACATGTACAACCGATTCCACAGCGCGAACGCGAAAGCCGGCGAAAAAATGTGGCGCTTACCACTCGACGACGAATACAAGGAACAAATTCGCTCATCGATCGCTGACATCGTCAACTCCGGAGGACGCTGGGGCGGCGCCATCACGGCCGCCATGTTTCTGAAAGAATTCGCCGAAGAGACACCCTGGATCCATCTCGACATCGCCGGAACCGCGTGGATGGAAGATCAAAAGCCTTGGATCGCGAAAGGCCCGTCCGGCATCGCCCTGCGCAGTTTGGTGGAGTTCGTGAAGAGCTTCGCGGCGTAAGAACTACCAGGGACAGGGATTCTAAGGAAATTGCATGGTGTTCATCCGTTGAGCTCAGCGAGATCCGGCTCCCGTGCTTTTAGTGCTCTCCCAACGTTGAGGGAAAGTCGTGCCGTTGTTATAATCGAGGGCGTTGAACGCGCTTGCGCAGTAGAGCAGTTTCGTTCCTTCGCGAATCCCGCCACAATCAGCGTGAAGCGAACAATCCTCGCAGCCCGCGGATAGCGGGTTTCGAATCGTGGCCAGGTAGCTCAGGTGGTAGAGCGCAGCCCTGAAAAGGCTGGCGTCGGCGGTTCAACTCCGTCCCTGGCCACCATATTTTCAATCACTTACCCTCTCGCCTTCCCGCACTTGGGTCCGTTATTTGCGGTGTTCGAGATTCCGCACCGAAGCATAAAGTCGCGCAAGGAAAGTCGGCACCAGGACGGTCGACACGCCCCTGAAGACAAAGCTTGGAAGAAGATAACGGATGACATGATCGAGGGAAGCGCGAACTGCTTTATCGCGAAATCGCCGACTTCATCAACGGGTCCGCGGCAGGTTTTCTCCAGGTCCTCGTCGCAACGGCTCACCGATCCACGTTCGAACGCATAGTAGACTGCCCGACTTACCCAGCGCCGGCCAAATCCTCTGGACTTGCGCTCGCATCGAAGCAATGTTTGCGCCAGACGATGCAAACGCAGCGCTCACAAGGTTGCGAACTTCAGGATGGCAGAGTATCCGAACAGGCGAGCCCATTGGGGAGCGCCAATAACCAACAGCGATGCGTATTCCCGTTCCGAGCGGTCACTTTACCCAAGCTGATTGGGACACACTGCGAGAGGGTTCGGCTGAGAGGCCATAAACCCTAACTCGGCGAATACGCTCTGCGGATAAGACGTTGCCCAGAGACAAAACCAAAGAAGAAAAATCGAGACCCCAAAACCAATTGTGACTGCGGGAGTTCTCTCACATTCGTAGCGACTAACGGGTAAGAGGAATATTTTCGGCCACAATTATAGGGCCTTCAGGCAGCGTTCCGAAGGTAGTTGTTGCTATCACGACAGCACTCATTGATTCGCGTTAAGAAACCCAACTGGCTGCCATCCCTAAAATGAGCCGTTAAGAGAAAGGAATCCCTCGCAAGTGATCGAAAACCGGGTCGGGAATTGCCCTCCGCCAACTGCGGGACCAATTTCCTACTTAGCCTTACATGCGCACACGTGCCAACGGGTCAACCCCCGTCGACTTCACCTGAGGCGCCAGAGATTCCAGGACTTCCAGGAACACCAGCACATCGGGCACCTTGTCCGATCTAACGCTGATCGCGCTGAGCCATTTTCCTTGCCGCTTGATCTGCAGATTGCTGCGCACCAGTTCCGCCTTGGTGATCTCCGACACCGGAATGGAAGCCCCCTTCCAACTGACGGCCGTCGCCGAGAGGCCGATGCCACCGAACTGCACGGTCTCGCCTCGCTGCAACCTCGCTTTTGTGTTCTGCACCATCGGAGGGAGAATCCGGCTGAGAATGATTCCGATCGCTTCTTCTGCCTTCCGAAAAATCGATGAGACCTTCAACTTCTTGCGATCTTGGCCGATCAGTTCCAGCGTCAGGTGCGCCCGATTTGACTTGCTCGACATGGCAAGCAAGGCGCCTATCAGTCCGAAGTGCGCGTACACGTTGATTGGAACCACGCGGTAGCGCGTCTCCGCAATCTGGCTCCAGGTAATTTCCTGTTGCCCGAGTATGGATTCACGCCGTACTCCAGAATCGTTGATGATCAGAACGGTCTTGCCCAGCGCAATCCACAAACCGGCAACTGACACCATCACTCCGACAGAAATCCACAGCAGAGCTGGAGGTGCTGGCGTAGCTTTATTCTGTGTGGCCCAGAGTCCCATGACTAACCCAACCGCCGCCAATGCCAGGATAATGCGCGCTGTGTAAGCGGCCCCGAACCGGCGCTCCCCATATGCCATAGCTGCAGTAGCCATAAATGCTCCCCGATGGCTGCCGTCCTGACCGCAGCCCCGATTTTGCCCTGTCTAATTAAGATTTGCTCCGCCTAATAATAGGCACAAGAATTGCGCCGTCGATAATTACCTATGTAATGTTCAGGCGCCGAAGGCTTCGTGAGAGCTGCAGCAACTATCAGGTGACGTAATCAACCGACTACCGCTCAGAATCTGGTGGTTGGCGCAATTCCGAACTTCGCCGAAGCCGATAGCGGGAAATAAAGAAGATTATGGCAGCCGGACCTGTAAGCCGAAAACCAGCGTTGGCCTCGCTGCTGCTATAACTTACGGTAAATCAATCGGGGCCATGTAGCAATGACGGCAACTATGGCAGTAATGACCGGGAGTTGTGGCACAAAAACGGCACAGTGCCCTGGGGTGAACCTCTCGGTTGAGACAGTTTGGTATTGGCACACTTGCCGTTCAATGGTTTTTCCTTCTCAAATTTCCTCTTCTCTTTCAGGATGACGCTCAGCTGGTGAAGCGGAGGCGAGCTCTGCTGGAGAGCAACTCGCCGAGGAATAACCAGCTGGAGACTCATCGGAACGATGAGCCGGGGGGGGGCGGCTATTGGGTCGCTCCCCGCTACTGGTTCCTTCTCCATCGGACTGATAGATCTCCCCATGCCTGAAAAAACTCATGGTTGCTCCAGCAGAATTCACTCCGGTGTTCGCCTCTCGCTCGAACTCTTCCGGTGGCCGATAGCCCAGCGCCGAATGTAAACGGCACCGATTATGATACTGTTCGATGAATGCTCCGCACTACCGCTCGGTAGCGTATTCGCCGGCAGCGATCTTGCCGCCTCCAGTGCGCAAACACGAAAGAAACTTGGTTGGAACCCGACGGGACCCGCCCTGATTGCAGATCTTGAGCGCATGCGGTACCCCGAGGTTCTGACCACAGTCGCATCTTGAGCCATCTTGAGCGGCAGGAGTTGCCTATAATTGCAGTCATGGTAAGATGCCACGTTTCTATGGCTTTTCCTACAGTCGAGATTCGGCGCCGTCCCTCGATGGCATTTTTCGCGATTCTCGCCACCGTGATGGTGATCGGCTCTTACTTGTTTGTCATCCTGCTGGCGGCCGGCTGCGTCTATTTTCCCTACTTCTTCCTCTCCCGCTCAGATTCGGCTTCCGGCCCCGTTGTTCTTCTATTTCTCTTTGGCATCGTCATCGCCGCTACCATGCTCTGGTCTCTCATCCCGCGCCGCGACGCATTCACCGCCCCCGGAATGCTTCTCGAACGCTCTGCCTATCCTCGTCTTTTCGCCGAAATCGACAGCATCGCCGCGGCTCTCAACGAACCCGTTCCTCGCGAAGTTTATCTGATTGGCAGCGCCAATGCCTTCGTCGCCGATCGCGGCGGGGTCATGGGATTTGGCAGCCGCCGCATCATGGGATTGGGCCTGCCGCTGCTTTCGACGATGACTGTTTCCCAATTTCGCGCTGTGCTTGCTCACGAATTCGCTCACTATTACGGCGGCGATACCAGCCTTGGTCCTTGGGTCTACCGGACCAAGGCTTCCATCGTCCGCATCTTCGAAAATGTCGGTTCGGTCCGCCAACTTGCTCGCATCGCCGTTCTGGGCCTGATGTACATGTTCGTCACTACGTTGTTGAAGTGGTACTTCGTCACGTTCCTTCGCATTATCAACCTCGTCTCAAGAAGACAAGAGTACCGCGCCGACGAACTTGCCTGCCTTGTCGCTGGCCGCCAAAATCTCATCGACGGATTGCGGGCAATCCACGGCACCGCAGCCGTCTGGCCCGCATATTGGAAGCAAGAGGTGCTGCCCGTTTTGAGCACGGGCAGCCTCGTTGCCCTCGGAGACGGCCTCACCCGTTTCATGGCTGTACCCCATATCTCAGAGGCCATCGGCAAGGGTCTCGAGACGAGGCTGCGGGAAGAGAAGACCAAGCCATACGACACCCACCCTCCGCTGCGGGACCGAATTGCGGCCGTGCAAAAGTTGCCCGACGGCTATGCTTTGCAGGATTCGCAGCCTGCCAGCCGTTTGCTTGAGAACCTGCAAAACGCTGAGATTCTTTTCGTGGAAAACTGCGTGGACGACCTACGACCGGGATCTCTGAACTACGTTTCGTGGGATGAAGTCGCTCTCCGAGTCACGATCCCAGGCTGGCAGCAATTCGTCTCGGAATATTCCGAACCTCTAAGGGGAGTTACTGCCGAATCCTTGCCCGATCAGGTGCCGAAGCTGCGTGAGATCGGATCTCGAATTCGCGACCCCAAAGGCATGCTCCTCTCACCGGATCAGAGAACAGCTCGGGCCGGGGGGCTTTTCGCTGCTGCTCTCGCCCTCGCGATGATCCGGAGTAGTTGGGACCTACAAATAGGACCCGGAATGTTTCGCATGTCCCGTGGCAGTCACGAATTCAATCCATTTCTCGCTGTCAATCAGTTGATGACCAATAAACTCTCACGAGAAGCTTGGACTACCCAGTGCCAGGAATTAGGGCTCTCCCAACTTATTCTCTTGCCTTCGAGTCCCTCCGAACATAAGCCAGAGCCGTCCCCACAAGCAGAACTCTTCAGTTAACGGCCCAGCCTCCGACGTGTAGCTATGTGGTCAGGCATCACGCTAACTATCCACAAACGGCCTTTGGGAAGCCAAAGAAGTTCCCTGATGCGCCATCGGCATGCGGATAAGTAATCATTGCTGGTGTGGCAAGGCGAGGTTTCGCTGGTCTCCATCGAACTTTCTTGCGCTTTAGAATCACCCCCGGCGATCACCCACGATCCGCTCGTTTTTCTCGTACTTTCCAGTGTTTAGCAGTCCCCACAGCAACCCTTGAAGTTGTTGGAAACACTGGAAATAGGAGTTCTGAAAAGGCTGGCGTCGGCGGTTCAACTCCGTCCCTGGCCACCATCATTCTAATACGTTACGTAACTGGTTCTCCCGTTATTAGTCCCAATTAAGTCCCAAAACCTACTGCACGCTGCTGCTGAGACTGCTCAACCGATCCACCACCCGCTTCTGCGACTCCGGAACGAACTGCATGTAGATGTCCATCGTCGCAGAGGCCAGTGAGTGCGGTTATTCGATTCGATGACTTAGATGACCTCCAACCAAATTTGACCGACCACACACTCGAGGAAATCCAAAGCCGAATCGCACGAATTCAATCGTCATACAATGGAACTGGCGTACGTACATATGTGTATTGACATCTTGATAGTATTGATGGCAAAGTCAGATAGCGCTAGAAGACGTTATGCGATTCGAGTGGGATGAGAACAAGAATCGAGAAAACCGCAAAAAGCACGGCGTTTCTTTTGAGATTGCGATGGAAGTCCTCGACGATCCGTTCTGCCTTACAAACCAGGATCGGATTGTTGAGGGTGAACAGAGGTTTTGGACCCTCGGCCGCGTAGAAGATCTTCTCAAAATATTGGTTGTTGTTCACACAGTGATGGAGCAGGGGGACGAGGAGGTCATTCGAATCATCTCCGCCCGAAAAGCGACCCCTCGTGAGAGAGCATTTTATGAAGAAGTTGACAGATAGACAGCGCCGCAAGGAATTGGCCGCGATTGCCGCCGTTCCGGACGAACAGATCGACACATCGGATATTCCGGAGCTCAGCGATGAGCAGTTAAGCAGTGCGGTGCGTGGAGAGATGTATCGACCTGTCAAGAAACCGGTGACCATGCGTTTAGATGTGGATGTCATTCACTGGCTCAAGTCGCAAGGGCCCGGCTATCAGACCAAGGCAAACCGACTACTGCGCGCAGAGATGCTGCGCTCGCTGGTACGTTCCGGGAGGCGCCGGCCGCCCTTCGGAGGGAGGAATGCGCCAAAGAACGCCGTGCAAGGAGCAGTGCGTCGCCGGCGCAGTTAGGTGCCACTTTCGCAGGGGCAATTCCTGCGATATCTTTTGCCCGTTGGCAGCCGCATAACACCCTCAGAACGATTCGATTTCAATCAACCGTAGACGGTTTCCGCCCAAGATGCCGGCCCAAGATGAGACTGTCATCAACGACTTTTGAAATACTTACGCAGCCACCCAAGACCTGTTAAGTTGTTGTAAATCCTTATTAACGCCAGACTGAAAAGGCTGGCGTCGGCGGTTCAACTCCGTCCCTGGCCACCATGTTTTACGCAACTGGCTCTCCCGTTTTTAGTCCCAATTAGTCCCAAAACCTACTGCACGCTGCTGCTGAGACTGCTCAACCGATCCACCACTTAGGACAATTCGGACGGATGCAGAATGCGGAGGCCCGCGAAACGACGGAAGTCCCGGACATTGATGGTCAACAACTGTCCAGCGCCATGAACATACATGCTCGCTGCCAGGCGAGCGTCATGGACTTGCACACCTTGAATGTTATGGGCGACAAGCAAGGATCGCCATCGGTCATGTACTTCGCGGCTATCCGGCAGCAATTCGAAATCCCGCTCGATCACACGCGCAAGCCGATCCGTTTCGACGATGCTCAGGCCGAATCCATTTTTGTCTAGAGGACGCGTTGAGGCGTTCCAAAACTCACCAAGCGTCTGCGACGTGTAGCAGAGCCGCACCCCTTGCCCTACCAATGCATGAAGCGCCTGGCTGATCGCGGCGTGCTGGGGATCATTGCTCTTGCTGATCCGCAAGAGGATATTCCTGTCCAGGAGGCAGGCAGCGCCGGTCGGCATCAGTCGTGATCCCCATACAGACTCTCGCGTGAAAAGGCTTCATCCGGAAGCGACGGAATCTTATGGGAGAACTGTGCAAGCTCCTCAAGCGTCTTGTCGAGCTGGCTTGCGCTGAGGGTCTTCGATCCGACAGGAAACTGTGCCGCCTCTTCGAGCAGGCTCGCTGCATACGCCACGATGTCAAGGCCATGTGCGGCGGCCTGGCGGCTTAGCTCCGCCTGAACCTCGGGCTTGATGTCGATAGTGATCGTCATGGCAGTCCCTTTCCTCCTTATATTACCCTGTTGCGCAAGTCAACGTGAACGGACGCACACAGAAACGCGTGGACGCAGCGATCGCAGGCAGGAAAAACCAGGGTTGACGACATTTCAGCGGACTTTTCCGGTCCAGTCGGCGCAGAGGCAGTGATTGCGAAACTGCCCGCGGTTGACGTGCTTTTAAACAATGTAGAAATTTTCGAGCCCAAGCCATTCTTCGAAATTCCTGATGAGGACTGGTATCGTTTGTTTGAGATCAACGTAATGAGCGGAGCGCGGCTCGCGCGACACTATGTCACCTCAATGCTAAAGAATAACTGGGGGCCGTATCCTCTTTATTTCCGGCGAATCGGCGGTGCAGATTCCCGCTGAAATGGTCCATTATGGAATGACAAAGACGACACAGATTAGGGTGGCGCGCGGGATCGGGGAGTCGATTGCTGGAACCGGTGTGACAGCCAATAGCATTCTTGCTGGCCCAACGGAGTCGGAAGCGTGGCGGGGTTCTAGACGGAATATGACCAAGCAATCCCAGAGAGTTTTTCCGGTCCGCCTCGCGCATGAAGCGGTATTTTCGTTAAACATTGGTTTTGCCGTTGCCTATGCCCTCGTTACCTACATCAGTTCAACGCGCGGGGCTTCGCTCGGACGGCAGGTCGTATCAACCTTCAATGACGGCCTCCACCTCAACAAAAACGGTACGGTTGGTCTTGAACTGGCTTTTGTCGTACCGATGGCCGGGGTGGCGCTTTTTCTGTTCCTCCTGTTGCTGCTTCTGCGACTCGGTGCGCCAGCATTGGGCCGCGTGATTCTTGATCCTGTCGCCTGCCTGACCGCCCTGGGGGCAGCGCCCGCCTGTTGGATCTTTGCGATACTCAGCGTCAGGCCTGGTCTCGTCTGGTTTAGCGGGTACCCAGCGTGGCCGCGAGAGTCGGGATTTTCGTTTGTGTGCCTCGAAGTCTCAGCCATGCTTGCCCTTCTGTACGCTGCACGCAAGTATCGAATACCTTTGTGGGGCAGTTTGGCTTTCTTGGCCGTACACTATGCTTTTTGGGCGTGGTACATGTGGCCGGATATAGTTCATCGTTTCTGGCTGACTCCTAGTCTCGCCTTGACTGCCATTGTGTGTCCGTGCTCAGGACTAGCCTGGTTTCTCTATGCCAGCGTGAACCGAGATGCTATGAGGTCGGCGGCGTAATCGTGAAGCCGCTGGACGGTCTCACCACCGCAAGTTTCGATGCCGGCGGCAACCAAGCGGGAAGGGCGCCACCCCTGAATCCACCCCCAAGCCAGTCCGGCAGCGGACAGTGGCCTCAACCCTCAAATTCGACGAGACCGGTGAGTCGCTCCACATCCAACAGGCCGCGCAGATTCGCGCCTTTCGCGCAGCCTGGAAGCAAGCCGGTCACACACGCACTCCGCGCATTTCCGTTAGCCGCAGTATTTTTGCGTTGATCGATGACCGCGATCGTGGCTATTTCGGACGAGGCTCTCAGGAAGAAGACAAAATCGGGTTCCTTGACGAAAACACACG
>Ga0210406_10000205_pt1 | contig 91270 bp, 78 predicted proteins | sample IncBWC30MmetaG_FD_155454 | JGI IMG/M metagenome (GOLD analysis project Ga0210406, IMG submission 155454) | Forest soil microbial communities from Barre Woods Harvard Forest LTER site, Petersham, Massachusetts, United States - Inc-BW-C-30-M | ecosystem: Environmental > Terrestrial > Soil >...
GGCGGTCAACAAAGCCGGAGTCCCGTGGCATGGCTGGCATGCTTTTCGCCGCGGACTGGCGACGAATCTTCGCCCGTCTCGGAGTTTCCGACAAGACGATACAGAGAATCTTGCGGCACTCCAACGTAGCGGTTACACAGAGCTGCTACATCAAACCGGCCGATTCGGAAGCGGCTGCAGCCGTGAAGCGATTTGAGCAGTCTCTCGAATATGCACCTAATATGCACCTCTCGGGTGTTGAGAGACAGCGATTGATGTGAGCGATCGACGGAAGTACGTGAGGTGAACGGTTATGAATACGGGAGATAAGACATCTGGCGGAGAGGGAGGGATTCGGAGCCGCCTGATTCAAAACGCCTTATTTTTTCCAACAACACTGTGAATTATGATACGTCACAACTCACTGACATCAAGGTACTTCCACGACCTCATCGAACCGATTTTACATCTTTTCGGCAAAACAAATAGCTCGAAATCCGTAAGCACCCGTAAGCAAAGAAGCCAGATTTCTCTGCCAGAAGCCGATGTCGCTTTACATCATTATGCCGCCGTTTCATCTCAGTGCCCATCGTCCATTGCCGCGGCTGTGGCTTTCCCAGGAGGAACGCGACACGAACGCCGAGACCGAGAAAAAGCTGAATGAGGTGACTCAAGGCCTTCGCCGTCGCTTCCGCCAGGGTCGCGGAACTCGATGCCGTCGGCCGCGAGATGCTGCAGGAGCTTGAAGGAAAAGCCGGAGCCGCAGCTTATTTCAGTGTGATCGTCCCGTTCCTGTGAGAAGGAACTGTCGTATTCCATGGCCCGCGCGGCTTCAATTTACGCTAAGCAATCGGGGCAGGAGAAACGAGAACTTGCATCGCGCATCCTGGAGCTGCTCATTGCTTTTTTCTTTCCCGGAAAAGTACGCCCGGCGAAGCGCTTTCCAAAATTGCAAGCGGTATTGCGAAGTCGCCAGCTCACTTCGCCGCGATCACCTTCGCCAGAGCGGCATGGTAGTACGTATCATCGTAGTAGCTCCTTGCCGAGGGCAGATGCCCACCCCATTGGCCTTCTACTTCAGCCCGCAGTTTCAGTACATTCTTGAATCCTTCTTGATCAAGCTGGGCATCCTTTTCGAACCCACCAGGACGAGTCATGCTGAGTTCGTAGGTACCAGTTGCAACTTCCGGCGCGAGTTTGTATTCCTCGATCATGAGTTCTATAACTTGTTTCTTATTCGCAGGGTCCATCATCCAGCGCTGCGATTCTATGTAGGCCGCAAGATATTTCACCAAAGACTCGCGATGGTCATCCGCCCACTTGCGTCGCGCGAAATGCCCCCCGGCTTGATACGCTCCCAGAAGATCCGGGACCGAGCCTAAGCTCACCAGTCCAGCATTCTTGGCAGAGATCGACGCCGGGGCACCGAGCATTGACCCGGCGAACTCCTTGTGTTTGAGTAGGCCCTCCAGGCGGAGGGGGGTCGCGCCAAAGCCTTTCATTTCGTAGTCACGACCGGACTGCATTCCACTTAACAGCAGGATTTTTTTCAATTGCAACGCATAAGCCGTATTCACAGCATCGACGAGCAACATTTTTCCTTGCAGTTGTTTGATCGATTTGATGTCCGGCTGGACGATGAGTTCGTTCTGAGAGCCTTCGCCGCCCGACACGATTACGACATCGACTCCGGAAATCTCTACCATAGCAACGGCGTTGTCTACCGCTGTATACGCCAAATCGCCCTTGCCTGCCGCCAGGGCCGCACGCATCAAATCGGAACTGGCAAAATTTTCGGTCACCACTTCAATTCCGAATTTGGCGAAAATTCCTCGCTTTTCTCCCACAATCACTGGAAGCGGACGGCCCACAAGTGTGAGGACGTGAATCTGCTCCAATTTCGGCGTCTGAGCGCTAAGACCCAGCACAAGAACTTGGGCGATCATGAGGGCAACAAGCGCGTTCATCATCCATATGCAGTGTCTAGCTCTCATCTCTCCTCCACGATTGCCTGAGTCTACCCATTCTTCTTTTGCGCTTGCCTGCTGCCAATATTTGAAATGTTGATACCCCTTATCAAAAAGCTTGACTGGTACTTCCATGCGGTGGTATTACCATCATACCTGATGGGGAGTGTGCGATCTCGCCGTTCGTTTTTAACCTCGAAATCGAAACCGGGCCGAGTCGGCCGTCACTCACGGGATTACAGCATCTTCCACCATCAATTCACTTAAATGCCTGACGCCAATACGCAGGCCATTCAGCTCGGAACAGAGGATTACGATGCCAACCGCAGCTACCTGCAAGAGCCTTCTTCAGAGGTCTGTTTTGTTCATCGTCCTTTTCGGCTGTTGCAGAATTTTCAATCCCCCTTCTCTCTTCGCCCAAGTCGTGGGCGCGACAGTTTCCGGCACTGTCACAGATGCATCCGGAGCTGCCTCCCCCGGGGTGACCGTTGCAATCAAGAATCTCGCGACCGAAATTGTCACTAATCCTGTGACAAATGCCGATGGCTTTTATATTGCGCCCAACCTGCCTGCCGGAGAGTATCAGATCACCGTCGGCGCCCCTGGATTTGCGACCCAAGTACGTAGTGGAATTATCCTGACAGTGGGTCAGCAATTGTCACTCAATCTGACCATGAAGGTCGGCAGTGCAACCGAAATGGTCAATGTGACTGCCGACGTCCCTGCGGTTGATCTGGTCAACTCGACGATAGGCGGGGTGACTAACGCCACGGCCATCGAGGAAATTCCATTGAACGGACGTTCGTGGACGGACCTTGCCAACTTCCAGCCCGGCGTCCACTTTGTTCAGGACCAGCCTCCCATCAGTGCCCCTGATCGCGTCAAGCGCGGGCTCGGCTTGCAATTGACAATTTCGGGCGGGCGTCCACAGCAAAACAACTATCTTCTCGACGGTGTCAATATCAATGACTACGCGAATGCCGGTCCGGGAAGCGTCCTAGGGGGGAATCTGGGCACGGATGCGGTGGCTGAGTTCTCCGTCCTTACCGCGAACTACACCGCCGAGTACGGGCGCACGTCCGGAGGCGTCATCAGCGCCATCACCAAATCAGGAAGCAACAAGATCCATGGGACCGCTTACGAATACGCACGGAACAGCGCAATGGATGCGCCCAACTATTTTGATGTCGGAGGGGCTCCGCCTTTAAGCCGAAACCAATTCGGTGCCTCCATCGGTGGCCCCATTCGGAAAAACAAGACTTTTATCTTTGGCAACTATGAGGGAGTGCGGCTTACTCAAAGTCAAACCTCGACAGTCAATGTGCCGTCCCCGGCTGCAATCGCTGGACAGTTTCTGCCCGCTGGCGCTACTCCGGATCCTTCCGCAGTACGCTTCTTGCAAGCATTTTTCCCGACACCGATTCCTTCCTCTGTCGTCGCTGACACCGGGCAATACCTTTTTGCGAGCACTGCCAAGACAACCGAGAATTTCTTTATCATCCGCGCCGACAACAATTTTTCGGATAAGGATCGCATCTTCGCTACGGTTCTTTTCGATAAGGCATCGCAAACCTTACCGGACGAGTTCAACAACAAGCTCTACCACAATCCCACGCGCCGGAACGTCCTGTCGATTGAGGAGAATCACACCTTTACTCCTCAACTGTTGAATTCAGCGCGCTTCGGGCTAAACGTCGACAACGTACAATCGCCATCAGGCGCTACTCCCATCAACAAGCTCACCGCCGATAATTCTCTCGGCTTTATTCCAGGCGAATCAGCTGGCAGCGTAAACATTGCTCCTTTCACTCCTTTTTCGGGGGGTATTAGCACCGCCCAACCCTTTAAGTTCGATTATCGTTCTTGGCAAGGATATGACAACCTCTTTTATACCAAGGGGCTTCATTCCTTGAAATTTGGAGCCAACCTGGAATACATACAGGCCAACTCCTTTGCTCCTGATTCCCCTGGTGGCGCGTTCACCTACAATTCGTTGTCCGATTTCCTCACCAATGCTCCCCCATCTTTGTTTAAGGCTGACACTCCGGGTTCTGTCACCCCGCGCGGCGTTCGCCAATACATTTTCGGCGCGTACTTGCAGGACGACTTCCATATCCGTTCTAACCTGACCATCAACTGGGGGGTACGGTATGAAATGGCCTCCATCATCACGGAAGTGAACGGCAAGCTTTCTAACCTGCGCGTGTTGCAGAACGCGCCGCCCGTGCCATTTCTGGGAAGTCCCTATATCCAAAATCCGACGAAGCGGAACTTTGAACCAAGAATTGGAATTGTTTGGGATCCTTTCAAGGACGGCAAAACCTCCGTCCGTGCCGGCGGCGGAATCTTCGATGTTCTTCCGCTGCGGGTTGAGATGGCCCCGGGCGTGGATGGTGTTTACCCATTTCAAGCCACCCTCACCAATGTCGGGAATCTACAACCAAATGATTTTGTTCTCGGCTCCTCCACTCCTGCAGGCGCTTTCGCGGATCCTGCCGTCGCCGGATCTAAAATCTTCTACGTTGCCCAGTTCAATACACAGCGCAACTATGTCGGCCAATGGAACCTCAACATCCAGCGGCAATTGTTCGCTGACACCACCTTCTTAATTGGGTACGTTGGTTCGCGCGGGATTCATATGTGGTTCCAGGCTGACGGAGCAAACATGGTGCTCCCCACAAAAACTCCCTTGGGATATATGTGGCCTTGCTCGCAGCCCTACGTCCCCACGCCAACTCCCCAGGGCGGCACGGTTAGTGTTTGCCCCGATGCACCTGGTACCTTCGCACCGATCAACCCTTACATCGGCCGCACCCAAATGCAAAACTTTAGCGGTGATTATTCCTACCATGCACTCATCACTCAGCTAAAAAAGAGAATGAGCCATGGACTCCAGGTGGAAGCTTCTTATACTTTTGCCAAGGGCATTGACACTAGTTCGAGTTCAGCCGCTTCCGATCAATATCGCAATTCGATCTCGACTCTGCTCCCATTTTGCCTCTCTTGCCGGCGCGGGCTTTCCGATACCGATATCCGGCATAACTTCACCGCCAACTATGTTTGGAATATTCCTACGTCTGCATCGTTCAACGGCGTTGAGCACGCAGTCTTGGGAAACTGGGAGGTCGGCGGCATCCTCACTTTAGAAACCGGAACGCCTTTTACCGTCATCATTCCTGGCGATCCCCTCGGTGAAAATAACGGCGATCCTTTCCAGTACCCCGATCGAAGCTATGGCCCTGGCTGCAAGAGCGCCGTAAACCCAGGCAATCCCAGTCAGTACGTAAAATTACAATGCTTCAGCCCCCCGAAATTCAGCACTTTATTGGGCAACGAAGGTCGTAACACCCTCACCGGCCCGGGATTGGTTGGGCTCGACGTTTCGTTGTCGAAGAACATTCCGATTCCTAGAATTTCCGAAGCCTTCAAGACTCAGTTTCGCGCCGACTTTTTCAACATCATTAATCACCCAAACTTTACCTCTCCCAATGACAACCGCGCGATCATGGACTCGCTTGGAAACCCGATTCCATTTGCAGGCGCCATCACTCTAACCAACACCACTTCGCGCCAATTGCAGTTTTCAGTAAAGGCCAGTTGGTGACTTGCGGTGTACACGGGCATTTGACCTCGGGTTCAGAGTCGGTACGTTGACGATTCAGCACCGATTCGACTGAGTTCCCGGGGCAGGACAAAAAAGTCGGCCGGCTTTCGCCACATCATCGCAACAAGGACAATAGAAAACAATTCGCCCGTGGAGCCTTCCACGGTTCAATAGGCGTTAAGTGATTGGGATTGTAAGGACTGGCGGAGAGGGAGGGATTCGAACCCTCGGTACAGGTGTTAGCCCGTACAACGGTTTAGCAAAGCATCGGGCTTATTTCTTCGTGAGTGTATTCAAGCATTTGGCAGGCTGTGAGTGTTTCTGAGTCGTACTGAATACACCCCAAAATCACCTTAATTGACACCCGAAGTGTCACCCAGGAACCCAGGATGGCAGGTTAGCAAGATTGAACTGTGCCTTCCGCCGCGTAAGGGATACTTGACAGGTTCTCGACATGAGCGTACATTGTACGTACGTTAAGAGCCTAGTGTACATACAGAGAGGCGCTCCATGCCAGCAACAGCAGCACGCAAGAAACGATCGCAAAGGTTCAATGTTCGAGCCAGCGATAGAGAAGCGAGGCTGATTCGCCTTGGCGCCGAACGTCGGGGTGTGAACATCACGAGCTTCATATTGGAGAGCGCCTGCGTGCGGGCAGAACAGGAGATCGCCGACACGCGCTCTTTCAAGCTCAGTGCGAAAGACTGGCAAAAGTTCAGTGAGGCCCTAGACAGACCTGCACAATTGAAGCCCAGACTCAAGAGGCTGTTTTCAGAATCCACTGTCCTCGAACAGAGCTGATGAACCACCAAAAACCGCCGCTATCGAAGGTGGAGGCGATCTCGGAGTCACACGATGTGAGCCGGTTCGATTGTGGGGATCACGAGTCTCTCAACGATTGGCTCAAACGCTTCGGCCTTACAAACCAAAGGAACGAATCCGCGCGAACTTACGTTGTCCATCGCAACAGTTTGGTAGTCGGATACTATTCAATTTCCGCTGGCAGCGTGTCTGTCGAGGAAGCCCCGGCCCGGATTTCCAAGGGTCTCGCAAAGCACGCCATCCCACTCATCTTGTTGGCAAGGCTAGCCGTCGATAAGCACGAGAAAGGCGCTGGGTTGGGGAAGGCGCTTCTGAAAGATGCCCTGGCGCGAATCGCTCAAGCGGCGGACATCGTAGGAGCTCGTGCAGTTCTCGTCCACGCGATTGACCAGCAGGCACGAACGTTCTACGAGCATTTTGATTTCGAGGCATCACCCAGCCACGAATTGCACCTGATGTTGCTGATGAAAGATCTTCGCAAGGCGTTGCAATAGACCGACATTCTTGCCGACTTCGAACTCGACGAGTGCACCTTGAAACCTTGAAATCCGTAAGAGCTCTTTTAGCTCGGAATTACGCTGCAAGTGGTTGGAAATAAAAGCGTAGAGAATCTGGCGGAGAGGGAGGGATTCGAACCCTCGGTACAGGTGTTAGCCCGTACAACGGTTTAGCAAACCGCCGCATTCGGCCACTCTGCCACCTCTCCGACCTTTAGAAAGAACAACCTAGGACTTAGCGCTTTCGTTCTACTGCATTTTCACTGCATGATTGGTATTCTACGTGTGCATTTGGGAGGGCACATAGGCAGATACCACTCGGGGTACATTTAGGCATCGGGTGCTTTCTTCGTCAGGTAACTACGTCACCGAGATTGTAGACGGAACACCGGGGCCAGTGCAATCTTCTTATCGCTTGGGCTAGAAGGACAAGACCCACAACAGCCGGACGTGCAAGGCGGTCAAAGAACTAGAGAACTCGCGGCTGACCACGTGGCCAAGGTCAATGCCCAGACGAACCCAGTGAACGATTTTGACCGTCGCTGACGCACGGTGAACGTTCGTGCGATGTCGAAGCTTTCTCTTCGCAGCGAAGGGCATACTCTGCCGGCTGGGAAGCGCATCCGATCTCTGGTACTCGGGCGGAGGCGCGTTTGAGCCGAAGACCTTTGGATATACCGGCCGCCCCAGCAAGGCAATCGGTGACTGGCGAACGTTTGGGATTTCAGCGCTGACTATCAGATCAAGCATTCCTTCAGCACAATCTGTACTATGGCCACGCGTGGGTAAAGGCGTGATCGCAGCGATTTATCCCGAGGATGCTAACGGGCAGCTGACGTACCTGGAGACAAGCTTTCAGTTTTGCGAGAAGCAAGGAGAGAACAGCGATGACGACAGGCACTTTCGGCGGGCTCTGCGTTCTAGCACTGGAGAGCCGGCGTGCCCGCGAGATTGCGAAACTCATCACAAACCTTGGCGGCGTGGCGATCGTAGCGCCCTCGGTGAAGGAAGTTCCACTGGAATCCGATCAAGAAGCCCTAGAATTTGCCCGGAAACTGGCCGCCGGGCAAGTGGACATGGTGGTATTCACGACGGGTGTGGGAGTCAAAGCTCTTGCATCGGCCGTGGAGGCTGTGTGTTCCCGGGAACAACTGTCTCGCCAGTTGAACGAGGTCGTCATCGTCGCTCGCGGGCCCAAGCCCGCTGCGGCCCTGCGTGAACTGGGAGTGCGAGTCAGCATTCCTGTCCCTGAGCCGAACACATGGCGTGATCTGCTGGCGAGCCTTGACCGGAACAGAGAAATATTTCCCGTGGCGGGGCGCCGAGTAGTGGTGCAGGAGTACGGTGTGGCCAATCCTGAATTGTCCGCAGGCTTGCAAGAGCGGGGGGCAGTGTTAACTGCAGTTAACGTCTATCATTGGGCACTGCCCGACGATCTCAGCCCTCTGGAGAACGCAGTCGAGTCGATCATCAGCAGAGAGGTTCACGTGTTGCTGGTTACCTCGTCCGTCCAGATACGTCACCTGTTCCAAGTAGCGGAGAATATGGGCAAGCAGGTGGCATTGCATGAGGCTCTGACCGACGTTGTGATTACATCCATTGGCCCCCTGACCTCCGAAGAATTGCGCAACCGTGGCCTGAACGTCGACTTAGAGTGCACCCGCCCCAAGATGGGCTTTCTTGTGCAGGAAGCAGCGGAAAAGAGCGCGGAGATTTTACGCCACAAGGGGAAGCAGGAATCATGAGTACGCCACTCTATCCTCTATTCGTGAGTTTGCAGGGCCGCGGTTGCATAGTGGTCGGCGGCATCGGAGGCGGCGGCAAGAATCCGGGTGATTGCTAGACCCAGGGGAATTCTTGCTCAGCCGTCCGCTGAAGAACGAAAGGGGGAAAGTCTATCTGCGTTGAGGCCTAAAACACGCCCGACAGGTCGAGGTTGACCTGCCCCCCCACAAGTTAATGTTAATAAATACAGTTACTCTCTTTACTCTCTTAAAGAGGGAAATTTAAATTATTGATCTTCCGCATCTGCTGGCCGTGCGGTGACCCTGCCGCCAATTCGGGGTGAGTGCTCTACCGCTTCAACCACATAGGGTTACCTAACTTCTGGTCTTGCCGAGCCCGCTCGGGGTCGGACTTCTCCTCGTTCCGCGTTGGCTGCTCGGAATGCAGTTTGATCTCTCCCTGTTCGAAAACGTCTCAGAAAGCTGCCGCATCGCCATCGTCGATTCAAGCGAAGGAGGCTTGATGTGGTGCTTCTTTGTGACGCGGTCGCTCGTATGCCGCAGGATCATGGGCTGCTATGGACTGCAACCCGCCGATCCGGCCTGCAGCGGGCCCTCTGCGGAATCCATTCCCACCAGTCCACTGGTGCCAAAGCTTCACTTGTAAGCAACCATCTTTCCATCAACCACCACGGCAACATACCGACCCGCGCACAAAAACTGCATGATCCGCTTGCCTTCTTGTGCCAATCGCGCCCACCGCGACTGAGTGTGCGGGTTCTGTTCGAGTCCTCGTAACTCTTGGCCGTCAAAGATGAAGTCGACTTGCCGCAGGTGATGACGCGAGGTTTTCTTGACCCTGTAATTGCGGCCTTCGAGTTCGACCGTGGTCGCGCCGTCAATCAGGGCTTGCTTGCACACGCTTACTAACGCCTCTTCGAGGGTCACGGTTCTTCACTCCTCGCGGTCTCGCACCGCGTGCTCGCCAGATAAAGAAAATGGTAACGTCTTCTTGGCACGTTCCCGCCGTACCCAGAGCGGATGGATTCGGGTGGTCTCGCTCCAGCCTCAGGAGTGGTCGACTCAGGCCGATCCAGCAACCGGCGAGGAGGCGCACGGTGCTTGGGTTGGATAACCGGCTCGATGCGGCGAGAACTCCGCCCCGGTCCTCCGCGCAGTCTTGCCGCCGAATGGGCGGCATTTCTTTTTTGGACGCTGCTCCTACCGCCCATCACAGTTGCCCAACCTGGAATACGCACTGACCCACCGTCCATGAACTGGAACGGTGTCCTAGCCCAGAACACTCCAGATACTCTTCCGCACCATCCTTGGGCTGCCAAGGCAGTTCGGATCATCGACTTGGCAGAGGCTTGCAAATGGTAGTCGAGTTGCCAGAACTTTAGAACGGCTCCGTGGTAAGAACTTGATCTGCGGGAGAAGACCAGAGTTGGAACATTCAGTGCTCGGAGTCATGTTACGCGCTTTCTCGACCACCTTGGCATGGGGGCAAGATACGCCTGGCCCTTTTCATTCTGCAAGCTTTCCGCTCGCATTGGTGCGCTAGTGCAACGAAGACTCCAATCCTCGAAGTCGGTCTTGGCGGTTGCGGACCTCAAGCTCGACTGCGAGCGCCACCGCGTCGAACGTGGTGGGCGCGGGATATACCTGACCGCAAGGGAGTTCGCATTGCTGGAATATTTCATGCGCAATGCCGGATGCAGACTGAGCCGCTCGGTGATTATCGAACACGTCTGGAACGTTCCGTTCGATACGACCACGAATTTAGTGGATGTATATGTCAACTACTTGCGTCGCAAGATTGATGACGGCCACCCCACAAAACTAATTCACACCGTGCGGGGTGTTGGATATGAGTTAAGTTGTCCGGCTAGAGACTTCATTCAGTTTTCTCCCTGAGTATCGGGCTGCATACCACAAATCCGCCGTCGTCAGAGGTAGTCGCGCAGTCAACTCTTCGGGAATCCAGATCACCGGTTGCACCCTTTTAGGGCCACGGGGGGGCGCGCAATTCTGAGATAGCAAGAAGTGTCGGCTGCCACCCGTGCTATAAGAATCCTCATGCCAGAGGGGGCGCTTTCCGCCAATGACGACAGGCTTACCGTGACCGCCGTCTCGGTGCTCGCTTGTATTCTTCAAGATGTTCTACATGAGGGTCTGGGCCATGGTGTCACGGCCTGGCTGAGCGGAGCCCGTCGTGTAACCATGAGCACGGTCGCCCTGCAGAGCGACATAGATACGCCATGGATAGCGGCAAATGGCACCCTCGTGAATCTTTTCTTCGCGGGGATCTTTTGGCTGCTTCTTCTCAAGCCACGATACAAATCCACTACTTTCTATTTCCTCGTGCTCGCAATGGCGGGCAATTTATTTACGGGCACAGGCTACTTCTTCTTTTCAGGAGTTACCAACTTTGGTGACTGGGCGGCGGTGATTCGAGGTCTGCAGCCGCACTGGATATGGCGGCTTGGGCTAACGTTGCTTGGCGTTGCCTCGTACTATGCGTCGATGTTGGTGGTGGCGAGCAAACTAAAGCAATTTCACGCCAAGGATGAGAGCTCACACCGGCTGCGCAGGTTGAGTTGGACGCCCTACTTCACTGACGGGATTCTGGCGGGAGTTGCTGGAGTATTCAATCCTGCTGGCTTATTCTACGTCATAGCGTCGGCCCTGCCATCAACGCTGGGGGCAAACGCGGGTCTGCTGAGCCTACCGAGCATGATGCGTCAATGGAGGGTGAATGCCAAAGACGAAGTTGCCCCAATACGACGCAGCATTGCTTGGATCACTGCGGGAGCTATCGCTGGCCTACTGTTCATCTGCGAGCTTGGCCGCGGGATCACTTGGTCACGATGACGCGCTCGCCGCCAGGATCAAGCTGCGGGCTTAACTGAGATTCTAAACCTCACATCTTTCAGCCCGTGGGTCAGCACGCGATTCACACAGCCTACAAAGGGCTTATTGCTATTGGTTCGGTGATCAATCTTGACCAGCTTACCGGAAGGTTACCGTCTAGCCTCTGGTCTATGAGTTATGCCCAAGCCATTCCAGTATGCTGGATATGCAAAAAAACAAGCAGTCTCAAAGTTCTCGAAACTGACCAATATGGACAGGCCGTGCATCGAGAATGTTACTTCTCCATTGAAGCGTTAAGCTCGGAGGGCGGCCTGGCAATGTACGTTCAACCGTTTCGGGACACCTCGGTTAACCCAAGCGAAAAGCGCGCTGGGCTCCCTGCCTCATATACCCGGGCTTGAATGCTGCAGGAAAAGCTGACTGATGGCCCCTCGGTAGCGGCCGCATTTTGAGTTGATTGGGCAGTGCTGCCTGGTCCCGCCTGAACAACTCGCGAACCGAGCGCAGGTTCAGCCAGTAAGGAAGAAGCACGCCTGGTTTCGCCCTCGCTGCATTGAAAACTTGGGATGGAGCTGAAAGATACAACCGACGAGCCGAATAAAACGGTCGATATTTGACCTGAGAGAAGCGACGCCGTGTTGTTCGCGGCAACACAAATCGCCTGAGACAAACAGTAACGAAGCAGGCGCTACCTGTCGTTGTTAAGAAGATCTAGAAATCTTTGGTAATCGATGTCGCACTGCACGCAGTACTTGGCGTCCTTGCCACAATCCTTCACTCCGAAGGGGCACTTGTCGACCCATCGCAGCCACCGCTGTCTCCTGGCAATCGACGAGAGTCTTGTCCAGCTCCGTTATTGTTTGGATTCGTAGGCTGCGGCGGTTCTTTCATCGGAGGGTCGGCCAGACTTGCCTGACACGGCAGCACCGTAACCGACGCGAGATTACTCAATCTCGAGTGACTTCATGACACTTCATTACATGGCCTAAAATCATACTGCTAACGCGCTAGGAAAAATCAAGCTCCAAACTGGGGTGCAATAGCGCCCAAGCAGGAGCCTCTCGGGCCCTTGGCGAGCCCTCCTCACACTTGTGAGTTGTTAAGAAGATTGAAGCGCTAAGATCGCGGAGCGTTTAACAAACCGCTGCATTCGGCCATTCCGGCCGGTGCTCGGAGCTAAAGTTAACCTCGGTGGTCGCCCGCGCCGGCCTGATAGCGCTGCCAGTTGTGCCTGGAGGATTCTGAATTCTTGTTCGTGATTCGTAACGGAAACGAATCTATCGCGAATCTTGCGGCCAGGTAGTCCACAATTCCCTCAATCCTGAGGGGGAGAGAGTGGCTCCGGACGACTGCCCGAACTGCGGCGGTACCGGATATGTTGCGAAGCCGGTAGAGTTGAACGGTAAGCACGAAGGCGTCGCATTTATCCGCTTGGAATGTCCCGCTTGCGGGGGCACAGGCCGAAAGCACTCAATCCCACCTTCGACCGCCGGCTGACCGCACGGCCAGCGGTGTTTTGCAAGAACGTACGGACCCGGGCCGTCACACTTCCCGTCCTACAGTTGACGGTCCCGGCCGGACGTTCGGCAGCGACTGTTCTTGCTAAAACCGTTTGGATTTGCTTAGCTTCCGCTCCGGCGAGCGATCATGCAATTCCAGCAGCTTTGACGCGAAGACGCTTACGGGCGGCGGATGCCGTTTCTACGCGATTCCGACCGTTGGCTTTGGCGCGGTAGAGCGCCTTATCGGCCGCTTGCAGGACGTGCTCCGGATCTGATTCCTCCTTCGCAGAGGTGGCAACACCGATGCTGACGGTCACGGACAGCCGTGCCTGCACTGATTTGTGTGCGAGCTGTCGAATCGCGTCACCCTTTCGTGCCCGACCCCGGGCCCGTCCTTTTCGGCGTTCGGGCCCCCTGGGCACCTGTCGGCGATCTCCCACTCGCATGCGAAACTCTGAGGATTCGATGGTCGCACGCAATTGTTCGAGATGATCCACGACTTCGGATGTGGCCTTTCCCCCAAAGAGAATGTTGAACTCCTCTCCGCCGCATCGGTAGGCCTGTCCCCCGCCGGTCACCCGCGCTAAGCTGGCGGCGACCAGGCGCAGCACTTGGTCGCCGGTATCGTGACCATAAGTGTCGTTGAAGCGTTTGAAGTGATCAATGTCCACGACCGCGATCGAATACGGTAATTGCAGCCGCAGGAGCGCATCGTTAAATGCCCGCCGTGACGGAAGCCCGGTTAATTCGTCGTGATAGGCAAGATGGTACGAGTTTTCAATGATCGACGCCGCAAGAATGCATCCCGCAGTAGCGGTGTATAGGGTCGAGATGCGGGTGGAGGCGGCGAAGCGGAGAGCCAGAAAGAAGGTGGCGAGAGACCACAGCAAAGCGCTGTCCACGGTCTTTCGAGTGATTAGGAAACGAGCCAGCAAGATGACACCTGCTGCCGCGAACACCACCGGTGCATAGCCAGGCAAAGAGAACATAGTCGCCAGGCGACGTGTGTGAGACGAAGACGCTGGCCATTGTGCCGCGGCGCGGCACAGCACTGCGACGATCACAAGCTGGACGAAAAGCATCAGGCCGACCGGTGCTGTGGCCGGAACGGTTAGGCCACGCTCATTCATCCAAGCGAGGAGCACGAAGTCCAGCGGAACCAGCACTGCCGCAGCCTGCACGGCGATCGCCCCGGGAGTTCCAGGCAGGACACGTCCTCCTCCAAAAAGAGCAATCCCTTCCTGAGCCAGAAACAGTACGACCAACGCGAAGAAAATGCGGCTGGAATGGAATCGCCAGGCCAGCAGCATCCCACCGATCAGCGAGCAGTAATAAAGAAAGCTGAGCGCAGGTAAAGCGAGCGTCAGCCAACCGGAATACACGAGCACCGCAACACCCAAAAGCATCATTCCCCCGGGCACTGCCAGAGACTTTAGCGTGGTTGTGCTCAGTGTCCGCAAAGCATGACTCCAGTTCGAAAAACTTCCTTCGGAATTATCTCTGGTCGACAGCCACCAAGGAATTGGCCGTTGAGGTTCGCGTCAAAATGGAAGTCAGTAAGCGCGGATCGATGCAGGCCGCCCCTGTTTGAAACTCAGGACCATTCTTGCGCCCCCAGACCTGAGTGTGAGACTCAGTTTGGGCTGCAACTGAGCATTCTCGAACCAGACTTATTTGTTCGATTAAAGACGGCTCATGTATGCGAATTCATGCGAATTCTTATTGCGGAAGACGATGAAGCCCTAGCCAGATTCGTACGCCAGGGCTCTGGAAGGCGAGCACTATTCAGTCGATATTTTGCCGAACCAGCTCGAATTGCGGCGACGGAGGTCGACTACGATGTCGTCGTTCACGGCCTGAACCTGTCCAAGCTGGACGGAGTGAGTGTTCTTCGCCACGTGAGCTCCGAGAAACCGAGTTTGCCGGTACTGGTGCTGAAACAGCGTAGGCGAGTGAAGGATCGCCTACCGTGTCCGGACACAGGTGCGGACGACTGTCTTGCCAAGCCTTTTTCCTTCAGCGAACTCTCTGCCCACAGTCGCGCGCTGGGTTCGGCGCAGCCACCTGGCTTCTGAGTCGGTGCTAACCGCCGCCGACCTCAAGCTCGACCGGGTGCAACGACACGTCGAACGGAGTGGCCGCGGGATCGAGCTCACCGGCAAAGAGTTTTCCGTTCTCGAATACCTGCTATTGAACGCCGGACGCAGACTGACGCGCTCCATTCCGTGTCTACTTCGGTTTACGTCTCCCTGATCAGCAGATTGATTGCCCCAGCGGTCTGCAATCTAGGCTTCCAGTGCCAAGACATTCGCAGCACTTAAACTTAAATAGTAAGCTAATTTAGATGGGGTAGGGTTTCTCGGGATATCTTCGCCAGTGCCCGTTATGGTCGATTTCGGGAATCGCATATGGAACTGAGGACCAGTTCGGCACAGCTTACCGATCGCCCGGACACTGTCTAATCCGCTATCGGGGGGCGGTGAGAACCGTTTCATTCGGGTCGAGAACGATTTTATGCGTCCCGGCTGGAGCCGAAAGATGAAAGGAGGACTCTTCCCCATCGGCGAACACTCGTCCCAGCAAGACCAACTGTTTTCCGCCAGTCACCGCGTACACCGGAACCGATGTCACGAGGTCTTGCGGAGCCTCTTTCTGCAGAATCGTTGCGGTCACTAGCAAGCCCGTGCCCTTTGGCGTGAACTTCACGGCCCGCAGCTCCAGCTTGGGCAGCGATGTGCCGTTGATCCATCCATTCAGAAACCAATCCAAAGAACTCTTGCCTTCGTAGCGAAGTGTCGGGGGGAGCTCTTCTGCGAAAACGTCCAGCAGTTCGCTGGTACTAAGCGATCTTCCTTCATATCGATCCCGCACCTTTCGCAGGGTCCGCACAAACGGTTCCTCTACCCTGCCGGTAGTCCGCCCCTTGCGTTCCTCTTGCAAGGCAGCATCTTTCAACATCGTCCGCAGCATGTGGAACAGCCAGGTTCCGCGACCGTAGAGGATCGCTTCATAGCCTTCGGGAAACCGTGATGACAACAGCCGCTGGCCAAGCGTGACGGGCCCCGCCTCCATGGGCGACACTCCATCCTTATTGTTTTCGACTAAATCCCGCCGGTACTTGTCCATGACTTGCCGAAAGCCAGCGGGATCCTTCTCCTGCAGCATCATCAAGGCGCAGTAATTCGCCAACCCCTCAGAAAACCACTGATCGCGGTAGCTGCTCCAGGTGATCAGATCTCCCCACCACTGATGCGCCGTCTCGTGCGCAGGAATCGATTGTTGGAGCAATATCCGATAGGGAGGGAAATGCAGTTGTTCGCGCTGTTCTTGATCCAGAAACGCATACGACGAAAGAAACACCAGACCGGGCCAACCTTGGCTGTCTCTTCCCGGCATTTGGGTAAGCGCCAGATGACTATACGGATAAGGACCAAATCGATCGCCGTAATACTGAATCGCGCGGGCTGCAGCCTCTCCAACCGTCGCCTCTGTCCGGACCGGTGAAGGGCGCGTCGGCACGGTCAGTTGCCGCCTTCGGATCGCTGGATCGGCCGGATTTGGCCCCATCACCTCAATTGGTGGGCTCGGAAAGTTTCGTTCCACCCCTGTCGTGGCATAGGTCTCTACCGTGACATTCCCCGCCTGTGTAGTAGCCACTTTGTATTTGCCGAGGTTGAATCCCGCTAGCGGAATTGGCCGCTCCGACACAAAGCGCGAGGTCTCGAGACCGTCTGCCTTCACGGCTGTCCCCGCGGGCGAACCGGGTGTTGGTTTCCCCGTCGCGACCAGAGTCCATCCTTGCGGGTAATGAAACTCCAGATCGAAATTCGCCATGGCCATTCCACGATTCGGATACCAGGTACCTCGGGCACCCACATAGAGCAATCCGTAGCCCGCCTCGGCGAGTACCTCACCGCCGTAGACAAATTCCAGATCGATTTTCTGCCCCGACCGCAAGGGCTCTGGAAGGATCACCGCTAAAAGATCGTTCCCCCTGCGCGATAGTTGCGTCCCTTCTACTGCTGGATTGTGAATGAACTCCACCGGCTGGCCTTCGAGCTTGACGCTCTCCACCTGCAAGAATCGAGACAGCTCAAACAGCAGAGTGCGCGATCCTCCTTCCGCTACATCAAACTGCACTCGAGCTCGCGCGTGAATCTGTTTGGGGGGCTGCACATCGGTCGAGATCGTATAGCGGCGAACTTCGACCCGGCCCTCGCGCACTTTTTCGCTGTCAGGCCCCGCCGTCTGGTCCCCTCTAGACTGGGAAATGGCTCCGTCGCTGAGCGTGAAGGATGTCCACACGTTGTAATAGAGATCCCCGTTCTCGGCTGTCTTCGCCTGGCCGGCCTGCACTTGTTCGGGCGCGGCTGAGTCGTAGTAGACATCGAAAACGCCGAGCTTGGTTCCTTGTAGCCGTCCGTGAAGAAATCGATCGTCCGCGTTCCCGGGAGCGCCCTGGTCCGCCCGCGCGGATGAAGTGGCGCTGCCTTTGACCGGAAGCATCCGGCTGAGTGTCATGAGGAGCCTGGTTTCATCCGCGCTGGCTAGATTCCTCGCAGTCGCTCCCCACCGCTCGACAAACTCCTGCTGCTTGTCAGTTTCCCGCAGATCAGGTCCCAATTCCTTCGCGGCATCGTCGTTGAAGCGAAAATAAGCGGTCGAAAAATGTTCCTCCAGGATGGCCATCCCCGTGAACAGACTCATCGACCTGCGTTCGACCTCATTCGGAGGCGTCAGCAACACCTCGCCATAGCCCTCGAAAAACGCTCCGGTGATCCGGCCCATCACGTCTTGCGTGAAACCGATGGTGCCGTCTTCCAAGGTGATGTGTATGGCCGATCGATCCAGCGATGCCTCCCTCACCTGATACACCCGGGTTGGATCGAGTCCCACTTCCCCGAGTCGCAGATAAAGGGCCTCGGCCGGCCTTTCTGGAGGGTTCTCGGCCGCGTGTACCATCTGCAACCCGGAGGGTGTAAGACACGCCGTAACCACAATCCGCAGGACTACCGCTTGGAATGGTACCTTCGTCACGTTGGTCGGGCCCCCCCACTTGCTAGAATGCGCCTGAATGAGGCTACGTGTCATCATCCTCCTTTTCATGGGGCATCTTTTTTTTGTAGGGCTGCTCGCCGTCCCCGGGGCACAGGCTGACACCATCCATCTGAAAAACGGCCGCACCATCGTGGCCGATCACGTCCGCGAAAACGGCAATCATTACGAATACGACCGCGGCGACGACTCCTACGCCATCCCCAAATCAGTTGTGGATCATGTGGACGCTGGAGGAATGCCAGCAGTCGTATCGGGAGCATCGAAGGTCGGTGACCTTCCCACTTTCAGCCCCGCAGACAGTCTCGCGAATGAAGGTGATCTTGTTTCGAGGCTTATCAAAGAGGGCAAAGTCAATCCCGACGTCCTCGCGAGCCTGGAAGCAAAAGGCAACGCCGAGTTGAGCGCAACCGCCGATTTTATCGCGGGCAAATTTGAATTCGAACACGGCAACATCGCGCAGTCGCGGCAGTATTTCGAGAGCGCTCTCCGCTTCCAGCCCGACAATTCCACCATCCTTATTTATTACGCTGCGTTGCTGGTCCGCACCGGCAACGCATCCCCGGCTGTGTCGTATGCTCAGCGCGCCGTACGGGCGGCGCCCGATTCGCCAGACGCCTACACCATCCTCGGTTACGCGCAGTTCAGTTCTGACCACTCGAAGGAGGCCGTGGCCTCTTGGAAGCGATCCCTTGCGCTGCGCCCCGATCGAAAAGTCGAGCAATTCCTGGCCAAAGCGCAACGCGAGCAGAATGTCGAATCTGAGTTCGCCCAGGGGGAGAGCAGTCACTTCGTTCTGCACTATGAGGGTAAGCAGACTTCTGAGGCCTTCCGTGGGCAAATCATCGCCGCTTTGGAGTCTGACTTTGACGATCTCGTCCGCGACCTCGGCAGCCCCCCCCGCGACAATATTCTCGTAACCCTCTACACCGAGCAGGCCTTCTTCGACGTCACTCGCGCCCCGACATGGGCTGGAGCGATCAACGACGGCAAACTGCGTATTCCGATCAACGGCCTGAATTCCTTGACCCCGGAGCTGGCACGTGTTCTGAAGCATGAACTGGCTCATTCCTTTATTACGCAGCTTTCCGGGGGCCGTGCCCCGGGCTGGTTACAGGAGGGTATCGCTCAATTCCTCGAGCCTAAAAGCCTCGGAGGCGATGGACGTCAACTTTCTGTCCTTTTCAAAACACAACGAAACATCCCGATTAATGTCTTGGAAGGAAGCTTCCAGCGTCTTGCAGGTGCTCAAGTTTATGTGGCTTACGCCGAGTCGCTGGCTGCAGTGTCCTATATCAATGATTCCTATGGCCTGAGTGACATCCAGCGCATTCTGGAGCGCATCGCTCAGGGCAACTCCACCGAAGCCGCTTTGCGAGCCACGATTCATTCCGACTACGGCCAGTTTGAGTCGGACTTGGGCAGATATCTCGCCGACAAGTACGGCGAGTAGAATCCGAACGCTCCGCGTGGTTTACCCGGTACTCATTCCTGTGCTAGTTTCGGCTCTGGGCATCCCTATCATGCGTTCTCGGTTCCATTCTGATCCCCCCGACGGTGCCCCCACGGTCGAGACTGTCCCAACAACTTTTCCAAAGACTGGGGGAGCAGAAATTGCGGCCGCATTCGTTGGCAAGCGCGTAGCCGGAGACTTCTATGATTCTCTTAGAGTCAATCCTGAGCGAGTTCTGTTTGGTCTGCTCGACATCGCCGGCCGCCGAGAAGAGAATCGCGGAATCCTGGCTGCTGCCCAGGGGATGTTTCGCAACTTTGGAACTGAGCTTTTCTCGAGTCCCGACATCAACGAATCTGAGGCCATGACGGAACTCAGTCTACGGATCAACCGCGGCCTCATCGAAAACTCCAAGGGTGTACACCCTTGCCCCGCATTCATCGGCTGCTATCACGAGAAATTCGGCACTCTCTGCTACACCAACGCCGGACACACGCCCGGACTTCTGCGCGACAGCAGCGGGATCGCTGAACTCGGTTCGACCGGCTTGCCTTTTGGACTCTTCTCCCACGTTACCAGTGACGCTCCGACCATTGCCTTGGCCAAGGATGCTGCTTTGCTGCTGGTCTCCCGCGGAGTGATCGAGTGCGAGGGCCATGGCGGACGCTCCACCGAGGAGCTCGGCCTGGCAGGCGTCAAACAGCTCTTGCAGGCTGCCCCGGCCAGCTCGGCGGAGGCACTTTGCGCCTCCATCTTGAAGTCCATAGGCGAGTTCGGCGGTGAAACCGCGCGATGCGACGACCGCACCGCCTTGGCGTTGGTGCGGACTGGTTGATTGCACCGAAACGGCTAACCATTGACGCTCAGACGGAGGGCCGACGGCCAACTTTCGCGCCGGTGCAGGCTTCCAACCAGGGGAGCGTCAAATTAACAGCCGGGAAGCCACGAGCTCGCTCCAAAGGAGTAAAATATTGCAATCGGCCTCAGCCCACCCCTTTGTTCGCAAGCCCAGGAAGCGTGGCGGCCCAAACAATTCTATGAAGAAACTTTGCCTCGTTCTAGCGGTTTTGGCATGTCTGCCCGCGATTGCGGCGGGACAGGTGGTGGAGGAAATCATCGCCCGCGTCAACAACCAGATCATTACCCGTTCCGAGTATGAGCGCAGCAAGGATCAGCTGAAGGACGAAGTCAAGCAACAGGATCCGAAGGATCCCGACAAAGCCTACGCTGACCGTGAGAAGGATGTTCTCCGCGACCTTATGGACCAGCAGCTCCTTCTCGAGAAGGGAAAGGATCTCAGCATCAACGGCGACACTGATCTGATCAAGCAACTCGACCAGATGCGCAAGGACATGAAACTTGAGTCCCTCGAAGATCTGGAAAAAGAAGCCACGAAGCAGGGCATCTCTTGGGAAGACTTCAAGCAGACGCAGCGGAATCAGATCATCACCCGCAAGGTAATTGGCGAGGAAGTCGGTGGCCGACTCGCGATCAGCAAAGACGAGGAGCAAAAGTTCTACGACGAGCATAAGTCCGAGATGGAACAGCCAGAATTCATTCGCCTAAGCGAGATTCTGGTTGCCCCCAAGACCGTCGCTCCCGCTGCCAGGCCGGCCGCCGCGCCTGCCGTCACAGATCCCAATGCGGCAACGCCTGCCGCTCCGAATGGCCAGCCCGCCGTCGATGAAGCCGCCCGTCAGGCTGCAGACGCTGCCGCTCTCAGCGCTGCCGAGGCCAAGGCCAACGACCTCCTGAAACAGATTCACGATGGCGCCAACTTCGAAGATGTAGCCAAAAAGTTTTCGGACGGGCCGTCCGCAGCCGACGGCGGCGCGCTCGGTATGTTCAAAAGGGGCCAGCTTGCCAAAGAACTTGAAGACAAGACGTTTGCCATGAAGGCCGGCGACGTCACCGATGTGATCCGCACCAAACAGGGTTACGTGATCCTGAAGGTCATCGATCACCAGATGGCCGGCGTCCCCCCGATGAAGGACGTGCTTCCCAAAATCCAGGATGCGCTCTATTACCAAAAATTGCAGCCCGCCCTCCGCGCCTACCTCACCAAGTTGCGTGAAGATGCTTACATTGATGTCAAGCCCGGCTACATTGACACCGGTGCGAGCCCGAATCAGACCAAACCCGTGGAAACGGCAGCTGCCAAGGAATCCGACGCCAAGAAACTCGGGAAAAAGAAACACAAGAAGCTGGGCATCCTCTAATCTGGCTGACGACGCGTACTTTATACTGACAACCGATGAAAGATTTCTACATCTGCGACTGCCTGCGGCAAGAGAACAAGGTCATCACCTCGACCTTCGTCGTCGTCGCCAAGCAGATCAAGCCCAAAAAGACCGGGGAGCCTTACCTCGCGCTCACGCTCGGCGACCGCAGTGGCCAGCTCGAAGCCAAAATGTGGGACAACGTAGAAGAAGTCCTCGATGCTTTCGAGCAGGATGACTTCCTCAAGATCAAAGGTCTCATTAACAAATATAAAAATCGCTTTCAGCTCACGGTCCACAAGCTGCGCAAACTGGGCGACTCCGAAATCGACTTCGCCGACTACCTTCCAAAGACCACCAAGGATGTTGACGAACTCTGGCAAACCCTCACGAACTTTATCTCTTCGTTCCAGAATCCCCACCTCAAGTCGCTCGTGCAGTCATTCATGGCCGATCCTGAAATCGCTGCCGCCTACCGCAACGCTCCTGCAGCCAAAACGCTGCATCACGCCTACATTGGCGGTCTGCTCGATCACGTTGTTTCTTTGTGCCGTTCGTGCGACCTGATGTGCAGTAACTATCCGCAGATCAATCGCGATCTCCTCCTTACCGGCGCATTTCTGCACGATATCGGGAAGATTCACGAGCTCACCTACAACCGCTCGTTTTCCTACACCACCAAGGGTCAGCTCCTTGGTCACATGATCATTGAATTGGAAATGTTGCAGGCCAAGCTCGCTCTTCAACCCGGTTTCCCGAACGAGCTCAAAATTATGCTTGAGCATCTCATCATCAGTCATCACGGCCAGTACGACTTCGGATCTCCGAAACTGCCCATGTTCCCCGAGGCGCTGATGCTGCACTACCTCGACGACCTCGACTCCAAAATGGAAGCCGTGCGCGCCCAGTTCCAACGCGAAGCCGGTTTCGACAGCCCTTGGACGAGCTATAACGCTTCCCTCGGCCGTCCTCTGCTAAACACCGAGAAGTTTCTGGCGCCGAAAAAAGTTTTGCCGCCAGAAGATCCCGATACGATCCACGACACTGAACTCGACGAATCCCCCGACCCAGTCGCCGCCTTGCCCGTAATCGAGCCGCGGCGGTAAAGTAGTCAACCGTATCCACCTCTGCGTGGTGTGTGACTATGCCCAAACTCAAAGCTCCGAAAAAATCTCCCCCCAAAAAGACCTCCGCTGATCCCGCAGGCTGCAACGTAGGTTTGCCGCAGGTTCCCTCGATGTATGGGCTGAAACCTCGAATGCAGTATCTTCCTTTCAGCCATGCTGAAGCGCGGCTCACGAATTCGCGGAACTACTGGATATGCACCGCGCGCCCCGATGGTCGCCCGCACTCCATCCCCGTCTGGGGTTTTTGGGTCGACGGAGCCTTGTTCTTTGGCACTGCCCGCGCATCGCGCAAAGCCCGCAACCTGGCTCAAAATCCCGCAGTGTCCATTCACCTCGAGTCTGGCGATGATGTCATCATTCTCGAAGGCAACGCCGTTGAGGTGGACCTTACCGACAAGTCGAGGCTCCCGCCACTCGACGCGGCTTCTCGCGCCAAGTACAAGATGCCGCTGATGGCCACGCCTGAGGTTGTGCTCTATTCCGTTCGACCACGCGTCGTGCTGGCTTGGACAGAAAACAATTTCCCCAACAACGCCACCCGCTGGCAATTCGATACCGCCAAGTGGTGACGGAAACGAGCGCTCGCACCAACCGTCCAAGCACCTTTGATTCACCCGCCATCGCGTTGGCGGTTGCCTGCGCTCAACCCAATCCGTAAGATTGGCATTAACCGCACAAAACATACGCAACCACAACGGAGGTCTTATGCGCTCACGTTTTCTCCTCGCCATCCTCGGTCTCTATCTCGCTTTGGCTGTGTCCGGATGCAGTCGCAAATCCGATAGCGGCACCGATCGAAACAATTCTCAGGCGCAGACTCCGACCGATAGTAACGGAACGCAGGCTGCACAGCCCCCGGAATCCAGGCAAGAAGAGCCCAAACGCGAGCCACTTGTTGTGCCAGCGAGAACCGCGGTCACCCTCAGGCTGGGGTCTGATATCGGCTCCAAGTTGAGTCAGGCGGGCGAAACTTTCGCCGGCACCGTAGCTAAGGATGTTGTGGTGGGGGAAGCCGTCGCGATTCCTCGAGGCACTCGTGCGACGGGCACGGTTGTCGACGCCAAGCCCCTCGGCAGGTTTAAGGGTGGCGCAGAGCTTGTCGTGCGCCTCGACTCGATCAATTTGAATGGTGCCGATCGTCGGGTTGAAACTTCCGCGAAGACTTTTGCGGCAAAGGGCAAAGGCAAGCGTACCGCTGTGATGACCGGCGGAGGCGCAGCACTCGGCGGCCTCATTGGTGGTCTGGCTGGTGGCGGTAAAGGTGCTGCAATTGGATTAGCGGCCGGCGCCGGCGCTGGTGCCGGTGGCTCAGCTTTCACGGGAAATAAAGACATCGTACTGCCTGCTGAGTCCGCCCTCACCTTCGAGTTGACGCGCTCGCTCGAAATAAGGCAGTAGAATTCCAGGTTGAATCGCCTGCGGCCTTGTCTGCCGGCGATTCAACCCAGTCTATTCACCGGAACGGGACGACGTTATGCTCGACTTCACCCGCTTTGAAGTCCTCACCTTTGATTGCTACGGAACGTTGATTAATTGGGAGGCGGGCATTCTCTCCGCGCTCCATCGAGTGCTGTCCGCTCATGGAACGAAGGGCGACGACGCCACGATTCTCAAACTTTACGGGGATTTTGAACAGGATTCCGAACACGGCGCCTTTCGGCCCTACCGCGAGGTGCTGGAGTCGGTGGTGCGGCAGTACGGCAAGGAGTTCCAGTTCACTCCCAGCGCTGAAGAAATGCGCTCACTGCCCGAGTCTCTACCCAACTGGAAGCCCTGGCCCGATACGGTTGCCGCGCTTCGACAGCTCAAGACTCGTTTTCGCCTGGCGATTCTTTCCAATGTGGACGACGATCTCTTCGCTGCCACGCGGCCCCAACTCGAAGTGGACTTCGATGAGGTCATCACCGCTCAGCAAGCGCAAGCCTACAAGCCTTCGCTGAAACTCTTCGAGCTCGCACTGAGTCGCATCCACGCGCCTGCCCATCGAGTGCTGCACGTAGGGCAAAGCATTTATCACGATGTCGTTCCGGCTCAGGCGCTCGGCCTCGCCACCGTCTGGGTAAACCGTCCTTCGGCTCGTCCCGGCGTCGGCGCCGTCAAGCTCGCAGAAGCGAAGCCCGATCTAACCGTCACAAGCCTCGCAGAACTCGCTGCAGCCGCCCTGCATGATTAACGGCGAAACACGGAATTCGTTCCGAGCTGGCGATTAGAAATTCGCTGGCACCTTCACGACTTTCTTCTGAATCGCCCACATCACCAGCTCCGCTTTGTTATGAATGCCCAGCTTTCTCATGAGATTAAACTTGTGCGCGTCCACCGTCTTCACGCTAAGCCCTAGTACCACAGCGGTAGTACGCACTGTCCTGCCCTCTGCCAGCAGCTTGAGGACCTCGCGCTCTCGTGCCGTCAAGACGCGCTTTCTTGGAAGCATCTCCGGGGGGGACAATTCTCCCCGGCGGCGCTCCTGAATCTCCAGCAAGCCCCCGTCCTGACCCGCGTGCGTCCTCCTGACCATCTCTACTAGTTCTTCCGCCGAGGTCTGCCGCACCGCACAACTTGTCCCGATTGCCTGCGGGTCCTGATCGTCGCCTTTGTGCGTTGCCAGAAACAACACCTTGGTGCGTGGACACTCTCGCAGAATCAGGCGCTCGGTCTCTTCAGCTGGGCAGTCGAATATATAAGGATCGGTGATCACCACTTCAGGACGATGGTCAAAGACTCTCTCGAGAGCCTCGGCGGCGTTGCCGGCTTCCGCCACTACTTCAATATCGGGTTCATCCTCGAGCAAGCGCCGTAGGCCCTGGCGCAGCAAGACATGGTCGTGCACTAGCAGGCAACGAATCTCTTCATTGCCGTCGATCTGTTCGCGTTGAATCTGTGCGGGGGAATACACAGGCAACTCCTTGCTTAGCCAGAGTAAGTTGCGATGTGGCGCGGCTTGGGTTCGGCTCGAACCCTGTACGGAAAGGACGTTGGTTTATTGTACCCGTTCTCCCTCCGATTTCGCTCGCTAAAATACAATTTCCAATATTTCCTTTAGCGTACCGAGAGCGCGTTCCCATTCGGGGAACCCCAGATTCTACCAGCCATCAGGTACAATCGAAAATTTATGCTGCGCTACTTCACTGCAGGAGAATCCCACGGCGAAGCTCTGGTCGCCTTCCTTTCCGGCATGCCCGCCGGATTGAAGATTGACCAGACTTTTGTCGACCGGGAACTCTGGCGTCGCCAGCAAGGCTACGGCCGCGGCGGCCGCATGAAGATTGAGCGCGACACGGCCCACATTCTCTCCGGCGTGCGCCAGGGAATGACCATTGGCTCGCCCATTTCAGTCCAGCTCGAAAACCGCGACTGGAAAAACTGGCAGGAGTCTTTGCCGGTGGGCGAGGGCGATATCGCGAAACACAAACGCGTTGCCTCTCCCCGTCCCGGCCACGCGGATCTTGCTGGAGCCCTGAAGTATAACTTCCCCGAAGCTCGCTACGTTCTCGAGCGCGCATCTGCCCGTGAATCGGCCGCCCGCGTTGCCATCGGCGCGATTGCCAAACTTCTGTTGCGTGCACTGAACATCGAAGTTCTGAGCCATGTGATCACCACCGGCAGCGTCACCCTCCGTGAGGAGGTGCCCTGGGAAAAAATACGCGCGCTCCACGAGCGCGAGGATGTCGTTCTGAACTGCGCCGACCCCGAAGCGGAGCAGCGCATGAAGGAGGAAGTGGATAAGGTTCTCAGGACCGGCGATTCACTGGGCGGCGTTTTTGAGGTTGTGGCCCACCAGGTTCCCCCGGGCCTGGGCACCTACGTGCAATGGGACGAACGGCTCGATGCCAGGCTGGCCGCCGCGGTCATGTCACTGCAAGCGGTCAAGGCGGTAGAAATTGGTTCAGGCGTGGCTTCCGCTTTTGCGGCCGGCTCGACTGTGCACGACGAAATCGGCTACCTAGCGGTTTCGGGATACACGGCGTTTTCCCGCACTCGCAACAACGCTGGCGGAATTGAAGGCGGCGTCTCCAACGGTCAAGAAATCCGGGTCCGCGGTTACTTGAAACCCATTTCCACCCTTCGCCGCCCGCTGCAATCCGTCGATTTTGCGACGCGCGAGCCGGTCAAAGCTGCCTACGAGCGTTCCGACGTTTGCGTAGTGCCCGCAGCCGGAGTTGCGGCCGAGGCGATGGTGGCCCTCACGCTCGCGCGCTGCGCTCTGGAAAAATTCGGCGGCGATTCCATGACTGAGACCTTAAGGAACTTCCAGGGCTACTGCCAGCAATTGAAAACCTACTGATGATTTATCCCATCGTAAAATTCGGCAATCCAATTCTGGAGAAGCCTTCCGAAACGGTGACGGTTTTCGACGAAGAGCTGCAGAAGCTCGTCGATGACATGTTCGAGTCGATGTACGTCGCCCACGGAGTCGGCCTCGCCGCGCCGCAAATCGGCATTGGACGCCGCATTGCTGTCGTCGATGTCACCTTCAAAGAAGATCCCGACGCTAAACTCATCCTCATCAATCCCGAGATCATTCACGCCGAGGGCCGCCACTCTCAGAGTGAAGGATGCCTGAGCATTCCCGATTTCCGCGAAAACGTCACGCGTCCGAACAAAGTTACAATTCGCGCCCAGGACGTTCACGGCAAGGTCTTCGAGAAGACTGGAGAGGATCTACTGGCGCGTGCCTTCCTTCACGAAACCGATCACTTGAATGGCAAGCTTTACATCAACCACATCAGCGGCCTCAAACGCGACCTGATGAAGCGCAAGATCCGCAAGCTGGTGAAAGCGGGAGAATGGTAGAAATTGAGTCATTGTCTAATTTGTGATCGTGAAATTGAAAGAGCGCCCCGCCGTTCCATGACTCCATCAGCCCGCAGTCGGCTGCTGAAGGGGCTGAAATGAAACGCCTAGTCCGGATTCTGTGGGTTACCCCTAACCTGGCTGGCAGCATACGCCGCAGATTCTGCAAAGCCCGTATTGGTCAAAGCGACGGCGACGGCGACCGCGAAACCTCGACCCCGCTGCTTTCTTCGTTCCAAGAAGCGATCCAGACCTCAAACAGATAGGAGATGGTTGCTAACCTGAGCGACAATGGAAAGATGGACGTGGTGCTGACCATCAATATGGTGTGCCGGAGCGTGATAACGTGATCGGCGTTGCCAGCGTCTATGGGATGGCTAAGTGCTCAGGCCCACAGAATTGCCATCACTCAATTGACGGCTCTCGTTTGAATATGCTCATGTGCGATCCCAACGGGCAAGCACAGTGCGGGAAGGAACATTTCGGGAAAGGAACATTTCCGGGAGCTCGAGTTTGTCTTGAGCAAATCGAACTCACCGTTAAGTTTGCCGTAATCGAAGCAGCCCACCTGCCAATTACCTAATGTCTCTCAATCTCGTTTTCTGCGGCACTCCGCGCTTCGCGGTCCCGACGCTCGAAGGGCTGGTAGCAGCCGGGTTCCGCGTCCATCTCGTCGTGACTCAGCCCGACCGCCCCAAGGGGCGCGGCCTCGAGTTCGTCGGCTCGCCGGTGAAAGACGCGGCTCTACGCCTCAAGCTTCCGATCACTCAGCCCGATCGCATCAAGACGAATGACGAATTCCGCGCCGAACTCACGGCGCTCAAGCCCGACGCGATCATCGTCGTCGGCTACGGCCGCATCATTCCCCGGTGGATGCTCGATCTCCCTCCGCTCGGCAACATCAACTTGCACGCGTCGTTGCTCCCGAAATACCGCGGTGCCGCGCCGATTCAGTGGGTTATTGCCAACGGGGAGACTATCACCGGGGTGACCACCATGCGCATCGACGCCGGTCTCGACACCGGTGACATCTTGCTGCAGGAACCACTGCCCATTGGGCCCGGCGACACTGCCGAGACCCTCGCACCGCGACTGGCCTCGATCGGCGCCAATCTCACCGTCGAAACCCTACGCGGCCTCGAAGCGGGCAGGGTTCAGCCCCGTCCCCAGGACAACTCGAAAGCCAGCCTTGCGCCTATTCTGAAGAAAGAAGATGGCCTCGTCGACTTTTCGCGCTCCGCCTCTGAGATCTGCAATCGCATCCGCGGTTTTCAACCTTGGCCCGGAGCACATACAAAGTTCCGTGGGAAGAACCTGCAAATCCTGAATGCGCGGCCCGACAGTGACACGCTGCCTGCCGCCGAACTCCACTCCCGCGCAGGCCAAGTTCTCGTCGGTTGCGGCCACAACAGTTCGCTGGAATTACTGGAGGTCCAGTTGGAAGGAAAGAAACGCACCTCCGCCCGCGACTTCGTCAACGGCTACCGCCCTCAACCGGGCGAGGGATTGGGCATCTGAAGTCCCCTGTGGAACTCTGCACCCTCGGTGGTTAAGCTCTTATCTTATGCCGGTCTCTGCTGCCCGCGCCGCCGCCTTCGACATTTTGCTCCGCGCCGAGCGCGAGTCTTCCTATGCTTCTGAGCTCCTGCACTCTGCCACCTATGAAGGCCTTTCCCGTCTCGATCACGCCCTCGCGACTGAACTCGTGATGGGTGTTCTACGTTGGCGTTCGCGACTCGACGCGGACGTTGCCATCGCCTCTTCTCAACCTCTTTCCAAACTCGACCTTGAAATTCTCATCGCGCTACGCCTGGCTCTTTATCAGTTTCGATGGCTCGATCGTGTCCCACAGCGCGCCGCGCTTCACGAAAGTGTCGAACTGGTGAAGCGCGCCCGTAAACGATCGGCCGCCCCGTTTGTGAATGCGGTGCTGCGGAAGCTGGCAACGGCGCCACGGACCCCCGCTGCGGATCAACCCGGTTCGCCGGAAGCTCTGGCTCGTGCGCTTGCGCATCCGCAATGGCTGGTCGAGCGTTGGGCGCGCGCATACGGCCTGGCGGCCGCTCTCGAAATCTGCGAGCACGATCAGGCGATTCCTGTCACCGCAATCCGTCTGCGCGTGCGGGCGACCGGCACCTGTCTGCCTGAGGTTGAACAAGAGCTCCTTAAAGAAGGTATTACTCTCCGTCCGGGAGCTTTGCTAGCCTCCGCTCGCCGGATCGAAGCCGGAGATAGCACGCAGACTCAGGCATTCCGCTCCGGCCAGATCGTCATCCAGGACGAAGCCTCGCAACTTGTCGCCGCCCTCGTCGGATCCGGCTTGCAGATCCTCGACTGCTGCGCGGCACCCGGCGGCAAAACGCTGGCGATCGCAGACCATAATCCCGAAGCCGCAATCACCGCCGTCGAACTGCATTCGCATCGCGCGCGACTTCTCCAGAAGCTACTACAACCACATGCCTCTCGAATCCACATCGTAAATGCCGACGCACAGCATCTCCCGGTGTCTGTGCAGTTTGATCGAGTGCTCGCCGACGTTCCATGCTCGGGCACCGGGACGCTGGCACGGAATCCCGAGATCAAGTGGCGGCTCTCGCTTGGTGATCTCGCACAGCTACACGAGCGGCAGCTCGCCATTCTTCGCTCCACCTTGGCTCAGGTCGCTCCTGGCGGGCGCCTCGTTTACTCGACTTGCTCGTTGGAAAAAGAGGAAAACGAAGATGTCGTCGGGCAAGCCCTGTCAGAAAATGATTCGTTTCGCTTACTCGATTGCAGAACCGAACTCGAGCAGCTGAAGGCAACGGGCAAGCTGACCTGGCCCGATCCCGCCACCCTCACTCGTGGTCCTTATCTTCGAACGCTTCCAGGCGTTCATCCCTGCGACGGCTTCTTCGCCGGCATCTTGGAGAGACGGACGGGCTAGTAGGCCACGATACGTCGCATATTTTTTGCATCGATTCACATAAGATATTGATTCCGTCAAAGTTACACCGCACAGGGATGGCGTCGCGACTGCAAAATATTGATCCGCAATGACTTGCACGCAAAATATTACGAAATAAGGACTGAACGGGTGCGTGAGATTTCTAGTTGGGCTGGACGCGAAATTCCTCCTGGCTTCGCGTACGATCTCAGTTTGCGCTTTGCCGTTTCTCAGTCAAGGTTGTAGGTCCCCGGAAATTGCGCTTATTTAGGCCAGATGCTGGGGAACAGCCGGGCGTGAATAACGGTGTGCCAGCCCTTCGGGACTCCATATTCTGCGGTGCGTCTGATACTCAGAGACGGGCTTCGCCGATGTTCTCGCGAATCTCATTCTCCCCCACACCTAATGCGCAGGGACGGGTAGGAAACTGCTAGGTCGGCTGTGAAGGAAATGTTCCCGGCGTGCCGGAGACGATCCGTGCCAATCGGTGGCGAGTTCTTAGCTCTCTACCGCACATCAAAGTTGATCACCGCTCCGGCCAGAATTTTCTGGCCTGCGGCCGGCGACTGAGCCACGATAATGCTGGCCGGGCCTGGCTGAGGGGGGGATGCCGGCGGCGCCACTGGATTCTCGGGATTCGCCGGATTTGCTGCATCACCCTCAGGGGCGGGCGCCAGTGCAGCCAGGTTTACGTTGCCCAACCGGAATCCAGCATCCTGCAAAGTCCGGCTCGCACTGCCCAGCGGCTGCCCGACAAAGCTCGGCATCACGAAAGCCTGCGGCTCAGCGGCGGCCGTGATCAGCAAGCTGATCTTCGGCGCCACTACTTGCGTCGCGTTCGCCGTGGGACTTTGCGCCAGCACCTGATCCGCTGGAAGTCCCGCCGACTGCACGCTCGCCATTGAAGCCACGTCCAAGCCGCGCCGCCGGATATTCAGTTCTGCCGCGTGCTCGCTCTGCCCGGTCACGTCGGGAATCGACACCCGGATCGGCCCCAAACTTTCTGCCACTCGCACCTGCCACCCGCGCCGCACCTTGGTTCCCGGCGCCGGCAACTGCGACATGATTTTTCCCTCCGCGATTTGCGGACTGTAATACTGTCGCTCGATCGAAATCTGCAATCCAACGCCCGCCACCTTCTTCTCCGCTTCGGCCGGGGTTAATCCGACCAGGGCAGGCACTTCGACCACCTGGCCGTGAATGGCAAATCGCATTGCGGTTAGCGCCGACACCATTGCCACAATCACCAGCACCAGCCCCAGCAAGGCAAATTGAATGGCAGATTTCATGGTTTGAATGTTTCCGCGCCCGCCGGAGAACTTCCGATCAACAGAATTATAGACCGCAGGCTCTAGCAATCAATTTCTCGCATTATCAGCAACATAAACATAACCATCGCGCTGGGCTGCACTATAAGCATCCCGGCGCTGTCGCCTGCAATCTAAATGGGAGGAGCGTTCTACTCTTAGAGGTAAGCCATGACTTCGCCAGTGGAGTATCATAGTTATGTGCGGCGTTTCTTTCCCGCTTCCGTCGGGTTGTTCAGCTTGATGATTCTTCCGGCGGTTTTCCTCGCCAGCGGCCACGCTCAGATGAACAGTACGACCGGGGCGGTTATGCCGGCGACCGGGGCAGTTATGCCGGCGACCGGGGCAGTGAGTCCTCGGACCGGCGGCGTCGCTCCCCCTGTAGGACAACTTGTGAACCCTCCCACGGGAGTACCCCCCCTCGGTCCCCGCGGTATCGCTCCCAACAGTCGCGGCGTTTTCTTGGCGCCGAATATGCCTCGCAACGGTGAGCACCGTCATCATCACCCCCACGATGCCGATCTCGCGCCGGGATTGGTGTACCCGGTTCCGTACGCCGTCGACGCCGGTGCCACAGAGGACAATGAAGACCCCAATGAAAATGACGATGACGAACACCTTGGAGGTCCCACGATTTTCGACCGACGCGGATCTGGCGCCAACTCTTATGTTCCCCCAGTCAAAGATCTTTCTCCGCCACCTGCCCGTCGAGGGGACGATGCCGCCGCCGAGACTCCCCAACCACCTCCGCAGCCGACCGTACTTGTATTCAAAGATGGTCGCAAGCTGGAAGTCGGAAACTACGCCATCCTCGGCCAGACTATTTTTGATCTGACGCCGGGGCATGCCCGCAAAATCGCGCTCGCTGATCTCGATCTGGAGGCTACCCGCCAGCAAAACGATGATCGCGGCGTAACCTTTCAACTTCCGGCGTCCGCTCAGGCGAACTGATCATGCGCAGCCTGCTGCTCGTCGCCTTTCTCGCCGCTTTCACACCCGGAGCGAGCGCACAACAAATGGTTTCGCCCGCTTCGCGCTTCCCGGGTAGTCACCACGCAGGCAGCCGCGCGCGCAATTCGTTTAATCCGCTGGCGTTCTCAGACCCGTTCTATGCCGACTATCTTTCCAGCACGGGAGATCCGGTTGCGTCGCAGCCGCCCGTCATCATTGTGCAGGCTGCTCCTGCTCCGGCCCCCGTTTCCGACCCGGCTCCGTCGCCTATGCGCCCGCTCATGATCGAACTGCAAGGAGATCGCTACGTTCAAGTGAGCGGAGAAGAAACAGCGGGGGCGCAGGCCCTCGCACTGACCTCCGATGCTCGAACGGCAATGGATCCAGCGGTGGCCAAGGATTTGCCGGTCGCGGTGCTGGTGTTTCGCGACGGCCACCGCGAAGAGGTTTCCGCTTACACGATTACGGGCGGAGCAATTTATGCGCCCGCCGATTTCTACAGAGATGGATCGTGGAACAGAAAGATTGAGCTCTCGTCGTTGGACCTTCCCGAAACCCTCAAGTCCAACTACTCTCGCGGCTTGCGATTCCAGCTCCCCAGAGCGCCCAATGAAGTGATCGTCGGCCCGTAGTGAATTTCGCTTTCCGTGCTCGCATCCCGGCCTCAAGCCGGTTAACCCGCACCTTCAATCCAGCGAAATTGCGTGGTATAATTACAGAAGCTTCCAGTGCACATAACGCCCTGTAAATACAAGCAGTTACAAGATTGTGACGGGCGATAAAAGTGCCCGTTTGAAACACAGCGGTCGGCTACGAGCCGGCAGCTAGAAGTTAAGAGTACCCATGGCAGACGATCAAAACCCTGAACTTCCTCTCACTCCTCCTCCCGGCGGCGACGGCCCCGGCGCGTTGAACATTCAACCGGTCAATATTGAAGAGGAGATGAAGCGGTCCTACCTCGACTACTCCATGTCGGTGATTATCGGCCGCGCACTGCCGGATGTGCGCGACGGATTGAAGCCCGTACATCGCCGCATTCTCTACACCATGCAGCAGATGGGCCTGCAGCCGAACAAGGCCACGCGTAAGTGCGCCAGAATCGTTGGCGAAGTCATGGGCAAATACCATCCCCATGGCAACTTGGCGGTGTATGACGCTCTGGTGCGCCTGGCGCAGACCTGGAGCCTGCGCTATCCCCTGATTTTTGGTCAGGGCAACTTCGGCTCGGTGGATGGAGATCCGCCCGCAGCCGATCGTTACACCGAGGCCAAACTCGCTCAGGTTTCTACCGCGCTTCTGGAAGATCTCGACAAAGAGACCGTCGACTTCCATGACAACTATGACGGCAGCGAGGTCGAGCCTGACGTTCTTCCGGCGCGCATTCCGAATCTGCTCATTAATGGCTCCGACGGAATCGCAGTTGGCATGGCCACAAAAATTCCGCCGCACAATTTGACGGAGATCGTCGACGCCACCATCACGCTCGTAAACAATCCCAATGCGCAGTTAGCAGAAATTCTGAAATTCGTGCAGGGCCCCGACTTTCCGACAGCAGGCATTATTCATGGCCGCGCCGGGGTGTTCGAGGCGTACCGTACGGGCCGCGGCCGATTCATGATGCGCGCCAAGGCTGCGATCGAGAATGTCACGAAAGACCGTCAAGCCATTATCGTCACCGAAATTCCTTATCAGGTGAACAAGGCGCGCCTGGTCGAGCGCATCGCGCAGCTGGTCAACGACAAAGACATCGAAGACATCTCCGACATTCGGGATGAGAGCGATCGCGATGGTATGCGCATCGTCGTCGAGCTGAAGCGCGGCTCCGAGCCTCAGATCGTTCTCAACCAGCTCTTCAAGCACACGCAAATGCAGGAAAGTTTTTCGATGATCCTGCTGGCGGTGGTCAACGGACAGCCTCGGGAAATGGGCCTGATCCAGACCATCAAATATTTCATCGAGCACCGCGTCGATGTCGTGCGGCGCCGCACCGCCTACCTGCTGCAGAAGGCGAAGGACCGCGAGCACATCCTCGAAGGTTATCTGACCGCGCTCGATCACCTCGACAACGTCATCACCATCATTCGCGGCAGCGCCAACCGCGCCGATGCCCGCGAAAACCTGGTGCTCTATTTCGGCGGCAAGAAAATCGAGATCAACACCACGGGCCGCGCTCCGAAACTGGATGCGGAGAAGCCCTTCACCACCAGGCAAGCCGATGCCATCCTGGAACTGCAGTTGCATCGTCTGACCAAGCTTTCCATCGACGAGATATCCAACGAATTGAAGGATGTCCGTGACCACATCGTCGATTACGAGTCGATCCTTGGCTCCGAGAAAAAGCTGCGGAACGTGATCATCAAAGAGCTCGAAGAGGTCAAGAAGCTCTATGGTGACGAACGCCGTACACGTCTCGAAGACGAAGCTGCTGAAATCGTTCTTGAAGATCTGATCGCCGACGAGCAGGTTGCGGTCACTGTCAGCCATTCCGGCTACATGAAGCGGACACCCATCTCCACCTACCGCATGCAACGCCGCGGAGGCACGGGCCGCACCGGCATGAAGACGCGCGACGAGGATTTCGTCGAGCATCTCTTCATTGCGTCCACGCACGCGTTCATTCTCATCTTCACCAACAAGGGACGCGTTTACTGGCTGAAGGTTTACGAGATTCCCGACATCAGCGCTGCCGGAAAGGGCAAGCACATCGGCAACCTGGTCGGATTGCAGCCCGGCGAAGCCGTCAAGACGATGCTCGCGGTGCGCAATCTCGAGGAAGCCAACAAGTATGTATTCTTCGCGACGCGAAATGGTTTAGTGAAGAAATCCGAACTGCGCGAATTTATGCACGTGCGCTCCAACGGCATTAATGCGATCGCGATTGAAGCGGGCGACGAACTGGTCGCGGCGCGCATCACCGATGGCAATCAGATCGTCTTCCTGGCTTCGCACGAAGGCATGGCGGTTCGCTTCGACGAAAGCCACGTCCGCCCGATGGGGCGCGCGGCCTATGGCGTCTGGGGAATCGACCTGGACACCAACGACTACGTTGTCGGCATGGCCACCACCACCAAGCCTGACGCTCCCGCGCCAAAAGTTGCACCGGAAGCCGGTGCGGAGCCGGAGGTCATCGACGTGACCGTCAAAGGCACGCTCATTCTTTCCGTGACCGAGAACGGATTCGGCAAGCGCACAGCCGCGGAGGAATACCGCCTCACCAACCGCGGTGGCAAGGGTGTAATCAACCTGAAAACCACGGAGCGTGTCGGCAAGGTAATTGGCATCGCGCAGGTCGACGAAACCTCGGAGGTCATGCTGATCAGCCACTACGGCAAAATCATTCGCATGGACTCGGCGACCATCCGCGAATCAGGCCGTAACGCCCAAGGCGTGCGCCTGCTAAACATGGAACCTGGCGATCGCGTGGCCGCGGCCGTGGTCATCGCTCCCGATGCGGAGCCCAACGGCGGAGCGAACGGGGGCACGCTGATTCAGTAGAACCGGAAACGCGACGGGCGGCCCGAAAGCCGCCCTTCTTTTTGCCATCAAATTTTTGTCTTCAAATTACCCGTTCACCAGCGCCAGCATGTGCTCCGGATAGCGCTGCCCGGCGGCCGCTTCCGGAGGGAACACTTCGTCGATGCCGCGCAAATCCTCCTTTGTGAGCTTCACCGACAGAGCTCCGACATTTTCCTCGAGATACTTCCGCCGTTTCGTGCCGGGGATCGGAACCATGTCGTTGCCCTGCGCCAACACCCAGGCCAGAGCGAGCTGCGACGGCTTGCACCTTTTTTCTTTGGCGATTTCCTCCACGCGCTTCACCAGATCCAAGTTCTTCTGAAAGTTCTCTCCTTGGAAGCGCGGAGTGTTGCGGCGGTAATCGTCCGCGGGCAGATCTTCGAATTTTTGAAACTGTCCCGTCAGGAATCCGCGCCCCAGTGGACTGTAGGCGACGAAGCCGACTCCCAAATCACGACAGACGGATAGAATCTCGCGCTCAGGATCACGTGTCCACAGAGAATATTCTGTTTGCAACGCGGCGATGGGATGCACTTTCACCGCGCGTCGAAGGGTTTGTGGCGACGCCTCGGAGAGCCCGAGATAGCGCACTTTGCCCTGCTTCACCAGCTCGGCCATGGCTCCGACGGTCTCTTCAATCGGTGTATTGGGATCGACGCGGTGCTGATAATAAAGATCAATCGTCTCCACCCCGAGCCGCCGCAAGCTGGCCTCGCAGGAGCGCTGAACATAATCGGCCTTGCCGCTCACGCCGCGCACGTTCGGGTTGCTCGGGTCGCGGAGGATTCCAAACTTCGTGGCCAGCACGATCTGGTCGCGCTTGCCCTTGATGGACCGACCGACAAGCTCTTCGTTCTTATACGGGCCGTAGACATCCGCGGTATCGAGAAACGTGATTCCGAGTTCCAGCGCGCGGTGAATTGTGGCGATCGATTCGTCATCGTCGCGTCCTCCATAAAACTCCGACATCCCCATGCAGCCCAGGCCGAGGGCTGAAACTTTGAGGCCACTGCGTCCAAGTTGACGGCTTTCCATAATGTCTCCTTCGCTGAATTAAAAAATGAGTCGATTCTGACGGTACCCTTAAGAGATGCACCAACCCCGGCTCGCGGTGGCAGGAATTCTTGAGTCGAGCGCTCGGTCGGCGCATCCTGTGTACGTGGGGATCGCGGTTTCGTGTGGGAGCGGGCCTCTGACCCGATCGGGAACCGAAGGGCCGCGCTTTTTGTCGGCAGTTGCTGGAGCGCGCCAGCGGCGCGCCGTCGAGCGGGTCAGAGACCCGGTCCCACACTAAGCCTTGAGGGAGAACGAGCGGATGAACCAAGTACCAGTCTGGTTTGAACGGAAATTCGAGTTTTCTTTCCCGGTCGAGTTTTACCCGAATCTGGCAACGCGTTTGCGCGGCACACCTGCGCGGATGGAAGAGACTCTGAACGGTCGGGCGCAGGAAATCCTGGTGAGGAAAGAGCCAGGAAAGTGGTCCGCTCAGGAACACGCCGGCCACTTGCTCGACCTTGAGCCGCTTTGGCTGGCTCGTGTGGACGATTTCGTTGCCGGCGGCTCGACGCTCACCGTCGCGGACCTGAACAATCGAAAAACTCACCAAGCCAACCACAACGCATGTCCGCTCAAGCAGATTCTTGCCGATTTTCGGCTTGCCAGATTAGTGCTCGTAATTCGATTGGGGACGCTCGAGTCGAATTTGTTTACTCGCTCCATGCTCCACCCGCGCCTGAAGCAACCGATGCGGCTGGTGGACCACCTGTATTTTGTCGCCGAACACGACGATCATCACCTGGCGCACATCTGGGAACTCATCCATCGCGAGTCCGGCGATCCCCCGCCTACTGCACTCGGATAAGTGGCTTGGCGCGCGCCGACACATCACCGATTTTCACGGCGGGAACTCCGGCCGCATTTAGCGCTTCCGTGAGGCGGGCAGAATGGCCCGCCGCAACCGAGATCAGCAAACCTCCAGCAGTTTGAGGATCGAACAAAAGCGCGCGCACGTCAGCGGGCACTCCCTGGTCGTACTCGACGAGGCACTCGGCAAAGTCGCGGTTGTTTTTCAGCCCGCCGGGAAGGCATCCGGCGCGCACGCACTCCAGCGCGCCTTCGAGCAGCGGCACCGCTCCAGCGGAAATCGTGATCGACACATCCGATGCCAGGACCATCTCTCGCGCGTGCCCGATCAGGCCGAAGCCGGTGACGTCGGTCATGGCGTTTACCGCAAACTCGTCTTTGCTTACGCCTCGAGGGTCGACCGTCGAGCCTTGCTCGACCTGCCCGGGTCTGGGGCCCGGTCCTGCGTGGCCGGTGATGACCTCGGCGGCGCGTTGGTTCAGGGTTGTCATCGAGCGTACGGCAGCATCAATCCATGCGGACTCCGCTTTGCCTTGCTTGATCGCGGTCGAAATCACACCCGTCCCGAGCGCTTTGGTAAACAGCAGTGAGTCCCCGGGCTGGGCGCCGACGTTCGCCAAAATCTTTTTCGGATGCACCACTCCGGTGACCGAATATCCAAACTTGGTTTCTTCGTCCCGAATGCTGTGGCCGCCAATCACGGTGCATCCCGCCTCGATCATCTTCGATAGGCCACCTGCGAGGATGCGCTCGAGAATTGCCAGGTCTGCCTTCTCTGGAAAGCACACCAGGGCAAGCGAGGTGAGCGGCATCCCTCCCATCGCGTACACGTCGCTCAACGAGTTGGTCGCCGCGATCTGTCCGAAGGTGTAGGGATCGTCGACAATCGGCGTGAAGAAGTCGACCGTCTGCACGAGCGCCAGGTCGGGCGCGATTTGATACACTCCGGCGTCGTCGGCGTGATCGAAGCCGACCAGAACGTTCGGGTCCTTTTGCCGGGCTAATTTCCCAAGCACCGTGTCCAGCGCCGCCGGACTCAGCTTGGAGGCTCAACCCGCAGCTTTGACAGACTCCGTCAGCCGAAACGGCTTGTTCTCACTCATGCCTTCATTTTACTGGAGTCGCAACCTCGTCCGGTCGGCATGACTAAAACTAGGTGTAATCGAACAGAGTCATGAAGCCGAAGTCCATGTGGAGCTGCTGATGACAGTGGAACAGGGTCATGCCGGGATTGTCGGCGAGAAAATCGATTTCGACTTCCTGATAGCCCCCGACCATGACTACATCTTTGATCACACCTGACGTGGGCAGGCCCGCATATCGCGTGAGTTCGAATGTGTGGCGGTGCAGATGAATGGGGTGAATGTCGTCGCTGGCATTGCGCATGCGGATGCGATAACGCTTGCCTTCCTGAAGGTGGAACGCGGGCGGCGCCATCATCTGGTCGAGCGGATAAGCCACGCCGTTGATGGTCCACTGGTTGAATCCGTCGAGCGCGGCGTTTTGTTTCTCGAAGAGCATGTCGAGGGTTGCGTCCGGCCGGGCAGGGTTTGGGGGTGAATTGCCAAAATGAGTGTAGTTCCATTGGAACGGGGTTGGCGGAAGCCACTGCGGTTTTCCTTTGTTGCCCGCATAGGCAACGACGATGCCCATGCCGTGGCGGCGATCGTCGTCGTCGAGATCTCCCATGACCCACACGCCGGCATGATTCATTTCAACGATCGCTGAAGTGCGCTCACCCGTTCCTAGCCAGAGAACCGGAACGCGAACTGGTTTCGGGAGAGGATTGCCGTCCATGGCAATCATGCTGAAGGTGTGGCCGGGAAGCGCGAGGCTGCGAATCTCGGTGGCACTGCCATTCAGAACGTGAAAAAGCACGCGTTCGCCTTGCTTCACGCGCACGGGCTCGCCGTGGCCTAGCATGCGGCCGTTGATCGTAAAGAAATCGTAGCCGACCTCGTATCCCTTAGGCATTCCATTTGCAAGGGAAGCTTTCATTTTGTTCTCGCCAGATTCTTTGAGTTCGGGTACGGTCTGCCGAGGCGCGAGGAAGTGCTGATCCATGTCGCCGCCATGGCTCAGCGAGGGCTGGAATTCTTTGAGCGTGAGAAAAACTTCGCGATCGTAATTGCCCGGGTGCTGCTTAGGTTCAATGTAAACAGGTCCGACGAGGCCGCTGTACTGGCCGAGCGCAAGGCCGGCACCAGCGCGAGCGTGGGTGTGATAGAAGCGGAAACCGGAAGGTTTCGGTATAAACGAAATTCTGCGGTTGCCATGGGACGGGACGAAAGGCGTGCCTTCTTCGGCGGCTCCATCGACCTCGGTCGAAACCATCTGGCCATGCCAGTGCAATTGCTCGGGCGTATCGGTGTCGTTGCGGATATCGATCGTGACCTGCTGCCCTTCTTTGAAGCGAAGCAGCGGCCCGGGAAACTGACCGTTATACGTGGTGACCGAGAGGATACGCTTGGGTGCGATTTCGAGCGGCTTGGTGGCGATGGTGAGCGTGTAGTCCGCTGGGTTGTTGCTCGGCGGAACGGATTTGTTATCGCCGGCGGCTGCCGACTGGCCGAAGAAGCGCGGAGGCGAGAGCAGAGTAGCAGCGGCGGTGGCTCCGGCGGTCTTCAGGAAGTTACGGCGATGGGGATCGAGCGTGGACATGGGCCTCCGGAGTACGAAGGGAACTTCCAGTTCCTACCAATATATCCAATTGCCAAGCCTTCATCGAATCCCGTCCGCAAGCAATCAAGGCACCGGAAACCAGTCCTCTGCATTTGCGCGCTAGAAGAAGGCGTCGATGCGGCCGCGGAAGCAGCCATCCGTTGCGCCTGCCGAGCCTCCGTCCCAAAAATCCTCGGCTCCGCCATTGACTTGCCTGTGCCCACCCACTACCATTCCCGCCATCAGTCAAAGCCCGCTCCAATCATGTCACTAACCATTGCCACCCGCGAAGTTTCGCACGTCACCATCCTCGACATCCAGGGCCGCATCATCCTCGGCCCCGAGATCGGCGAACTGCGCAACGCGGTTCGCGATCTCGTCGCACAAGGCAAAAAGAAAATCATCCTCAATCTCGCCCATGTCGACTACCTCGACAGCTCCGGAGTCGGCGAACTGGTCGCCTGTTTCACCACCCTGCGCAACGCCGGAGGCGAACTCAAGCTCCTCAACCTCACCCAGAAAGTCCACGACGTGCTCCACGTTACCAAGCTCTACACCGTCTTCGACATCAAAGACGACGAATTCACCGCCGTAAAGTCTTTCGACTACTTCTTCGCTAAGTAGGGTGCGCGAGACCCTCGCCAACTTTTGACTCTCTTCGCTTAGCGCCCGAACCGCCCTCAATACCTGGAAATAATCCGTCGTCACCCGGGCGGAATCGCGCTAGTATTCTCACAGCATCCCCCATGGGCGTGCTGGGACCGGAACCAGCTCATGGAAGGCACGACGGATAACCGTACTCCACAACCGAAAGCAACCAGAGAACTCATCTGGACCTCCAACCCTTCTTTCCGAGGCTGGACCTGTTCTCAGTGCGAATGGAATTCCCCAGTCCCGACGCTGCTTAACGATCCCGAGGCCAAGACCGCGTTTGACCGTCTGGCGGCGGCCAAATTTGGCGATCACAAATGCGCTGACCAACTCTCGCGCATCGGCTCGGCCGATGACGCCGATAGCTTCACCCCTCGCATCCGCAAGCTGGTCACACAGGGTTTTAAACCCAAGGATGCCGTCGAACTTTTCCTTCAGGAAGTAGCGCTCGAATACCGCAACCAGCCAAAAATCCTGGCCCAGGCCAAAGCCGACGGCGACGATTTCCTCCGCCGCGTTCGAGCAGGCCTCATCTAGGGCACAAACCTCTAGCCTATTGACAAGCCGGAGCGGGCCATTCCAAAATTGCGCCAATAGTAGTTTCCCCAAATCCCTTCCAAAGGATCTCGCCTTATGAAATGGCTTTCGATCGTGGGGCTATGCTTGCTCTCTCTCTCTGTTGCAGCCCAGGACGTTAACAAAAACCCGAATAAAAGCGAGCCCCCGGTCTTAGGGCCGCATTGGACTCGCGCCGCCGCCGCCTCTTCAAGACCGCCCTCCGGTGTCGATATGTCCTATCACGGCGGACCTATTCTGCCGAGCACGAGCGTCAAAGCCATTTTCTGGGGCTCCAGTTGGCCGAGCAGCGCAGGTGACAAAATCACGGGTCTCGACAAGTGGTACACCGGTGTGCGAGGAACCTCGTATGCGGCCACCGTCGATGAATATACGGACGCGGCTGGTAAGTCAGTCAGTTCTTCGATCTCCTACAGCGGACACATCGTCGATTCCAGCGCAGTCCCGAGAACACTCGGCACGTCGGCGGTTTTAGGCGAGGTCTGCAAAGTTGTGACCAAGCCGGTTGCCGACGCCTATTACCCCGTGTACGTGGACAAGAAGCGCGGAAATGCAAACTACTGCGCGTATCACAGCTGGGGAACTTGCAAGGGAACTCCCGTCGAGTTCGGCTTCTTTTTTGATCTCGATGGCGATGCGGGCTGTGACCCGCAAAGCACGGTGAGCGGGGAGTCTCAGGGGCTGGCCGCACTTGCCAACGTCACGGGACACGAATTGTCTGAGACCCGCTCCGATCCGAATGGCAACGCCTGGTTTGACAGCTCCGGCGAAGAGAACGGCGACAAGTGCGCGTGGACCTTCGGCGGTTCCTACGTACTGTTGGGCTCAACCAAGTGGAAGATTCAGGGCAACTGGTCGAATTACGATTATGACCACAACATCGGCTACGCAAACTCCAGCGGCGAAAAAGGCTGCGCCGACGGCACGAATTATCCCGGACCGTACAAGAAGTAAAGGGGGATGGGCCCGTAGATTTGCGATCTCATTCGTACCGATAAAAGACTGCCCGCTTCGTCAGAAGCGGGCTTCTTAATTGCACCCAATTTTGCTCACATCGACGGACGACTGCAGTGTCAATTACTGCTGAATTCCCATCTCGCCCAAAATATAGGCGTAATCAAACGAAGCCTCGTGCAACCGGTCATATCGACCCGAAGCTCCGCCGTGTCCCGCTGGGCTCAGATTGGTTTTCAAAATTAGGGTGTTGTGGTCCGTGCGCATCGCCCGCATCTTGGCCACGTACTTGGCTGGCTCCCAGTACATGACCTGGCTGTCATTGAACGATGTCTTCACCAGCATGTCGGGATAGTTTTTCGCCTCCACGTTGTCATAGGGCGAGTAAGTGATCATGTAATCGAACGCCGCTTTTTCCTTGGGATTTCCCCACTCTTCAAATTCGCCCACCGTCAGCGGTAGCGACTCGTCGAGCATGGTGTTCATCACATCAACAAACGGTACTCCCACAAGGGCCGCCTTGAACAAATCCGGACGCATATTCAGCACCGCGCCCATCAACAAGCCGCCCGCGCTTCGGCCCTCGATCACCAAACGATCCTTCGATCCATAGCCATGTCCCACCAGATATTCCGCGCATGCAATGAAATCAGTGAATGTGGTTTTCTTGTTCATCATGCGCCCGGCATCGTGCCACCCCTTCCCCATCTCTCCCCCACCGCGGATGTGCGCCACTGCGACCGTAACTCCGCGATCCACCAGGCTGAACCAGTTCGAATTAAATGCCGCGTCGATCGAGACTCCATAAGAACCGTATCCATACAAATAGAGCGGTTCTTTCCCATCGAGCTTGGCATCCTTGCGATGCAGTACGGAGATAGGAACCGTTACTCCATCCCGGGCCGGCGCGTAAATCTGTTCCACCACGTATTTCGTGCGATCGTAGCCTCCCGGCACTTCCTTCTGCTTCAGTAACGTCGATGTCGATTTCTCCATGTCATATGCGAACACCGATGGCGGTGTAATCGGCGATTGATACGCGTAGCGGAACTCCGACGTTTCATACACGCGGTTCACGTAGGAACTGCTCATGTACGCCGGCTCAGGAAACTCGATCCGGCGTGATTGTGCGGATTGCAAATTCGTCACCCGAATCTGCTCGAGTCCGTGTTCCCGCTCCAGCAGCACATAAAAGTCTTTGAACATTTCCACATGGTTCATCATGATGTTGGGATTCTGCGCCACGACTTCCTTCCAGTTCTTACTGCCCGGATCCGCGGCAGGTACTTTCACCAGCCGGAAGTTGCGCCCGGTGTCGTTTACGCGAATGTAGAAACTGTCTCCGTTGTGGTCGGGATAGTACTGCACATCCTGCTTGCGGGGCTCCACAACTTTCCACTCCGCCATCGGCTCGTCGGCGGGAATGTATCGCGCCTCGCTTGTCGTGTGGCTGTTCGAAACCAGAAAAATGTACGCTCCGCTGCGCGTCTTGTCGGCGCCCACTCCAAATTTCTCGTCCTTCTCCTCATAGACCAGTCGGTCGTTGCCCGCGGTTCCCACGGTGTGCCGGTAGAGCTGATACTGGCGCTTGGACACGGCGTCTTCCTGGGTATAGAAGATCGTCTTGTTGTCGTTCGCCCAGACCACCGATCCGACTCTCTCGGCGTGATCGATCAGGGTTTTGCCCGTTCGCAGATCCTTGACCGCCAGATTGTATTGGCGGAATCCAGTGTTGTCATACGAATAAGCCAGCAGGTTTCCGTCGGGACTGACGGCATATTCATTCACCGTCATGAATACCTGACCCTTGGCCATCTCATTGATATCGAGCACGACTTGTTCGGGAGCGTCCATGCTGGCTTTCTTGCGGCAACGAATGCCGTACTGTTTACCCGCTTCGGTGCGCGTGTAATAAAAATAATCGCCTTCTTTGTAAGGGACCTCGACGTCGGTCTCCTTGATGCGACCGAGCATTTCGCCATAAAGCTTCTTTTGAAATTCCTCGGTCGGCTTCATCACCGCATCGCTATACGCGTTCTCTTCCTCCAGATAGGCGCGCACTTCGGGATTCGGCTTATCTCGCAGCCAGAAATAGTTGTCCTCCATCTTGTGCCCGTTGACCTCGGTGACGTGCGGAACTTTCTTTGCTACCGGCGGGCTCGGAATCGTCCCGGTGTCTGCCGCCGTCAGTCCAATCACCGACCCCACCACCAACCCACCCACCTGTACGCTACGCATAAGTCTTTGATTCATAAATGCCCCCAAAAGTGCGGAATAAGAATAGCAGCCAAGAACCATGATCGAGAAAGCGCCTTCGCGGTCATCCGGAAAATATTTTGTCACTCCCGAGCGAAGTCGTGGGACCGGTGGTTTGACGGCCCCACCACAGTTCACCTATTCTAAGCGTGAGCGCGAAGGGCGCCTCCAGTCCGCGGAAAGGGCCGTGCCCACCTGCATCATACATCTGAAGGACGAACCTTCTTTCAGCCTGATTTCGTGCGGACTCCAGGCAGCTGTGAAAGGAGCTTCGTATGTTCCCCAATCCGCAGGACGCTCTCCCTCTCCCGCCGCGCCCCAGCCTCGACCATTACAAGAAACGCGCCAAAGACCTGCTGAAGGCCGGACGTTGTTCCGATCCGACCGCGATCCGCGCCTGGTGCGCCAACTGGATCGATTCCCTCGTCCGCCTGTCGGACCTCAAGATCACTCCCGACCTCCCCGTCGACATCGATGATTGGACCAATCGTCTCGCGGCATTCGCGCGCCAACAACTATCCGAGACATGCACTCTCTCTGCCGCCCAATTCGTCATCGCTCGGGCCCAGGGCTTCGAGAGCTGGCCGAAACTCGCGAGCCATCTTGCTGCCATCACTGGAACGAATTTCCCGATCAACAACTTTGAGCTTGCGGCGGACGCCATCGTCGCCGGTGACCTCGCCACGTTGGGACGATTGTTGCGGGAACATCCCGATCTGATTCGCGCCCGCTCCACGCGCCGCACCCAAGGCACTCTTCTGCATTACGTCTCGGCCAATGGCGTGGAGGGCTATCGCCAGAAAACTCCCAAAAACATTCTGCAGATTGCAGAGTTACTTCTCCAGTCCGGCGCCGCCGTCAACGCCTCCGCTGAAATATATGGCCGATCCACAACGTTAGAACTTGTGGCCACGAGCCTCCATCCCGAGCGCGCTGGCGTACAAGATGCGCTCCTCGAGGTTCTCATCAATCACGGAGCCATCCTCGATGTCCCGGCAACTGCAAGCCAACCGGCGCGACTAGTCGTCAATGCTTGCCTCGCCAACGGACGCGCACAAGCCGCACAGTTCCTGGCTCATCGCGGCGCCGGCCTAGACCTCGAAGCAGCCGCCGGGGTTGGGCGCTTGGACCGGGTCAAGAGCTTTTTCGATGAGAATGGCAACTTGGAGGCCCCGGCGACACAACTACAAATGGAACGCGGCTTCTTGTGGGCGTGCGAGTACGGCCAAAACGAAACGGTCGAGTTCTTCTTGCAACGTGGCGTCAATTTCGAAACCCAGGCCGGTACTGCCCAAACCGCCCTGCACTGGGCGGTCATCGGCGGGCACGAGGACACAATCAAGCTCCTGCTCGAGCGCGGCGCTTCCCTGGACGCAATGAATGCGTACGGCGGTACAGCCCTTGGCCAAGCCGAGTGGTCCGCCGTCCACGGGCCATCCGCAATCGACTACGTGCGCATTGCGGACTTGCTCAGACTTCATGGCGCGAAGTCTTGATCGTCGAGGTAAGACGAGAGAATAGAAACGTACCTTTAGATTCCCGGAATTACGCGCCTACGAATGCGCGCCGTGGGGACGGGAGTCGAGCTCAAGAACGGGCAGTTCGACGTGATCGCGGATCTCCCGGATCTGCGAAGTCACGATCGGCGTGGGGTACTGTGGGTGGCGGAACTCGAGATGCATGCCGCGGCCGACGTACTGGATCTTCAGCATCGAGCCTCCCCAGGTGGAGCCGGCGATAGCGACCTGTACGGGCTCGGGGCAGAATTCGGGATGACCGGAGAGCAAAGCTTCGCTGCCCCCGAGCAGCACGGCAGTATAGCAGTGGTTCATCGTCTGAATGTGAAGCACCGTGGAAGGAGGAAGATCTCCAAGATATACGCCACCCTCGATCTCCGACTGGATAATGCTGCCGTTGACTTCTTCAGCCAAATTCGGGTGGGGGCTAAACATACAGGTAACCGGAGACAAGGGTACCGGGTTTCGGGCGCCGGAACAAGAGTCGTTTAGAACGGGGACGCATGTGCTTTAGAGGAGGGGGAAGGGGTCGAGGTTGCAGAGAGTTTGGGGGGCTCCGAGCGGTTATTCTCATATCGGCGACACTTTGGGGTGCCCGGATTGGTCCTCGGAGGGGGCTGGGAGCATCAAAGCCTGTTAAAATAGCAGGACAAGGGGTTCCCGATATCCATGCCAGTTCCTGTGTCACAAATGTGGACCGTGGCGAGCTATGTGCTACGGCAGAAGCTCGCTCGCCGGAAACAATATCCGCTGGTCCTGATGCTGGAACCGCTGTTCCGCTGCAACCTGGCTTGTGCGGGATGCGGAAAGATCCAGTATCCGGCCCACATTCTGAAGAGGGATCTGACTCCGGAGGAGTGTTTCCGGGCGGCCGAAGAGTGCGGCGCCCCGATGGTATCGATTCCCGGCGGAGAACCTCTGATGCACCCGCAGATCGGGGAGATCGTTGAGGGGCTGGTGGCGCGCAAGAAATACATCTATCTGTGCACGAACGCGCTGCTGCTCAAAGAGAAGATTGGCCTGTTCAAGCCCAGCAAATATTTGACCTTCAGCGTGCATCTGGATGGGCAGCGGGAAGAGCATGACCTGGCCGTCTGCCGCGAAGGCGGATACGACATCGCGGTCGATGCGGTGAAAGAGGCCCTGCGGCGCGGCTTTCGCGTGACGACCAACACGACGCTGTTTGATGGGGCGAGTCCCAAATCGGTGCGGGCATTCTTCGACGAAATGATGGATCTGGGCGTCGAGGGCATGATGCTCTCGCCCGGCTACTCCTATGACAAGGCGCCTGATCAAAAGCATTTTCTGGGGCGGGCGCGGACGCGGCGCATGTTCCGGGCGATTCTGTCGAACCGGAAAAAGAACTGGCAGTTTAATCTGTCTCCGCTATTTCTGGAATTTCTGATGGGCAAGCGGACGTATCCATGCACCCCGTGGGGCATGCCGACCTACAACATTTTTGGCTGGCAGAAGCCGTGCTATCTGCTGCAGGACGGGTATGCCGAGACATTTGCCGAGCTTCTGTCGACGACCGAATGGAGCAACTACGGCACGGAGTCGGGCAATCCGGCGTGCGCGAATTGCATGGTTCACAGTGGCTACGAGGCGTCGGCGGTGAACGCAACGTTCAGTTCGCTGAGTGGGTTCCTGGCTACAGTGAAGGGAACGTTGTTCCCGCATTATCGCGACGAAGAAGCGCTGCGCATGCTCGAAGAGCCGCAGGCCGCGGTGCATCCGTTGGTGCAGATTGCGCCCGGTCCCGATCACGAGCGTTCTCTGCAGGAAACCGGCGCGTAAGAATTCGTGCCAGCGCGCGTTCGTAGAAGTCGCCGGGAAACAGCGGATCGTTCGCTCAGGACAACAAATCAATGACAGGCAAAGAAGGTGGGCACATCGACCACGCGTCGGCAGATGCTACGCCACCGCACGCCAATGCAACGAATCCTGACTCGTTGGAGGTCGCACCAGGTACAGCGCATGAGCGGCTGGAGGGATGGATTCCGGAGCTGGCCAGCGAAGACGAGCTGCGGGGCGCGCTGGAAAAGGCGTTCGATTACCGCGGCGATGTGACCATTACTCGTAAAGACGGTTCGAAGATCGAGGGCTATATATTCGACCGGAGGACCGGGGCGTCGCTGCGAGAATCGGCGGTCCGGCTTTATCCTAAGAATTCAAGCGAGAAGGTCGCAGTGTCGTATGCCGACATTGGAGCTCTTGCATTTTCCGGCCGCGACACGGCGGCGGGCAAAAGCTGGGAAGCCTGGATGAAGAAGTACGCCATGAAGAAAGCGGCGGGCGAGAGGGATTTGAGCCTGCATCCGGAACCGCTGGACTAGAGCGAAGCACAGAGGACACAGGGTTACGCCGCGGGGTTCTTAGTTTCTCTGTGAGGTTGTGCCTTTCTAATCCAAATCTATATCTAATTCAAATTTATAGAACAATCCTTCGCACAAATTTCCTCAGGATGGGCAGTGACCTTGGACGCAGCGTCGCCGCCCCAATTGTGCCAGGACTCTGTCAGCGGGCCCGGTTGAGAAAGATCGTGCCTGACCTAAGACCGCCTGCGCTGAAGGATGCCATGGAAGTTACGGTCGAACATCTTGAGGAAATCGTATGCTCTCGCGCGTTGACCTCAACCTGAACCGCCCTACCGACGGCTTGCGCCGTGGGCTGTGTTCTTTCGCCGGTTTGCGGCTGGGCCTCGACGCTACTCAGACCCTCGGCTTCGAGCTCCAAAGAATCTTGGCTGTCAGCGGCACTCTCCGACTATTTCCCGCTGGGGCTGAACGTCAGGGCGTCGATCAGTTCTTCCACCTCATCGTCGGTTCCGGCGATAATCGTGATGGAGATGGCATAGCCGTGCGCCAGCATGGCCAGCGTCGACTGATGCATCACGCGCGAGCCCACGTCTTTGTGAAAATCCCCGCGAACCAGCGTTTTTGTACCGACCGCGATCCCGTAAGGATCTTCGTCCATGGTGAAACCCTGGGATTTGGCCACTTCCATGAGTGGGCCAAAATATTGTTCGGCAGCTTTCAATCCTGGATAGGCGGCCGCGTTCTCTGCGGCAACGAGGATGGAGGAATTCACATCTTCTGCGCGGGCTGCGGGAGGCCGCGAAAAGGCCGCCAGAAGGACTTTGGCGCCGGCGCTGGAGGCTGGGGGCTGGGCGGCATTCGTGCTGTTGACGGTGTCTTCCTCGGGGGCATTCATTTCCTCAGTCCGCAGCACCCAGCCTTCAGGAATTTTGAAGGAGAAGGCGAGGGTCTTGTTGCGATAGACGCCATTGATAACGATGCCAGCATCGAGGCCTGGGTCACCGGGCGCGGCCGGCTTCTTGCTGTGTTTGGCGGAGGAAGGAGACGACGACGGAGCTGTAGTTTGGGTTGCAGCCGTCAGGGAGAGCGATAGTCCGCCGACGAGGATAGCCGCGAGGCGAAGGCAGATCCGGCACAACCGCATACAACAATATTACCGGAGGAATTGCCCTACCATTCGGTCGTGCAGAGGGTGCGACAGTCTATGCGGCGCGGCCCATTACGGGCTGGGTGCAGTGCGCGCATCGTTTGGCTTCGATCGGAATCTCGCTTAAGCACTCAGGACATTTCTTGGTGGTGGGGTCGGGGGGTTTCTCGCCGCGGTTCATCCGGGCGATCAGGGCATTCACCGGGAGGACTACAAAAAAGTAGACGACCGCGGCTATCAGAATGAACGAAATGCCGGTACTGACGAAATCTCCGATCGGGAACTCGGTGGTGCGGATGTGGAAATTCAGGCTGGAATAGTCCGGCTTGCCGACAAATAGCGCGATCAGAGGCGTAATGAAAGCCTTGGTGAGTGCAACCACGACGCTTCCGAAGGCCGCGCCAATGACGACCCCCACGGCCATATCCACAACATTTCCACGCAGGATGAATTTCTTGAATCCACTTAACATGGCGCTGCACCCCCCCCAATTGACTGCTGGTCAATGTAAGGCAGGGGCAGCAACAGGTCAAGGGGGCTTTCGCGGAACGCGAACCTTGTCCGGTTACCAGACGCAATTCGCTAGGGATCAGTCTTGCTCTACCGTGATTTTAAATTTGCCGCGCAGCGCGAATGGATCGAGTGTGGGAACAGTCTTTCGGCAAAGATTTTGGTCGCGTAGCTGTTGGGGTTCGCTCTGTTTCCGCGCTCATGATCTTGCAGTGATTGATATAGGCCTTCATCAGGCCACTCGGTTCACGTTTGCGCGCCGCGAGGAAAGGACAGTCCTGGTCTTGACGCGGCGGCTCGACAAAGAGTTCGACGTAGTCATGCAGCATTCTTGATCAGATCGCGTTTTCACATCGATTGGAGGCTGTGGCGAACCCTGAGATTTTGCAATCGGCGACGGAGCGAAGCCGGCGGGTCGGGCATTGAGGCGCTTCAGCATTCCTCCGGGATCGGCTCGCCCACGCATGGGCCCGTGCGGTAGTGCGATATGTAAGCGCGATCGCAGACGTGCATCCAGAGATGCTCGACTGTCACAACGGGCGTCGGAGCAGGAGATGGGGTTGAGCCCGAGCGTCCATGTCAAGCGGTGGCGATTGATACATCCCGGAAAGAGGACGGAAGCGCGCCAATCCCACGCAATGAAGACATGAGCCCACTCGCCCGGAACCAGCATGGACTGATTCTGCTCGAATTGGCGCTCTGTCGGAGTTAGCTCCTGGTCACTAAAAAAGCCATTAGAGAAGGTGGTCGGCACCGCTGTCGGGCAGCAACTGCACAGTGGGGCCTGGCAACTGGCAGCCGGATTGGCTGCGATTCTGGAGTTCGATCGCCAGGGATGTGTCGATCGTTGCGCCGTGTTCGGCTCGAGTGGCGGCAACACTTGGACGTCCAGAATTTCAGGCGTGCAAGGCAGAACGGAAGCCGCATGGCCGCTGAGGGCCGATAAATAGAAAGAAAAGAAGCGGAGCACCACTCCAATTCGACACCCAAGCCAAATTTTCAGATCCGCATCGGCATGACAATGTAGCGGTACTTGTAGTCATCGCCTTCGGCGGGACGGAACTGGCCGGCGGACTGGGGATCTTTCAGTTCCAGGCGGACTTCGCTGGTCCCGGCGGCTTTGAGAAAGTCGACAAGATATTGGGCGTTAAAGCCGATTGTCAGCGGGTCGCCGGTGTAAGGAGCTTCGATGGAATCTTCCGATTCGCCGGCTTCGGTGGAAGAAGCGGAAATTTTAAGTTCGCCCTTTTCCAAGCGCAGGCGGACGGCGCGCGAGCGCTCGTCGGCGAACTGAGCCACGCGGAGAATCGCGGAATTTAATTCATCGGAGTTCAGCGGAACGATCTTGCTGTTGTCCTTCGGGAGCACAGCTTCGAAGTTGGGGAATTGTCCTGTCAGTTGGCGTGAGGTCAACAGACGCGCGCCGATGCGGAAGTACAGCGTGGAATCGTCCTTGGCAAACTGGATGGTTTCGGCATCCGTAGAATCGAGCAGCGATTTCAGTTCGTCCATCGCTTTTTTCGGGACGAGAGTCTTCAGTTCGCCGGAAACGCCTTCGAACTTTTCGCCGGCGCGTTCACAGTGAGCCAGACGGTGTCCATCGGTGGCAACCATGGTGATCGACTCGGGCTTCAGCAGCATCAGGGCACCGTTCAGCGTGTAGCGCGACTCTTCATTGGAAATCGCAAATCCTGTGCGCGCGATCAGGCCGCGCAGAACCTGGGCTGGAATCGTAACTACGCCGGCAGTAGGAAACGCGGGCAGGCTGGGGAAGTTCGACTTGGCCATGCCGACCATCTTCGTGTTGGAACGGCCGCAGCGAATGCTGACCCAGTGATTTTCCAGCAGCTTTATGGTGATGTCGGCGGCGGGCAACAGCTTCACGTAGTCGTGAAGTTTGCGGGCCGGGATCGTGCAGGAGCCTTCTTTTTTTACCTTGGCATTACACGAAGTGCGCAGGCTGAGATCGAGGTCGGTGGCAGTAAGAGACAAGCGGTCGCCGGCAGCCTCGAATAAATAATTGGAAAGAATTGGAATTGTGGTCTTGCGCTCGACCACACCCTGCGTGGCTGTCAATTCCCGCAGCAACTCGACCTGGCTGACCGTGATCTCCATCGTCATCGTACCCACTGCAACGGCGGCTTCGACCGGCATAGTCCGTTCCCCCGATACCTGCTGCTTGCCGTACTACTTTTATTACTATCCTTATATCAAATGCAAAACCTATAAAACCAGCAGTAACAGAAGGGGCTGCGGAGAAGTGGAAAACCGGGGCAACTCGCCTGTTGTCACCGGGTTTCCGGCCTACCCTTAATGTTAGAAATCGGTCCCGAACTTTGCGGAGACGCCAGCATAACTGGGCCGTACTCCCGATTTCTGTCCTGCCTTACACAACTTCCACACCGCATTCACAGCCACCGCGAAGGAAGACTGCCCTGGTGAGTGGAAAACTCAATTGCGCACGCCAATCATCCGCCTAATTGCTCGGTCAGTTTGTTGATCAGCCTGTTCAAATCTTTGTCGGTCTTGCGCAGTTCTTCGATCTTCTCGACCGAGTGCAGCACGGTGGTGTGATGCTTGCCGCCGAACTGACGTCCGATTTCCGGCAGCGAAGCCTCGGTCATGTGCTTGGCCAGGTACATGGCTACCTGGCGCGGATAAACGATGGCGCGGGAATTGTTCTTGGCCTTGATCTCGACCAGGCGCAGGCCGAACTGCTCGGCGACCATTTTCTGAATCGACTCGATCGTCACCTTGCGGGCTTGGGAGTCGATGAAATTCTTAAGCACCTGTTGCGCATAGGGCAGTGTGATTTCGGCACCAATCAAAGACGAATGGGCTACCAGGCGGATCAGAGCGCCTTCGAGTTCGCGCACGTTCGAGCGGATGTTGGAAGCGACATAAAGAGCAACATCGGTGGGTAAGGTAACTTTTTCCTGCTCTGCTTTCTTCTGCAGGATGGCCACCTTGGTCTCGAGGTCGGGCGGCTGGATATCCGCAATCAGTCCCCACTCGAAACGGCTGCGCAAGCGATCCTCGATCTCCGCCAGTTCCTTGGGCGAGCGGTCGCTGGCGATGACGATCTGCTTCATGGACTCATGTAGGGCATTGAAAGTGTGGAAGAACTCTTCCTGAGTGCGTTCCTTGCCGGTGAGGAACTGGATGTCGTCAATGAGCAGGACGTCGACGGTGCGGAACCGGTCGCGGAAGCTGGTCATCTTGTCGTAGCGCAGCGAGTTGATCATGTCGTTGGTGAACTTCTCGCTGGACACGTAGGAGATGGCAGTCTGCGGTTGGCGACGCTTGATCTCGTGTCCGATGGCTTGCATCAGGTGAGTCTTGCCCATGCCGACGCCGCCATAGAGGAATAAGGGGTTATACGCTTTCGAAGGTCGCTCGGCTACGGCCTGGCAGGCCGCGTGGGCGAACTGGTTGCCGCTTCCGATGACAAATGCGTCAAAAGTATAACGGGGATTTAGCTGGGCGGCGCCATCCCAATCGAAGCGCGACTGGGAAGGAGATGAGCTCGCAGCAACCGCGGTAAGGCCTCCGTCATGACGGACCGGGGTTGCAGCTGGGTCGTCATCGGGAGTGACAAACTTCACGTCGTTGAAACCGAGGCCCAGATTGTCGATGGCTTCCTGGATGAGGTCCGCGTATTTGTCGCCAGCGTGACGAAATTCAACGGTCGGAACCCGAACGAACAGAATGCCCCCGCTCGAGTGGCTGTAGCGGGTGGGCTTGAGCCAGGTATCGTAGGAGTGCCGGTTGATTTTCTTTTCCAGCGCATCGAGGATGCGCGCCCACGGGTTCGGGGAGAGAGTTGTGCTGGGAACTGACATATATGAAATTTTCACCAAGGCGTCCCGGCGGCTGGTTAGAGAACGCCTGTTCAAAACTGCTGTTTTACGAAGTAGCCGGAAACATTTATTTTACGGCGGAACGCGCCTCAATAGGGGTGCGCGGCTGCTAAAAACAAAAAGAACTTAGAAGCAGGATCAGTCCGGCATAGTAGCACAAATTTTTTTGTTATGTGGAAAAGTTCGGCTGGAATTTTTCCGTGAAGGATTCATCTGAGCCCCATTGGATAGTGCTGTCAAGTAGCGCGATAGTAACTGTCGCGCTCACGGTGCAGTGTGATTTCGCGCATGCCGCGAAGTTCGACGGAGCCAGCGAGTTGTGATCGCAGCGCCGCGAGCGGACATGTGACGCGAGAGGCGAACGAGCAACGAGGTGGCGAACGTTTGGCGGGAATGCGTTGGGTGATTTATACTTACGGTTTGCCATAACACCGTCGAAGCAGTTAGGAGCAGCTACTTTTCATGCCCAAGCGTACATTCCAACCCAACCGGCGCAAGCGATCAAAGACACACGGATTTCGCAAGCGCATGAAGACCCAGGGCGGCAAGAAAGTTATTTCCCGCCGGCGCGCCAAGGGGCGCAAACGGGTCTCGGTAAAACCAGGTTTCCGCGAATAGTCCCGGCGCAGAGGTAAAGGCCGCGCACCCGCTGTTGTGCCAGTCATGTGGAAATAGCGATCTGGAATCTAGAATCACCGTGACCGCCAGTGTGCCTGGAGAATCGAAACGCGATGTCGAGCCGCGAGCCGGCAACGGTACGTTTCCCCGCAGCGCGCGGTTGTTGCGTCACGCCGATTTCGAACGCGTGTACAAACTGGGGCGGCGCCATTTTTCGGCATCGATGACCGTGTTTTACTGGCAGCGGCAGGAGCAAGAAGCTCTCAGAGCCCGGGCTGCCGCCGCCAAGGGTGAAAAGCTCTCGGGACCTCGCATTGGATTTACTGTGGGCCGGGCACTCGGGGGTGCAGTGCAGCGTAACCGGATGAAGCGACGTTTACGGGAAGCGGTACGACTCACGCGTCCGCTCGCAGGTGCGAACGCGGACGTGGTCATCAATCCGAAGAAAGCGTTGCTGACGGTCGATTTCAGCACGGTGGTCAGCGAAGTCAGCCGCGCTTTCGTAGTCATAGAGCAGAAGCTCTCGGATAAAACGTCACCGGCGGATTTAAAACGAGGCTCCGGAAGCAAGCAGCCGAGAGCTTGATGTTGAATATGAATCAGTTCGCTAAAGTCGTCATGCTGGACCTGCTGCGAGCTTATAAGTGGGCTGTCTCGCCGATCTTTCCGCCGGCCTGCCGCTATGTTCCGACCTGCTCCGAATACGCGATGGAGGCCGTCGAACGCTATGGTGCGGTACGCGGAGGGCTGATGGCCGTGCTGCGCCTTCTGCGTTGTCACCCTTTTTCCCCTGGGGGTTATGACCCGGTCCTGAAGCGGCACAGCGGTTCCGGAATGACGTACGAAACCAAAACTCGCGACGACAGCAATCGCCTACCACCGAGTTCGGGACCACGACCAACTTCGCCTGTAGGCGGCACGATTTGAGGAAACGGTAACTTTGCCAGACATTCAAAATCCACAACATGAACCCGGCAACGAGAAGCGGCTGATGCTGGTTTTCCTGCTGACGTTTATCGTGATGCTGGCGTTCCAGCCGTTCTTCAAGAAATATCTTCCCCAACCAGTTACGCCGCCCCCGCAGCAGAACCAGCCCGTGCAGGCACAACGTCCGACGACGGCAGCCACGACGACTGCGCCGAGCCTTGCCACATCCGGAACTCCTGCCAGCGGAGTCAGCAAACAGGCGGCGAACGAAATCGAGACCGTAATTGAGAGCGATCTCTATCGGATCACATTCAGCAATCGCGGCGCCCAGGTGAAATCGTGGATTCTGAAAAAATTCGACAACGACGCGCAGAACGGCCCGCTTGATCTGGTCCATGCCGACGCGGCCGCGCAATGGGGCTACCCGCTCTCTCTGTGGACTTACGATGAGGGACTGCGCAAGCAACTCAATTCCGCGCTGTACGTTCCTTCGCGCGAGGGCAAGCAGACTTCTCCAAGCTCGGTCACCTTCGAATACGCCGATCAGGATCTGACGGTCCACAAGACTTTCAGTTTCGATCATACCTACGTCGTCAAAGTCGAAACCAATGTGATGTACAAGGGTAGTACGGTGCCCGCGCTGCCGGCGTGGCCGTCAGGGTTCGGCGATCAGGTTACACCTGCGTTCTGGGCCGCAGGAGCGATCGACTACCAGTTCAACAAGAACATCGAACGTGTACCAGCGAAAAAGATCAGCGGCGGTGGTACCAACCCTGGACCATTCCACTGGGCCGGACCTACGGACTTGTATTTCGCGGCTGTCTTCATACCGGACGATCCCTCCACAACGTCGATGGTGACGCTGCGCAATCCGTTGTCGGTGCCTCGCGATCCGCAGAAGCCCGATTCGAAAGAGTCAGTCAGCGTGGACGTAGTGGGCGCGGCGGTCGGCAACTTGCGCGGTCCAACCTCGGAGCGCGTCTTTGTTGGTCCCAAGGAATTGGAAGTCCTAGAGAAGGTTCCGGTGCCCGGAGTCGCTGGAGCCGACAGCGATCTGAATGGGCTGGTTGATTTTGGCTGGTGGGGCATTATCGCGAAGCCGCTCTTCCAGTGGCTTAAGTGGACGTTCCGGCACGTAGTGCCAAACTGGGGATGGGCGATCGTGCTTCAAACGCTCATCATCAGCCTGCTGCTGCTGCCGCTGCGCGTCACGCAGATGAAGTCCATGCTGAAAATGCAGCGCGTAGCGCCGCAGATCAAGGCGATTCAGGAGAAGTACAAAAAGTATAGCTTGCGGGATCCGCGCAAAGCTCCGATGAACGAGGAGATCAGCGCCCTTTACAAAAAGGAAGGCGTGAATCCGGCGGGTGGCTGCCTGCCGATGCTGATCCAGTTTCCGTTTCTCATTGCGTATTACCGCATGCTCGGAGCGGCGCTCGACCTGCGGCACGCGCACTGGCTGTGGATTCATGATTTGTCGGCGTCTGAGCCGTTTCCGTTTGTGCTGCCCGTCCTGATGGTCATCAGCATGTTGGTGGTGCAGAAGATGACGCCGCAAGCCGGCATGGATCCGGCGCAGCAGAAAATGATGACCGTGATGATGCCGCTTATGATGGGCTTCATCTTCTTCCGGCTGGCCGCAGGATTGAATCTCTACTACGCCGAAGCGAACTTGATATCGATCGCGCAGCAAGCGGTAATGAACCGCACCGCCCTAGGGCGCGAAATGCGCGCAATGATAGAGAAGCGCGCGCGAAAGAAAGACAAATGAAGCTTTTAGCCGTTAGCTTTTGGCTCTTAGCTTTTTCAACCAATGGGGTTGAGTGATAGGAAATAAACGGAAAAAGCCGGAGTGGCAAAATTGCACGGCGTCCCGATCCGACAAGATTTTGAGCCAAGGGCCAAGAGCTAAATTCCATGTCCATTCCCGACAAACTCGCTGCCGCAAAAAAGATTAATGAATTCTTGCAGGCCGTCGTGACCCACGGCGGACTTCGATTCAAGTACCGCATCATCGTCGATCCGCCACTGCCGGAAAACCGCGATTGGGAGACACCTGAGATTCTGGTGGATTTTGCCGGGCCCGACTCAGCTCTTCTGCTCGATCGTGGCGGAGAACTCCTGCGCGCGCTGGAATTGCTGGCTCTGGAAATGCTGCGCCTGCCTTCCGGCGAGCACGAAAAGATTTCATTCGACTGCCAGAATCAGCGCTCGCTGCGCATTCAGGAACTACGTACCGCAGCCACGGTCGCTGCCGAGAAGGTTCGTAAAACAGGAACGCCTTACCAGTTCAGTCCCATGTCGTCGCGTGAGCGCCGGATCGTGCATCTCGCGCTGCGGGACGAGGCCGACCTGCGCACTGAAAGCGAGGGCGAAGGCATGCGCCGCTGCCTGGTCGTCTATCCCAAGGACTATAAGCCGGCAGGAAAATCCACGCCGCGAACTTTGCCGTAATTCCCACTTCCGCTGATTCGAACCTCGGGTTGGACCGCCACGTATCGAATTGCGGGCCACAGGAGCGGTCAGCCGGCACCCAATTCGCGTCGGAATTTCCCACTATTACTAATCAGACTCCCGGGGCGCGTGGAAGCCACAAAGCGGCGAAAGAAGCTGTGGGTCGGCCAAGACGAAATGAACAAGCCCCGAAGGGCGAAAGCATACTCCGCGCGTTTTTGGCGAAGCGCGCCGTCTCGCCGGCCCAAAGTGCGAGCGAAAGCCCAGATGCTGCTTACCCCAATAAATGACTACGAGCGCCGGACGCACTCGCGACAGCCGAAGGGGACGCCGGCACTACAGAACTCGTCCGCGACCCTTGTCTTGCCCAGACTTCACCATTTCGCCTGTCAACGCGGCTGGGTTTGTTCCACTTCTTGGGAGGTAAATCCATGGAAAGATGCGAAATTGCAGCACTGAAACGCGGCGATCTCCCACCCTTGACGAAAGAGATTCGTGCCGCGGCTGGTTCGCGTCTGCTCAAATGAGAAAGGGACGGCTGACCACGCCGCCCCTTCAGCAACTGGCAACCGGCTTTAGGCGACCTCCAAGCCCTGTAGCAACTACCTATCGCCCTGCGGCAGCGCCAGCTGCCTTCGTCGTGCTGGCAATATTCATGGCCTCGATTCGATTCAACACATTCTCCATGCGTTCGCCAGTATCGGTGCAGGCATCCACGTAAGGATGGCGGCTTCCGTCCGCGTGCAGAACAAGTACTTTGGTCTCCATGCTTACTTTCTTAACCATGTATGGAAGGTGGTGCCGATCGTTGCGGGTCAGGCTGGCACCCAGCACGACCAGGTCAAACAAAGTTTTCTTGATCGCTTCGTCCACCGCCTTGCGGCCCACAGCCGGATGCACAATGTGCCCCGCCTGTTCCATGGTTGCGGCCTGCGCTTTTACAACGTCTTCATCCCCTTCGGCATAAAGAATTCGTAACTTAGATTTCGCCATTGATCGCCCTCGATTGGATCGTCCTGCGCGGTACCTGACGCACCCGTACCTGCAAGCCACGGTAACAACCGCCGGGGGATGGGGAAACGTCACCGAAGACCCACGCCGAACGGCACTATGCGACGCCTGTTTTCCTCTTTACCGCCTAAAGTACTTCCCCTAAAGCCTCTCGGGCGCTACACTTCTGCGCGGAGGACCTTCCGCTCATGTCGGCCACACTCGTCTGGAGAGCTGTACTCATATCGATATTGTGGGCACCTTTGCTATGCGCGCAGTCCAGTAAGGAGCCCAGTTCCACTACCACCTGCAATCTTGATGATGGGCGACAGGTTTACATGCGCTACAACGCGGTCAACGCCAGACAAGAGAAACCGGCCAACGGAAAGCCTTGGGCGCCGGGCGGCTCACCCATGACTCTGTTCACCGAGGCGCAGCTTTCCCTGGCAAGCTCGGTAATTCCCGTCGGAGCCTACGCGGTCTATGCCATTCCGGCGAAAGGAAACTGGACCCTGGTGGTGAATAAGAACGTCACGCCGGGTGCGGCCTACGATCAGAAGCAAGACATTGCGCGCGCGCCCATGGAGACGGCACAAATCGATCAGGCATCCGACGCACTGGAAGTTGCGTTTGCCCACGTCGGCGCCCGTTGCACTTTACGGATTTATATGGGCAAAAGCGCTTCCTTCGCCGACTTCATGGCGAAGTGAGGCTGCTGGAAGTTCGTAGAATCCTCTCGCTTCACCGTCCCGTGGGCGAGTCTTTTGCAGCGACTGCGTCGTCCCCTGTTCCATGTCCGGGGACGATTTCAGCATTCGGCTTCGAGTCGCGTGCGCCCAGTCCGATCACCATCGCCATATCTTTCGGATAGACCACGTCGCGCCCGCGCGCAAGAAAATGATAGTAGATGGAGTTCGCGGCGCCATACGCGCCAAATCCGGCCGAGACAACACGGGAGTGAGCGAGTACGCCTACTATCGTGCCGACGAAGCGAAAGCCGGAGGCGCCATTGGCTGCACCGCCGCCAACGTTGCCGCCACCGCCTCCATGCAAATCGTGGTCTTCATCGGGATGCGCCGCCGCCGCCGCCAGCATGACCTGAATGCCAGTGGTCAGGTAGCGGGTGCGAGGAGTGGTGACCTGCGCTCCCCCTTCAGCGTCGAGCTTCAGATGTTCGCCTTTTGCGACCGCAACGCCTTCCAGGCTGGTTACAACTTTCTGTTCCAGGCCGTTCGGCGGCGCTACCTCATGAAACAGGATTCGCAACTGCCCGTTGCGGGCCAGGCGCCGTGCGGGCTGCACCTGCATGACTGACCCTCGAATGACGCTACCCTCAGGCAAAATCAGATGATCGGAGGCGACGAGAGGCTCGGTAATGAGCGCCTCGACCGTGTCTCCTTTGTGCGAAGTCGAAGAATTGAGCGGCGTCAGCAGGCGGGCGTGCACCGAGCTTCCCGATGGAGGCGGAGCGCCAACGTTCATCAGGGCCTCGGCCTTCACCGACTCAGCGCCGAAATCCAGCGGCTGTTGTAAGTCGGCATTGAAGCTCGTGCCCATGTCAATGTATTGCGGATGCACGGGTAACTGCGCCAGCGCAAGACGTTTTAGCCGGTGCATTTTTCCTGGTTCGTGAATCTGCTTCTGCAGGTTCGCCCATTGTTCCCGGATCTGCTGGCGGGTCGCACTGACTTTTTTCTCAGCCGCATCGTGCACTTTGTTCGTTTTGGCGGCCTTCTCATTGGCAGGGACAAAGCGCAACAGACCGTCCGGAGCGGGAGATGCTACGGTCTGAATGGGCACGCGGCGCCCGTCGGACATGACGAGTTCATCAAACTGCACGTGCACCGCGCGGACTGGCGAGAAATTAGCGTCCATCGCCTGCAAGGTTCGAATCTTCTTGGGCACGGCATCAATGGCCGACACTTTTCCGTTGACCGGCGTGCCGACCGGAATAAGCAATTTGTCGAAAGCAAATATTGGCTCGGTGGTCTTGCCATGGATCGGCTGCCCGACTTCGCGAATGCGTACCTCGGAATCGAGCGCCACTTTGATCGGAGTGCCTGAAGGCACGCTCATCGGCACCATGACTGGAGCCGCCTCGGCCTCAATCGCTGGCTCCTTGGCTTCCTGCTTTGCGTCTTGCCCCGCGGGGGGACGCACTTTCAGCGTCTGGCCCACACTCCATCCCGTGGCTACAAGCAGCAATCCAACTGCGCAACTGGATCGCCTTAGAGAAACTCCACGCATAGCATGCTCCTCGATGAAGAAAGTATTGACGCCCGCGAGCGGTACAAGAAAAAGAAAGAAGACCGGCTGCTGGGCCGTGGCACAAAATGAAGGGGACTGCGAATCTTGACGTGCGCAGGAGTCCCGACTTAAGACTATGAGGGTGCGGAATAGAGAATGGTTGTAACCATCAGGCCAGATTCCGCAGACCGACACCAGCCGCGCTCAAGGAATTGTATGCCTGTCGAGGATGTGCGGCAAGACAGAACGGAGCATTCTTCACTTTTTGTCGCAGCATGATTTCTGCGACAATTTCCCATGCGCTGCCTGCCTCTGCTTCTTCTCACCGTAGCTACCGCCTGGGGACAATCCGTCCCTCGAGTCCAGTTCTCGCACACGACCGAAAGCTTGCGCGGAGTTAGCGCGGTGTCGCGGCAAGTCGCATGGGCGAGCGGCACGCACGGGACTTATCTCCGTACGACCGATGGCGGGCGGACGTGGACGCCGGAGCAAGTGCCAGAGGCCAGCATGCTCGATTTTCGTGCGGTCGTGGCCTTCTCGGCCGACGACGCGTTTCTCATGTCCGCAGGCCCGGGCGAACAGTCGCGGATTTACCACACGAGCGACGCCGGACGGCATTGGCAGCTGCAGTTCAAGAACACGAATCCCAAAGGCTTCTTCGACGGCATCGCGTTCTGGGATTCGATGCACGGCGTGGCGCTGGGCGATCCCGTTCCAGACGAGTCTGGAAGGCTCACGTTCGAAGTTCTGTTGACCGACGATGGGCAGAACTGGCGGTCTGTTCCTGCTGCGCAACTGCCAGCCGCAGTCGAAGGCGAGGGCGCCTTCGCCGCATCGAACACAAGCATTGCAATTCTGCCCGGCGCCTCGGACCGCAACATCTGGTTCGCGACTGGCGGCAAAATCGCGCGCGTATTTCATTCCGCCGATCGCGGCCAAACCTGGCAGGTGTTTGCTACTCCGATCATCCATGGCCCGGAATCCGCGGGGATTTTTTCCATCGCATTCCGCGACGCGTTGCATGGCGCGGTCGCCGGCGGAGACTACAAGCATCCCAACTATGACGGGCCAAACCTGGCATTCACCGAAGATGGAGGCAAGATCTGGATGCTCTCTCAACTTCATCCGCTCGCATATTTCTCTGCCGTCACGTATGACCGGAAAGTAAATGAAGAGGCGATCAAGGAAGGCGCTGAGACCAGCAACGAGAAGAAGATGCGCCTGAAACCGACTCCGCCGGAACGACTTTTTATCATCGGGCAGAACTTCGTTTTCGACTTTCATCCCCCGAACAATCCACACCGCATCGGCGGGAAGAAAAAGTTGGGGATTGAATTCAACGCGGTGAGCGCCTATCCGGAAGGCGGGGCGCTGGTAGTCGGACCGAAAGGGTCGATGGCGTTTATCCCGTGACGAATCTACAGCGGCCGTACCTAGTACACGCCTAAGGGCATTCCGTTCCGCGCCAAGCTTTACGGGAGCTTATCGCTTGCGCCGAGGTCACTGAGCGCTTCTGAGCGCTATATGGCCGTTAACGACAATCGACCTTCGCCTCGCCATCCCTTCCTCACGGCCAAGTATTTTTTGCTTTCCTGGCTGTCTTCTATGTCCTGATGTACACCGCTGGGGGCGGGAGGCTTCCTTAGAGGATCAAACTTCGTGATTACCTTGCATACGTTCTCATCTCGGTCGGAGTTGTGGGAGTTGGGCTCCGGATTGCGCTCTAGGAAGCACGCAAGGCGCGATGACTCGATCAGTTCCCCCGATTTTGCGAGAAGCGGAGATTTGCGAGAAGTGTCAGGCGAACGTCTCTCAAATGCATGCCCTTTCCCCGTGCGGCGTTAAACTTAAATACGCGCCCAACTCGGAGGAACGCATGACCCCGGATCAGGAGAAATCCCTGCGCAAACATCTTCTCGACCTTCTCGCTGGCGGCCAAGCCCACGCCAAATTCGACGATGTCGTAAAAGGCCTGCCCGCGAAGCTGCGAGGCGCAAGGCCCGCCAAATTTCCGCACACCCCTTGGATGCTGCTTGAACACCTGCGCATCGCGCAATGGGACATTCTCGAATTCAGCCGCCATGCGGAACACGTTTCTCCGAATTGGCCGAGGGGATATTGGCCGAAGGCCGAAGCCCCGCCGACCGGCGCAGCGTGGAACCAGAGCATCCAGCAATTTAGAAAAGATTTGAAGGCCTTGCAGAGGCTGGTTGCGGATCCAAAAACAGATTTGTTCGCCCGCATTCCCTGGGGCGACGGCCAAACAAGATTGCGGGAAGTCCTGCTCGTAGCAGATCACAACGCCTACCACCTGGGGCAGTTTGTCGATGTGCGCCGAATGTTAGGTGCCTGGAAGGGCTGAGCTGATCTCTTAATGGTCGTAACTCGGAGTCGGTTCTCTGAAGGGTTTTGCTGTTTTAGGTTCCTTGATGGATCCTCGATCCGGCCCTTTCCGGAGCACGACTTTTTACTCTCTCGCGCCAGCGTTCGTGAATGCCGACGAACTCCCACTCGATCTCCGCAGAAATGTAATGCAACAAAATGCTCGCCTGGCGGCCGCTCGATTAAACCACCTTCCGCACTCTGGTCACCGCGCACGTCGCATAGCGCCCAAGAGCGCCCACATTCGTCAGGGCGCCGTCTGTGACGAGTGACCATCGTCATCGCCGCCCCTGTGCAAGATGTTGGCTCCGCCGGACCGGATGCGTTTTCCTATGGGATAATAGGGGTAAAGGGAGTGCCAGCCTCCGAGTCTCCGCTCAACTCGCCGGCATCTAATTCACGTGGATAAACAAAGCCTGAATAAGCAAAGCCTGAATAAACAAAGTTCCGATCGCCAACGGTTTTTCTTCGAGCATTACGGCCTGACCGATCACGATCTCGAGCGCTACCTCTCCGCCGCCCTTTCGGCCGGAGGCGACTATGCCGACCTCTACTTCGAGTATCTTTCCTCCACCTCGCTCATGGTGGACGAATCGATGGTCAAGTCGGCTTCGCAGGGGATCTCCGCGGGATGTGGCGTGCGCGTCGTCTCCGGCGAACGCACCGGTTATGCTTATACCGACGATCTTTCCTCTAACCGCATCTTGCACGCGGCGCGAACGGCCGCCTTGATCGCGAGCGCTCCGGCGAAAACGACGGTGGCCGGGTTTCAGAAATCCGCGGCGCGAAGCCTCTATCCAGTTACCCTTCCTTCGGTCGACGCAGAAATCGGCGCCAAGGTCGAACTTGTAATGCGCGCCGACAAATCAGCTCGCGCTTATGATCCGCGAATTCAGGAAGTTCGGGCCAGCTACGTTGACGAATTACGCAACATTCTTGTGGTCGGCTCCGACGGAACCTTCGCCGAAGATTCCCAGCCGCTGGCGCGCATGAATGTGTCTTGCATCGCGAAGACCGAGGGCACCTCGGCCCGCGGTTCGTCCGGTGGCGGAGGCCGCGTCGCCCTCGACTTCTTCTTCGGAGAGAAGACTCCCGAATTTTTTGCCAAGGAATCGGCGCGGCAGGCGATCCTGCAGCTCAACGCGCGCGAAGCTCCCGCCGGCGAAATGGAAGTGGTTCTCGGTCCCGGTTGGCCTGGAGTTCTGCTTCACGAAGCCGTCGGCCACGGTCTCGAAGCCGACTTCAACCGCAAAAAGACTTCTGCATTCGCAGGTCTGGTGGGCAAGCGAGTGGCCAGCGAAAAATGCACCGTGGTCGACAACGGCACCATGCCCTGGCGCCGCGGATCGCTCAACGTCGACGACGAAGGCCAGCCCACGCAAGAAACGGTCCTCATCGAAAACGGAATTCTGAAGGGATATCTTAGCGACAAGCTTTCCTCGCGCCTGATGGGCATCTCGGACACCGGCAATGGACGCCGCGAAAGCTACGAGCACATTCCCATGCCCCGCATGACCAATACTTACATGCTCGCGGGCCAGGATCATCCCGACGACATTATTCGCTCGGTCAAGCACGGAATTTATGCCGTGAATTTTGGCGGAGGCCAGGTCGACATCACGAATGGGAAATTCGTGTTCTCCGCCTCTGAAGCCTACATGATTGAAGATGGCCAGATCACCGTGCCAATCAAGGGCGCCACGCTGATCGGCAACGGGCCGGACGTTCTAACTCGCGTCTCGATGGTCGGCAACGATCTAAAACTCGACGAAGGCGTAGGCACCTGCGGCAAAGATGGCCAGGCCGTTCCCGTGGGCGTGGGCATTCCGACGCTAAAGATCGATCGCCTCACCGTCGGCGGCACAGCCAGAAAAGATCCCGGCGGCTTCATGCAGTAGAGCTTCATGGCCACGGATCGGCACGAAGTTTCACGGATCTCAAAAAGCGGATCCGACCATCGGCCTTGTCATTCTGAGCGAAACGAGGAACCTGCTTTTCGCTCGCGGGAAAAAACGCATGCCTCCAACTCAACTCGAAACTGGCAACCCGAAACTCGAAACTGACCTGCGCACCATCGCGCAAGAAATTGTGAAGCGCGCCATGGCCGGTGGCGCCACCGCCGCCGAATGCGTCGTCCGCGAAGGCGACGAATTCTCCACGCTTGTCCGCCTCGGCCAGGTGGAAACCCTAAAGGAATCCGGCTCAAAGTCCATTGGCGTGCGCGTCTTTTTCGGACAGCGCGCCGCCAGCACCTACTCCAGCGATTTTTCACTCGCCGGCCTAGACCGCATGGTGAAGTCCGCTCTGGAACTTGCAAAGATCACGTCGGAAGATCCTTTCAGCGGGATCCCCACCGCCGATCAGCTTGGCCAGCTCAGCGGCGATCTCGATCTCTATCACGAAGACGTCTACTCTCTGCCAGGGTCAGAGCGCATCGACTATGCTCGCCGCGCCGAAAAAGCTGCGCTCGATTTCGATCCCCGCATCAAGAATTCCGAAGGTGGATCGTTCGATGCCGCCACCGGCCACAAAGTCCTGGCCAACTCGCACGGCTTCGTCGGCGAATATCGCCGGTCGTATTGCTCGGTTGCTGCGGTGCCCATAGCGCAAACCGAAGCCGGGGCCATGCAGCGCGATTACTGGTACTCGGTAGCGCGCACGCTGAAAAAGCTCGATGCGCCGGAGAAGGTCGGCAAGATTGCCGCGGAACGTACGCTGCGCCGCCTGGGAGCGCGCAAGGCCAAAACCGCGCAGGTACCGGTCATTTTCGATCCCATGGTTTCTACCTCCATCCTCGAGCACATCTTCGAAGGAGTGAATGGAGACTCGGTTTATCGAGGTGCGTCTTTTCTCGCAGGCAAACTGGGACAGAAAATTGCCGGGGATAACGTCAATATTGTTGATGATGGCACCATTGCCGGCGGCTTCGGCACCAGTCCGTTCGATGGCGAGGGAGTTTCTACGCGGCGCACGGTCGTGGTCGAAAATGGCGTGCTGAAATCCTACCTGCTGAACACCTACACCGCGAAGAAACTCGGCCTGCAGACTACAGGCAACGCCTCGCGTGGACTTGCAGGAACGCCGGGCATTGGCCCGGGCAATTATTTTCTGCAGGCCGGATCGAAGTCGCAAAAGGAGTTGATCGCCGGGGTGAAGGAAGGTCTCTACGTCACCGAGTTTCTCGGCCAGGGTGTGAACCTGGTGACCGGCGATTATTCTCGCGGAGCCTCCGGCATGTGGATTTCCGGCGGAGAATTCGCCTACCCGGTGGAAGAGATCACGGTGGCCGGAAATTTGAAAGAATTGTTTTTCAACATTTCCGAAATCGCCAACGATCTGGAATTTCGTGGGTCAGTGGCCGCCCCGACGATTCGCGTCGACGGGCTCACCGTTGGCGGCGAGTAGACTTCCGGCCGCGAATCGGTGACGACACGGCTGCGCAGGGTCGGGGATACGGAAACTGCTTCAGGGGTGGGAACGTCTGCGCCAATCAGACTCGCGGAACGCCGGCGAGCCGGGATCCCGCATAGATGGGTGCGCAGAATAGGGGAGCAATGAAATCTGCCAATCTGCAGCCGCGATGCGGCCGCATGTGAAAGCCCGGCATGGACGTGCCGGGTAAGGAATGTGAGAAGATACCGAGTCCGGCAAGGACGGCACGCGGTCACAAGCCGTGCTTTCCAGCTGCCTAGAGTCAGCCCATGAAATTCGCCAAAACAATTTTCTGGATCGCCGGTATCTGGGGCCTTCTCACTCTCACCCCTCTCTTCTTTATGTTCGAGGTCATCGGCCGCAACGATCCCCCACCCATCACGCACCCCGGCTTCTACTACGGATTTCTCAGCGCCGGCCTGGCTTGGCAATTTGCATTTTTCGTCATCGCTCGCGACCCGGTGCGCTTCCACCCGATGATGATTCCTTCCGTCATCGAAAAATTCAGCTACGGCGCTTGCCTGACGGCTCTCTATCTGCAGCATCGGCTGCATCCATCCGACCTGATGTTTGCCGGAATCGATACCCTCTTCGGCATCCTTTTTATCGTCGCCTACTCCCGCACGTCTGCAGGCTCCTGGAATCCGCGATAAAATCGACAATCAAAAAACAACAGCCTACAATTCCTCTCATGGGCAGTTTGGGACAGCCAACGCCGGTCGCCGAGGAACGCGACTCCAGTCGTTTAATCATCGTGATGGCCGTAGTTTTAGTGATCGGCTTCGCGGTGGGGGCCGCGTTGTTGCTTCGGGAAGCGCCAAAAGCTGCGAAGACCGTTTCCCCATACATCGCCAGTGTGAAGCTTTCAGATTTCAAGATGAGCGCAGCCGAGAATTTCATTGGGGCGACGGTCAGCTACATTGACGGCACGGTTACGAATACTGGTGACAAGACCGTGGTCCACGTCGTGGTGGAAGTTGTTTTCAAGGATTCAATGGGACAGTTGGCGCAGCGCGAGGAGGTGCCTTTGCGGGTGGTCCGCACCAACGGTGCTTATCTCGAGCCCGTGGATCTGGGATTCTCGGCTTTGGGTCCGGGACAAACGCAGCCATTCCGACTGACTTTCGACAGCATCTCCGCTCAGTGGAACCACGAGTATCCGGAAATGCGCGTCACCGACGTTTCGGTGAAGTAGAATTCACTCCGAAAGTCCCGAACCAGAACAGTAAACTTCTTTCTACGGGCTGGTTTCTCCCACCCATCCGGGGCTTAATCGGCACTGTCTTCCACTTCTCGCAGTCCAGATGCTTGAAACAGGCCGGGGTGGACCACACCAGTAACGATCTTGGTTCCACACTCACCGCGCAGCCACAAAAAGGTGGCCGCAAAGCTGCAGAAAAGAGTAGAAGCTAGAAGCTACTTCCTCCCCCTCAGCATCTCCACCACCCGCTCATAATCGTCCACCGTCGAATACTCAATGACAATCCTTCCCTTGCCCTTGCGGTCGCGGATCCGAACCCGCACTCCCAGCATTCGCTCCAGCTCAAGCTGCGCGGCCCGTACATTCGGATCGACCCACCGCGCCCCGCTCTTTTTTGCAACCTGTCCCGGCATTCCCGGCACCGGATCGAGGAGGCCTGTCATTCGCATGATCAGGGTTTCCACCTGGTCGAGCGTCAGATGCTTTTTTACAATGTAGTCGGCCGTCTTCGTGATCAGATCGGGATCCTCTAGCTTCAGCAACTCCTTCGCCTCCGAGAATCCAATCTGCTTATGCGCGAGCTGCTCCATCACCAGCACTGGCAACTTTAGCAGCCGCATGTAATTCGACACCGACTCGCGCGACAGTCCGACCCGCTCACCAATCTGCTGCTGCGTCAGCGAAAACTCTTTGCTCAACACGCGGAACGCCTGCGCCTGTTCCAACGCACTCAAGTCCTCGCGCTGCAGGTTTTCGATGATCGTCATCTCGGCCGCTTGCTGCAGCGAAACTCGTCGCACCAGCGCCGGAATCGTCGTCTTTCCCGCCTTCTTCGAAGCCAGCAACCGCCGCTCACCGAGAACCAGTATGTAGCGCCCGTCTTCGTCTCCGGGCCGCACCATAATGGGCTGCACCACGCCATTGGCCTGGATCGAATCCGATAGCTCCTCGAGCTTTTCGTCATCATCCACGTGCCGCGTCTGAAACGGATTCTTGTCAATATCCGCAATCGCCAGGTTGACCACCAGGTTCCCCGACATCCGCGACTCGGTCTGCGCATGAAGGGTGATGGTCTCGTCAGAAGTAGCCACCGCGCCCTCGTCGTCTGTGGGGGGAGGCGCCTCTGTCCGCGAGTCGTCGATCACCGCACTGTCAGCCGCGGCCCGAATGACCCCCGGAAGGGCCTCACTAACCGGTTGCGGGGACGGTGCATCTGGGGAGTTCGCAAGTCTCTCATGGGTTTGAGTTCGGTCAGTAGCCTGCGAACTTTCGTGGGTAGCGTTGTCAACCGCGAATGCGTTGTCACTAGCAATCGCCTTGTCAGGCGCAACAGGCTTGTCGGACGCCAGAGCTTTGTCGTTCCGAGCGAAGTGAGGGAGTTGCTGTTTGCCGGGAGGCACCACACCCTCTGCGGGAGCACTCGCGTTGCCCGGCACGACCCTTGGCCCTCGCGGCAACAACGACTCCAGTCCGCGCCCCAAAGCTCGCCGTTTTTCTACCTTCTCTTTGTCTCGCTCCGCCGCCGTATTGGTCATCTCGTTTCTCTCCCGCTCTCTCTCTCTCTCGCACTGCGCCGTGTCGTCCCGCGCCCCAGAGGTTGGGCCGAAGGACCTATGCAAAGTTCCTAAGTGTATATCGACGTTCATCGATCTAATACATCGACGTCCATCAATATATAAATCCGATGCTTTCTGTGGGAAGCCGCTCACGCGGTCTTATCCATTTCGTCGTCGGCCACACCCGCAGCGATCTCCTCCACGCCTTCTCTGTGTTCCTCTGTGCCCTCGGCGGTTAAAGGTTCTTGCATAGCCGAAGCCTGAGAGCTAACATCTGAGATCCCAGCCGCAGGCTGCCGCTCGATGATCTCCTTCGCCAGCCGTATGTAACTCTCCGCTCCCTTCGAGCGCGGATCGTAGACGAGCGCCGCCTTCCCATGGCTGGGCGCCTCTGCCAACCGTATGTTTCGCGGGATGGTCGTCCGGCAAAGCTTCTCGCCGAAATAGTTCTTCAGCTCAGCCATCACCTGCTGGGCTAGGTTGGTGCGGTCATCAAACATCGTCAGCACAACGCCCTCGATCCCCAATTCAGGGTTCAGCGCTGCCCGTATTCGCTCAATGGTGTCGAGCAACTCGCTGATGCCTTCAAGGGCAAAGTATTCCCCCTGCATTGGGATGAGCACCGCGTCGGCCGCCACCAGGCAATTCAACGTCAGCAGGTCGAGTGCTGGAGGACAGTCGAGGACGATGAACTGAAACCGGTCGCGCAAGGGCGCAAGCGCTTCGCGCATGCGATACTCGCGCCCCTCTGAGTCGACCAGTTCCAGGTTGGCACCGATGAGGTTCTTGTGGGCAGGAATCAGCCACAGCTGTTCAAGCTCTGTGGCGAGCAGCGCCTCCTCCGCAGGGGCGTCCCCCATCAATAGATGGTAGGAGCTCGTGCGGTCTGGATCCTTCGCGAAACCGAGGCCGCTCGTTGCATTCGATTGTGGATCGCAGTCAACCAGCAGCGTGTTCACTTCGGCCGCCGCAAAGGATGCGGCTAGATTGATGGCAGTCGTGGTCTTACCCACGCCGCCCTTCTGATTGGCAACAGCGATAACGCGTCCCATTGGTTTGTCAGGAGAAGCAGAGCTATCGGCAGCATAATCCGCTTCACATTTCAAATGCAACGAACATTTAAGTGCAAAAACACGAATTATGTGCAAAACCCGTCGAATGTTCCTGCAGGAACACTACTGTCATGGTTGTGGGGGGGGGGGACCCTGCCTTCCATGATCGGGATGCATCGGGCGGGGTGTCAACGGGAGGGCGTTCGTGGAAGTGTTCCTGAAGGAACATGACCTCCCAGCGCCACACTGCGGAGCGTGCGATTTGTGGGAGCGTCCAAGTCGCGCACCAGTGTTCCTGCAGGAACACTGACCCGGAGGCATGGTTTTGGGCGCGTCTGTTGGGGCGTAGGCTTTTGACTCCTGCACAACTGAAGAAAAGGCTGATGAGATTCAGGACGTTTCGGGGTCCCTGCGGAGTGGAACCAAATGTTTCTTGGAGCAACAGATAAGTGAGTTTTTCTACCCGAATGAACTCGAAGGCAGATTCCAAGCTCGATTTCAATTGCAGAGAACGCAGAAGTGTTCCTGAGGGAACACAACCTACAAACGGCGGCTGCGGAGAGTGCCATTCGGAGCGCCCAAGTCGCGCACCAGTGTTCCTGCAGGAACACTGAGCCGGAGACGTGGTTTTTTGGGCGCTTCCGTTCGGACGTAGGCTTTACTCCTGCAGGACCGACGAAAGGCTGATGAGATTCAGACGTTTCGGGTCCCTGCGGAGTGGAACCAAGTGTTTCTTGGAGCAACCGATAAGCGGTCTTTTCTACCCGTATGAACTCGACGGCAGATTCCAAACTCGATTTCAATGGCAGAAAACGTGGAAGTGTTCCTGAAGGAACGCAACCTACAAGCGGCGGTGCGGAGAGTGCGACTCGCAGCGCCCGAGTCGCGCACAGTGTTCCTGCAGGAACACTGAACCAGGAGACGTGGTTTTGGGGCTTAGAGGTAGGCTTTACTCCTGCACAACCGAAGATAAGCCGATGAGATTCGGGACCTTTCGGATCCATACGGAGTGGAATCAAATGCTCTGCAGCAACAATTCAGCGGCCTTGCTACCCGCAAGAACTCGAAAGCAGATTCGAAACTCGATTTCAATTGCAGAAACGTAGAAGTGTTCCTGCAGGAACACTGTGTAAAACTCGCTCTGCACACGTAAGATGCGGGCGAGGCGTGAGTGCCTTGCAGACTAATTCCCACTTTATATCCTAGGAACGGGGTGATTCGTAGGTTGGCAGCCAATATCTTCCATCAGATGAGCTCGCTGTACCACAGTTTACAAACTTGGTTCGGCTCCCTCGCCTCTTTTGGTCAGCGACACTTTGCCGTGCAGCTCGCTTGCGGTTCCACTCAAACACCCAAGACTGCTCCTTGATTCTTGCTTCTCTGTCGACCATCGATTTAGTGTAGATAGTCCCACCTGAAGACGATAACCCGGAGCTTATTCGTACTTTGATGGCAATAACGTGCCAAGAATCGATAGATTTTTCCCACTTGTTACTGAATTGGTTCATCGGTCTTGGCATCGCAACGGGCTACGAGAAGTACTCTGGCACGGGACTGAGGAATCGGGAGTGGTTCGCTCAAGGCAAAATCGGGCAGGAGGGATCGAGCTTGACTTTCTTGCGCGGCGCCAATGAGGAGGGCGAGGCAGCCGGCCGGTGCAACCAGGTTGGAAGCAATGGGAAGAATGTTTTCGAAGCGTTCGACGGCGCGGAGTGTCACCACGTCGAAAGAGTTTGGCATCAGGGTTTCGGCGCGGACATTTTCTATATCGACGTCTGTCAATGTAAGAGCGCGGGTGACTTCGCGGAGGAACGCGGCTTTCTTGTGGTTCGATTCGATGAGCGTGAGAGAGATTTGTGGAGCCCAGAGTTTCATGGGAAGGCCCGGAAAGCCGGCGCCAGAGCCTAGATCGGCGACCCTCGTGTTGACCCGGTTGTTGCCTTCGGTCCGCTCCGCCTTGACGGGCGAGGCGCCCGTCGCCACAGGAAGATTCCCGGGGAACAAGGAACGCGCGGCGAAGAGGGACTCTCCGAAGTGGCGTGTGACGATTTCTTCAGGGTGACGAACAGCGGTCAGGTTGATGCGCGCGTTCCAGCGGAGAAGTATATCGATGTACGTCGATATGCCTTGCAATTGTGCGGCCGAGAGCTCTGGGGATTGCTCGCGGGCATTGCTCTGCGCGACACGTCCGTGCTCGGACAGCTTCGCCTCTGATCTATTGTCAAGACCATTCCTTGTCGAACTCAGACTTCCAGCGTTCCCTATCTCACCCGCCAAAAAAGGTTGCAGCAACTTTGCGATGCGAGACGTGTTCATAGGTGCCAGACTCAAGATTGTAAATGGGGGTTTTTAAGCCCGAAAAACGAAATCTGTCCAGCCCCAAAAGGGCCTAGAACTATGGGCTGGGAATTGCATCAGAAAAACCCAGAGTCGTGTTCCCGAGAAACCGCATCCAATTCATTTATGAAGGCAGCCATGGGGAAAATCTTTGACGAAAAATATCGCGTGGTCGCGGTAGAGAGCCAGAGCTTGACCATCCGGGGGGAGCGCAGCGGGGAAGTGTTGAAGATTATCAATCCCGATCCTGACACTCCGCTGACGCCCGCCGAATATCCGCCGGGCAAGTTAATTGCCTTGAGCGATCCTTCTGCCTCGCAGGGGAACTAGACCCTTTCCCGTCTCGAGTGAATGCCCTCGCTATAAATCGCTAGCCAAGCGCCAACAGCACAATCCCCGATCCGAGTGCTCTTCCAATCCCTCAGAGAATATAGCGCGCACCGTGCGCAGAGAGCGGGTTTCTCGACTCGCCGCCGCGTCCGCTCCGGCCCTGAAGTGGCCAATTAACGGTAAGGTCCCGGGAGCGGCGGCTTGAAGCGAACACTTGACAGGCCGGATCTATTTCTGTATATTCAGTCTGTACTGAAATAAATGTTATGGCCGAACTTACGGGAGTACAAAAGCAGTACATTCTTCACTGGGGCGAGATGGGGACGCGGTGGGGGATCAATCGGACAGTCGCGCAGATCCACGCTCTGCTGTATCTGTCTCCCGAGGCGGTGCCGGCCGAGGAAATTGCCGAGACCCTGAGTGTGGCACGGTCGAATGTAAGCACATCGATTCGGGAACTGGAAACCTGGGGAATCGTGCGCGCGGTGCACGTGCTGGGCGACCGGAGAGAACATTATGAATCGATGAAGGACGTATGGGAGATGTTCCGGTTGGTGATTGAACAACGAAAGCGCCGGGAGATCGATCCCACGCGGGAGATGCTGCGGCGGTGCTTGGCCGATCTGGATCCAAAGGAGCTGGGAGCGGATTACACGCGCGAGCGGCTGGAGGCCATGGCCGGCTTTTTCGAGGCTGTCACAGAACTGCACGACCAGATGAAGCAGTTGCCGACCGGTGCGGTGCGGAAATTGTTGCGTATGGGAATGAAGATGCGAAAGAAAGCCAGTTAGGCTTTTTTTTGGCATTCTGTTTCTGTTGTTACAGAACGATCTGTCGAAAGGATAGTGATGGATCAAACCATGGAGTCCTTGAATCCCTCGGACATGGAATCGTTGAAATCAATCTCTCAATCTCCCAGTGCTTCAGGGACTGAATGTACTAATGACGCGATGACCCAATCCAAGACGGTTGTCATCACCGGAGCATTCAGCTATACCGGGAAATACGCGACGCGAATTCTGCTCAGCCGTGGATATGAGGTTCGCACCCTCACGAATCATCCCCCGACCAGCCATCCAGATCGAGCCCACCCTTTTGGTGACCGAGTTCAGGTCTTTCCCTATAACTTCGACCGTCCTGATGAACTACGGCGCAGCCTGCAAGGTGCTTCCACTCTGATCAACACCTATTGGATACGTTTCCCGCACGGAAAGTCGACCTTTGAAGCTGCGGTCCGAAACAGTCGCCAGTTAATCGAGGCGGCAAAGGAGGCCGGGGTCAAGCGAATCGTCCATGTCAGCATAGCTAATCCCTGTTTGCAATCTGCGCTCGGATACTACAAAGGAAAAGCCGAGGTCGAGGAATCGCTGATTCTGTCAGGGCTCTCTTACGCCATCGTACGTCCGACGGTCATCTTCGGCGCCGAAGACATACTCATCAACAACATTGCGTGGTTCGTGCGGCACCTTCCGGTGTTTGGAATCCCGGGAAGCGGCCGCTATGCCATTCGTCCGATCTACGTGGAGGACATGGCGCAGGTGCTCGCCGATGCGGTCGATCAGCGATGGAATTCGCTAATCAATGCGGTTGGACCGGAAACGTTCACCTTCGAGGAATTAGTGCGGTTGATTGCTGAGCGAGTAGGCCGACGCCTTCGCCTGATTCATTTGCCGACGGCCCTGGCGTATCTGTCTACGTTAGCGACGGGGTGGTTCGTAGACGATGTCGTCCTTACCTGGGAGGAATACAAGGGGCTTATGAGCAATCTGCTGGCGCCGGAAGGTCAGCCCGCAGGGCAGACGCGGTTGAGTGAGTGGCTCGCGGAGAACTCGGACCGTGTGGGCAGGGAGTATGCGTCCGAGGTGGCTCGTCATTATGCGACAGGTACTGCCCCCGAAAATCAAGAACTCAACCACAGAGGGCACTGAGGTCCACAGAGAGCGGAGGCGGGCTATGAACACGACCTGGATGATTCGAGCGATCTGGGGAGCGGGGGCGGTGCAGGTGGGGATCATAGCGGCAAATGTTCCGCTGCCCGGGCGGTTGCGGGTGCGGGAGAGGCTGGCCGGCGTTCCGAACTTTGTGCGGCAGATTTTCTACGTGCACTGGGTGTACATCATCATCGTGCTGGGCCTATTTGCGGCGCTGTGTTTTGGCTTTGCGCCCGACCTCGCAGGAGCGAGCGCGCTTGGGCGGTTCCTGAGTGGATTCATGGCGGCGTTCTGGCTGTTGCGGATCTTGCTGCAGATTTCTTACTACGATCGCGAGATCCGGCGGGACAACCGGGTCCTGGATGTTCTCTATCTCGCGTCTTTATTTATGCTGGTGGTTATTTTGGGGATGGCTGCTCTGAGGCCAGTTTTTTGGACGTAAGTCAACACCCCACCCTCTCGCAAAGAGCACGCGCAGGATGGGGCAATCGGCTGGGGGGCGAGGTGAGGTATGAGAACCACATTAGAGCGACGGAGCGAAAAGCGGATTGCTCCCTGCGGGAAGAATGACAAAGTTTATTTGGGTCCGAATGACAACGCCCATTTTGGTCGAAATGAGAACGTCGATTTGTGGGCGCCGACCTGCGCCACCGCGGGTGCGGCGGTATGGGCGGGAACTGCTGTTCTGGCGCGGATGGGGATTGCGCGATTGGGCGGGATCGAATTGCTTTTCTTATTTGCGCCTCTGGTGATCGCTCCGCTAGGGATGGAATTGGGCCGCGTACTCGGTGCCAGTGGGCGACTTGAGCAAATCGCCCGCCGACTGCAGCCCGCCGGCGCAGCGTTCGCGGTGGCGGCGATGTGGCTTGCTCCAGGGAGACGAGCTGGGCTGGTAGCGATCGGCTGGCTCGTCATCTGTGGACTGATGGCCATGGGTGGAGTCCTTGTCCTCGGCAAGGACTTCGCGGATGGGAGTATTCGCGTCACCCGCATTGCGATGTGCATGGCTCGATTGGATCTGGCGGTTGGTGGGGCCTGGTTGGTGGCGTCGCGCCTGGGAATGCGGCCGATGGGGATCCAGGAGCCGATCGGCTTGCTGACGGCGGTGCACTTTCATTTCGCAGGATTCGCCACGTCGATGATCGCCGCCACGACGCTGCGCTTTGCGGAGAAGCGCGAGCAACACCGGTGGCTGAGGTATCTCGTCCTTGTGGTGATCGGGTTGCCGCTTGTGGTTGCGGCGGGGTTTGTGATTTCTCCGGTCGTTAAGATGGCGGCGGCATTTCTGTTTTCGGCGAGCATAGCTTGCCTGGCGATATTCGTGCGCCTTTACGGGAGGAAGGCGGAAAACCCTACGGCACGAATTCTCTTGCAAGGGGCGGCTGGGGCTGTCTTCGCGGGGATGGTGCTCTCGGGAACTTATGCGGTCGCGGATTACATGGGCAGCGACATATTGACGATCCCGCAGATGGCGAGAACTCATGGCATCCTGAATGCGATTGGATTTTGCCTTTTAGGATTGCTGGGATGGCTCGCCGAGAGCAGCCAGCAGATTTCACCGGGCAGCCGCGATTGAGGGCGCGCAGAACGCCGCGGCGAGGCCTGGGAATCGCGGGATCGGAAGGCACCGAATTCTCGGAATGTGACCACCCAAAACGCGGCCGCCCGGGCCAGTCTGCTAAGCGGAGGCGTAGCGGGAACCTGTACACTTAAGTGGAATCCCAAACCAAAATGCCGGAGTCAATCCGGCGGGTTTCCATGACGCAGGAAAAGACTCAGCCAAACGAGCTAGCGGGAGCCTTCCCGGCTTTCAACAAGGGCTCTACCGCGCCGGATTCGTCTTCGATTTCGTCAGCTTCCTCCGCATCCTTGGCGTCTTCTCCGTCTCCATCCTCCCCTGACATCCATGCTGAGTCCACCAGCGAGAGCGCGATCAACAAAGAGTTGCGGCGGCTGAACCGCGCGCTGCGGACATTGCGCGCGTGCAGTCAGGCCCTGGCACAGGCGGGCAGCGAGCAAGAGTTGCTCCAGCAGATATGCGACATCATTGTGCGGGTGGGCGGATACCGGATGGCCTTCATTGCCTACGCAGAACAGGACGAAGATAAAACTGTGCGGCCGATGGCGCATGCTGGACATGGAGACGGATACCTAGAGGGGATCGCGCTGAAGTGGTCGGATACTCCAGGGGGTCGTGGGCCTGCGGGTGCGGCCATCCGGGAGAACCGGATCTGTGCGATTACCGATACGGCGAACGATGTTTCGTTTGAGCCGTGGCGCGACGCGGCATTACAGCGAGGATATGAGGCGGTCATTGCGTTGCCCCTGCGGGTTGCGGGCTCCCCTTTCGGAGTGCTGACACTCTATTCAGACCAAGCGGGTTCGTTTGAAAGCTCGGAAGAGGAACTGCTCACCGAGATGGCGAACAATCTGTCTTATGGCATTACGGCAATGCGCTCGCACGAGGATGCAAAACGGGCGACGGCCGCGCTGCAGGAAGCTGAATCAAAATATCGCCAACTGGTGGAACAGGTTCCCGCGATCTCGTATGTGGCAGAGGCTGGAGCGCAAGGCCGCTTTCTGTATCTCAGTCCGCAGGTGAATACGATTCTCGGTTACCGCCCCGAGGACTGTCTGTCGAATCCGTCGTTCTGGTGGGATCACCTCAACCCTGAGGATTACCCGATCGCGTTGCTGGAAGACAGTTGGGCAGAAGGGCATCCGTTTCGGGTGGAATACCGCATGCGGAGGCAGGACGGGCGCGAGGTGTGGCTGCGCGATGAGGCGGTGATCGTTCGCGACCCGCAGACGGGAAGGCGGTTGACTCGCGGCCTGTTGATCGACATTACAGAGCGAAAACGTGCGGACGAAGCGTTGCGGCGCAGCGAAGAAAGTTACCGCATGTTCGTGGCGGAGAGTTCGGAAGGCATTTTTCGGCACGACCTGGACGTTCCCGTGTCGATTGAGCTGCCAGTAGAGGAGTTGGCTCACTACATTCTTCACCACTCATACATGGCCGAGTGCAACGAGGCGATGGCGCACATGTACGGGCTAAGTTCGTCAGTGGAGCTTTTGGGAAAACGCCTGACGGAATTGCACGTGGCGGAAGATCCGCGCAACGTCGAGTTGACACGCGAATACATCCAGAATGGATTCCGGGTGCTGGAGCGGGAATCGCACGAGTTGGATGTCCACGGGAAGCCGAAGGTATTTTTGAACAGCATGTTCGGCGTTGTGGAGCGCGGAAAGTTGCTGCGCACGTGGGGAATCCAGAGAGACATTTCAGATCGGCTGAAGGCGGAGAAAGCGAGGCATAAAGCCGAAGAGGCGCTGCGCGAGAGTGAGGAGCGCTACCGAAGTTTTGTTGAGCAAAGCTCGGAAGGAATTTTCCGCATGGAGTATAGCCCGCCGGTGCCGTGTGATTTGCCGATCTCTGAGCAACTGACGTTGGGCCGGAACAACGGCATTTTGGGGGAATGCAACGATGCCCTGGCGAGAATGTACGGCCGAAATTCTGCGCAGGAATTAATCGGGAGGCCGCTTTCGGAATTTTTGATTCTGAACGATCCGGGCACGGCGAAGTTCATGGAGGACTTCATCCGGTCCGGGTATCGAACGACCGACCAAGAGTCTTATGAAATGGATTCCCGCGGACAGAAAAAGATTTTTCGCAACACCATGAGTGGGGTGGTGGTCGATGGACATTGGATTCGGACCTGGGGCATCACGCGCGATGTGACGGAGCGAGTGCATCTGGAAGAACAGCTGAGGAATGCGCGGCAACTGGAAGCGATCGGGCGCCTGGCGGGAGGCATCGCGCACGATTTCAACAACATTCTGAGCGTCATCATGGGGCACGGCGAGTTGCTGCTGGCGGAGTCGGGTGACGATGAGCGGGCACGCGTCGGATTGGAGCAGATCCGACGGGCTGCGGACCGGGCCGCGTCGCTGACGCAGCAACTGCTGGCCTTCAGCCGGAAACAGGTGCTGCAACCGAAGGTTCTGGATCTGAATGCTGTGGTCACCGAAATGCAGAAAATGTTGGCGCGCGTGATTGGCGAGGATATTGAACTGATCGCGAGCCTGCATCCGTCGCTGTTTCCGGTGAAGGCAGACCCGGGACAGGTGGAGCAGGTGGTCATGAACCTGGCCGTCAACGCGAGAGATGCGATGCCGCACGGCGGGAAATTAAGGATGGAAACTTCGAATGTCGAAATCGTTGCGGGTCAAGCGCGCGATCTCGAACTTGCGCCGGGCCAGTACGTGATGCTGAGAGTCGTGGATAGCGGGAACGGCATCGATGCGGCGACGCTGGCGCACGTCTTTGAACCGTTTTTCACCACCAAGCCGATGGGGAAAGGTACCGGGCTCGGGCTGGCGACCGTGTACGGAATTGTGAAGCAGAGCGGGGGGAGCATCCAGGTGGAAAGTGAAGTGGGACGCGGGACGGAATTCCGCGTTCATTTTCCAGCGGCCCACGGCAGCACCAGTAAGCGGCTGGACGCGGTGGCAGGTGAGAACGTAGCGCGCGGCACGGAGACGGTTCTGATTGCGGAGGACGAACCCGACCTGCGTGAACTCACACGTATTTTTCTGGAGGGATACGGCTACAAGGTCTTGACAGCGGCGAGCGCTGAACAGGCCATTCAGACTGCGGATGCTTTTGCCGAGCGCATTCATCTGTTGCTGACCGATGTCATCATGCCGGGGATGAGCGGCCGTCAGTTGGCAGAGAGCATTTTGAGGAAGCGTCCACAAACCATGATCATGTACATGACCGGATATACCGATGATATGGTCGTGCAGCACAAGGTGCTGGAGCCCGGGGTGCAACTGCTGCAGAAGCCGTTCACGAAATTCGATCTGGCGAGGAAGGTGCGGTCCACGCTGGATGGGAAGTAACCGGAGCCGGTGGGAATTTCGGTTTGCAAATTTATAATCAGAGCGGTTGACGTTCACTGAGGATTGTCGCCAAGGGAGGAAGGATAAGGGCTTATGACGAAGTTGCAAGACAGCGGCGGGGCCATGGACGAAGCGCAGGCGGCCGCCAGCACGAAAATCTGGGTGACGCAGAAGGGATTGCCACTGACGATACGACTGCAGTGGCCGTTCCATCCGTCGACGTCAGGAGCGGATTTCTGGGTGCTGCACGGAGATATCCGGCTGGAAGGTTCAGACGGATTGCATGCCCCGGTGGCGGTGAATCTTTCGCAAACCGTGCGCGAAGTGATGCCGTCGATGGAACCAAAGGACGCGGAGGCGCCGGTCATCAACGCGCTGCGCAAGGAAGTGGATCGGCGGCAGATCGAATTCGTGAAGTCAGGAAAATTGTTGCCGGTTCCATTTTCCAGCCGCCACTATGACTTCAAGCGGCAGCAGTGGATCTTTGGCAAGGCGACCGATGATGTGCTGGCGGAGTTCATCGAACGCAAGGTTTACTGGCAGACGAAACTAACGGGCAAGACTGGAGTGTGGATTGGCGATCCAGCCGAGGCGCAGTATCTGCAGACGACCCCGGCGCACTTGGTAGAAATTGCCGCGCGACTGGTCGCGGCGCAGGGACTACTGCGGATTGAGGGCGAGTGGGCCGAGGCTACGCAAGGGCTCTTAGGACAAGCGGAGAGATTCGAAAGCACTCGGCGCGAAGCGGTGCAGGAGCTGGAGAAGAAGCACGCGTTCGAGCGAGCCTAGGGCCAGTTGGCGAGAAACGCTCGCGCCTCACAGTCCAGCTTTTGTCCCGTGTGGATTGTGATCCGATAGGCGGTGACTACCCGCAGGCCCGGCAAAACTGTGAGAATGATGCAGAGGATAAGTCCGGCCTGAAAAAGCGTTTTTCGCGGATCGTGTCGCTAGGGCGGCCAAGCGTTCCACATTCTGTCGGTAACGCGGTTAGGGGGAGTGCATCAAACTAGAATCTAGTGGGTTGTCGGGGTGCGGGCAAAATTTTACAATCATCTCGCAGAGAAGGCCGCGAAAAATGCGAAAGGGGTGGCGGCGCTTGGAGACGGCACCTTACGGGTGGGGTAGACCTTGGCGAGTCGCTCTGTTGTTCGTTTCTTTGACGGGCGCTCTGGCGGTCATTCCCGGATTTGCGCTGGCTCAAGATCAAAACGGTCAGACCCCGGCTCCGCCGCAAGAGAATCCTCAGTCCCCAGAATCTCCCAAGCCAGAAAAGGCTCCGGAGGAAGGGAAAAAGGAAGAGAAGAAAGACGAAACTGCGAATCCCGCGCAGGCCGCTGCAGACAAAACGAAAGAAGTAACGCAGCAGGCGGCTGAAGCCACCAAAAAGATGGGACAAGCGGCCCTCATCAAAGCGCGGGATTGGGAAAGTGGTTGGCTCACCGGGGTGTATGTGGAAGAAGGTCAAACCATGACTCCACTGACCCGGAAACAGCGCATTGAAATCTACCGGGAACAAACGCTCACCACGCCGGGAGCGTATATGAAACGCATGTTCGCAGCGGGGATTGATCAGGCCCGCGGGGTCCCATACCAATGGGACGACGGTTGGGACGGATACGTGGAGAGATTTGCATCGCGCGAAGGGCAATTCATCGCGGCCAACAGTCTGGCCGCTCTGGGTAACGCAGCCCTGAAGTATGAACCTCGTTACGATCAGTGCACCTGCAGTGGCTTTTGGCCCAGAGCGAAACACGCGATTATGCGCAACTTTCTTACCTACGATGAAAGTGAGGTGCATCTGCGACCACAGTGGGCGCTGTATGGCGGTTCGTTTGGCGGGGGACTGCTGTCGACCGCATGGAAACCTCATCCGCGCAATGCGTTTGCCGAGGGCAGCCGCGCCATGCTGGGGCAGGCGGGTTACGGCGCACTGCTGAATTTCTTCATCGAATTCTCGCGCGATATGAATCGCAAGATCGGCGCCAAACAGAAGAGGTGAGCTGTGCTAAGCAGGCGCAGTTTTGCCCGGCTTACGCGGCGAACCTAGGTTAAGCGGCAGATCGTCCGCGGGCAAACTGTGCGACCACTGCGCCGAGGGTAAGCAACGACATCATCGAGATAATTCCCAGCGAAATGACGCAGTAAATACACCAGACGCCAAGGACGTGCGCTTCGATGTTTGCAAGGTGCAGCGAGAATGCGAGTCCAGCAAACGTAGGGACGAGCAGCAAGCGGTATGCGCGGAGCCACGCCAAGGCTCCCATCAGTATGTATCCGGCGATGCCGACCGCTGCTACGGGAACTCCGGCGATCAGCGCATACCGGCTGTGATTGACGACGCCGCAGTCCCAACGCTCATTGATGCTGCATGGGGCGTCGCCATACATCCGGTAATGTTCGCGAAGGGCGAGAGAAGAAACGATCACACCCAGCAGGGCCAGAATCAGAAGCAAATATTTCATGATGCATCCTCAGGGCTAAGACCAGCGACAAATGTTACGAACACTTGCGATCCTATCAGGCGCAGGATCGGAGTGGACGGTTTCACCCTTCCGGTCACAAGGTGCAGGTTCATATTTCCAATCTTCACGCGCTGCCTCTTGTGGGTCTAGCTCTGAGCGCGGGAGGCAATGGCGCGGTGGAACTCCGAAGGTCTCGCGAAACTTGCGTCCGCACTTCATGCATTTGGTGACGTCCGGTTCGATCTGTGGCAGCGTGTCGACGCGAGGTTCGACCCGTTCGCCGGCAGCAGGTAGAAGTCGACGACTTTGTAATCATCCCCCTGATTTGTTGAAAACGCGACAGGATAAGCTCGCGCTTTTCCTCGATGGGCAATCCGCTGAACTCAGGAAAGATTGCGAAAGACACTTTCATCCCGAACCGGTCGGCATCGGCGTTTTCGACCACCTCGTCAAGAGGGTGGCGATTCGCTTCGGCTTCGTCGTCTACGATCTTCAGCTTGCGGTCGAGATCGACTTTCGAAATGATTCCTTCTTCCTCATTTTCGATGATGCGGCCCCGCCTTGCGATAAGGATTTCCTGCCTCGTTTTCAGTTTGTCGGGCCGCCCGCGAGATGTCCTGAGGGCTTTCGCTGCCTTGAAAAAGCAAGCAGGATAGGCGACGAAAATGAAGAATCTCTACAGCTGGGGGTAAGAAAACTAAGGCTTAAGAATACGGTCCCGGCAAATCCTGGAGAATTGTTCGCAGGGCGGTTTCAAAGGCGGTTCGTTCGGGGGGCTGGGCACGCGTCGGCTCCATAACGAGCTAAGCGGGAAAAGAACGCGCCAGTGCCGATCCAGAATTCTGCGAGGGATTGCAGATTTTTTTTGTAAGTACGGGTGACCGTATATTCCTTTCCGCCTTTGACCCGCAGGCCACATTCTCCGCTGTGGAACGGCCTGATTTCTTCCACGAACCACGAATTCACGAGCACCGAGCGATGGATACGAATGAATCCGTAGGGCTCGAGCTTTTCGGCCACTACAGAAATTGACTCGCGCATCAAATGGGAACTCCCGTTCCGCTGCAGCGATACGTAGTTGCCCTCAGCCTGAACCGTGATCACGTCACCCAGATTGATGAATAGAATCCGTCCTTTGACTTTGATGGCGACCCGGGGAGACGGTAGATTTGCCATCCCCCGCAAATCTCGAAATGCATCCTGCGATCGCGAGGCTTGTTCTTCGGCGAGCGGCGGGAACGTGGGCCGGGACAGAAGACTCATGGCAGGACATCCAAAAATCGCTAAGTCCACAATGATTCAGAAAGTGGTCGGGGGCAATATCCACTTGACGAGATTTGGACATAGCCACTATGATCCGGCGAAATGAAGAGAGTGGCCTCCGGAATTCTCCCCGTGATTGCGGTCGACCGGAAGGGTCCGAAGCCTCTCCACCGGCAGATCTACGATGCCTATCGCACGGCAATCGTCGAGGGCAGCCTGCGGCCGGGGCAGCGGGTTCCGTCAACTCGTGTACTTGCAGCGGAACTTGGAGTTTCGCGGTTCCCTGTTCTGAATGCGTATAGCCACCTTCTGGCGGAGGGCTACTTCGAAAGCCGCGTAGGCGCGGGAACGGTTGTTTCCGCTTCGCTGCCGGACCAGTTTAGTTCGAGCGCACCTGCGAGCGTTGCACGACTGCCGGCAGCGCGTTCCGTGCCCCGCCCCGGACCGCGACCGGTCGCGCACCGCGGTTCGTTCCTGCCCCATCGCGAAATATCCCCGTGGCTGCTGGGGTTGGGAGCATTCGGGGTGGGACAGGTGGCGTTTGATCAATTTCCACTCCAGGTGTGGTCTCGCCTGATCGCGCGCCATTCCCGGAACATGAACGCCAAGTCGTTTCACTACGGCGACCGAATGGGATTGAAGACCCTCCGCGAAACGATTGCGAGCTATCTGCGAACCGCGCGATCGCTGCGCTGCGAAGCCGATCAAATCATGATCGTCAGCGGTTCTCAGCAGGCGCTCGAGCTTTCGGCGCGGGTTTTGTTCGACCCTGGCAGCCGAGTGTGGGTCGAGGAACCGGGTTACAAGCTGGCGCGGGCTGTCTTCGCCATGAATGGTTGTCATCTCGTGCCGGTTCCGGTGGACGAGGAAGGTTTGGACGTTGCCGAGGGCATTAAGCGCTATCGCAAAGCGCGGGCTGCGTTTGTTACGCCTTCTCATCAATTTCCGCTCGGCGTGACCATGAGCGCTTCGCGCCGTTTTCAACTGTTGGAGTGGGCTCAAAACACAGGATCGTGGATCATCGAAGATGACTACGACAGCGAGTACCGGTATGAGAGCTCTCCGATCACGTCGTTGCAGGGGCTCGATGCCAACGCTCGCGTCATCTACATCGGGACCTTCAGCAAAGTCTTGTTTCCGTCTTTGCGTCTGGGTTATGTCGTGATTCCACCGGACCTGGTTGACGCGTTTCTCGAGATCCGCCGGGCCATGGATCTCTGCCCCCCGAGCTTCTCGCAGGAGGTGCTCGTGGATTTTATTGGCGAAGGGCATTTTGGGCGCCACATTCGCAGGATGCGCGTTCTTTATCACGAGCGCAGGGATGCCTTGGTAGCCAGCATCGCCAAAGAGTTAGGATCCATGGTCGAAGTGGTGGGAAGCGAGGCGGGTATGCATCTGACTGTCAATCTAGAAAAGGGTTCCGGCGATGTGAGAATTGCCGAACGAGCTTCGAACCAAAACCTTTGGATTTGGCCGCTGTCTCTCCACTATCTCGGCGAGGCGGCACGGCATGGTTTCATCCTGGGCTTTGGCAGCACCGCAATCGAACAGATTCCGGGTGCTGTTGGCAAGCTTCGCGACCTGCTCGAAGCGAAGTGAGTGCTGCTCTCGACAAAAATCGGGCATCGCCTCAAGAAGTTTGCAACTCCAGCCGGGCCCTTCACGCTGCGCCACACCCTGGCTGAATGCTGGAGCGACCGGGTGATGGCCATGTGCGCGCTTACTACGCTTGAGCCGCCAACTCCGTGCATTGTGCGGCAAACGCGAGTGCACTCCCGCTCAACATCAAACTTAAAGTATCGGCCAGACGATTCAATCCGTTTTGCGATGTCACCAGGCAGCGCAAAAAGGACCGGCTCTGCAACCGTTCCTCCGCGTGTTCTGCCGTACTCGCCGTTACACCACCGGCACGATGGAGGATTCTCTTTCAGCATGCCGACTGGCAGTGTCGCCGAAGTTAGTCGACGTGCTCCCCCTCTGCGAACTGCCCCTCAGCTGCAGGCAGCACGTCGCGCTCGCCGGCCATCCACACATACAGCGTCGGCAGCAGGAAGATGCTCATGACCAGGTCGGCGATCAAACCGCCGACTATTACAATTGCAAAAGGACGCTGCGAGTCGGAACCAATCGCATGTGAGAGAGCGGCGGGCAGAAGCCCCAAAGTCGCGACCAGCATGGTCATCATGATCGGCCGCAGTCGCAGCACGGCTCCTTCGACCGCCGCGTCTTCGACGGAATAGCGCCGCACTCGCAGCTGGTTGATGTATTCCAGCATGATTACGCCTGTTTGCACCGATACGCCGAACAACGCCAAGAATCCAACGCCGGAGGAGACACTGAAATTGGTGCCCGTAACGAGAAGAGCTAGCAAGCCACCGAAGCGCGCCATGGCCACGTTGGCCAAAATCAGGAACGCCCACTTGAAGGAGCGGAACATCATGTAAAGGATGATGAAGATCATGAAAATAGTGATCGGCAGCACAATCAGGAGCCGCTCGTCCGCCCGTTTTTTGCTTTGGTATTCTCCCTCCCACTTGATGTGGTATCCAGTCGGAAGCTTCACCTGCTTATCGACTTTGGCGATCGCTTCTTCGACTGCTCCGCCGAGGTCACGGCCCCGTACGCTGTACTTGACGGCAATGTAACGCTCGTTTGTTTCGCGATAGATCTCGGAACCGCCGTCCGCCACCTGTATTTTGCAGAGCTGGGCCAGCGAGACCCGTTCTCCAGTGGGCGAAAGTAAGCGAATCTTCTCGATGGCCTCCCTGGTATCGCGGTATTGCGGGAGATAGCGCATCACGAGGTCGTACCGCGCCTCTCCTTGCAGCACTTGCGTGAGGGCGTTGCCTCCGACCGCGGTTTGAATTGCATCTTGCACGTCGGCGACGTTGATCTGATAACGCGCGGCTGCGTCGCGGTCCACGATCACGTTGAGGTTGGGCTGGCCGAGAACACGAAAAACCGCCAGGTCCTCAACGCCTTTCACCCCGCGCATGATGCCGACGATCTGATCGGCTTTTTGTTCGAGAGTCTTCAGATCATCGCCGTAGATCTTGGTGGCGAGTTCTCCTTTCACACCGCTGACGGCCTCTTCCATGTTGTCTTCAATGGGTTGCGAGAACCCCCATTCGACGCCGGGAATCTTGTCGAGTTCGCGCTTCATGGCGACGATCAATTCGTCTTTGTCCTCGTGGAAGATTTGCCGCCATTCTTCCCGGGGTTTCAGGTCGACAAAATATTCGGTATTGAAGAAGCCGGTGGTATCGGTTCCGTCGTCGGGACGCCCCACCTGACTGGTGCATTGCGGGACTTCCGGGAAGGAGCAGAGTGCGATGCGGGCCTGGTTCGCCACCCGGATGCCTTCGTCCGGACCAGTGCTCGGGGCAAGCGTGCCCCGGACCCAAAGTGCGCCTTCGTCCAGATGAGGCAGAAACTCAGACCCGATCACTCCGCCGAGGGCAAGGTAGATCGCGAAACAAAGGCCGAAAACACCCACGCCGACCGTGATCATCCGGTGACGGATCGCCCAGCGGATCGCGATGGCGTACCTCGCAGTCAGGAACTGCATGGCGGGGTTGTGCCACTCTTTGGCGCCTTTCGCGAAAGCGTAACTGGCCAGCACGGGTGCGATCAGAATCGAGAACAGCAGAGCGCCCGCCAAGGCAAAAGCGACCGTCCAGGCCATAGGGTGAAACAACCGGCCCTCGACGCGTTGCAGAGTGAATATCGGCAGATATGCGGTGATGATGATGCCGATGGCGTAAAAGACCGGACGCTGGACCTCGTGGGAAGCATCGCTGATTTTTTCGGTAGGCGTTTTCGTGCCATTGGCAAAACTCATGTGGCGGACGATGTTCTCGATCATCACCACCGCGCCGTCCACGACCATGCCGAAATCCAGCGCGCCGAGAGACAGAAGGTTTGCAGGAACGTGTTTCAGGTCCAGACAAATCGATGCAAACAACAAGGAAAACGGAATCGTAGACGCAACAATGAGGGCGGCCCGGAGGTTGCCGAGGAAAATTATCAGGATGATCGAGACCAGAATCATTCCTTCGGTCAGATTGTGCAGCACGGTGTGGCTGGTGAAGTGCACGAGATCGCTGCGATCGATGAAAGGAACGATCTTTACGCCTGGAGGCAGGATGCGATCGTTCATCTCCTGGATTTTTTCGTGGAGGGCTTTGAGCGCCGGATCGGCGGCCGCGCCCTTGCGCAGCAGGACGATGCCGGAGACCACGTCGTCATTGTCAACGATCTTTCCGTTTTCCTGGTGAATCACTTCGCGATGGAAAGCGCGAGCGAACTGGCCGAGCCGTATCTTTGGGCCCTGGGAAACGACAGCAACGTCCTTCACGCGCAACGGTGTGCCGGCCTTGGTCAGAACGACGGTTTGCTCAATATCGTGAACGTGATCGACCATGCCCACTTCGCGGACATTAATCTGTTGCAGACCCTCTTGAATGAAGCTGCCGCCGGCATTGGCGTTGTTGTTCGTCAATTGTTGCTCGACCTGGGTCAGGCTCAACCCGTAGGCGATCAGTTTGTTGGGGTCGAGGCGAACCTGGTATTCGCGGGTGGGTCCGCCGAAGCTGGCAACGTCGACGATATCGGGGACGGACTTGAGATTCTTTTCGACGACCCAGTCTTCGAGGTACTTCAACTCCATCGCGTCATAGCGGGGGTTGGTACTGCGCAGGGTGAAGAAACAGATCTGGCCGACGGGGCTCCAGTCCGTGCCCATCTGGGGCACCACACCGGGAGGAAGTATCACCTGCGCCAGGCGCTCCAAGACGCGCTCGCGGTTCCAGGCATTATCGGTTCCGTCTTCGAAGACCAGTTTCAGGTCGGACAGTCCGAACAGCGAGAAGGAACGGAGATGCACAACGTCCGGTATGCCGTTCATCACCGTTTCCAGCGGAATCGTGACTTGTTGCTCGATTTGTTCGGCCGAGATTCCCGGCCATTGCGTGATGATTTCGACGTAGTTGTCGGCCACGTCGGGATAGGCCTCGATGGGCAGATTGTGAAACGAAATGATGCCCCAGACAAACAGGACGAAGGCCAACCCCAGAACGAGCAAGCGATTGTTGAGCGCGAAATCGACGACGCGGCGAATCATCTATGCACTCACCTAATTGCTCTAACCTTTATTGTTCGACCGTGTTTTGCAGATCCAGTGCGTTCGATACGACTTGATCGCCCGGCTTGATTCCAGAGACGATCTCCTGCTGCTTGCCCGACAACATGCCGCCGGTGACGACTTCCACCCGCTTGAAGTGAGCATTTCCCAGCGGTGCGTAGACCCACTCGCGGTCATGAAGGTGCAGGATGGCAGTGGCGGGAACGGCAGGGCGGGTTTCCGGCTGCTTGCCGTAGAAGGTGGCCGTGACGAACATTCCGATGCGCATCTGTCCCGGGTTCTTCAGCTCCAGACGTACTTTCGCAGTGCGAAGGTTGGGATCGAGAACTGGCAGGATGTTATCCACGCGGCCCTTGAATACCTGGTTGGGATAGGCATTGAGATGGATATCGGAAGTGTCGCCGACGCGCACGGAGTCGAGGTCATTTTCGTGCAAGTCGCAGACGATCCAGACGTACGAGAGATCGGAAATGGTGAAGAGATTCGGACCTGACAATCCCTGGATGCCGGCCGCGGTGGTGACCTGCTGATCGGTGATGACCCCCGAGATAGGCGCTGTGATGTCGACGATGCCCGAAGGATGGTCTTTGTCGATGCCAAGCAGGTGCAACTGCTCGGTGGCTGCATTAAAGTCGGCCTTGGCGTCGCCGGCGGTGTCTTCGGCCTGCTCCAGAGCGCCCTTGGAGATAGCTCCGTGTTCGTAGAGAAGCTGGGAACGTTCAAGCTGTAAGCGAGCCAAACGCTCGTCGTTCTCGGCTTTCAGATACGTCTGGAAGGCGCCCGAGACGTCATTGCTGCTCACCTTCAGCAGCAACTGCCCCTTCTCGACAACATCGCCGAGTCTTGCCTTAATCTCGACGACTCGTCCGGCAGCCAGAGAAATCACTGGTACTGCGCGTGTGATATCGGGTTGGACGACTCCGGTCACATTCAATCGAGGCACCGTCCTATGCTCAACCGCGCTCACCAGTGGAAACTGGTCGGGGTGGTCCACTTTGAAGTTGTTGGCGTCGAGGTCAGGCTCGACGGCTGTTTTGGGTGGCGCCTCGGCCTTTGGGTCGGCCTTACCTGCGTTGCAGGCCGCGACCGCGAGCGCGAGGAACAGGCAGAGAGCGGTTAGAAAGATCCGGGATAGAGAGTCAGTCCTCATTGGATTACCTCTTGGCCCACTGCCAAATTCATCTGTGCCGCCGACGTGAGATAGGCACCGATCAGATTCAGGTAGCCCAACTGCACAGTGCGGTATTCATTCTCCGCATTCAAGAAATCCAGCAGCGACGCGGCGCCATGCTGGTAGGAAAAGAAAATTGTGTCGCGCACGCGCACCGCCTGCTCCAGATATTGGCGCTTGTACGGGATCAGCAGGTGGATGTTGCCGTTTAGGGCGGCATAAGCGGAGTCCACGTCGCTATAGACCTG